>Ga0315273_10004844_pt1 | contig 16576 bp, 9 predicted proteins | sample YL17G02_0_MG_FD_205753 | JGI IMG/M metagenome (GOLD analysis project Ga0315273, IMG submission 205753) | Sediment microbial communities from Yellowstone Lake, YNP, Wyoming, USA - YL17G02_0 | ecosystem: Environmental > Aquatic > Freshwater > Lake > Sediment | place: USA: Wyoming | collected... | reverse complement strand
CCATCTACACGGGGCGAAACTTCGCCGTCGCGCGCGACGGGATCTACTTCAACCCGTTTCCGGACGCCGCCGGCCGGCACTCGATTCAGTTTTATGAGTTCTCCACCGGCCGGACCCGGCAGATCGCCGCGCTGGCGAAGCCACCCTCCTCGGGCATGAGCGTATCCGCCGACGGCAGCGTGATCCTGTACTCCCAGGTCGACTCGCAGACCGTCGACCTGATGCTGGTGGAGAACTTCCGGTGACCGCGGCGGCCGTGTTTCGCCTGGCCTGCCGGCCCGGCCCCGCCGGCAGCCGCCCGGTTGAGCGCCGCCAATGCCGCGGCCGCTGACCGCTTCCCCACTCCGCCCTCTCCTGCCCGCCAGGCCAAGCGTCCGACGGTAATATACGACATCTAGTATCCTTACGCCCGCCGTGATATGATCTTGCACCAGGGAGCGAACATGACCAGCTTGCGACTTTGGGCCCTTTTTATCGTGTTCCTGACGCTGTCCGGGCCGGCCTCTTCCCAGGAGACCCGCAGCACGATTTTCGGCCGCGTGATCGATCCGCAGGGCATTGCGGTGCAACAGGCGAAGGTGACCATCACCAACCTGGATACGAACACGGCCGTAACATCCGCGACCAATGTCACCGGATATTTCGAGGTTAATCTCCTTTTACCGGGCGCCTACCGGGTGAGCGCCGGGATGAGCGGCTTCCGCACCTCGGTGCGCCAGGGGATTTCGCTGTTGATGGACAGCCGGGCGCAGGTGGATCTCAATCTCGAGCTCGGCGCGGTGGCGGATTCCATCACCGTGGTCGCCGAGGCGCCGCTGCTGGATACCTCCTCGGGATCTTCCGGGCGGGTGCTCGACACGCGCACCCAGATGGGGTTGCCGGCCTCGGCGGGCAGCACCCTGATCCTGGCGGTGTTTGCGCCGGGCGTGCAGACCAGCGGCGAAGTGCAGGCGGTGAGCCCGCAGGGACAGGGCTCGGCATCCAACTACCAGGTCGGCGGCGGCGTGGGGGGCAATGAATGGTCCCTGGACGGCGCTCCGAACATGGGGATGAATCGTTCCGTGGCCTACATTCCGCACAGCGACACGGTCTCGGAAATGAAGATGGAGACCTCTGGATTCGACGCCTCCATCGGCCACACCACGGGCGTGATGGTGAGCATGATGTCCAAGACGGGCACCAACCGGTATCACGGCTCGGTCAGCGATATCCACGTGCAGGACCGCTGGAACGCCCTGGGCTTCTTCGAGCGCCAGTTGTATTACCGCAACCTTGCCTCCGCCGAAGCCAGCGGCGACCAAGCCCGGGCCCAGAGCATGCGAGACTCTCCCAAGCAGGCTTCCGGCCATCGCAACCAGTACATGGCCACGCTGGGCGGCCCGCTCATCATTCCCAAGGTCTTCAACGGGCGCGACAAGCTGTTCTTCTTTTTTAACGCGGGCGGATTCCGCATCCTCGGCTCTGCCGCCCCCGAGTACCAGAACAAGACGTATCCGATCATGGCGCAGCGTGGCGGCGACTTCTCGTCCCTACTCAAGGTGGACTCCGTGCGTTACCAGATCCACGACCCGCTGAGCGTGCGCCTTGATCCCGCGCGGGCCGGACACTACATCCGCGACCCGATTCCGGGGAACATTCTTCCCGCGTCCCGGATGGTGAATCCGGTGTACGATTTCTACCGCAAGCTGCTGGCCGTGCCGAACCGCGATCCGCTGGACCCGCGCCTGGAGCCGAACAATAACTACCTGGCTTCCAACATGCCGCAAAGTCCCAATTACGACGTCTATGGCGCGCGGATGGACTATCACCTCTCGAGCCGGCACCGCTTCTTTGTCCGCTACACCTGGGACGAATGGACCAGCAATCTCAACGACTGGACTTACGATACCTATCCCGGCCTGATGGCCACCGGGCCCATCCGCCGCAATAACGGCGGCATCGTCGACTGGGTGTGGATGGCGCGTCCCGCCACCATGTTCGATTTCTCGGTCGGCGTACACCAGTACAGCCAGGGAAACAAACGCGAGCTGATCATGACCTTCAAGCCGTCCGACGTGGGGCTGCCCAAGTACATGGACGACAAGGCGGGCTCCGATCACATCCTGCCCAGCATGACGATAACCGGCTACAAGTTTCAGACCGCGGTTATGGGCAACAACGTGGGCACCATGGTGCTGCCCGAGACGCAGACCAGCAAGGCGGACATGACGCACATCCGCGGACGTCATTCCCTGCGCGCCGGCGTGGATATTCGCAACCAGTACCGCGCCGGCGGCGGCGGCGGCTTCACTTCCGGCAATTTCACTTTCGATAACTTCTATACGCGGCGCAACGACGACACGCTGACGCCGGCGGGCGACCTGGGTCTGTCCTGGGCCGCGTTCATGATGGGGATTCCCACCTCCTCGGTGGTGGAAACCAACGACACACACGCTACCCACAACATGTACTTCGCCTGGTTCGTGCAAGATAACTGGCGTGTCACGCCGAAGCTGAACTTGAACTTCGGCCTGCGCGCCGAGTACGAGCAGGGGCAGACCGAACGCTACAACCGCATGATCGGGCCTTTCGATCCGGCGGTCACCCTGCCCATCTCGGCCGCCGCCCAGGCGGCTTACGCCGCACGGCCCGTGCCGGAACGCGCGGCCGCCGATTTCACCGTGCGCGGCGGCGCCACGTATCCGGGCTCGGGAGGCAAGCCCCGCAACATCCTGCAAAACGAGTTGATGTGGCTGCCCCGCGTCTCGGCGGCCTACCAGGTGAGTCGAAAAACCGTCGTGCGCGCCGGCTACGGCATGTTCTTCGACACCATGAACGTGCTGTACATGGCGCCCAACCAGCTCGGCTTCAGCCGCACTACGACGGGGGTGGCGAGCAACGATTTCGGGATGACCTGGAACGCCGGAGACCCGCGCAACGGGGTGTCCGCTCTCAAGGATCCGTTCCCGGTCCGCTCGACCGGCACGCGCTTCGACCTTCCGGTGCGCGACGCCCTGGGCGTGATGGCCGTGGCGGGCGCCAGTTCCAGCAGCATTGCCTACAACACCCCGCACCCGCGGCAGCAGCGCTGGCGCGCGGGCGTACAACACCAGATCTCTCCCAACATGATGGTCGAAGCCGCCTATGCGGGCTCGTATGCCGACCGCGTCGGTGTATCCAGGAACCTCGATGCCATGCCGGAGCAGTTCTGGGCCGACGGCCTGGCGCGCAACAACACCATCGCCACCAACCTGAACTCCAACGTCACCAACCCGTTTGCCATCGGCAATTTCAACGACCTGCGAACCAGCAGCCCGGTGGTGTACCAGGATATGAGCGGCAAGGCTTTCTTCACCAGTTCGACCATCCGGAAGAACCTCCTGCTGCGCCCGTATCCGCAGATGAACGCGGTCACCCAGGCCAACACACCGCTGGGCAAGGTGAAGACGCACGAATTCCAGGCGGTCTTCGAGCGCCGCTTCTCGAAGGGCTTCAACCTCTACTTCGCCTACACTCGGCTAGACAACCGGGCCTCGGACTATTTCTACAACGAGTGGGACGCCGCTCCCGGTTGGCGTGCTTCCAACAACGGGCGGCCGCATCGCGTGGCCGCTACCGGCATCTGGGAACTCCCGTTCGGGAACAAGCGGGCGTTCTTCAAGCAAGGACCGCTCAGCGCCGTGCTGGGCGGTTTCCAGATTGCGCTGCGCTGGGAACTTCAGCCCGGGCCCCTGCTCGATTTCGGCAACCTGTTCTACTACGGCAAGCTGGAAGACATCAATACGGGCAATCGCACGTTCTCCCAATGGTTCAATACCGCGGGCTTCGAGCGCAATTCCTCCAAGACTCCCGCCGCCTTCCACCGCCGCGTGTTTCCGACCCGCATCGACGGGCTGCGCGGGGACATGACCAACATCTGGAGCGGCAATGTGCAGCGCGATTTCCAAATCACCGAGAGGTTCACGTTCCGTTTCCGCGTCGACGTCCTGAACCTGGCGAACCGCACCCAGTTCGACACGCCGGACCTCAGCCCGGTCTCGACCAGTTTCGCCAGCGTCACCGCGCAGTCGCTCACCGTCAAGCGCTGGATGCAGTTCACCCTGCGCGTGGCTTTCTGAGCATGACTCCGGCCTTGTCCGGGTGGCACACCCTTCAGGCTGTGTGGTCCTGCCCGTACGCCGAAGCCGTGGAAGAGATCATCATTGAGAAGGTGCGCGAACTTATCAGGCGCACCGGAGGCTGACTGTGACAACCAACGTACCTCTCTGGCGCACTCACGCGATGTGGGTGGCCGCCTTATTGTGTTTCGGATGCGCCTGCACCAGGACCCCCGGCCCGCCGGCGGCCGGCCAGGGGAAACTCGTCGCACGTTCGTTTAACTCGAATTTCCCGCTGGCGCACGACAGTTACAACGGGGTCTCCTGCGCCAGCGACGGAAAGATCTACTACGTGCTCTGCACCAGCGTGGCGGACATCGGGGCGCAGATGTATTCCCACGACCCGGCCACCGGCAAGATCGCGCACCTGGGCGACCTCACCGAGGCGTGCGGCGAGAAGGGGGCCGGCACGGTCTGCCAGGGTAAGTCGCACGTCAACTTCATCGAGGCCAACGGCAAGCTCTACTTTTCGACCCACCTGGGCTACTACGCCAACATGGGCGGGCGCGAGGGTATGGGCCCGCCGCCGCCGGGCATGAAACAGTATCCCGGCGGGCACTTCCTCTCCTACGACATGCGCACGGGTAAGTTCGAGAACCTGGGGATCGACCCCAACGGCGGCGGCATCATCTCGATGGCCATGGACACGCAACGCGGGCGCCTCTACGGCCTGGCCTGGCCCAGCAATCACTTCCTGCGCTATGACCTGGCGAAGAAGGAATTGCGCGACATCGGACTCATTCCCGACTATCCCGCCGATCCCAACGTGTTCCGCGCGCTCTGCCGCGCGCCCACCGTCGACCCCGAAGACGGCTCGGTCTACTTCACCACCGTGTACGGCCGCATCATCCGCTACGTCTACGGCCGCGACGCGCTGGAAGTGGTCGCGGGCGAGGATATGAAGAAGGACTACTTCGGCGTGTACGATCCGGAAAAGCCCGGCCACATGGGCTACAACTGGCGGCAGACGGTGTGGTACGCACCCGAGCGCATGATCTACGGCGTTCACGGCAACTCGGGTTACCTGTTCCGTTTCGATCCGCGCGCGACGCGCATCGAAGTGCTGGAGCGCATCACTTCCCTGCCCTCCAGGCGCAGCGGCATGTACGACCAGTTCAGCTTCGGCTATCTCGGCCTCACCCTGGGGCCGGACGGCCACACGCTCTACTACCTGACCGGCGGCCCGATCTACGTCAAAGGCAAGCGGGTGGAGGGCAAGGCCACCACTGCCAGGGGCGAAGCCAAAGGGTTGGAGAACCTGCACGTGGTCACATATGACATCCGCACGGCGAAGTACACCGATCACGGCCCGGTCCATTTCGAAAACGGCAATGTCCCCACTTACGTGAACACGCTCGCGGTGGGCAAGGATGGCGCTATCTATGCGGTGGCCCGGCCGGAACCGGGAAACACCCGCAGCGACCTGATGCGGATTCCGCCGGTAGTACCATAACAGTCAGAGTTAGAGGATGACAATGGAACAGCAATTCACCCGCAGAGGTTTCCTGGGCGCGACAGCCGCGGCCCCGGTGGCGCTCCAGGCCGCCGAAGAAAGACCCGCCATCCTGGGCGGCAAGCCCGTGCGCACGGGCGGGTTCCCCAGGTGGCCCATCGTCGGCCAGACCGAGGAGCCGGCGCTGGCCGAAGTCGCGCGCAGCGGCAAATGGTTTCGCGGCAGCGGCAAGCAGGTGGCCCGCTTCGAAGAAGCTTGGGCCAAGATCACCGGCGCGAAGTACTGCCTGGCCACATCCAGCGGCACGGCGGCGCTGTTTACCTCGTTGAATGCCCTGGGCATCGGTCCCGGGGACGAAGTACTGGTGCCGCCTTTTACGTTCGTGGCCACCATCAACGTGGTGCTGCTGCAATACGCCCTGCCGGTCTTTCTGGACACCGACCCGGAGACCTGCCAGATGGACGCCGGCAAGATTGAAGCCGCCATCACCCCCCGCACCACCGCCATCATTCCGGTGCACTACGGCGGCAACCCGGCCAACCTCGACGCCATACTGGCCGTCTCCCGGAAACACAAACTGCGCGTCATCGAGGACGCCTGCCAGGCGCACCTGGCCGGCTGGCGCGGGCGCAACGTGGGCAACTGGGGCGAGACCGGCTGCTTCAGCTTCCAGGAATCCAAGAACCTCAACTGCGGCGACGGCGGCGCCATCATTACCAACGACGAGGCGCTCATGGGCCGCTGCTACTCCTTTCACAACCAGGGGCGCAAGTGGAAAGGCGGCGGCGAGGAGTTCTCCTACGCGTCGGTCGGCTGCAACCTGCGCCTCACCGAGTTCCAGGGCGCGGTGCTGCTGTCGCAGATAGCGCGCCTGGAGGAACAGTCCCGCACTCGCGAGCGGAACGCCGAGTACCTGGACAGCCTGCTGCGCGAGATCCCCGGCGTCAAGCCGCAGCGCACCTACCCGGGCTGCACGCGCCACAACCACCACACCTACGTCTTCCGCTACCTGAAAGAGCATTTTGCCGGCATGCCCAAGCCCATGCTGCTGAAAGCGCTGAACGCCGAAGGCATCCCCGGGCGGCCCGGCTACTCGCCCTTGAACACGGTCCCCTTCATCAAGAAAGTGCTCGAAGGGCCCGCCTACCGGCGCCTGTTCTCCAAAGAGCGGCTGGCCCAGTGGAACGAGCGCAACCAGTGCCCCGGCAACGAACAACTCTGCCGCGAGTCGGTCGTCTTCTCGCACCAGTGCCTGCTGGGACCGCGCACCGACATGGACCAGATCGCCGCCGGCGTCCGCAAGGTGCAGGCTCACGCCGCGGAGATCGCCAAGGCATGAAACCCGTTCTGCTTCTGTTGCTCGCCGGCTGCGCGTTGGCGCAAGAGTGGAAGGCGGGCGTCGCGAAGGTGAAGATCACTCCGGCCGAGCCCATCCGGATGGCCGGCTTCGGCGCCCGCACCAAGCCATCGGAAGGCGTCCGCCAGGACCTGTACGTCAAAGCCCTGGCGCTCCAGGACCGCTCCGGGCGCACGTGGGTCATCGTTACCGCCGACACCATCGGCTTCACCCGCGACATGTCGGAGGAGATCGTGAAGCGCAGCGGCCTGCCGCGCGAACGGCTGGTGCTGAGCGCTTCCCACACCCACAGCGCTCCGGTGGCGGGCCAGTTGGGCCGGCCCGGCTACATGCTCGACGAGCGCGAGGCGGCCCCCGTCCGGCGCTACACCCGCAGCCTGATCGAGAACGTCGTGAAGGCCATCGCGCAAGCCGCCGGGGACCTCCGCCCCGCCGCTTTGTCGTTTGGGCAGGGACTGGCGGGCATCGGGGTGAACCGCCGCCGCGTGCTCAAGCGCAATTTGCCCGGACCGGTGGACCAGGACGTTCCGGTCCTGGCGGTGCGCGAGCCGGACGGCAAACTTCGCGCCGTCGTGGCCGGCTACGCCTGCCACGCCACGGCACTTAGCGACTACCAGATCGGCGGCGACTGGCCCGGCTATTTCAAGGAGGAGTTCGAGCGCGCGCACCCCGGGGCCGAGGCCATGTTCGTGGCCGGCTGCGGCGCCGACATCAACGCCCTGCCGCGCAACACGGTGGAACTGGCGCGCAAGTACGGGCAGATCCTCGCCGCCGCGGTGGACCAGGTGATCCGGGGGAAAATGACGCCCCTCGCGGGCCCCCTCGCAGCCGCCGCCGATACGGTGGACCTGCCCTTCGCGCCGGCGCCCACGCGCGCGCAGTTGCAGGCGGAACTCAAGGACTCCAATCCCACCCGCCGCAACAACGCCGCGCAACTGCTCAAGGTCCTCGACAGCGGCGCCAGGCTGCCGGACCACTACCCGTATTCCATCCAACTCTGGCAGTTCGGCGGCGCGCTGCGCTGGATTGTGCTCTCCAGTGAAGTGGTGGTGGACTACGCGCTCCGGCTCAAAGGCCGGTATGGCTGGAACGACACCTGGGTCTCCGCCTACGCCAACGACTTCTGCGGCTACATGCCCTCGCTGCGGGTGCTGAAAGAGGGCGGTTACGAAGGCGGCGAGGCCATGGCCGGCCAGGGCCACCCGGGCCCTTGGGGCGGGCGCGTCGAAGAACTCATCGTGGCCAAGGTGGAAGAACTGGTAAAGCGCACCTCGCCGTGAAAAATGCGTCAGCCTGGTATGGCCCCTTTTTTTGGGGCACGCTCGAAAACCATGCCGCACCGGCGCGGCCCCGGCGCACTCACGGCCGGCGAGGCCCCGGCGGACTCAGGGCATGGGATGCTTCTCGAAGAAGGCCCAGATGAGTTCGGTGGCATCCTTCGGCCAACTGTGGCCGGCGCCGTCCCGGATATAGGCGACCACTTCGGCGCCCTCGCGGCAGCCGGAGTAGGTTTGGCGGGACCCCGGAGGCTCCGCGGTCCCGACCACCGACGCCGCCCCCTTGCAGCCGTTCAAAGCGGCCCACTTGTCGATGGTCTGCCGGGCCGAGAGCACCGGCGTCTCCACCGAGCCCATCTTCTGTAATCCGCCCTCGAACGGCACCAGCTTGTCCGCCGTTCCAAAGAACATGTGGACCGGGATGGGACGCACGGGTTTACAGCCTTCCGCCAGCCTGTTCGTGAAGGTGCGGACCACCGGCGCGACAGCCGCGACCTTGCCCGCCAGCTCGCAGCCCAGGCGGTGGCTCATCAGGCCGCCATTGGAGATTCCGGTGACGAAAACCCGCTTGGGGTCGGCGTTGTGCCGGGATACGAATCTGTCGATCAGCGCCGAGAAGAAGCCCACGTCGTCGATGTTGCGCTGCTGGGCGGTCCATTCCGGAATGCCGCGCAGGTCGTTCCAGTGTTTCTCGAAGCCGTCGGGATACACCACGATGAAGCCTTTTTCCGCGGCGAGTTTCTCGAAGCGGACGACGGGAGCCAGTCGCTCCCCGGTGCCTCCCGCGCCGTGCAGGACAAAGACCAGGGGCAGCTTGCCTGGCGCTTTCCCAGGCGCGTAAAAGCGGTACGTGCGCGTCACGCCCCCTGCCTCGATCGATTGCGGCGTCAAGTCCTGGGCGGCGGTCGGGAACGGCAGGAGGAGAAAGAGCGCCGGGAATCTCATGCGCCCATTCTATCGCGAAGGCAGAGCGGATACCGTGGTTCCCGTGAATCTCGAACTGTCCGGGAAAACGAGGTTGCGCATCCTTCGCCAATTCCCTGGTTCGATGTTCGGACGCCGGTCTCGGCCGCGGATCTGGTTTTGATCAAACACAGTGAGTTGGCCGGGAGCCATGTTGTGTTCTTCGCAAGTCGCGGCGATGAACTGCCTGGCCAGTTCCCTGGGTGTGCAAATCCGGGCGAAAATGTTGGCAGGACATTATGGTAACGAGGATTGTTCGCGAGTTAGTCGTGTTGTTCTCCGTCGCCGTGGCCCCGGCCCTCGCACAAGGACTGACAGGCCAGGTGTCCGGTCTCATCCGGGACGCGTCGGGCGCGGCGGCGGCCGGCGCGCGGGTCACTCTGGTCAACGCCGGTACCGGCCAGACACGCGAGGCATCAACCGACAACACCGGAACCTGCGTCATCACCGACCTGCTGCCCGGCGCCTATGACCTGACCGTCAGTCTCGCCGGATTCAAGAAACACCGGCAGGATGACATCGCCCTCGCCGCGACCGAACGAGTGGCGCTGCGTCCGGTGACGCTCGAACTGGGCGACCTCACACAGACCGTGCAGGTGACCGCCGAAGCGGCGCGCATCCAAAGCCAGAGCGCCGAGCGCAGCGGCCTGATCTCGCCGGAGGAGGTTTCCGAACTCGGTCTCAAGGGCCGCGACTACAGGCTACGTAACCTCGGAACTCACGCTGCGTCTCCGCCGGCAGAGCATCCTGGAATTCCGAGGTTACGTAGCCTGTCCCCGGAATTGGGTCTCAGGCCGGCACTTCGCGCACCGCGCCAAAGTGCTTTTGCAGGACCAGGGCGACGGTGCCGCGAAGGCGAGCCATGCCGTCTTCGTCAGCGGGAATCAGGCGCGGTGCGCAACCTCCGGGCAATACCTGGGCCTGCACTTCGGATTCGATCACCGGGCCGAAACGATTCCAGGAGCGGGTCAGGTCGCCGACCACGACGATCCGCTCGGGAGCCAGGCCGGCGACGATCATCCGCATACCGCGGCCCAGGTAGTGCGCCATGGTGTCCAGAGCCGTGACGGCGCGAGCGTCGCCTTGATCGGCCAGGCTCAACAGGTCCTGAAAGCTCAAACCCTCGGAATACGAACTGGATTCGTGGTAGTAGCGGAGAGCGGCCCGGTTGGAGCCGAAAACCTCCCAACAGCCGCGACTGCCGCAGCCGCACGGGGGCCCGTCCGGGTCCAGCGGCACGTGCCCGAATTCCCCGGCCATGTTATTGAAGCCGCGCGCGAGCTGACCGTTGGTCAGGATTCCGGCGCCGATGCCTTCCGAGACAGTGACCACAACCAGGTCGCGGCAGGATTCCATGCGATCGAACCAGACCGCGGCCAGCACGCACGCATTGGCGGCGTTCTCCATCTCGACTTCCAGGCCGGTCGCCTTCACGATGGGGCTCCGGATATCGAAGTCTCCCCATTTGAGGTTGGGCGCAAAAACCAGGCGGCCGGAGCTGGAACGGCCGGGCAGGCTGATTCCAATGCCCTCGATCTTCTTTCCCCGACAGGAACCGGCGATGAGCTGGATGCGCTGGATCAGCGCGTCCACGGCGGTCTCGGGGTCCCCAGGCGTGGCGATCACCTCTTGTGAAGTGAACCTGCCGTTGACGTCGGCCAGGGCCACGGTGATCTGAGTCGGCCGGATGTCTATCCCGATGATGACGCGGTCGTCGTTCAGCCGCAGGAAGGTGGGACGGCGGCCTCGCGGCAGCCGGCCTGTGGGACCCGCCAGCACCCAGTGCTCCTGGACCAGTTCCTCGACGATCAGGGAGATCGTGCTGCGTTGCAGGCCCGAGGCCCGAGCCAGGTCGGCGCGAGAGATGGGCTGGCGGGTGCGGATCAGGTTCAGAACGATTCGCCGATTGATATCCCGAGCCACGTCACTGGACGCCGCCCGCATCCGCCTCAAATCAACTAAGGGCATTTCGCTTGGACTCGGACTGCACGACGATCGCGCCGGAACCGTTCACTCCACTCGCAGTCTATCAAAAACCGGGGACGGAGTACTCATTCCCCATTTCTTTCCACGGCCTGAAGGCCGTGCCACCGGAGGAATGGGGAATGAGTACTCCGTCCCCGGTTTTTGGGTATACTGCGTTTCTGATGATCACACGACGCACAGCCATCCAATCCCTTGCCGGCGGCATGGCCGGCGCTCCCGCTATCGTTCGCGGCGCGCGGCGGCCAGGCGACAAGCCGAACCTGTTGTTCCTGTGGACCGACGAGCAGCGCGCCGACACCATGGCCGCCTACGGCAACACGCGCATCCGCGTGCCGGCGATGAACCGCCTCGCGTCGCAATCGGTGGTGTTCGACCGCGCCTATGTCACCCAACCCGTCTGCACTCCCAGCCGTTCGTCGGTGATGACCGGCCTGTGGCCGCACCAGTCCGGCTGCGTCCGCAACAACATCGCCATGCAGTCGGAGACCAAAACCACGCCCGAACTGCTGGGCGATTCCGCCTACCGCACCGGCTACATGGGCAAGTGGCACCTGGGCGATGAAGTTTTCGCGCAGCACGGCTTTGAGGAGTGGAAGGCGATGGAAGACGGGAACTACCGCCGGTTCTACTCCGCCGGGCGCGACCGCAACGCGCGCAGCGCCTATCATCATTTCCTGATTCGCCTGGGCTACAAGCCCGGCGAGGAGAACGATTTCAGCCGGAACTTCGCCACCAAGCTGCCGGTGGAACACTCGAAACCCTCGTTCCTGGCCAACGAAGCGTCGAACTTCGTCCTCCAGCACCGCGCCGAGCCATGGATGCTGTATGTCAATTTCCTCGAGCCGCACATGCCGTTCGCAAGCGCGCTGGACGACCTGCACAGCGAAGCCGAGGCGCCGCTCAAGAACTTCCCCGGCACCCCTCTGGGGCCCGAGCCGGAATGGTACCAGCGGCGGCGGGGCGACGTGATGGGCGAGAAGAAGGTCAAACTCAAGGGCGTGGGCGAGGAACAGCGCGCCAAGCTCCAGCGTCAGGCGCGCAACTACGCCGGCCTGTGCTCGCTGGTGGATCAGGCGCTGGCCCGCATCCTGTGGACGCTCGAGGCGACCGGCCAGGCCCAGAACACCATCGTGGTCTTCACCTCCGATCACGGCGACATGATGGGCGCGCATGGCCTGATGGCTAAGCAGGTGATGTACGAGGAGGCGATGCGCGTGCCGCTGCTGGTGCGCGCGCCGTTCCGCCAGCTCAAGCCGCATCACGTCGCGCAGCCGGTGAGCCATATCGACCTCGCGCCGACGCTGATGGAACTGCTCGGCGTCAAGGTCCCGGATCTGCCCGGCCGCAGTTTGGTTCCGATGCTGGCGGGCGGAACCCGTCCCGATAATTTCGTGTTCCTGGAGTGGCACGCGGACAAGAACGACAGCGGCGAAGGACCGAACGGGCGCGCCGTGGTGTCCCCCGACGGCCACAAACTGGTGTTGTACGACACGGACCAATCGATGCTGTTCGACCACAACAAAGACCCGCGGGAACTCCGCAACGTCTATGGCAAGCCGGAGTACGCGGCCGTGCAGGCGGGACTGAGGAAGAAAATCGAGGAATGGCAAAAGCAGACCAAGGACAACCAGGCGTTGCCCGCATAGACCGGCGGGCTTTTCTGGCAAGCGCCGTCGCGGCGGCCCTCCCGGCGGCGCAACCACCATCCAATGTGCTATTCATCCTGGCCGATCAGTGGAGGTTCAGCGCGTTCGGTCACGGCGGCGATCCAACCGTCGACACGCCCGCTTTCGACCGGTTCGCCGAACAAGGCGCCAGGTTCACCCGAGCCTATTCCGCCAACCCGGTGTGCACGCCGAACCGGTCCTGCATCCTTACTGGACGGTACTCGCACCAGCACGGCATGATCTACAACAACATCATGCTGCCGCCCGGCGAGCGCTGCGTTGCCGAGCCGTTCGCCAAGGCTGGATACGCCACCCACTACATCGGCAAGTGGCACATGGACGGCGGACAGAAGCCCGGCTTCGTGCCGCCCGGCTGGCGGCGTCGCGGGTTTCAGACCTTCGAGGGTTTCAACCGCGGCCACTACTATCCAATCGGGGCCCAGTACTTCACCGACCAGGGCGAACTGCTGAAACCGGATGCCTATGAGCCAACCTATCAGACCGATCTGGCCATCGCTTTCATGAAGCGAAACCAAAGCCGGCCCTTCTATTGCTATCTCTCATGGGGTCCGCCGCACTCGCCCTACCGCCCGCCGGGGGAATGGGACCGCTACGATCCGGCCAAGCTGGATTTCCGGCCCAATGTCCCCGCACCATTGCGCAACGACCGGCAGTATCGAAGATCGGTGGCCGGCTATTACGGCTCCTGTTCCGCGCTGGATCACGAGTTCAGCAGGCTCATGCGGGCGCTCGACGACAATGGCCTGGCCAATAACACGCTGGTGGTCTTCAGCGCCGATCATGGCGACATGCTCGGCTCGCACGGCTGCTACATCAAGAGCAAGCCCGAAGAGGAGTCGCTTCACATCCCCCTTTTCATGCGCCTGCCGGCGCGGATCCGGGCGAAGCAGAAGATCGGCGCGCCGGCCAGCAGCATCGATCTGGCGCCGACGATACTGTCGCTGTGCGGCCTGGGTCCTCTTCCCAACTCTCCGGGCCGCGATCTTTCGGCGGCCCTGCTGAAGGGCCAGGACCCGAAAACCGATTTTGTCTACGCCCAGGGGGCCATGAGCCGCGGCTCGCAGGCCCCCGGCGGCCGTAAGCTGGCCCGCGGCCGGAAGGCGGCCGATGAAGACGGGCCGAACGGGCCGCACGGCGTGAGCGGCGGAATCGAGTGGCGCGCTTTCGTCACGCCGTCCCACAAGCTGGTCGTCCGGATCGACAACACCATCGGCGCGCTCTTTGACCTGGAGAAGGATCCTTACGAACTCAACAACCTGGCCGGCACGCGCCCGGCGGCGGCCCTGGAAAAGGATCTCCTGGCACGCATGCGCCAATGGGCAAAGCAAACCGGCGACCCGTTTCCCAACCTGTCTCAGGCCGCCCGCCCGATGTACAGCGACCAGGAAGCCGCGCCGCCCGCCCCAAGTCCCGGAGCGCCAAAATCCGGCGCCGCCAAGAGAGGAGCCTGAATGTTGACTTCACGCCGCGATTTCCTCAAGACCGCCGCGCTGGCGCCCGCCATCCGGGGCGCGGCGCCGGACACGCCGCCCAACGTGGTCTTTTTCATCTGCGACCAGATGCGCGCCGACGCGCTCGGCGCCCTCGGCGGGACCAACGGGCGGACACCGAACCTGGACCGGCTGGCCGCGCAGGGCGTGGTATTCGAAAACTCGTTTTCCAACAACCCGGTCTGCGTGCCGTCCCGCAAGTCGATGTGGACCAGCCTTTATCCTCACCAGCACGGGTCGCTCACCAACCGCGACGGCGACATGCTCGAGCTTCCCAACAGCATGCCCGGCTACTTCAAGCAGCGGGGTTACCGCGTGGGGTACGCCGGGAAGAATCACGCCTTCACCAAACAGGCCATGGGCGCTTTCGACATGGCCAGCGTCCGCGACCGCGAACCATTCCGGGAGTACAACCAGTGGGTCCCGCCCTATTGGCACTGTGACAGCTATTGGCCCGCCGACCAGACCTACGCTCACCTGAACACCGAAGACGCGCTGCGTTTCCTGGCGGCACGGGACCGGTCGCCGTTCTTCCTCACCGTGAGTTACTTCGACCCCCACCCGCCCTACATGGCGCCCGCCGAATACACCAGCCGCTATACGTCGCGCCAGATGCGGCTTCCCGAGTTCATACCGCCCAAGACACTCAGTCCCCGCCTGGAGGAATACTATCGCGCGTTGCGCTTTGACCGGGTCACCGACGCCGACCTCACCGAGACCATGCGCTACTACCACGCCGCCATCGAGTGGGGCGTCGATCACCAGGTGGGGAGAATCCTGGCCGAGATCGAAAAGCGAGGCGCGCTGGACAACACAATCATTGTCTTCACCTCCGATCACGGCGACTTCATGGGAGAACAGAGGATCGCGGGCAAGGGCATGTTCCTGACTGAGTCGCTGCTGCGCGTGCCCACCATCTGGCGCGTGCCCGGAATGCGAGCGGGGCGCAAGAGCGCGGACCTGGTCCAAGGCATCGACATCTTTCCGACGTTGGTGGAGCTGACCGGCGGCAAACGCGGAGAAGAGTGGATGGGACGGTCGCTCAAGCCCGCGCTCGAAGGCGTGAGCCGCCAGGAGGCCAGCCACGCCATTTTCACCTCGGCCGGCTACGGCGAACTCGAGAAAGAGATCCTCGACGAGAACTCGGAGTTGCACCGCACCAGCGAACTCCCCTTGCACACGCGGGTCATGAATCGAAACGTCAGGCCGGCGCACAAAACCTCCCTCCTGCGCACCCGCGAGTGGAAGATGATCCTGAGCGAGACCCGGCCGCCGGAGCTGTATCGAATGAACGGCGGCTGGGTGGAGCGCGAGAATGCCGCCGGCAGCGCGCAGGCGGCCGGCGTACGCCGCGGCTTCGAGCAGCGCCTGCGGCAGTGGTGGAAGTGGTAGAGTGCCACCTACGGAAGCCGCAGCGTTCGAACGCCCCCGCGGACTTTGCCCAGGGCGGCGGACCGCAGCTTGACCTCGACCTTGCGCGGCTTGCCCTGCGCACCCGACGACGCCGGATAGTAGCCGGCGACATACTCGGCCTGGATGTGGCCGACCATCGCCTGAAGGATCTGGCGGACGGTCTGGCTATTGAAGACCGGGGGATCGAAGGACCGGCCGCCGGTCGTCTCGCCGATATCGGCGAATTCCAGAATGGTCGCTTCCTGTTCCTGGATGCGGGACAGGCGCTCCTGCGCGCGCGGATTAAGCGCGCCGCGACGGTCGAAGACCGACGCCCGCTGTTGCGCGGCGCGCTCGACCAGGCGCGCGTGGCCAAGCACCACGGGGTAGACCGGAATGCCGCTCTCCCGGGCCGCCGCCACGGCCATCTCGGGCCTGGCGTCGGAAGTCGGGAACCCGTCGGAAAAGATCAGCAGCAGGCGGGTGGCGTTGGCCGGGGAACCAGAGGCGTCCCGGACCGTTTCCGTCATGGCCTCGTAGAGCAGGGTGCCGCCGCCGTCCCCGCGCTTGGAAACGTCGAGCTTGATCGTCTCAACCCTCCCCTTGCCGAGCGTGGCGCCGTCAAAGGCCCTTTTGAGTTGTTCCGGATCGCGCGTCGGGCGCGTGTAGCGGCGCAACTGCCGGGCGAAGGTGTAGACCGCCAGGCGCGCGTGGCTCAACCCGTCGAGCAGGTTCTCCTGGAACACCAGCGAGTCGAGCAATCCGGCCTGCATCACGCTCCCGCTGGTGTCGAACAACAGGATCACTTCCACCGGGACCGTGCGCGGCGCCGTG
>Ga0315273_10004843_pt1 | contig 16578 bp, 16 predicted proteins | sample YL17G02_0_MG_FD_205753 | JGI IMG/M metagenome (GOLD analysis project Ga0315273, IMG submission 205753) | Sediment microbial communities from Yellowstone Lake, YNP, Wyoming, USA - YL17G02_0 | ecosystem: Environmental > Aquatic > Freshwater > Lake > Sediment | place: USA: Wyoming | collected... | reverse complement strand
CCGGGCCGCCCCTTCTTCATCGTCACCGGCGTCAGCCACACGTCCAGCGCCCCCGCCTCCAGGAGCGCGCCGGCGGCGGCGCCGAGCGTCTCGCCCGTGGCGTCGTCGAGGTTCGCCTCGAGGAGCCAGACCTCGTCGGCCTGGCCCTCCCCTGCCCCCTCTTCGCAGCGGCGCCCCAGGACCACGCGGACCACGTTGGGCATGCGCGGCCCCTGGCGGGCCCCCGCCCCGTAGCCGGCGGCCTCGACCACCATCGCCGGCATCGGGCCGAACCGCCCGGCCAGCGCCACGAGGATCGCCGCGCCCGTGGGCGTGGTCAGCTCTCCCGGCTCGTCGCACGCCCGCACGGGCACGCCCCGCATGAGTTCCACGACCGCCGGCGCGGGCACCGGCAGCCTACCATGCGCCATATCTACATAGCCTGAGCCCAGGGGGACGGGGCCCGCCTGGACCTCCTCGACCCCCAGCAGCGCCAGGCCCGCGCACACGCCGGCGATGTCGACGATCGAGTCCACCGCCCCCACTTCGTGGAAGTGCACCTCCTCGGGCGTCCGGCCGTGGACCTTCGCCTCGGCCTCCGCCAGACGCCGGAAGACCGCCTTCGCCCACGCCCCCGCCCGGCCCGGCAGGTCGGCGCCGTCGAGGATGCCCTCGATGTCCGAGAGGTGCCGGTGATGATGAGACTCCTCCGTCACCCGGACCTCGGCCCGGGTGGCGGCCAGGCCCAGCCGGTTCTCGCGCCGCACCTCCAGCGTGTAGCCCGCGAGAGGCAGCCGCCCCAAGCTCTCGCGCAACGACTGTTCCGGCAGGCCGGCGTCGAGGAGGGCCCCGAGGAGCATGTCGCCGCTCACGCCCGCAAACGCGTCCACGTACATCATCGCCATGGGAGTCCCCTGCCCCGAACGGCCGCCCTACTTCCCCGGCTCCCTGGGACGTGCGCCCGGCCCGCCCTTGCCGGCCGCCGCCTCGGCCTTTGCCTTCAGCTCGTCCACCGCCTGGTTGTAGGCGTCGGCCCCGAATTCCACGCTCTTGACGTAAGGAAGGTCCTTGAGCTCACTGCCCATCGGCCCCTTGTCGCGCTTGTGCAGGATAAACCGCTCGACCTTGCCGTTGTGTTCCACGTACAGCGGCTGGCCCAGAATATGCCCCATGATCTCGTGACCGTTGCGGAGGCTCAACTTCCACGCCACCTGCCGGGCGGCGTACGACCGCCCGGTGTAGACCTTCTCGGGGTTCCCCGCCTCCTTGAACCGCCATTCCTTGTCCACCCGCTCCCATTCCACGACCGCCTCCATCTTCGTCATGGCCGGCACGGGCACGTATTCGTAGGTTTCGCGCTTGAGGTTGTAGATCTTCAGCCGCTTGCCCCGGGTGGTGAAGATCCGGCTGGGAATCTTCAGGCCGGTCGAAAGCTCAACATAGCCGGGAACGGCGTCCCTTCGGCCCGAGACCCCTCCTTCGGCCCCAAACGGGTTCTTCGGCGTGTTCTTGCCCGCCCCACCGTCGTCCTCATCCTCGACGAACTTGATGTCCGGCCCCTTGGCCCCACTCCCCCCTGCGGCCACTTGGCCCGCGCCGGCACCCCCCTGCCCGCCCTCCGCGGCTAACCCCTGGCTGCCCAGCACCAAGAGCATCGCCCCTGAGGCGACAAGCGCCAGAACCGCTATCGCCAACGCCCATATCCTCATGGCCGCTCCCCGACGAAACTTGACATCAGCCCCCGCCTGCCCCATACTGCCCCTCATGAAGCGGATCGGCATCCTCGGCGGCACGTTCGACCCCATCCACCTCGGCCACCTCATCCCCGCCCAGTACGCCTTCAGCTTCCTCCAGCTCGATTCCCTGCTCCTAATCCCCTCGGCACTCCCTGTCCACCGGCCCGGCCACATCCCGGCATCTCCCAAACACCGCGTCGCCATGTGCCGACTCGCGGCGGCCTCCCTGCCGGGCTTCGAGGTCTCCGAGATCGAGACGGGCCGCGTCGAACCGTCATACACCGCCCTGACGCTCCGCGCCTTGCGCGACACGCTCGGCCCGCAGACCGAGCTCGTCCTCCTCGTCGGCGAGGACAACTTCCCCCTGCTTCATACCTGGTGGCACGCCAAGGAGATTCTGACCCTCGCCACGGTCGCCGTCTTCCCCCGCCCTGTTGCGGGCGCGGCCGACCTCGCCCTCCTTCGGGCCAAGCTCGGCAGATCGGCGGTCGACTCCATCTTGGCCCGACCCATACCCGGGCCACTCGTGCCCATAAGCGCCACGGACGTGCGAAATCGCCTCCGGGCAGGCCTCTCGATCACCGGCCTCGTCCCGAAAAGCGTTGCCGACTACATTGCCGCCAAGCGGTTATACGCCCCATCGGGCCTCGCCCCAACCACGGACCCTCCACAGCCATAAGCTCTTGTTCTACAAGCACTTACGGTCAGCGTTCCACGTGGAACGCGGCCAACCAATCAGCTCACCTTGCTTACAATCCGGTCCAGATCCTCTTGGCTGTAGAACTCGATAACGATCCGTCCAGTTCCCGGCTTGGCCCCCTCCTCCACCGAGACCTTCGTACCGAACGCCTCACGCAACCTGGACTCAAGATCCTTCACCAACGGCCCCTTCGCCTTGACCCGCCGCCTCCGCCCTGCCGGCGCGGTCCTTGCAGCCAGCCGCTCCACCTCGCGGACAGACAACCCCTCTCTTACAACTCGCTCTGCCAACTCAACCTCACGCTTCGGGTCTTCAAGCGCAAGGATCGCCCGCGCGTGGCCCATCGTCACCAAGCCGCCTCTCACAAGTGCCTGCACCTCAGCCGGAAGGTCCAACAGCCGAATCATGTTAGAGATCGTGCTGCGGTCAAGTGCCAAGCGAGATGCCGCCTCTTCCTGAGTCCTGCCTGACGATGCCAGGTACACCTTGAAACTGTTCGCCTTCTCGATCGGGTCCAGATCCTCACGCTGCAAGTTCTCGACCAGCGCCAACTCCAGCATCTGTTCGTCCGGCACTTCGCGAACCACCACTGGCACCTCGGCCAGGCCCAACCCTTCGGCGGCACGGAAACGGCGCTCGCCGGCGATGATCTGGTACCGCCCCTCGCGCTTGCGCACCACGATAGGCTGAAGTACACCATGCTCTCGAATCGACTCCTTCAGGTGTTCGAGGCTCTCCGCTCCCATCGCCTTACGAGGCTGCTGCGGGTTGGGATCAAGCAGCGACAGGGGCACGGACGTGACCGGCCCATCCGGGGCAACAATCTCGGGCATCGCCCGCGTGGGCATGCCCTGAAGAAGTCCATCCAGCCCCCTACCCAGCTTCCGCTCGGCCATCCTATGCCTCCTCGAGAACTCACTTCACAATGCGCCGCCTTATGACTTCAGCCGCCAGCTCGGCATATCCGCGGGCACCCAACGACCTCGGGGCGTAGTCAATCACAGCCCTGCAATGGCTTGGCGCTTCTGCCACGGCAACGTCCCGTGGGATCACGGTGTCGAACACCGGTTCCTTGAGCTTGCCACGAACCTCCGCCTCGACCTCACGGCTAAGCTCAAGCGATGCATTGTACATGGTCAGAAGCACACCGGCCACCGCCAAACCCGGGTTGGTGCCAGCAGCCTGCCGAACAGCGGCCAAGAGCTGCACCAAGCCCTCCAAGGGGTAGTACTCGCACTGGATCGGTACCACGACCCCACTCGCACTTGCCAGGGCGTTTTGCGTAAGGGGGCCAAGGGAAGGGGGGCAGTCGATGATAATCGCATCGAACCCGTCCGCAGCAAGCGTCTTCAGGTGCTCGCGGAGCACTAGGACTGAGGGCAGGCCCCGCACCCCAAGCCGCTCAAGGTCCCGCCCCGCGGGAATCGCATGAACTCCCGGCCAAGGACTCTGGACGATCGCCCCGTCGATTCCTCCGGGGGCAAACGCGGGGCTGGCGTCCACCATCTCCAAGCCCATCCCGCTCGTGGCGTTCGCCTGCGGATCGATGTCCGCAACCAAGACGCGCCTTCCGCTCAGGGCCAAGGCATGCGCCAGGCAGGTGGCGGTGGTCGTCTTACCCACGCCACCCTTCTGATTCGCCACCGCAAGGATCGCAGGCACAGAGTGTCTCCCGTGACGGCATTTTAGACTCTGGCGCGAGGCCCTGGCAACAGAAAACCCGTTGCGGGCAGGGCAGGGGGGCTTATAATGGTCTTGTTCCACGTGGAACAGGGCGCGCGGGCTGCGAGCCGCCGGGGGGAAGGGGCGCGGCGAGCATAGTCATGCGTATACGTAGACGCATCTATTATGTGGGCGACGTGCAGGGCGTGGGGTTCCGCTACACCGCCCGGTCCCTCGGCCGCCATCGGGCAGTGGGCGGCTTTGTTCGCAACCTTCCCGATGGGCGCGTGGAGCTCGTGGCCGAGGGAGAGGAGGCCGAGGTCCTCGCGTTTCTCCGCGACGTTGAGGAGGCGATGAAGGGGTATATCCGCGGAGCCCAGGTCGTGGAGGAGGCGCCGACGGGGGAGTGCACCGGGTTCGGCGTCGCGTTCTAGGCGGCGCCCGCCCCGGGCCGGCGGAGGGAGCGCTATGCGAGCGCTGGTCGGGATCATCCTGAATACGTTCCGCGAGGCGGTGCGCCAGCCGTTCTACTACCTCCTGGCGGGGGCGGCCCTGGCGGCCCTGCTGCTCACGCTGCGCCTCCCGTTCTTTACGTTCTATAATGATGTGGATATGTACAAGGACCTCGGCCTGTCGTTCATCCTGGTTTTCGTGCTGCTGGCGGGCCTCCTGGCGGCGGCCACCGGCGTGGCGCGGGAGGTCGAGGACAAGACGGCCCAGACGATCCTGGCCAAGGCGCTGGGCCGCTGGCAGTTCGTGCTGGGCAAGTACCTGGGCGTGATGGGGGCGGTGACCGTGGCGGCGGGGGTTCTGGGGGCCGTTCTTGCGGCCGCCGTTTACTATCGTGTCGAGCTGGACGCCGGTCCCCTGGAGCGGCAGTACGCCCTGGGCGGCCTCGGGGCCGAGGTGGCCGCCTTCCGGGCCAGGCAGCTCGCGCAGGCGCTCACGGTAGTCCCGGGCGTGGTCCTCGTGGTTCTGCAGGTGGGCGTTCTTGCCGCGGTGGCGACGGCGTTGTCCACGCGGCTGGCGCCTGCCGCCAGCGTCGCGTTGAGCTTGGCGGCCTTCGTGGTGGGGCACGTGGCGGCATTTCTGGAGGGGGCGGTCCGTGGGGGAGGGGGGGTAATGGCGGCGGTGGTCCAAGGCATCCTGACCATCGTCCCGTTCCTGGAGAGCTTCAACATCAACCAGAAGCTGAGCCACGCGATGCTGACGCCCCTGGACCCCGGCAGCCCGGGCGCCGTTGCGTGGGCGGCGGTATGGGCATACGTGGGGGTGTCGGCCCTATATGCGGTGGCTTATTCGGCGGCGGCCATCGGTCTGGGGGTCTTGTTGTTCCGTCGGCGGTCGCTGTCGTAGGGCGCCGCCTGCCGGAATCTTTAGCCGCCCGGCCGCCTGATGGTCGAGAAGACGTGAGCGTGTTCGCGGCAGCACGGCGGGGGAACCGCGAGGCTGTGCTGGCGTGCCCGCGTCGTCCCGCACGGAGTCTTGAGCTTGAGGGAGGTTGGGCCATGGCCGAGATCGTCGTCCTTTTCAGCACCTTGGGGGGCAACACGCGGGCGATGGCCGAGCACGTGGCTGCCGGAGCCCGCCTGGTGCCGGGCGTCCACGTGACGTTGATGGACGCGGCGGCGCTTGAGTTGGCCGCCCTCGAAGCGGCCGGCGGCATCGCCATCGGGGCGCCGAACTACTTCTCGTATCCCTCGGGTCTCATCAAGCATTTCTTCGACGTGGCTTACCAGCGGGCGGCCTTCAAGGGAAAGCCCTACGTGGCCTTCTCGACGCACGGGGGCGGCGGGGGCATCTCGCAGGTGATCGACAAGCTTTCACAGGCGATCGGGATGAAGCCCGCGGCCGCGGGGCTCGACGTCATGGGTCTTCCGCAGGGCGACCAGATCAAGGACTGCCGCAAACTGGGCCAGGCCCTCGCCGTGCGGGCGTCGAGTCAATAATGAGTCGGCGTTGCCGCGCCTGCATGGGTCATCCGCGCCCGCTACGGAAGGATCGGGAGGTTTCGACAGGCAACGCCTCCCGCCGCTCCTGCCGCGGGCTCGAATTGTAAGCTCTGTCGCAGAAAAAGGTTGACGCCGCCAAGGCGCGTGTTACTTTAACGGCTTGTTAACGGGCAGCCCCGGGGAAAAGGGGGCCGCAGGTGGCTGAGTCGGAACGGATAGAACCCGTCCTCGGTGCCAGTGTCGAGGAGCGGGCCCGGCAGTTTGTCGCGACCCTCAGCGAGGAGGAGATTATGCTCCTCCGGCTTCGCGACGAATTGTATGAGGGCCGGTGGGACTCTATGCTCGCCGACCTCAATGACCGGCTGCAAGGCAAGCCGTTTGTCTTCAAGCTGGCGCACCGGATTCAGGACGACATCGAGCGGATCGAGCGCCTGAACCGGTTCGAACGCCAGAATAACGTGGACTTGGCGAAATACGTTTAGAAGCCCACAGGTGGCGGAGCCAATCATGAAAACGGCAACGTACGGGTGGTGCGTGCTTCTTGCGGCAATGGCCTTGGCCGTCATAGGCGGGGCAGGGGACGCCAAGACGGGGGCGGACCCGGCCGCCCCGGCAGAGCCGACGCCGCCGCTTGTCTCGGCGGCGCTCGCAGGCCACGAGATGGAGGCCGTTTGGGAGACCAACGTTCTCGCGGATCCCGGAACCGCGCTCCGGAAACTGTGGCTGCGCGGCGATTTCCTGGTGGCCCTCGGGTCGAATAACCGGATCTACGTCATCAACGCGGCGACGGGCGTGCGCATGTACTCGCACGTCGTGGCCCCGCAGACCGAGACCGTCTGGCCGCCGGCGGCCATGAAGGACACGCTTTACGTCCCCACGACGACGACGCTCTGGGCCTTCCGCGGCCCGGACGGCGAGCGTGCCGGCAACACGCTGCTCGGCTTTTCGCCCTCCGGCGGCGCGGCGACCAACGGCACGCAGGTCTTCATCCCGGACGCCAAGGGCTGGCTTCAGGCCGTGTCGGTCAGTCCGGACAACCTGCCGTGGAACCTGTGGAAAAGCGGCATGGCGACCGCTTCGCCCGTCCTCTTCCGCGGGATTGAGAGTGTGCGGGAGGAGAATGGTACCGGCCTCATAAGGCCGCAGACCGACGTGGCCGTCCGCGGCGACGCCGCCAGGGGATGGGGCGGCGAGTCCTGGGGCCGCTGGACCGAAGACACGATGACGGCCGCGCCCGTCGTCGACAGCACGCTGGTCTACTTCGGCGGGCAGAACGGCACGATCTACGCCTCGTTGCAGAACGCGCGCAACGTCGTGTGGGAATACCAGGCGGAAGGCCCGATCGTGGCGGACCTCAAGAAGACCAAGTCCGGCCTGATCCTGGCCCCCAGCCTCGATTACAGCCTCTATGCGTTTGCGGGCCCGAGCGGGCGCGTCGTGTGGCGCTACAACGCCGGCGAACCGCTCCGCCGCGCGCCGTACGCCGTCGGCAAGCAGGTCTTCGTCCTGACACGTGAGGCCGGCCTGACCGCCCTCGACGCGACCAATGGCAAGGCCCAGTGGAGTCTGGCCGATGGCATCGGCGTCGTGGCCGGCGACAACGACTCGGTCTTTGTCCTCGCCCGCGCGGGCGACCTCGTGGCAATCGATCGCCAGAACGGGAAGGAGAACTTCTCCATTCCGCTGGCCCCCGGCGTTCTGACCGCCCCGAACGAGGGCGACACGGGACTCATCTACCTGGCGACTCCCAGCGGGCAGGTCATGGCGGTCGCCAAGAAACGCGACCTGCTGGAACTCGCCAGGAGAGAGGCCGAAGAGCTCGCGGCCAAGGAAGCGGCGGCCGCGGCGGCCGCGAAGAAGGAAGCCGCCGGCCCGGAGAAGCCTGCGCCGCCGCCCATGGCGACCGTGACGGGCGCCGAGCCGGCAACGCCGGCGGTCAAGAAGGAACCGCCGCCGAAGAAAGCGCCGGTCAAGAAAGAGCCGCCGCCGAAGAAGGAACCGCCGCCGAGGAAGACGCCCAAGAAGGGATAGTCTCGACCATGCACCGGGCACTCGGCCGAGGGAGCCACCGTGCGGCTGGGTCTGTGTACCTCGTGTTTTCAGGACATCAGCCTGCCGGAAGCCCTGCGCTGGGCAGGGGAGGCCGGTTTCGAAACCGTCGAGATTGCGTGCCCCCCGCTCCGCGGCGCCGCCACGTGGTACCAGCAGGCGGCCCTGAACGTCGCCGGCCTCGATGGCCCCGGCCGCGACGCCTTTCTTACCGCCCTCGACAAGGCCCGCCTCAAGGCGAGCGCCCTGGCGTGGTACACCAACCCCCTGGAGTCCGACCCTGCCAAGCGCGATGCGATCGTCGGCCACTACCGTCTGCTCGTGGAGACCGCCGCCACGCTCGGCGTCGAGACGGTGTGCCTGCTCGTGGGCCGCGACCCCACAATGCCCCTGGGCGACTGCATCGCCGAGTTCGCCCGCCGCTTCAGGCCCGTGATCGAGCAGGCCGAGGCGGCCGGCGTGCGCCTGGCGATCGAGAACTCGCCGATGGTCGGCTGGCAGTTTGAGGACATGCCCGGCAACGCCGCCTTCAGCCCGGAGTTGTGGGAGAAGCTGTTCACGCACGCCCGCAGCCCGGCGGTGGGCCTGGCGTTCGACCCGGCGCACCTTCTGTGGCTCGGCATCGATCCGCTCTCGGCCCTGACCGACTACGCCGAGAAGGTGTTTCACGTCCACGCCCGCGACGCCGAGGTCTTCGACCTCCGGCGGCAGGACTGCTCGATCCTGCGCCCCAGCGCCGGCTGGTGGCGGTACCGCCTGCCGGGCCTCGGCACGATCGACTGGCGCCGCCTGATCGACCGCCTGCACGAACTCGGCTACGACGGGTCCGTGGCCGTCGAGTGCGAGGACCCGGTGTGGCAGGGGAGCCTGGACAAGGTGAAGACGGGCCTGACCTTGGCGCGGAGGCATCTCATTCAGTTTATGCCTTGAATCGTTGAGCGATCTAGCCCGAGCAATGAGGATCGCGTATGAGCACCGTGGGCGACATCCTGGGCCTCATCGACCGCCTCGCGCCGTTCCGGCTGGCGGAGGACTGGGACAACGTCGGCCTCCTGCTGGGCGACGCGGGGCGGGAGGTGCGGCGCGTCCTCGTGTGCCTCGACGTGCGCGAGGCGGTGTGCGAGGAAGCCGAGCGGGTCGGAGCCGAATTGGTCCTGGCGCACCATCCGCTCTTCATCAAGGGCATCCAGCGGCTCACGTCGGAGACGCGGGCAGGGCGGCTGGCCCTGCGGCTCCTGCGAGACAGGCGGGCGCTCGTGGCGGCGCACACGAATCTCGATTCGGCCGCCGGCGGCCTGTGCGAGATCCTCGCCGACATGATTTCCCTCCAGGACCTCGAGCCTCTCGCGGCCGCGCCCGCCCTGGTGCAATACAAGATCGTAGTGTTCGTGCCGGCGGAGAACCTCGAGGAAGTCCGCGCCGCCGCGTTTGCCGCCGGGGCAGGGGGGATCGGCGCCTACACGGAGTGCGGTTTTGCGCTCGAGGGCACGGGCACGTTCCTGCCGGGCGAGGGGGCAGAGCCCGCCGTCGGAGAGAAGGGCCGCCGCAACGAGGTTCGCGAAATGCGCTTCGAGACGATCGTCGACGCCCGCCGCCTGGGGGCGGTGCTGGCGGCCGCGGCGCGCGCCCATCCGTACGAGGAGCCCGCCATCGAGGTGTACCCGCTCCACGCGCCGCCGACGGGGGTCGGGCTGGGCCGGATCGGCCGGTTCCCCCAGCCTCGGCGCCTGGCGGCCCTGGCCGACGGCGTGCGCGACATCCTGGGCCTCGGCGCGGTCCACTACGCGGGCGAGCCAGACCGGCCGATCGAGCGCGTGGCCGTGGTGACCGGCGGGGGGGGCAGCCTCTGCGACGCCGTCGCGGACGCCGGGTGCGACGCCTACCTGACGGGCGAACTCAATTATCACCAGGTCGAGGACCTTGCGGCCCGCGGCGTAGCGGTTATCCTGGGCGGACATTACAGGACCGAGCGCATCCCGCTCGACGCCTGGGCCGTGCGGCTCGCCAGGGAAACCGATGTCGAGGTGGTGGCGAGCGAGAGCGAGGAAGAGGCGCTGACCCTGAGGTAAAGAAATGCTAAATGTAAAATGCTGAATGTTAAATGACCGGCACGGCGCTGGTCGTTTTTCCATTTAGCATTTAGCATTTAACATTTGGCATTGGGGCAGGGAGGGGATCATGAGAATGCGGTTGGGCTTAATACTACAGCGCGACTTGACCCCGTGCGCGGTGGGTCTCCTGACCCACCGCGCAGAAACTGCCCAGTTGCAGCCGGAAAACGCACGCACGCGGCGGGTCAGGAGACCCGCCGCGCTACCTCGCGCTATAGCTTTAAGTCTCTTCGCCGTCCTCGTTATGGCCGCGCTGTCTCTCCCCGCCCCCGCCGCCGGTCGCGGCGAGGCCGAGCACGTCGTCGTCATGGTCTGGGACGGCATGCGGCCCGACTTCGTCACCCCGCAGTACGCGCCCACGCTGTGCGCCCTGGCCAAGGAGGGAGTGTACTTCAAGAACCATCATTCCGTCTTCCTCAGCACCACGGAGGTCAACGGCACCGCCCTGGCCACCGGGGTTTATCCCAACAAGAGCGGCATCATGGCCAACAACGATTACCGGCCGGAGCTGTCTTTCCTGGGCAGCATCGCCACCGAGGGCCTCGACAATATTCGGCGCGGCGATTTGCTCAGCGGCGGGCATTTCCTGCTCTATCCGACCCTGCCGGAAATCCTCCAGAAGGCCGGCTACCCCACCCTCGTCGCGGGCACCAAGCCCGTGGTGATCCTCCATGACCGCTCCGCCAAGCGCCGCACCCAGGCCGAGATCGACTCCGCGGTTCTCTATGCCGGCCAGACCATTCCCAAGTCTTTGCTCGAGGAGTTGGAGAAGGCCAACAAGGACAAGAAGTTCCCGTCGGCCAACTCGGCGCCCAACACCGAGAAAGACGCCTGGACCACCCAGGCGGTCATCCGCGGCCTCTGGGCGGAGGGCGTGCCCAAGTACACGCTCCTCTGGCTCTACGATCCCGATTCCACGCAGCACGCGGAAGGCGTCGGCAGCGACGAGGCCCTCGCGGGCATCGCCAATTGCGACAAGAACCTCGAGGAGATCCTCAAGGCCCTCGACGAAAAGGGCCTGCGCGACAAGACCGACCTCTTCGTGACCTCCGATCACGGGTTCTCCAACGTCCGGCGCGGCCCCGACGTGGTCGCGGCGCTCAAGAATGCCAAGTTCAAGGCGGTGCGCAAGTTCGAGGACCCCGAACCCGGCGAGATCCTGGTCGTCGGCCACGGCGGCGCCACCTCGTTTTACGTGGTGGACCACGACGAGCCGGTGGTCCGCCAACTGGTCGAGTTCCTCCAGGGCACCGACTTCGCCGGCGCCATCTTCTCTCGCCTTCCCCTGGAGGGCACGTTCCTGATGGCCGCCGCCCGCATCAACACCGCCAACGTTCAGCCAGATGTTGTTATCTCGATGCGGTGGTTCAACGAGGCCGACGACCTGGGCGTGCGCGGACTCGCGATGACCGACGGCGGCTCGCCCGGCAAAGGCGCCCACGGCTCGCTCAGCCGCTACGACATGCACAACATCCTGGTGGCCGCCGGACCGGACTTCCGGAAGGGGCTGGTCGACGAGATGCCCTCCGGCAACGTCGACCTCGTGCCCACGGCGCTCTGGATCCTGGGCGTCACGCCCCCCAAACCGCTCGATGGCCGCGTGTTGCACGAGGCCCTGGCCGCCAGCCGCGTGACGCCGCCCTTGCCGGAAACCCGGACCCTCCGGGCCGCGCGCGACATGGGCTGGTTCGTCTGGCGACAGTATCTGAGGTCCACCCAGGTGGGGCAGACCATCTACTTCGATGAGGGCAACGGCGGGATGACGCCGAACTAAGGCGGCTTCCGGAATTGGCGCTTGCGCTCAGGGGGCGGGGGAATGACTAATGTCTAATGCCTAATGACTAATCAAACGGCAATGCCCAATGACGAGTATGCCACGCGGCGGCCGGTCAGCCCATTGGGCATTCGTCATTGTCGTTTCATTAGTCATTAGAAATTAGTCATTAGGAATTACCCTTCAGGCCTTCCGGCGGCAGTGCCGCGAAGGGAACGAAGCCTATGAGAACCCAGGCGCCATGACCATGGACCCCTACCTCTGCTCCCTGGCCAGCGGCAGCTCCGGCAACGCCCTGCTGGTGGCGTCGGCCGAGGCGCGGGTTCTCGTCGACATGGGCCTCTCGCAGCGGCGCGTCAGGTCGAGCCTCAAGGCGGCCGGCCTCGCGCCGGAGGAAGTCAGCGCGGTCCTCCTCACCCACACGCACACCGACCATTTCTCCGCCGCCGCCGTCGGCTTCTGCCTCGCCCACCACGTGCCCGTCTATTCCGCCGAAGAGAACCTGCGGCACCTCTCGCGCCATCTGGCGGGCTTCCGGCAACTCGGCTCGGCCGACCTGCTGCGGCCGATCGACGGCGCGGCGGTCGAGATCGGCGACATCACGGTCGAATCTTTCGACGTGCCGCACGATTCGCTCGGCCGCACGCTCGGTTTCCGGCTGACGCTCGGTCCGCCGCGCCACCGGCGGGCGGTCTCGGTGGCCACCGATCTCGGCCACCTGCCCGCCGACTGCCTCTCGGCCTTCATCGACGCCGACGCGGTGGTCCTGGAGTCGAACCACGATCCCGACATGCTCCGCTCGAGCGGCCGGCCGCGGCTTCTGATCGAGCGGATCGCCGGCCCGCAGGGCCATCTGGCGAACGAGGCGGCCGCCGAGGCCCTCGCCGAGATCGTCGGCCGCTCGCATCCCGGGCGGGTCGCCAGCGTGGTCCTCGCCCACCTCTCGCGCGACTGCAACACCCCCCAACTTGCCCTCGAGGCCCAGGCCCATCTCGCCCGCCGCCACACCCACCCCGTCCGCCTCTTCGCCGCCACGCAGTGGGACGTGGGGCCGAGGATCGAATTGTTCTAGCCTTCGTTGAGCCCCGGAAGGGGCGAAAGATGGTTGCCCCGGGCGCGAGCCCTCGTCTTTACCCATATTTCCGGAGGGATGATGAGGCGGCTTCAGCCGCCTTCTCGCCGCGAAGCGGCGCATAGCCCCGACCTTTTAGGTCGGGGTGAACAGGGCGAGGCTACGGTTTCCCTCCCGACCCGCCGCGCACCTGTGTTATCTCACCGCCGGGGGCCGATTGCCGCGCGGTGGGTCAGGAGACCCACCGCGCGCGAAGTTAGGTGGCGTTGTAGAAAGGACGGTGGGTGCGGAGCACCCACCCTACGTTCATCCGTCCTACCGCGACCGGCGCTTACGGTCTTTGCGCTTGCGGGTGGAGCGCTGGCGCTTCTTGTGCATCGGGCCGAAAAGGTTGATCTGGGCCATCTGCTGCTGGGCGGCCCGCTTCGTGCCGCCGAACGCGCCGGCCCCCTGCATCTGGCGCACGAGCTCCTTGACCTGGCCGAACGATTTCACCAGGCCCGCGACGTCCTGCGGCTCCATCCCGCAGCCGCGCGCGATGCGGCGGCGGCGCGAGGCGTCGATGAGATCGGGGTCGGAGCGCTCGGCGGGGGTCATCGAGTGGATGATCGCCTCGGTCTGGTCGAGCTCGCGCTCGTCGATCGGCAGGTCCTTGAGGGCCGCGCCCATGCCGGGGACCATCGCCAGGATTTCGCGCAAGGGGCCCATCTTGCGCATCTGCCGGATCTGCACGAGGAAATCGTCGAGGCCGAACTGGGCCTTGCGCAGCTTCTCCTGCATCCGCGCCGCTTCATCGGCGTCGACGGCGGCCTGGGCCTTCTCCACCAGGCTCACCACATCGCCCATGCCCAGGATGCGGTCAGCCATGCGGTCCGGGTGGAACTCCTCCAGCCGGTCCATTTTCTCGCCGACGCCGACGAACTTGATCGGCTTGCCGGTGACGGCCTTGACGCTCAGGGCCGCGCCGCCGCGGGCGTCGCCGTCGAGCTTCGTGAGGATCACGCCCGACAGCTCCAGCGCCGCGTTGAACTCCTTGGCGCTCGTGACGGCGTCCTGGCCGGTCATGGCGTCGCAGACCAGGTAGATCTGGTCGGGCTGGACAGCCTTGGCGATGTCCCTGGCCTCCTGCATCATCGCCTGGTCGATGTGGAGGCGGCCGGCCGTGTCGACGATGACCACGTCGGCGTTCTGCTCGGCGGCCGCCTTGACGCCGCGCCGGGCGATGCGCACCGGGTCGCCCATCCCCTCGCTGAAGACCGGCACGCCGACCGTCGCGCCGACGATCATGAGCTGCTCAATGGCCGCCGGGCGGCGACAGTCGCACGCCACCAGCAGCGGCCGATGGCCGCGGTCCTGGATGATCTTCGCCAGCTTGCCGCAGGTCGTGGTCTTGCCGGAGCCCTGGAGGCCGGCCATCATGATGACGGTGGGCCCGGGCGACTTGAAGGGGATCTTCGCGTCGACCGGCCCCATCAGGCGGACCATCTCGTCGTGGATCACCTTGACGAAGACCTGGTCGGGGCGGAGGGTCTTGAGGACTTCCTGGCCGATGGCCGCCTTGGCGACCTGGCCGACGAAGTCGCGGGCCACCTGATAGTTGACGTCGGCTTCGAGCAGGGCGGTGCGGACCTGCTCCAGCGCTTCCTGGATGTTGCCCTCGGTGAGCCGGCCGCGGCCGGAAAGGCTGTGGAAGATGCCGCCGAGTCTTTCCGTCAAGCTTTCGAACATGGTGCTGCCCACCGCCTTCGCGCCCGCCGCGGGAGCGGCGGGAGACACGCGATTTCAGGATCTCCCGCCGCTCCCGCGACGGGCTCGTATGAAACCGCTACATCACGGAGTTTATAGCAGATTCGGGGCGACATTCAAGATGCAGGGGCGCGGCATGCCGTGCCCCGTGTGGGCCGCAGCAACGCCGCGGCTTGAGGGGCCGCGCGCCTTTGCCGTGGTTCACGGCTAGAGCCGCAGGGCCTTCTTGACCTGGGCCCAGGACTTGGCCGGCTTATCCCTGCCGGCCCGGATGGCGTCGAGGTCAAGGCGGTCTTCCAGCTGCTCAAGGAGTTGCAGGTCCTGCACGGGCACCAGAGCAACGAGGTTCTTGCCGCGCCGCTGCACCACAAGGCGCTCGCCCCGCAGTGCGACGCGGTTGCAGAGATCGGCCAGGTGCGCGCGGGCCGTGCTTATAGGGATCGTGCTCATGGGCGGTCCCCCAACGGTATACGTCCTACCTACTACAGGTTCGTGATCTCCCGTGGCCTCATCGGAGGAACCCGCCTTGGCGCAGGACTTTCAGGACGAGTTCATCGATGGGCACCTGTGTCGACGCCTCGGCGTACCCGATGCCGCGCGAGAGGCACCAGGCCTGGACCTCGGCCTTGAAGCACTCTGCCTCATGAGCGAGGCGCTCGCGGACCTCTTCGGTCATGTGGACGCCCAGAACCTCGCCCGTCTCGGCATCGCTGACCGCCAGGTCCCCCAGCGCCGGCGGCGCGAGGTCGGCCGGGTCGGTCACCTGGAGGCACCAGGGGTCGAACCCCCGGCTCTGAAGCGTGAGGAACGGCTTCTCGTACCCGGCGGGATCGAGCAAGTCGGAGATGAGAACCACGAGGCCGGTCTGTGTCGCGTGGGGCAGGAACGCCTCGACCGCGCGGGCGAGGTCCGTCCGCTCGCCGGGCGCGAGGCCGCGCAGAAAGTCCAGCACGCCGAGGATATGCGACTTGCCCCGCCCGGCCTCCAGGTGGGCCCGCACGCCGCCGTCCACCGCCACCAGGCGGACCCGTTCGAGGCTCGCGAGGCCGACGTAAGCGAGCGCGGCCGCCAGGCGCCGGGCGTGGTCGAACTTGGGCGGCCGGCCGGTGGCCATCGAGGCCGAGGCGTCGAGGAGGAAATAGATCGCCAGGTCCTCCTCCTGCTGGCACAGGCGCAGGAGCAGTTTCTCCAGCCGCCCGTAGGCGGCCCAGTCGATGTGCCGGAAGTCGTCGCCCGGCGCGTAGGCGCGGTGCTCGGCGAACTCGAGGCCCGGCCCCGCCCGGCGCCCGGTGCGGCTGCCGGGGGCGCTGCCGGCAAAGAGGCGGCGGGCAACGACGCGCAGGTACTCGAGGCGCTGGAGAAACGACGAGTCAAAGAGGTTGTCGTCAGCCATGGCCGTTGTGCCGTTTCGGGCGCTGCCCCCACTCCTTTTCACCGCAGAGGCCGCAGAGAACGCTGAGGAAAAAAGAGAAAACAACGGCTTTCACCACAGAGAACACAGAGAGCACAGAGAAAATATAGAGATAGAAACAATGGCGTCTTTCCTGTTGCTGTTTCTCCCAACGATCTTCTCTCTGTGTTCTCCGTGCTCTCTGTGGTGAATGCTGTTGTTTGTGCCGTTGTCTTTGTCTTTTTTCTCTGCGTTCTCTGCGCCCTCTGCGGTAAGAAGTCCTGCGGCAAGCTACGCCCTGGGCTCAGATACGTGCTTCAACGCATCCTCGACCACGTCATCGGTCTTGACGCCCGCGGCCTCGCCCTCGAAGTTCAGAATCAGGCGGTGGCGCAGGGCAGGGGGGG
>Ga0315273_10004842_pt1 | contig 16580 bp, 16 predicted proteins | sample YL17G02_0_MG_FD_205753 | JGI IMG/M metagenome (GOLD analysis project Ga0315273, IMG submission 205753) | Sediment microbial communities from Yellowstone Lake, YNP, Wyoming, USA - YL17G02_0 | ecosystem: Environmental > Aquatic > Freshwater > Lake > Sediment | place: USA: Wyoming | collected... | reverse complement strand
CGCCTGGCAAAAGAGTAGTTTACTCACAAATTTTGGCAAGCATTATTTGCGGCCAGGAATGGCTCATTCGGGTGGCGGCGATCACAGATCAGGATCCAGGCTGCCGGGTCGTGCGCCTCACCCATGTACATGACTTCGTGCACCCGGATGGTCATCGAACCGGCTGCGAGCTTCCGCCTGATTTCAACGAAATCTTTTTCATCCAGTGCAGCGCCCAGCATGGCCGACATGCGCCCGGCATAGGTGCGTAATTCGCCGGACATTCCATCAATCCAGGCCAAAATGGCATTCAGCTCGATCGCACTTCGATTGTTGTACATGCGGCTTACGTCGGTATGCAGGCGACGTACTACGCCACCGGCAACACCTTCCCCGTGACGCTTCAATATCCCAAGCACAGCCTTGCCAGCGGTGAGGAACAGTGCCGTGGGGCGCTCGCCCGGTTGCACGCCAGCCCGTCGCGAAGATGGCTGCTTCTCAGCGAGAAAAGCATGCCGTGCGTGCAGCAGGAAGTTGCAACGCTCCAGGGCCTGCATGGCGAGGAGGTTGTTTTGGCACTCGGTGTAGATCCCGCCGCCCTTCAAGTGCAAGATCGCTGCCAGCACACCACCCGGCGCAACCAGCCGTGCGGCTTCCGCCACGGCGCTCGAACCTGCGTATTCAACTCCAAACTGGCTGGTTACCGGGTCAAATACACCGTCTCGAAATGGAGCCTTCAAGACATCGGCATTAACCGGGTGAGCGGAAGGCAAACGCCGGTGCAGGTCGACCAGCGCCGCGGCGGATCGGTCCAGCCCACAGACCATAACATGAGTCAGACCGGCTGTTTGCGCCGCCTCGAGTGCGCTGTGGGCGACTACCCCGTTCCCACAAGCCAGGTCCAGGATTCGAGCGGCGGGAAACACTGGCAGGGTGCGTTTGAAAAAATCACCCCAGAACTGTTCCAAAACGGCTTGTTGCGGCGCGCCGGAGCGGTACGCAGCGGCTTCACGTGTATTGCGCCAGAATCCTTCCCAGTCTTCTTCGTTGTGCTTGTCCACTGGACTACCCTGCCACGCTCGTTACATCCATTGTGCTGGAAAAAAACCCGCTGTACGAACAGCCAACCATCTGCACACAGGGAAGAGAGGATTTGAACTTTATCGAAGAATACTGTAACATACTGATTCCGATGTATTTTTTATTGACGGGAAAAACCCGTAAGAAGGAGAAGGCGCATTATCGTAAATCAAGGGGACAGGATTCATCACCCACATCATGGAATCGGCCAGGTTCTTTCCGTCTGCAAGAGAAGCTTTGGCGGGGAGAAAGCAACAACATTTACCCAGCTTTATTTCACGCGTAACAACCTGACCCTGATGCTGCGTAGCCAGGACCTGGCCAATACCGTGCGCACTCCCATCGATGCCAGCGGGGCAAAAAAAGTACTTGCGCATCTGAGAAAATGGGATGGCAAAGTCAGCAGCAAATGGAAGGTGCGTGCCAATGCACACCAAAAGGCCATGGAGCGGGGCACTGCCCTGGATTACGCCGATGTCTACAAGGAACTGAGCAAACTGGAAGAGAGCGGCGCCTTGCGTGCTTCTGACCGGGCCCATCTCAACCAGTCCCTGGAATTTCTTGTCGAAGAACTCGCCAATGCACTGGGCAAAACACCCGACCAGGCGCGCAAGCAGATTGTTAACGGCTGAGTGAACCCGCTGCTGCTAGGGCAACGGGTTTTCCTGCAGGGTTTTCTTCGGTGATTTTTCCTGCCGGAATTCTTCAGTCACGAAAATTTGTGAACTGTAGCGGTATTTCGAAATCCGTTCCCTTGAGCAATGCAATGGCCGCCTGCAGGTCATCCCGCTTCTTCCCGCTAACCCGCACCTGTTCCCCCTGGATTTGTGCCTGCACCTTGTTCTTGCTGTCCTTGAGAACCCGCACTACCTTGCGTGCGGTCTCTGCTGCTATACCCTCCCTGACAGTAATCGTCTGAGTTGCAGTTTTCAGGTGTAATACGGGTTCTCCTGCTTCCAGGCAGGTAATGTCCACACCGCGCTTGACCAACTTGTTACACAGGATGTCGTACATCTGGTGCAACTGGAACTCGGACTGCGAATGAAGAGTTATCACCTGCCCGGCCAGTTCAAGGCGGGAATCGCTGCCTTTGAAATCAAATCGCGTGGAAACTTCACGGTTGGCCTGGTCAACCGCGTTGGTCAATTCGTGATGATCAACTTCTGACACAACATCAAACGAGGGCATGGCTGAATCTCCTTTAAGGGCCATTCAAATGGTTCAGGGCTAAGGGAATTTTGAGTCAGGGACGCACATCCCGGTCTGCCTTTTCGCGCAGTAATTGCGCCTGTTCGAAAAAGTCATCGACTGTTTCGCCACGTGCGAGGCGATATCCTGGCGGCCGCAGCAAAGGCTCCAGGTAAGGCAGGCTGCTGAATTCGTTGCGCTCAATAACGGAACCTATTTCCGGCGTACCAAACATGACCACTGCGGCCAGCGCCGCGATGACGAACTGGTGGCTCATCGAGACTACCGTCGCATAGCGAAGATGAGCATAAATTACCACCGTGAGAATCGCTACGCGACCAAATAGCCTGAGCCATGGTAGCCAGTCATCCAGGCCCAGCGCAAAGATCACCATGGAAACAAGCTGGGCCACGAAAAAAAGCACCCCCACTCCCAGGCAAGCGATTGCCAGGTGCACCGGGAAATTCGCCTGGTGAGTAAGCACCCGATTCAGCAGGGCCCAGAACCCTGCCCAAATCAGCACGGCAATGAGAGGGTAAAGCATATCGCTGGACATCGTCAGAAGCTGCAGCTGTTCGGGGTTGTCCAGGGCCGCATCAGCGGCAAGGGCGACCAGCGCAACAAGGCTCGCAAGGAGCAGGATCCAGGGTTTGCCCAACCACGACAAGAGACCCTGCCGGGTCGTGTCCTTCCATGTAGCCGCCACCTCGCCGCTGGCCAGGTGAAACCGCAACTGGCTGTGCCCCACCTGAATCATGGTGCCATCCTGCAAAGCCATGGTGGCGACCGGTTTTCTCTTCTTGCCGGCATACGTGCCATTTACACTGCCCAGGTCCCGCACCAGCATGCAACCCGATTCGGTCAATAGCTCGAGATGGTGCGGACACACGTATGGGTCGTTGATAATGATGTCATTGTCGTATGCGCGCCCAACTCGCAGCATAGAGCCATTCCAGGGCTCACGCTGCGTGACCTGCCCGCTTCGGTTCAACATTTCGATCACGCCCACGACCACGGAATGAACACCCTGCACGCGTGATTCTGTCATGATCCTGGATCACTCCAGCTCATGGCTTCGATAAAGCGCGCAGAAAGCTTTTTAATATTGACCCAACTGAAGCCCCCCAGCACCAGGGTGGACTGCAAGGCTTCATCGTTGCGCACCAGGCTGGTCAAAGTCAGGTAGGAATCGTAGAGGCCGGCAAATTCCCGGTAGCGACGAATACAAAACGAAACCTTGTACGTCACCTCTGAGTGATCCACAAAATCCGAGTGGCACCGGTAATTAGTGACTGTTTTTTCTTCGCCCTCCAGGTGCAGCTGTGGATAGGAACTTTGCTCCTCCAACTGGCGGTAAAACCGTAAGGGATGAAGTTGGTCAGTGGATAACAAATCGTGCTGATAGCGGATGACTCCGGTGTACAAGGTGTCGGCCAGAAAAATATCGTCCTGAGTCTGGCAGTCATAGTAAACACGGGCCAGCTCGTTTGGCTGGTCTTCCTCACTATCTCCCCAACAGCTGATGTAAGGCGCCAGCGCAGCCGGAACGCGATAACCATTCAGTTGCGTAGTGGGTATATCAACAGATAGCAGGCGAGAGCTGATTTCTTCCTGATTTTGCAGAAGCTGCGCAGTAACGGAGCGATTCAGCTCGCCCTCGCCAACTGGCTGGTCACGCGTAGAGTTGATCAGTGCCGCAGCAAATTGTGCAGGCACCAGAAAGCTGACCTGGTTGCCCGCCGTGGATACATTAACGCCCACTACTTCTCCGGAGTGGTCCAGCGTCGGTCCGCCGGACATACCCGGATTGATAGAGCCAGTAAAATGCAGTTTTTCATACAAGGATTTTTCCAGCATGCCGTTGTAGGTTCCCTCCACGATGCTCAGCCCGATGTCGTACGGGTAGCCCATTGAGTACAAGCGGCTTCCCCTGGGTGGCGCTTGCGCAGCGAGGTACAAGGGCGATGGAGCAAGGTTTTCCGCCCTGAGCACGGCCAGGTCATGCACCGCATCAACTGAAAGCAGCTCCAGCGACCCGGACTGGCCATTGTCCGATAGGTAGCGTGCGCGGTATTGACCAGGTTGATTGGCCAGGCCGGCAATGACGTGGTAGTTGGTCAGAACCCAGCCGGGTTTGCCGACGAAAAACCCGGAACCGGTAGCCGCTTTTGTCTGCGCCTGTTGATCGATCACCTGGATTTGCACAACCCGGTTGCGCCAGTGATCGTAGACTTCCGGAGTATCAACGCCCTCCGTCTGTGCCTGCAGGCAGGGGCAAAGGAAAAACAACATCAGTGGCGGAAAGCGCATCATTGATCAGAGGCTCCCTAGTCCAACACTGCAATACTTTTTGTCCATGCAGGTTAGAATAGCCTGTACTTAGAGATGGAGGTGGGTTCATGCAACAACTGCTCATCCTGCGGCATGCCAAGGCTGTACCCTGGTCCCCCTCCGCTGAGGACTTTCCACGCAAACTTACCCGCGCCGGGCGCGAGCACGCGCAAAACGTGGCAGCCTGGCTGGATGAGAGCCTTGAACCGCCGGAAACTATCCTGTGCTCGCCCTCGCAGCGCACCCGGGAAACCCTGACGCCAATACTGGCCTTGCGGCCGCAACTCGAAACCATCGTCCACTTCGTGCCGCAGTTGTACCACGCGACGTCGTCGACCATAGAAACATTGCTGGATTCTGCTTTTGCCGAGGCAGACCGGGTGCTCATCGTCGGTCATAATCCCGGCTTTGAAAGCCTGGCCGGGAGCGTCATCCATCCCCGCCATCAGCAGGAATTCGCGCGGCTTCCCACTGGCACGCTGGTGGTGGTGGATTTTCCTGAAGGCTGGTCGTCCGGTCACCATCGTGGCACCCTGCACTACATGATTCGCGGCAAAGACCTTTAGAGCCCTTTGCCAGCGCTGCCTTATAGCGCTCATAGAAGCCGCGTGAGTGAAAAGTGGCTCTTAGTCAATGGACTCGAGATAAATTTTGGCCAGTTGTTCGATGACTTCCTGATCTTGCGCATTAAACCGCGCCAGCGTGGAACTGTCGATGTCGAGCACCCCGATCAAGACTCCATGCAGGACCAGGGGCACTACTACCTCGGACCTTGCATCCACATCACAGGCAATATGCCCGGCGAAAGAGTGCACGTCAGCCACCCGTTGGGTGCTGCGGCTCGCGGCCGCGGTTCCGCACACACCTTTGCCCATGGGTATGCTTACGCACGCAGGCTTGCCCTGAAATGGGCCAAGGATGAGCCTGTCGCCGCGCAGAAAATAAAACCCGGCCCAGCTGATATCGCCAAACTCCAGGAATAGCAAGGCGGAAAGGTTTGCCGCATTGGCGATACGGTCTTTTTGCCCGGACAACAATGCACGGGCTTGTTCGACCAGCGTGCCGCCCGAGGCCTGCGTTTCCTTGTTCAATCGTGCTTGCTCCTGTTTGGTGTCCCTGCCGAATGTTACCCGTTCAACCTGAACAGTAACAACTGGTTGTTCGCTGGCAGTGAAAATCGGCGTTCCAACTCCATTTGCTGGCTGGATGCCAGTGTTTCAAGAGCTTCAATATCCCGTATTCCCATTGCCGGATTCTCGCGTTTTAATTGTGCATCAAACGCAGCATTAGAGGGTGCTGTGAAAGTTCCTCCTTCATTGAACGGACCATACAGGCAGAAAGGGCCGCCAGGCAGCAGTCGCTGCGATACACCTTCGAACATGGCACAAACGGCCTGCCAGTCCATGATATGGGCAGTATTGGCTGAGTACACCGCAGCGAAGTTCTGCTCTGGCCAGCTTTGCATCACATCCAACTCAATGAGCGGCAGAATATTGCTGCAACCAGCAGCTGCCAGTCGGCGTGACAGGCCGGGCAGGTATTCCTTGCGGTCAGAGGGCTGCCAGCGCACCTTCGGCTGCTGCGCAGCAAAAAACACGATGTGCTGCCCGGTGCCGGAGCCAATTTCCAGGACCGTTCCTTTTTCCGGAAGCGCCTCCTTCAGGACTGCAAAAATCGGTAGTTTGTTGCGCTCACATGCTGCGGCAAACGGCAAGTCCACGGCCATCACAAGAGCCCTCGCATTGCCTGGCGACCAGATGCCTCGATACGGTCCCGGTTTTTGTGCCTGCCTTCAGATACGCACAGCGTCCCCGCCACCCATGCGGATCGAACCATCGCCGATCCCCCGGCAAACAACCAGGAGTCAAGCACGGCATCATGGCGACGGCCATCGAGCAAGGGATGATGAGCATCCAGTTCAACCAGGTCCGCGCGGCAGCCCGCCTCGATCCGTCCTGTTGGCTGGCCCAGCGCCCGCGCACCACCCAGGGCGGCACCCTGGTAGAGGGTACGGCCGCAACTTTCGCCATTGCGCGCCAGTACATTCCTTCGGTGTGTTCGCAGGCGGCAGCCAAACTCCAGCAAACGCAGTTCTTCGGCGACGGATACTCTCAAGTTGCTGTCGCTGCCAATGCCAAAAGAACCTCCCTTCTCCAACCAGCGCCCGGCCTCGAAAAAACCATCTGCCAGGTCTGCTTCCGTGGTTGGGCACAGACCAGCCGTTGCACCGCTCGCGGCAGCCCGATCCAGCTCAGTGCGTTCCAGATGGGTCGCATGCACCAGGCACCAGTGGGAATTGATAGCAAAATGGTCCAGCAACCAGTTAACCGGCCTGGCACCCAGGACGGACAGGCACTCTTCAACTTCAGCTGTTTGTTCTGCAATATGAATGTGGACCGGAAGGCCTTGCGCTTCTGGTGTATCCAGCACCATTTGCAGCTGATCCCGCGCTACCGCGCGCAGAGAGTGCGGGGCGATTCCAAGCTGGTGCAAGGGCCTGTTCCTGATCAATTCACCACAGGCGGAAAACAAACGCATGAATTGTTCCGGCGAGTTTTGGAATCGTTGCTGGCGTGCGGAAACGGTGTCCGAGGTAAAGCCACTGCGGCAATACAATACCGGCAATAGCGTCAGTGCCATGCCTGATCGGTCTGCCGCCTCGATCAGGGCATTACTCATTTCAGCCGGATTATCGAAGGGCTGCCCCCCGGCCCGGTGGTGCAGGTAGTGGAATTCTGCGCAGGCGGTATACCCTGCTTCCAGCATTTCGACCTGCAGCAAAGCGGCTATCGCTTGCAAAGCTTCGGGAGTCATGCGATCAGCGAGGCCATACATGGCCTCTCGCCAGGTCCAGAAGCTGTCGGCTTTTCCACCGCCTGCTTCAGTCAGCCCCGCCATCTGGCGTTGGAACGCATGGCTATGAAGATTGGGCATGCCCGGCACAACATGACCTCTCAAACCGGCCTTGGATTCACCATCGCGAAGGGCCGAGACGCCGGCGATGAACCCTGCCTCGTCAATACAAATTCGGGCATGGTCTATCCAGCCACCGGGTGTAAGGACTGACTCGCACAGTATTTCCCGATCTATCATCTGCAGGTACCGGAAGGTTGCCACTGCATCAAGGCATTCACGAGGTTTCTTAGCACGTCTTGCATTGCCTCAGCATGTTCCCCGCTCCACAGCCTTGCTTCTTCGTCCATATAGGCTGACTGCGCCATTTCCAGTTGCAGGGCGTGCACCCCTTCCCGGGGAGAGCCATAGTGCCTGGTGATATACCCGCCCTTGAACCGGCCATCAACAACCATGGAATAGCGTTCGTCGCGCAACGCTGCAGCTGCGGATTCGACCAGGGACTGGTGAGCGCTGCAGCCATCGTTACTGCCCAGGTTCAGATCAGGAAGTATGCCACTGAACAGCAGTGGTTCCTTACTGCGGATGGAGTGGGCATCCAACAACACGGCAAAACCATGGATGCTTCGAATTCTTTCCAGCTCTGATTGCAGGCACTGATGGTAGGGCTTCCAGTATTCCTCTACGCGCGTGCGCGCTTGCACGGGATCGGGCTCTGCCCCGGCAGCATAAATCGCCGTCCCTGAAAAAGTGCGAGCAGGTACAAGGCCAGTCTGCAAACTTCCGCCGGCCTTGTCGTAGAGAGGGGCATCATCAGGCGGCCGGTTAAGGTCAACCACATAGCGGGACATGGGTGCAACGATCATTCCGGCCCCCATTTCAGGCGCCCACTGGTACAGGCGATCAACAAACCAGTCTGTATCCGGAAGGCCACGGCTTTCCTCCGAAAAAACTTCCAACAAGGCAGGGGGCACCCTGATACCGGAATGCGGGACACTGATCAACAGGCTTGAGCGGCCGCACTGAAGCCGGGGTTCAGATTCTGTTTTCATGTGGTGCAATGTACCGCAACCAGTGGCCTGCAACAGAGAAACTTTCTCTGTTACAGGCCACGAGCTGACAGAAGAAAAAACGCCCGGGACTCCCGGGCGTTTCAACCTACCTGACAGGCGATATTTACAGAATCGGGCGGTTCTCAACAATGGTGGGCGTGACGAATATCAACAGTTCACGCTTCCTGATTTCGTTGCCACGCCGCCGGAACAATGCACCGACGTAAGGAATGTCACCCAGGAATGGCACTTTGTCTGTGTTGGACGATTTTTGATCCTGGAAAATACCACCCAGAACAACCGTATCACCATTGGCAACGAGCACTTTCGTTTGGACCTCCCGCGTGTCAATTGAAGGTACGGAACCGCCGCGTGAAGTCTGGAATATTTCTCCAACCGAATCCTGCTTGACATTCAGGTCTAACTGGACGCGGTTATCCGGTGTGATCAGCGGCGTGACTTTCAGCTCCAGCACAGCCTCCTTGAACTGAACCGAGGTCGCACCTGAAGAGGTAGCCTCCTCGTATGGGATCTCGACACCCTGCTGAATGTACGCTTCCGCCTGGTTGGCGGTAATGACTCGCGGAGTGGAAATAATTTCGCCCTCTCCTTCTGATTCCAGGGCGGACAATTCAAGATCCAGGATCACGTTGCTGGAAAGAAATGAAAATCCAATGGTACTTGCGTTCGCATCCGCTGCCGGCAAATTGACCTGGTATCTATTCGGGAAAGTGGGAATATCCAGCAGCCCGTCAGTCCTGGGGCTAATCCTCGGATTGATAATGTCCGTGGCGTTGCCGTCAGCGGCGATAATACCGATATTGCTTCCTATGTGGGCATAGGTCACGCCAAACCGTACGCCCAACTCGTGAACGAATTCAGAGTTGGCAATCACGATGCGTGATTCAATCTGAACCTGGCGCACCGCGTAATCCAGTTCGGTCAGCAGCTGACGAATTTCAACAATGCGCTCTGCAGTGTCCGTGATGAGCAGGGTATTGGTTCGCTCGTCTACTGTTACAGAACCGCGCTCGGACAAAAGGCCAAATTCGTCCTCCCCTTCATTCGTTGAATCTTCGATCAGGGCCTTCATATCAACGGCTTTCGAATAGGACATGGGGATCAAAACAGTCTGCAGTGGTTCAAGAATCCGCCGATCCTGTTGTGCCTTCAGCAATTCCTGTTCGCGCGCTGCGATTTCCTGGGTCGGCCCAATCCAGAGGACATTGCCATTCTTCCGCATATCCAGGTTACGTGCGTCCATGACGATATCAAGCGCCTGGTCCCAGGGTACATTGGTTAGTCTGAGCGTCAGATTGCCAGTGACGCTGTCCGCAACCACGATGTTCAGGTCAGACACGTCAGCAATCAACTGCAGCACCGAGCGCACGGGGATGTCCTGGAAATTAAATGTTACCTTGGTCCCCGTGTAGACCTTTTCTTCGAAGAGCTTGGAAGCATCTTCTTCTTGTGCAGATTTGTTTATGGCAATCAGATCTTTCACTTCCACGACGATGGTGTTTTCAGACTCGTAGGACAAGTGTTCAAAGGCGCCCGCAACGGTCAAAGTTAACCTGACCCCGTTATCAATAGGAGTGGCGTCAATCATTTGCACCGGCGTTGCAAAATCGACTACATCCAGGCGCTGGCGCAGCTGATCAGGCAGGCTGGCGTTCATCAAATCAATGGTGATCCGGTCTGCCCCGTCCTCAATCGACATATTGGCACCGGGTTTGTTCATCGAAAGGATAACCCGGCCCTGGCCGGCTTCACCCCGGCGGAAATCAATCCCCTCAATGATGTAGCCACCTGCTCCAGAGTTACTGCTCTGCATGCTTTCAGCCGCAGGAACTGCAGATGTTGCGACAACCCCGCCAGATCCGGCAATAGTGAGCACCACACGGCCATCGCTTGCGGTGTAGTCGTAGTTCACCGGATTATCCAGGTCGACCACCATCCGGGTGCGCCCACCCGCAGCAGTCACCGTAAATTTCTGCACTGACCCGGCGCCAACCGAAACTGGGTCGCCGCCCCCCGAGCTGGTGGTTTTGGCAAGGTCAAGGACGATTCTCGCGGGATCTTCAGTCGCGAAAACGCTGACCTCCGGGGTGTCCCCGGTGGTGGCGAGCGTGATTTGCACACCGCCATCAGGGGTAGCCGCATAGTTGATGCCCGTTACTTCGGTGGCCGCAAATGCAGTCGCCAACGGGGCCGTCACACAGATCAATCCGAGACCTGTCAGAAATCCTTTTCTCAAAATACGCATGCTGCGCCCTCTATCACAGATTTGCGGCTCAATTGAAAGCCATTCCTTGTCGCTCTTCATTGCACTGCCTCTTGAGGTTGACTACTCAACGCGCTGCTCATTTTCTCTTCTCGCCAATAGCCAGTGACACCGGCCTGACAAGCCAGCCACCCGCTCCGTCAGCAATAAACTCACTCAGGTCCACCGTAGTTGGCTTGATCTGACTGATTTTCCCATGATTTTTGCCCATGTAGTTGCCTACAGAAACCCTGTGCACGACGTTATCCGGGTCCTGGATAAGGACCCAATAGGATGATTCCTTGGTAAAGGTTCCTACCATCGTTAGCGTATCCAGTTCGAATCTCTCCAGGTACTCCCGGGTGCGCTGCAGATCAGGCTGCGGTCCATTGCCCTTGGGTCCTGCGGCTGCTTCGTCACTCCCTTCGCTGGTTGACGCCCGAAACGGATCACGCCCGGCGAGACCGTCATAAACAAAAGGCGTGTATGTGCGCACCGCAGGAATGGGCGGAATGGGAGAGGCAGGCCTCGCTCTGACTTCAGCGATGTACCTGTTCAGGTTGTCCTGTTCTTGATTGCATGCACCCAGCACGCATGCAGTCAGGGCCACGAAAAGACCGGATTTCCAATTGAAGGCCGCTTGAGGTTTCATGGCGCTGCCTGCGGAGGCTGTGCTGCTGCTGCGGCGGCAGCCTCGTCTTCGTCAATGTAACGATAGGTCTTTACCGTGCCTTCGAGTATGAGTCGTCCATCATTCCGGGCCCCACCCAGGTCTTGTTGAGTTGCAGGCCTCAACGAGATGTCATTCATGGTCAATATCACAACCCGCGGCAGGGAAGCTACACCACTGACGAATGCACCAAACTGGTGATAATCGCCCAACATTCGGACCGAGATTGGCCGTTCTGCATAAAAATCGTGCAGAGTCTCGGCATTGGGCTGGAACAGTTGCACATCAATACCTGCCCCCAACGCTGTCTGGGAAATATCCACCAGGAGCTTATCCATTTCCGTCTTGCTTGGCAGTTGACGGAACATGGTTTCCAGCAGCTTCTGCATTTCGGCCAATTGCGCTTCATAAGCTTCCAGGTTGGCAGCTTTTTGCTGCTTGTACTCAAACTCGGTTCGAAGCGTTAATTCTTTCTGCTCAACGACTTTGAGCTGCTCTACCTTGTTCTTGACCAGTAAGAAGTAACCAATGCCAAGAATGATGCACAACAGCACCGTGAGGATGAAGTACCTGATAGTCAGCGGAGCGCTGCCAATATCGTTAAAGTCGAGATCTCTCAGTTCGTTTAGCATCAGTTAGCCCCCACCGCTGAGTCTTCTTCCTGCTCAGTCCCGGTTGTTGGGCGCAAGCCAACCTGGATGGCATATTCATACGTTTCGGTGCGAGATACTGGCTTCTCCGCGGCCCGCACATATTGCAGCTCGGGATTCACGAACAGAGCCATTTCTTCAAGGCTATGCAGGTAGGCGGACACCCTGGCATTGGACTGGCTGGTACCCAACAGGGTCACGTTCGGACCTTGCTGCCGCACGCTGGTCAGGGTGATTCCAACCGGAACCGACTTGGCCAGCGCATCCAGCAATTCAACGGTCAAGGACCTGCTGGCCTGCAACTCTTCAATCACCTGTTTTCGCGACAATAAGCGGTTGCGGGTCTTTTCCAGTTCTGCAATGCGATTGATGCGCTCTTGCAGACGGTCGATTTCCACCTGGATTTGCTGGTTGCGGGCTTCCTGCGTGGTAATTTTCTGATCAAAGAATAACCCGACGATCAAAACAAGAACCGCTCCCAGGACAAGCGTTCCAACCAGCGAAAAGAGGAATTGCCGCTGCCTTTCCTTTCGCGCTTCCTCGCGCCACGGTAAGAGATTGATTCTGGCCATTAATCAAACCCCCGCAATGCCAGTCCCATGGACACCATCATGTTGGGAGCATTTTTTGTCAGAGAGGAAACCGCAACTGATGGCGCGATTTCCAGACCACTCACGGGATCCGCAATATTGGTCTTGATTCCAAGCTCTTGCTCTATCACTTCGGTCAAGCCTTTCAGGGTGGCCATTCCGCCGGAAAGGTAAATAGTGCGGATATTGGAAAATTCACTGCTGGAACTGTAGAACTGCAACGCCCGGCTAATTTGGTGCACTACGCTGAGCATGAAAGGCTCCAGTACAGCATCTTCAAAGTCTTCGGGTCCAGGCTCTCCGCGGTTGAAAAACTCCGCCTGCTCGGCCGTCATGTCATAACGGCGCATGATTTCTTCAAGCAACTGATGCGATCCGAACGGATGGTCACGGGTGTAAATCACCCGGCCATTGCGCAAGATCAGCAGAGTAGAAAGATCGTGACCGATATCGAATAGGCCAACAGTCTCGGTACTGCGAATCCCTTCCCGCTCGCGGATTAGTTCAAATGCGTTGGCTATGGCAAAGGCTTCAACATCTACGACCCTGGCCTTCAAACCCAGCGATTCCAGGGCATCCTGCCGGCTTTCGACATTTTCGTTCTTGCTGGCCGCCAGCAAAATGTCCACCATGTCCGCGTTGCGGGCAGATGGACCGAGGACCTCGAAGTCCAGGCTGATTTCATCCAATGGGTAAGGGATGTACTGATTCGCTTCTATCTGAACCTGGCTTTCAATGTCGGCTTCAGCCAGGTTCGCCGGCAGGCTGATCGTCTTGGTAAAGACCGCCGATCCCGATACGGCTACAGCACAATACTTTGAGCTGGAACCAGATTTTCTGACGGCCGACTTGATCGCTTCCGAAATCGCGTCGATGTCCTGAACCGACTTTTCGACAATAACGCCTTGCGGTAACGGCTCAATCGCAAAGTGATCGATGCGAAAACTTGATCCATGACGTGAAAGTTGCAACAAGCGAATGCTTGATGCCCCGATGTCCAGCCCAATTATGGGTGGACGCTTTGTGCCTAATAGTTTCAAATTGCCCCCAATCCTTTGTTCGACAATAGCTTACTGACACTTCTTAGACTAGTTTTTAACAGAAATTGAATCGTATCTCAATGGGTAAGACACAAATTTTTCAATTCCCGGCCACAAGTCGTCGCCGCACATAGCCCACACGTCTCACGAAAAATGCTGTTTAGCAGGGAAGAAACGAACGCCAACTCAGGCTGTCGTATCAAGATTGGTGAGGCCGCTTCCCTGCTTGCCTGTTAGTATCACACACTGCGGCCAGTTATCATCCCGGTGTGGGCGAATTTTCCAGCCAGCAGCAAATTGGATCACTACGCTTGCGGGAAATAATATAGCAGGAATTTTGCGTGAAGAAAGTGTTTCGTTGGTTATTGGGCGCATTTCTGACTGTCGCGATACTATGTATTGTGGCAGTTGGTGCCGCCTACCTCCTGATTTCTCCCAACCTGCCGGACGTTGAATCACTGAGGGACGTTCAGCTCCAGGTTCCCCTGCGTGTTTTTAGCCGGGACGGAAAGCTGATCGGCCTGTTCGGCGAGATGCGCCGGATTCCGGCAACCCTCGGCGAATTGCCGGATGATCTGAAAAATGCCTTCATTGCCGGCGAAGACGCGCGTTTTTACGAGCACCCGGGAGTTGATTACCAGGGCATTTCCAGAGCGGCGTTCACCCTCCTGACAACAGGTGAAAAGACCGTGGGCGGCAGCACCATCACCCAACAACTTGCCCGCAACTTCTTCCTGACCTCAGAAAAAACCTATACACGCAAGATCAAGGAAATTCTCCTTGCGTTCAAAATTGAAGATGAACTGAGCAAGAACGAAATCCTGGAGCTTTACCTCAACAAGATCTTCCTCGGCTACCGGGCATATGGCGTTGGCGCAGCCGCAGAGGTTTATTACGGCAAATCGGCCAGCGAACTTTCCCTGGCCCAAAGCGCAATGATTGCCGCATTGCCCAAAGCGCCTTCAAGAATAAACCCCATAAACCAACCTGAACGGGCTATTGAGCGGCGCAATTACGTGCTGGGACGGATGCAGGAATTGGGCTACATCACTCAACAAGAATATGCAGCTGCTGCCGCTGAACAGGACATGTCCTACTATCACGGTGCCACAGCTGAAGTGTCCGCGCCGTATCTGGCCGAAATGGTCCGGGTCCGTGCCCTCGAACTGCTGGGCCAGGAAGCCTACACCGGCGGTTACGAAGTGGTCACAACCATAGACAGCCGATTGCAAAAGGCAGCAAACCGTGCCGTGGTGACCGGCCTGGAGGAGTATGACAAGCGCCACGGGTATCGCGGTCCTGAAGCAAGAATCGATCTGCAGGACAAATCGACACCGGCGGATTGGAACGAGGCGCTGACTCCGTATCGCCCCGTGTCGGGCCTGGTGCCCGGCCTGGTCACGGAAGTGGAAGATGATATTGCCATGGTCTACTTGCCCAATGGACAAACCATTGCGCTTGAACTTGAGGATTGGGCTGCGCCGTTCATCAGCAGGGACCGCGTGGGTTTCAAGCCCAAGTCTCTGAAGGACGTATTTGCGCCCGGTGACGTGATAAGAGCCCGGATGGATGACGATGGCACCTGGAAGCTTGGCCAGGTTCCTGAAGTGGAATCCGCCCTGGTGTCAATGAATCCCGTTACCGGTGAAATTGTTGCATTGGTGGGCGGGTATGATTTTACCCGCAGCAAGTACAACCGGATTACCCAGGGACGAAGGCAACCGGGCTCCAGTTTCAAGCCCTTTATCTATTCCGCGGCGTTGGAAAAGGGATTTACCACGGCAAGCCTGGTGAACGACGCGCCCATCGTTTTCGATGATGCCGACCTGGAACAATCGTGGAAGCCGCAAAACTATACCGAAAAATTTTATGGCCCAACGCGCCTGCGGGAAGCCATGGTCAACTCACGCAACCTGGTCTCTATCCGCCTGTTGCGTGCAATTGGCATTGATTACGCCCGCGATTACATTACCCGCTTTGGCTTTGATGGCGAGGAATTGCCGAATAATCTGACCATGGCCCTGGGCACGGGCTCAGTAACACCTCTGTCCATGGCCCGGGGTTACTCGGCATTTGCCAACAGCGGCTACCTCGTTCAGCCGGAGTTCATCCAGTTAATTCGCCGCGACTCCGGTGAAGTGGTCTACCAGACCAGCCCCCCGGTTCTTTGTGATGATTGCCTGCCCGAAGCTGCCGCACCGCAGCAAGGGACAGAACCGCAATCAGAGCCGGAGTCGGAGCCTGAGCCGGAAAATACTGCCTTGAACAGTCCGGAATTGCGACCGCTTGAAATTGATCCGGCCGCAGGGTCCGCACCCGTCGGATCTGGCTTGAACCAGGCCCTGCTTGATGCGGCGAAGTCACCCGTGTACGCGATGCGCGTTATTTCTCCCCAAAATGCCTACCTGGTGCGCTCCATGATGATGGATGTTATCAGGCGCGGCACCGGGGCACGCGCCATGGAGCTGGGGCGCAGCGACCTGGCCGGCAAAACCGGCACGACCAACGAGCAACGCGATGCCTGGTTTTCCGGGTATAACGACAGCCTGGTAACCACGGTCTGGGTCGGCTTTGACAACCACGACCCGCTTGGCCGGAACGATGTCGGCGGTCGGGCAGCGCTGCCCATATGGATTGAATACATGCGGGAAGCCCTCAAAGGCGTAGCCGACCAACCACCAAAATTACCACCCGGGCTGGCGCAAGCGAGGATCAATCCGAAAACCGGGTTGATTGCAACACTTGATAACAGCAATGCAATCATGGAAATATTCGAAGTGGGAAAATCGCCGCCCATGGAAGCTGATTCCGGAACGGAGAGCCAGGATGTCTCACCAGCAGAAAACCCGTACGAAATCTACTGATGCGCTACCTCCACGCCACG
>Ga0315273_10004840_pt1 | contig 16582 bp, 18 predicted proteins | sample YL17G02_0_MG_FD_205753 | JGI IMG/M metagenome (GOLD analysis project Ga0315273, IMG submission 205753) | Sediment microbial communities from Yellowstone Lake, YNP, Wyoming, USA - YL17G02_0 | ecosystem: Environmental > Aquatic > Freshwater > Lake > Sediment | place: USA: Wyoming | collected... | reverse complement strand
GCTTGGGCAGGTGGGGGAGATTGTTCCACCCGGGCATTCTATACCGGTGGGGGTGGGTGCCCCGGGTCTCGGCACCCCGGCGCGGCTGCCGCGCCGGGGACCCCGCCTGAAGACCCGGGGCCCAACGCTCCAAGGTCTGGGGTCAAAGGGTCCCACGGCTTCTGCCGGCGCAGCCGGCAATACTAGCGAGGGTGCGCCTCAGACCGCCGAGCATGCGCCGGGCGGCGGTTCGGGGGCTCGCCTCGCTAGACTCCTGTTTCTGCGGCCACGCCTTCAGCGTGGCCGTCGACGTCTTGCAGGGCCACAATGCGGTGCGTCAAAACTTGACTCAACTGGCACGACTTTGGCCCTTCAAGACGTCTAGGAGCGTGTCGGGTACGGCATGGACACGCTCCTAGCGCTTGAGCACCTGCTCGAAGAAGGCGATGGCGCGCGGGTCCTTCGTCTGGGCGAGCGAGGAGGCGGCCCGCTCGCGCACCGACTTGTCGGCGTCGGCGCGCGCCATCTGGATCAACGTGTCAACGGCGGCCGGAACGCGGCTCTGCGCCAGCGCCGTGGCCACCTGCTTGCGGAATTCCACGCTCGGATCGTTGGCGACGGCCGTGCGCAGCGCCTGGTACCCGCGCTCGCCGCGTGATTGTCCCAGCCAGAGCGCCGCTTGCCTGCGCCACGCCATCGGCTGGTCCTTCGCGACGAGTTGCTCGAGCGTCGTGTCGGCCGACATCTCATCGTGCAGCGCCACCGCCTTGATGGCGCTGTTCGACAATCGCTCGGCCGGCCATAGTGTGCCGGTTGCCGTGTCCGGCGCCGCCGCCGCGCGCGCGATTCCGGCGAGCCATCGCACACTTTCCGCCGGCGACACACCGGTGAGCCAGATGAACGGGAGGCCGCCCGCGTCGATCGTGATGTCGGGAGAGTACGAACCGAGCCGGCCGATTTCCTTGTTCTCCACGCGGAACAGGATCGTCAGTGTCTTGTCGGTATCGGGCCGGACAGGTCGGTCCAGAGGCGAAGCCGGCATGCCCTCGAGATAGACGGTGTTATCCCAGCCGCTGATTCGCTGCCCGGCGACGGCGGGCACAGAGTAGCCGACCCACGTCGGCTTGACCTGCTGGCGCACGAGAAGGTTGACGAAGGCCTCGAAGTTGCCGCTCACGGTACGCTGGTCCATCACGGCGCGCTCGACCTTCGGCGCTTGCGCGAAGGATGGCGAAGAGACCAGGACCAGCGCCGCGGCGAACGCGGCCGTCCGGAGAAGATTGTGTGGCATGTGGCGCCTCGGGGCAGCCCGTCTCCCGGGGGCTGGAGCCCCCGGGGCGACGGGTGACGACGCTCGTGGCTACTTGAGGAGTTCCATCAGGTAGTCGGTGGCTTCCTTCGACTTCATCGAGGACAGCCGCGAGACGATCTCCCGCTTCATCTCGGGGTTCGTCTCGGCGCGCGCGATGTCCACGAGAGCCTTGGCGTTCTGCTGCGAGGACAGTGCGCTCACCACCGCCTTCTTCACGGTGATGTCCTTGTCCGTGCGGTAGATCTGCACGAGCGCCTCGCCGATGGCCGCCACGTCGGCCTTGGCTCGCTCGCGCGTCGTGGCCCCGCGAGGGCCGGCGAACACGGCCCTGCCCCCCGTGCCCCGCCCGACACCGGAGCCGGAGCCGGAGCCGGAGCCGGTGCCGGTGCCGGTGCCGGGGAAAACCACGGGCGCCGACACCGCGAGCTCGTTCAGCACCCACGCGACCCCGCTCATGGAGCCAAGCTGGCGAATCGCCTCGACGCGCAGCTCGGGCGTCGTCTCGCTCTTCGCGATGGTCACCAACTGCTTGTCGTCGTGCGCGGAACCCAGACTGCGGATGATCTGCCGCTTCACGTCGGGGTCTTTCGTGCCGGTGTAGACCTCGCCCAGCAGCGACGTGTTGTTGCGGCCGTAGACACCCAGGTACTTGATGGCCTTCATCTGCACGTCGGGATTGATACCCTGCCCGCCGCGCGCGATGGCGGCCACCACTTCCTGCGCCTTCGGCGTGGCGCTCATCGCCAGCGAGAAGAGGATCTGCTGCTTCAGCTTCGGCGAGCTGCGCCCCTGCAGCAGTTGCTGCCCAATCGGGATCGCGCGGTCGGGGTCGTTGCGCATCAGCGCGCTGAACGCGATGGACTTCAGCTCGTCGTTCGCCTGGTCCTCCGGCCTGACGCTCTGGCCGGAGCCCTGCTTGAGCTCGATCTCGAGCGCCCGGGCGTCGTCCAGGTAGCGGCTGTTGGGGTGCGCCTTGAACAGCTCCTGCAGCGCCGCCTGCGCCTCGGTGCGCTGGCCCAGCCGGTTCAGCGCGTACGCCTTCCAGTACATCGCGCCGTCCACGCGCGTCTTGCCGGACTTGATGACGCGGTTGAAGGTGTCCACCGCGCTCTGCCACCGTTCGCTGTCGAGCGCCGAGATCCCGGCCTCGTAGGCGCTGCTTTCACCGAACACCGAGAAGCTCCGATCCAGCTGGCCCCGAAGCGGTCCCACCAACTGCGGATCCTGGGCCAGCACCGCCAGCGACTCGGCCAACGCGGCGCGGCTCGCTTCCGCGATACGAGCGCTATCGAGCCGGAGGCTTTGGGCCGCGCGGGCCGCCTCCTGCGCGGCCACCACCGATTGGTCGAAGCCCTGCGCGAAGGATGCTGCGGGGCACGCCGCCAGCAGCGATGCCGTCGCCAGCGCAATCAGCGAAGCCCGCATGGGCATGGAAGAGGTCTGCACGAGGATCTTGGTTGTCATGGCTTCACCTACGATTGCACCCGCGCAGGACGCGATGCGACGCGCTGCTCGCGCTCGCGCACCTGCGAATCGAGCACACGAATCTTGAACACGATGCCCTGCTCCTCGATCCGGCTGCGGATCCGCTCGAACTCGGCGCTCGAGAGGCGCGACGGGCTGTTGGCGATTTCGACGAGGACGCGCTCGAGGGCGTCGAGCACGTCGGCGACACCCCTCTCGCCGGTCTCGACGGCCGTCTGGCGGAACAAACGGTTGGCCGGCACCAGGTCGCGCGCCCACTCCTGCGAGCCGGAGATGTCCATCTTGCTGCCGACGGGGCTGTTCATCAGCTCCACGAGCACTATCTGCGACCGTTCCAGGTGATCGCCGACGGCGACAAGCAGAATCCGTTCGCGCACGGGCGCGGCGGCCGCCTGCTCCACGTTGGCCGGCCGATCCGCGCGCGCTTGCGTCGGGGCCGCGGGCGACTGCGAGAGCCGGCCCGCGACGAACGCGGCGACGACCAGCACCGCGACGCCAGCGGCGAGCGCCAACCGTCGGGGCACGAACCACGACAGCCACGTGCGCGCCGGCTCCTGCTCGAGCCGCTGCTGCACGCGCGCCCACACCTCGGCGCCGTAGCCCGGCCCGCGATCCGGCACCGGGTGGGCGTCCACGGCGTCAAACATGGCCTTCAGGCCGCGAAGCAAGGCCTGGCACTCGTCGCACGCCTCGACATGGGCGGTGGTGGCGTCCTGGTCGGCGGCTTCGCCGTAGAAGAAGAGGACCAGATCCTCTTCGGTCGGGTGGTTCACCTTGGTGGTCACGGTCTGCCTCTGTTTATGGGCTCGGGACGTGAAAATGGGGTCGGGAGTAATTACAAAACCGTCATCGCCCGATTGCTCGATCCGTAATTACTCCCGACCCCATTTCCCCGCTCGACCATGCCTTTGAGCGCACGACGCATCTTCTGGACGGCCCGGAACACGGTGTGCTTGGTTGCGCTCGTGCGTAACCCCAGCATCTGGCCGATGTCCTCGATCGACTGCCCCTCGAAGTGGCGGAGCAGGAACGCCGCCCGCTCCGCCGCGCTCAGGTCCCGCAGCGCCGACGCCACCTTCGACTGCACTTCCGCGCTGAACGCCAGGCGCTCCGGCGATGGGCTCGGATCGGGATCGGCCGGTTCCTCGGGGCCCTCGGGGTCCGGTCGTTGCGCGCGTCGAGGACGCTGTCTCAGCAGGTCGAGCGCGCAGTTGACCCCGATCCGGTACAGCCACGTGCCGAAGTTTGCCCTGGCCTCGAACCGGTCGAGCTGCCGGTACGCCTTGAAGAACGTCTCCTGGACGACGTCGTCGGCGTCCTGCTCGTTGCCGACCATCCGATAGGCCAGGCGGAAGATGGTCCGGGAATGGCGGTCCACGAGCAGGCGGAAGGCGTTGGAATCGCCCCCCCGCACCTGCGCGACGACCGCGGCATCGGTTCCGTCCATCTGGTGAGTTAGACGAGGCGACCTGGAATCAGGTTAGGTAGGCAGGATACGCCCGTGGCAACCGGGAAAACAGTCGCAAAGAGACGAGGTCTTGGTCGCCCCGGGGGCTTCCCGCCTCCGCGCGGTCCTGAATGTGGCCGCGCTACGGCGAGACCTCGCCGAAGTGCAACGAAGGCGGGCAGCCCCCTGGCTTCAGCACCCGGTCGATTCGAACTCCTGCAGCGCCTTGCGCGACAGGATGATCACCTGGCGCTTGCCGCCCGCCGGCTTCCTGGGACGGCCGGCCACGCGCACTCGGCGGATGCGGCAGCCCGACCCGTACCGGACGGCCGCGACGTGCTCCGGCAGGCGCAGGCCGGCCATGAGCGCCGGCAGGTGGGCGAGGGGCTCAGGGAGCGCCATCCGCCGCTCGGCCTCGACGTCGCCCGATGCGTCCATGCGCGCCCACATGGACAGCGGCGCCAGGTGCCGGCCGGGCGGATCGTCAGGTCCTCGTTGCGCCCGGGCCGGTGGCTCCCAGGCCGTCGTGTCGGAGCCATTGGCGTCGGCGCCCGTCGGGATCATCGGCCTCGGCTCGCGTTCTTCAACATGCGGCGTACCCAGCCGCGCCATCAACGCGGCCATCCCGCACTGCTCCGGGTCGTAGATGCCCCATTCGTCCTGTGGCGGGCGCTCGGTCTTCGGTTCGCCGGGGGCCGTGTGATGGTGGGGGCCGTTGGACGGGGAAGAGGCGTCAGGCGCCGACAGGCTCCTGCCGTTGGCCGGCGAGACAGGCTTGTCGGCAGGCGAAACGGACTTGGCGACCGGCGAGACGCCGGTCCCACGAACGCCGCGTTCCTTGACCACGACGGGCACCATGGCCTCGAGGCGCAGCCGTTCGATGTCGAGGCGCAGGGACGCGATGGCGTTCGCCACCCAGAGGCTGTCTACCCCAGGGATCGGGGTCAGCGGGTCGGCCAGCGTCCGCCAGCGCCCGCGACGCCGACGCTTGGAGGGCCTCTCCGTCGCGGAGCCGGACTCCGGTCCTGCTTGCTTCATCTCCGTCGCGGAGCCGGACTCCGGTCCTGCTTGCTTCATCTCCGTCGCGGAGCCGGATTCCAGTCCTGTTTGCTCCGACTCGCCCGTGTCTTCATCCAGTGATGCCAGCAGCGGTGTCAGATCCGTCCATTTTCCATCGTTGCGATCGAACTGCCGCTCGAGCGCGCGGAACAGTTCGTCCCATGGGGACGGCGCGGGCGGCTTCGCCGGTCGGACAGGCACGGAGACAGCCACGCCCGATGGCATCACGGCAAGGACTTCGGACGCGTCAACCGCGGACCGCTCGGCGAGCAGATGGCGAGGCGCGGCAGCCGCCGGCCACGCCAACAGACGCTGCTCCAGGAACCGCCCGACCGGCGCCAGCGTGGGAAGCAGTCGCACGCGGTGCAGCAGCGGGAGAGGGCGAGAGAGATCCGAGGGGCGATCGTCCGAAGGGCCGACCTCGTCGCCGGCAAGCACGGGGGCCGAGCGTGTCTCGGCACGAAGAGGGGCGACAGGTTCGGGAGCGGCTTCGCTGTGAACAGGACTGACGTCCTGTTCCGCGACTGCTGGAGTGTTCTGTTCCGCGACTGTTGGGACGTCCTGTTCCGCGACCGTGGCCGGGGGGGCCTGCGCGACGCCTTGCGTCTCGCGCAGGTCGACTTCGCGTTGCGACTGTTCCGCCTTCAGCTCCAGCGCGCGCTGCAGGTAGGTGGCGATCTCGTCGCCGAACACGCTGGGGTCGCAGCCCTCGATCGACAAGGTCTTGCGGCGCATGAACGCGTTCAGCACGCGGCCGCGCAGGTTCGCCTTCGGCGTCGGGACGGCCAGCAGCGGGATGGTGAGCGTCTGAAGGTGGTTGGCGCCATCGAGCGTCTTCAGGTGCTCGTTGATCTCCGCCTCGTCACGCGGGCCGAGCAGCGCGGTGACCAGCAGCAGGTCCGGCACGCGGGCGTCGATGGCTGCCAGCGCCACGTCGCGCGAATCGGCCAGCACGAAGTCGGCGCGCACCTGTTCGTGCACCAGGCGCCTGAGGATCACCGCCTGGCGTGGATCGGGTTCGATGGCGAGAACGTACGGCACTAGGTCCTCAACATGAAGACGAGCAGGGCCGCGCCGACCGCACTGAAGACGAGCAGCGGCGCCTGATCGATCGACCGGTCGCGGGCGGTTTGAACGAGCGCGTCCGCCAGCGCGCTCACGCCGTCGCTGAACGTCGCCACCGGAGCGGACGATGCCCGGCCGACGAGTAGCCCGACATGGTCGCGCACGCGCTCGTCGACTGCCAGAAGCATCACGAAGACCACCACCAGGCACACCAGGGAACCCATCACCTCGCCGAGGCCTGGCCGGCTGAAACCCCGCAACATATCTCCCCCAACGGTCATCGGCGCACAGGCGCTGGTGGGCACCTGTGGATAGCGGTCGACGCAAGGGACATGCCACCTCATCAGCTCGCCGTCGCGTCGCAGCACCCCCACGTTCCGGCGAGAAACACCAAGCACCGCGTCTTCGCGCGTCAGTCCCGGGGGCAGCGGGCCGGGCGGCGATCACCAATTTCAACCGGGCGATTACGGATGTGGTAGCGGTCCGCGACCTGCGGCCCGGGCCGCCAGCCGAGCGACGGTGACTGACGGCGCGCCTAACCGCGCGCCGAATCTGAACTTCGCGGTCGGGTCACCGCACTGCTGCTGAGCCCGGCACAGCAGTTGCCTTCGGGACGCCGCATCCCGGCGGCGCAAGGTCGCAATCCCGCGAGCCCGCCGCCCCACAACCTGCACCTGCGGAGGGGCCATGTCTCTGTTCATCGAACGCGTCAAGTCGCTCGTGCGGCGCAATGAGGGCCAGGATCTCCTCGAGTACGCGCTACTGATCGCCCTGATCGCCATCGTGTGCGTGGGCGCGATCACGCTGGCGGGCGCCAACGTGCGCGACGCCTTCAACAACATCGCCGGCTCGATCTAGGAGCGTGTCCCAGGTTCCAGGGCGGTGCGTGAGAACGTGCCTCAACATTCACGACTCCGGCCCTGGAAGATGTTTAGCGGGAGGCCGCCGGGCCCCCGTCAACGACCATCGGTCATGCCGAGGCGCGCCGGGATTGCCGGCGCCGTCCCGGGCCTCAGGAGGAGTCATGTATCAGTTGATCGAACGCCTCAAGTCTCTCGGTCGTCGTGAGGAAGGCCAGGACCTGCTCGAGTACGCCCTGTTGATCGCCCTGATCGCCATCGTGTGCGTGGGCGCGATCACGCTGGCGGGCACCAACGTGCGCGACACGTTCAACAACATCGCCGGCTCGATCTAGCGGACGGATCCCTCGCGCACCCCGCTCCGGCGCGCCGCCGGAGCGCGAGGTGCGGCGTCAACGGCGCAAGAACGCCGGAGACAGGGAGACACTATGCACCGAGCGTGGACGTTCGTAAGGCGGCTCGTCCGGGCAGACCAGGGGCAGGACCTCGTGGAGTACGGCATGCTCGCCGCGCTCATCGCCGTCGTTACCGTCACGGCGGTCGCCACTCTGGGGAACCAGCTCCGCAACGTGCTGTGGCAGACCATTGCCAACAACTTCTGAAGTCGTGACGCTCGGGGCCACGATGCTGACGATGGGGACCGGTGCGGTCGTCGACGCGCTGACGCGCCGGGTCCCCAACCGCCTGGCGCTGTTCACGGCAGCGCTGGGCGTCAGCCTGTCGGCGCTCGGCATCACGCAGGTGAGCCTTGCGGGTTCGCTGGCGGGCCTCGCGCTCGGGCTGGTGCTCATGCTGCCGGGGCACCTGTTCGGCGCGACCGGCGCCGGCGACGTCAAGCTGATGGCCGCCGCGGGCACGATCCTCGGCGTGAAGCTGGTGCCGGTGGCGTTCCTGTACACGCTGATCGTCGGCGGCGTGCTGGCGTGCGCGGTGGCGGTGACGCGGGGCCGCCTGCATCGCACGCTCCGCGGCATCGGCCTCATCGTCGGTTCGCCGCGCGCGGGCCGCCGGGCCGTCGAGGCGGCCGGGCCGGTCAACCGCTTTGCGTACGCCCCGGCCATCGCCATCGGCTGCCTGCTGGCGGCGCTCGGATTCTAGGGAGGAGCGCGATGACACGATCGGCGAGCGCCGGGCCGGTGCAGGTGATGGTGGCCTCCACCCTCGCGGTGACACTGCTCCTTGCGGTCGGGCCGGCCGGGGCGACCGTCGGCGGCGGCCAGGACGAACAGCCCTCCACGGCCTCCGAGCAGGCCAGGCGCGATGGCGAACGCCAGAAACTGGCCAGGCAGCAGTACGAGCGGGCGCGCGAGCAGGAGCGGCGCGAGATCCGGCAGCGCGCGCGGCGCGACGCTACGGCCGTGCGGCAGGACGGGGACGTCGATCGCGGGCGCGTCGAGGCCGAGCAGCGGCGGATCGAGGACATCGAACGCCCGCGGATCGAAGCCGAGCAGCGGCGGATCGCGGAGATTCGCAAGGCCGAGCGGCGGCTTCTCGAGGCGCAACGGGCCTACCGGGCCATGGTCGAGAAGCCGAAGAAGGGGCAGTAGGCAGGATTGGACCCTCTGAATCCGGAATTCGAAGTCCGGAATTCAGCACGGAGGACTCGCGCTGGCGGGGATGGACGCGTGTCCGTCCCTGCGCTCGTGTCTCTACACGATGTCACAGCTTGCCGCGATCGTCGTCTCCCGGGATGAAGAATTCCGGCGCCAGCTCGGGCGCCTGCTGCGCACCGGCGGCGTCCCGGTCGGCGTGCTCGAGGATGCGCGCGCCGAGCCGCAGGCCATCGCGCCGGATCTCGCGCTGGTGGACATCCGCGGCGACGCGCCGTCGGGGATGGCGGCGATCGAGCAGCTGCGCAGCACGTACACCAACGTGGCAATCTTCGCCGTGGCGACGTCCACCGATCCCGAGCTGATCCTGCAGGCGATGCGCGCGGGCGCCAACGAGTTCTTTACGTGGCCGCCCGCCGAAGAGGCGTTTCACGGCGCGGTGCGCCGCACCGCCGCGCGGCGCGAGAGCGCGCAAGCCTCCGCCCGGCCGCCGTCGACGACGCTGGTCTTCTTCGGCGCCAAGGGCGGGGCGGGCACGACGACCATCGCGGTGAACTGCTCGGTGGAACTCGCGCGGCTCACGCGGCGCCCGACGATCATCGTGGACCTGAAACCGTGCCTGGGCGAGGTCTCGCTGTTTCTCGGCGTCCGGCCGCGCTTCACCGTGCTCGATGCCATCGAGAACCTCCACCGCCTCGATCACGACTTCCTGCGCGAGCTGGTGGTGCGGCACAAGTCGGGGCTCGAGATCCTCGCGGCGTCCGAGCAGTTCGATCGGCCGAACGGGCAGGATGCCGGGGCGGTCGAGGAGCTGTTCCGGGTGCTGGCGCGCAGCCACGACTTCGTGGTGGTCGATGCCGGCAACTCGATCAACGCGTGCGCACTGGCCGCGCTGTACGCCGCCGACGCCATCTTCCTGGTGACCAATCCCGATGTCCCGTCGGTCCGCAACGCGCAGCGCCTGGTGGAGCGGGTGCGCCAACTGGGCGCGGGCGCCGAGCGGATCCGGATCATCCTGAACCGGTTCGCGGAGACGCTGATGATCGGGCCCCGGCAGATCGAGACGGCGCTGGGGTACTCGATCCACCACACGTTCTCGAGCGACTACAAGACGGTCTCGACCGCGCTCAACTCCGGTGTGCCGCTGGCGCTGGCGAACCACTCGGATCTGTCGGCGCAGTTCGACCGGTTCACGCGGCAGATCATCGGGTCCGACGAGGAACCGCCTGCGCCCCCCGCCGGCGACAAGCGGCGCGGCCTCTTCGGGCGGCTGTCGTTCTAGGAGCGTGTCCGGGCACTGCCCGACACGCTCCTAGTACTGCCGGCTGCGCCGGCAGGCACCGTAGAATCCTTAGGAAATCTCGCGCGAAGCGCGAGCATCAGGAACCCGTGTCCGGTGGTTCACACGGGCTCCTGGAAGGAGCACTGAGGTGGCCAACGGGTTCAACCTGAATCCCGCGTCTCCGCTGCGGGCCGTCTCGTCGGTGCCCTCGGTGCACGACCTGCGGGTGCGTGCCGACGCCGTACGCACGCAGTACCTCGAGCTCAAGGCCAGCGTGCACCGCAAGCTGCTGAACCGGCTCAACCTCGAGACGCTCGCCACGGCCGACCGCGCGCGGGCCGAGCACGAGATCAAGAGCCTGCTGTTCGAGCTCATCGCCGAGGAGGGCACGCCGGTCAGCATGGCCGAGCGCGAGATCATCCTGGGCGACGTCATCGACGAGGTGTTCGGCCTGGGCCCGCTGGAGCCACTGCTGCGCGATTCGACCATCAGCGACATCCTGGTGAACACCTACAAGCAGGTGTTCGTCGAGCGCCACGGCCAGCTCGAGCGCGTGACGGCGGCCTTCCAGGACGACAAGCACCTGATGCGCGTCATCGACCGCATCGTGAGCGCGGTCGGCCGGCGCGTGGACGACAGCTCGCCCATGGTGGACGCCCGGCTGGCGGACGGCTCGCGCGTCAACGCCGTCATCCCGCCGCTCGCGGTGGACGGTCCGCTCCTCTCCATCCGGCGGTTTCCGGCCGAGCGCCTCAAGGCCGACGACCTCGTCACCCTGCGGAGCCTCACCAGGCCGATGCTCGAGTTCCTCGGGCACTGCGTCCGGGCGCGCCTCAACTGCCTGGTCTCCGGCGGGACCGGCTCCGGCAAGACGACGCTGCTCAACGTGCTGTCGAGCTTCATCTCGGAGCGCGAGCGCATCGCCACCATCGAGGACGCAGCCGAACTGCAGTTGCGCCAGGAGCACGTCGTGCGCATGGAGACGCGGCCGCCCAACGTGGAGGGCAAGGGCGCCATCCGCCAGCGCGAACTCGTGATCAACGCGCTGCGCATGCGGCCGGACCGCATCGTGGTGGGCGAGGTTCGCGGCGAGGAAGCGCTCGACATGCTCCAGGCGATGAACACGGGCCACGACGGGTCGCTCACGACGATCCACGCCAACACGCCGCGCGACGCCATCGCCCGCATCGAGACGATGGTGGCGATGTCGAACATGCACCTGCCCGATCGCGCGGTGCGGCAGCAGATCGCCTCCGCCATCCAGGTGGTGATCCAGCAGACGCGCATGAGCGACGGCTCGCGCAAGGTGACCAGCATCGCGGAGATCACCGGGATGGAAGGCGACGTGATCACGATGCAGGAGATCTACAGCTTCGAGAAGGTCGGTGTGACGCAGGACGGCAAGGTGATCGGGCGGTTCCGCGCGACCGGCATCCGGCCGAAGTGCTGCGAGCGCCTCAAGACGAGCGGCATCCACCTGTCGCCCGACATGTTCGACGGCGTGACGGAGGTGCGTTGACATGCCCAGTTGGCTGATCGTGCTGGCCGCCTTTGCCGCCGGGGCGGGGGCCATCGTCGTCGTCGCCGCCCTGGCGAGCCAGCTTCCCGGCTACCTGGTGCGCCGCCGCATCGATCAGCGGATGCAGGACTCAGGGCTCCAGGACGAATCCGACGGCCAGGAATCGTCCATCGTCAAGCGGATGCACGCCGGCGCGCTGCCCGCCCTCGAACGGCTGCTCGGGCGGACGCGGCAGGGCGGCCTGATGGCGGGCCTCATCGCGCAGTCCGGGAGCCGTGTGAGCGCCAGCGCGGTGGTGATCGCGTCGATCGCCTGCGGGGCGGCGGGCACGCTGGCGGCCTGGGCGCTGGTGCCGCTGGTGGTGGCGCCCATCGTCGGGGGTGTGCTCGCCGCCTGCGGGCCGCTGGCCGTGCTGCGCCACCGCCGCACGCGGCGCCTGAAGCGGTTCGAGGAGCAGTTCCCCGAGGCGCTCGACCTGCTGTCGCGCGCCGTCCGCGCAGGGCACGCCTTCGCCACCGCCATGGGCATGGTGGCGAGCGAGGGGCCCGACCCCATCGGGCCCGAGTTCCGCAAGACGTTCGATGAGCAGAATTTCGGGCTGCCGCTCAAGGAAGCGCTCAACAACCTGTCCTCGCGCGTGCCGCTGCTCGACGTGAAGTTCTTCGTGACCGCGGTCCTCATCCAGCGCGAGACGGGCGGCAACCTGTCGGAGATCCTCGAGAACCTGGCCACCGTGGTGCGCGAGCGGTTCAAGGTGCTGCGCCAGGTGCGGGTGCACACGGCGCACGGCCGCTTCACCGGGTACGTGCTCGTCGCGCTGCCCGCGGCGCTGGCCATCACGCTGATGTTCATCAACCCCGAGCACATGAGCCTGCTGTTCACCGAGCGGATGGGACACGTCATGCTCACCGTCGCCGTGGTGCTCCAGGTCATCGGCTTCATCTGGATCAAGCGCGTCGTGAAGATCGAGGTCTGACATGGCCGTGACGCTCCCGCTGCTCGCGTTCGTCTTCGGCACGCTGCTCGTGACACTCGCCGGCCTGCGCCTGGCGACGGGACGGGCCAGCACGATCGATCGCCGGCTGAAGGAGGTGGCGTGCGACCTGGAGCCGGCGGCGGAGACGCCGCCGCGGTTCCAGGCAGTGGTCGAAGCGCTCAAGCGCGTCGGCAGCAAGGTGCCGCGCTCGCCGTCCGAGATGGGAAAGCTGCGGCTGCGCCTCGTGCAGGCGGGCTTCCGCGGCGAGGAAGCGCTGATGGTGTTCTTCGGCGTGCGGGTGGCGATCGCGTTCGGCGCGTTTGCGCTGTGCGCGCTCCCCATTCTCATCCGCCCGAACGTATCGCTCGCGACCGGCGCCTGCGGTCTGGGCTACGTGCTGCCCGGCGTCGCGCTGGCGCGCATGGTCAAGCGCCGCCAGCACCGGCTGCGCCTCGCGCTGCCCGACGCCCTGGACCTGCTCGTGGTGAGCGTGGAAGCCGGCCTCGGCCTCGACCAGGCGATCCAGCGGGTGAGCGCCGAGCTGGAATTCGCGCACCCCGAGCTGTCGTCCGAGCTGCGCATGGTCAACCTCGAACTGCGGGCGGGCAAGGGCCGCGCCGACGCGCTGCGCAACCTCGCCGGCCGGACGGGCGTCGACGACGTGTCGTCGCTGGTGGCCATGCTGATCCAGACCGATCGCTTCGGCACCAGCATCGCCAAGTCGCTGCGCGTCCACTCGGAGACGCTGCGGACCAAGCGGCGTCAGCGCGCCGAGGAGGCGGCGGCCAAGACCGGCGTGAAAATGGTTTTCCCGCTCGTCTTCTGCATCTTCCCGGCGATCTTCGTCGTGACCATCGGGCCGGCGGCGATCCAGTTCGTCAAGGTGCTGCTCCCGGCGATCAAGAAATAGCGCGGGGCTTCAGCCCAGCGGTACCGCAGGGCCCTAAGTGGTCCAGTTCCTAGTCACGGCGACGTACCGAGGGCGGCGAGGCGCCCGGCTGACAAGGCGCGACGAGGGAGAGTATCGGGAATATTCGGGGGAGGAGCAATCCGCCTCCGCCAAGGCTCCGGCGAGACCTTGCCGAAGCCCGTCACCGGGCGACGGCAGGCGCAGTCAGCCCCGGGGTCCCCGACGCGGCAGCCGCGTTGGGGTGGAGGAGGGATGCATCGCCGTCCGAATGCCGGCGTAATTGGGAACTGGGCCACCAAGGCCCGGCGGGGACGGCGGACCTGAAGGTCCGCCCTGCATCACTCAGGGCAGGCAGGGATGATCAACACGGACACGATTCGCGTCCACGCGCCCGCGGCGGAATCGGCTGTCGCAACATTCGCCGCCAGGGCGGTGGGGGCTCCTGGAGCCACAACGACCGCGCAGGTGGTCGACCGCTTCGCCCCGGTCGCGGCGGCCGCACCACCGGTCCCGGCCACGCCGCCGAGCGCGGTCTGGGCGCCGCCGGCCCCGTCCGACATCCGCGCGACAGGCCTGTCCCCGAACGGGCTGCTGCAACTGCTCGTCAAGACGCTCTACACCGGTGAGGCGAGCGGCAGCGTCCTGGCGGACCGCCTGTGCCTCACCTACTCGGTGATCGACCCGCTGGTGGACCACGTGCGTGCCGAGCGGCTCGTCGAGGTGCGGGGCGCGAGCGGCGTGGGGAACGCGGGGTACCGCTACGCGCTGACCGACCTCGGCCGCGATCGCGCCCGCCAGTTCCTCGACGTGAACCAGTACGTCGGTCCCGTGCCCGTGCCGCTGGCGCAGTACGTCGCCGCCATCCGAGACATCGCCGCCAGGCGGCCTCGCCTGGACCGGTCCAACATCGCGCGCGGGTTCGAGCACCTGGTCGTCGGCCCGGCGATGCTCGACCAGCTCGGGCCCGCCGTCAACTCGGGCAAGGCGGTGTTCCTCTACGGCCCGCCCGGCAACGGCAAGACGGTCATCGCCGAAGGCATCGGCCGGACGCTCGGCGGGGACATGTACGTGCCGCACGCCGTCGACGTGGACGGCCAGATCATCACCGTGTTCGACCCGGTCAACCACGAGCCGCTCGGCGTCGCGTGCGACGCGGGGCCCGCCGTCGTCCATCACAGCGGCGAGGGCGACCGAAGATGGGTCCACGTCAAGCGCCCGGTGGTCGTGGTCGGCGGCGAACTCACGCTCGACATGCTCGATCTCACTTTCAATCCGATCTCGCGCTTCTACGAGGCGCCCATCCAGGTGAAGGCGAACGGCGGGGTGTTCGTCGTGGACGATTTCGGGCGCCAGCGCATCCGCCCGCGCGACCTGCTGAACCGCTGGATCGTGCCGCTCGAGAGCCGCATCGACTTCCTGACGCTGCACACCGGCAAGAAGTTCGAGGTGCCCTTCGACGTCCTCATCGTGTTCGCGACGAACCTGCGGCCAGAGTCACTGGCCGATGAGGCCTTCCTGCGCCGCATTCCTTACAAGATCTACGCGAAGAACCCGACGCTCGAGGAGTTCGGCCGTATCTTCGAGATGAACTGCCGGCGCGCGGGCGTCGCGTTCGACCCGGTCGTCATCGAGTACCTGGTCCGCCGCTACTACCGCCCCAGGCAGATCGAGATGCGCGCCTGCCACCCGCGCGACATTGTCAACCACGTCCTCGACCTCGCGTCGTACGAGAACCGCCCGGCGGCCATCACGCGCGAGTTGCTCGATGCCGCCTGCGCGAGCTACTTCCTCGAGGAGACCGATCACCAGGCGGCAGGGCGCGTGGCCGAACCGACGGTCACCGAGATCTAGCGAGGCATATCGTGATCGCGACACGTGTCGGGCTGGTGGGCGCGGGCGTGGCGCGTGGCGCTGCCGCGGCTCCCCTGTGGTCTGCGGGCAGGCTCCGGGCAAGGTCGGTCCTCGGCTGGGATCCGGGCGATGTCGCCTCGCGCGTCATCGTCGGGGCGCTGTTCCTGCTCCTGGCGCTGCGCATCGCCGCCAACACGGCGGCGACCGGCCGCCTGACGGGCCTGCTGCTGGTTGCGAGCGAGGCCCTCGTCGTCGTGCTGATGATCGTCCGCCGCCGCACCGACGACGTGGATCGGCGCGCCATCGCGCGCCTGATTACCGCGCTGTCGATCGTCGGCCCGCCCCTCGTACTTCCGCTGGCGACGCCCGCGACCGGAACCGACGTGGTGACGACGGCGGTCTCCGCGGTCGGCCTCACGCTGGTCGTGGCCGCCAAGATCGCGCTCGGGAGGAGTTTCGGGCTGGTGCCCGCCAACCGCGGCGTCGTGGCGCGCGGCCCGTACCGGTTCGTCCGCCATCCCATCTACCTTGGCTACGCGATCACGCACCTGGCGTTCGTCGTCGCCAACCCGCTCTGGTGGAACGTGTGGATGCTCGGCGTGGCCGACACGGCGCTGGTGGTGCGGTTGTTGTACGAGGAGCGCACGCTCGCGCGCGACGCGCAATACGTGGAATACTGCGAGCGCGTGAGATGGCGGTTGGTGCCGGGGATGTTCTAGGAGCGAGTCCGAGGCATCACCGACACGCTCCTGATAACGCCGACTTCGTCGGCGGCACGCAGAAAACGTCAGGAAACCGCGCGCGAAGCGCGCCTACTAGGAGCCCGCCTGAGAGTGCTCGGACGGGCTCCTAGTGCACCAGGCGGACGATGGTGGCCCCGAGGTGCGCGGCCGGATCGTCCCAGAACGTCTCCACGAGCGGGTGGCGATCGAGTGCCGCCTGGACGATGCCCCGCTGCACCCCGCGGCCGCGACCGTGGACGATGCGCAGCTCGCGAAGGCCCGCCTCGTGCGCCGCCCGCACGTACTCTTCCACGACCGACGGGATCTCGCGAGGCAGGAACGCGTGCAGGTCGAGGAACCCATCGATGGGCAACTGGACGGGTTCGTCGTCGGTCATCGGGCCGTGTACTCGACGGTCACCGATGTCTTGAGGCCGCCGCGGGCGGTGAAGTCGCCCACGACCCGCAGGCGGCGGGGCTGGCAGGCGGCCACCAGGTCGTCGCAGATCTGGTTGGTGACCTGTTCGTAAAAGATCCCCTGGTTCCGGAAGTCAATCAGATAGAAT
>Ga0315273_10004839_pt1 | contig 16582 bp, 8 predicted proteins | sample YL17G02_0_MG_FD_205753 | JGI IMG/M metagenome (GOLD analysis project Ga0315273, IMG submission 205753) | Sediment microbial communities from Yellowstone Lake, YNP, Wyoming, USA - YL17G02_0 | ecosystem: Environmental > Aquatic > Freshwater > Lake > Sediment | place: USA: Wyoming | collected... | reverse complement strand
AATACTACTTCTCATCTTAGAGAAAAAGACTTATTAGTCTTAGGCGCTGATTTTGATCGGGATACGTTACAATCGAATCTCTATCTTAGTAAAGCTAAGAGCATTGAATCTCAAGCCCCGTATGCCAACTATACCTTAAAAATAAAACCCTGGGATTTTATTGCAGGATTGCGTTATGACCGTAATAGTGAATTTGGAGAACAACTAAGCCCTTCTTTTGGTACAGTATACCATTTGGTTAATGTTCCGGAAACTTTAATCAGAGCAAATATCTCACGCGCATTTAACGCCCCACCCCTTGCCTGGAAATATAACTATAATGAGGATATGTGGACCGCCCCTAATCCTGATATTAAGGCCGAACGCGGCTGGGTATATGAGTTAGGATCAGAGAGTAAGCTATTTCCCAATATCTGGACTAAATTATCGCTTTACCGCTCGGATATATCTGATGGCCTTGCTTCTGCAGTGAATGAATCAGGACAGGTTTATATGAAAAATTTTGAAAAGTTCAGGAGACAGGGCGCAGAACTTCAACTTAAGATAAATCTGCTTGAGGATCTGGATTTTTTTACCTCAGGCGCATTTAACGACATCGAGGACAGGGCGACAAGAAAGACTGTTCGGGGTGGAGGAAGACCCAGGCAGAGCTTTGACTTAGGGGTAGAATATAATAATAAACAGGGTTTTGGCCTTTTTCTTCGCGGCTATTACAACCGCTGGAATGAAGAGGCGGCAGTGTATTATAATCAGCTGGATGAAGAGGTTTCGGTGGATTCAAATGATAGAAAGATGCTTTTTGATTTAAAAATTTCTCAGGGATTTAAAAATATTGCCCTATTCTTGAACATTTATAATCTAACCAACAGCAGCTACTGGGCAGACTATTTTTTACCCGTTCCAAAGAGGTATTTTGAAACAGGGATTACTTTAAAGTGGTAGCACCTTTTTGCGCAAAAAATCAATTTTTATAAAAATAAAGATATGCGCAAACTAATATTAAGTTTCTTAATTATTACCCTTCCGATAATCGCCGCAGCCCGGGACAAAGCCCAAGATGGCAAACCCTATGGCGGAACCCTGATCTGGGGTGTATGCACTCAGCCAACCATCATTAACCCGATTTTAACCACTCATAGTGTTTCTGCGCCTCTTTTGGATTTAATCTTCAATCATTTAATAAGACTGAACTCCAAAGGTGGAATTGAGCCGGATTTGGCGCAATCCTGGGAAGTTTCTCCCGACGGTTTAGTTTATACCTTTCATTTGCGAAGAGGAGTGAAATTCCACGACGGAAAAGAATGCACTGCTTACGATGTAAAGTTTACCTTTGATAAGATTACTGAGCCCAGGAATAAATCTCCTTACCGGTCATCTTTTGATTTAGTGGAGGAATTTGTCGCTCTTGATGAATATACCTTCCGGGTAATTTTGCAAAAACCGTCAAGCACGTTTATTTACAGATTAATCCGGGAAATCGCTCCCAGGCATCTTCTGGAAAAAGTGGATATAAATTCTTGTTCCTTTAATTATCATCCTGTAGGCACAGGGTCATTTAAATTTAAAACCTGGACAAAAGATAATCAGATTATTTTAGAATATAACGCGGATTATTATGAAGGAAGGCCGTATTTAGATAAAATTATTGTCAAGACGTACCCCGGTTTAAAGGATGTCTGGATTGCCTTAATGCGCTCGGAAATAGATTATGCCGGATTTATTGAAAAAGAAGATTATGAAATCGTAAAGAATGATGTGGCATTTAAAACCTTTGCTATTCCTACTGATTATTATTTTGCCCTTTTTTATAATCCGGATGACCCTTTATTAGCTGATAAAAGGATAAGATTTGCAATTGCCTATGGCATTGATAGAAAGGCCTTAATTGAAAAAGTTGTCGGCGGTTTTGGAATAGAATGTATCGGCCCGTTTTATCCCGAAACATTAGGTTTTAATGCTGAAGTAAAACCATTTGAATATAACCCTGATAAGTCTTCTGAATTATTAACCGAAGCAGGCTGGAAAGATGAGAATCAGGACGGGATTTTAGAAAAGGATGACAAAGATTTAGAACTAAAAGTTTTGGTTGATGCCAGGAACAATCTGGTAAAAAGAAGCATAATGTTTATCCGGCAAAGCCTCCAGGAGATCAAGATAAAAGTTAAAGTGCAATTATACAGTGATGAAAAAGAGCTTACTTATGAGTTTTTGGAGCAAAATAAACCCCAGGCACACCTAAAATTGCTTTTAGGGGGAGCAGAACCTGATGAAGGAGAATATCCTTGGTCATATAAAAAACCTAAAAGAAAAAATAAATTATGGACATATAAAAACGAAGAGGTAGCTGAATTATCTGAATTAGGAGAAGTTACTTTTGATAAAGAAAAAAGAAAAGAGATTTATCAACAAATTCATAAGATTATATATGAAGAACAGCCTGCTTGTTTTTTATTTTTTCCTTTTGATTTTCACGCCATCTCCAATAAGTTTACAAACATTGATGAATTTTTTACTTTAAATATGCCTTTTTATACAATGAAAGACTGGCATATTAAGACACAGATGATGCAAGATAAAAAACACTGATGAGCGTAGATTAATTCGCAGACAGCTTTGCCTGCAACTTACGTCAAGAGGAACGTAAATTGATAAGGCTCTGTAAGTTGTCTGCTCATTAAAGGAGGTAAAAATGGAGGTAATTAGAAAAGGGTCAGACAGGGTTTTTGAGATAGGTCCGCTTACTTGTTGTTTTCCCGCAGGTAGTTGGGGTTATCGTAGAGTGTGATATTAATTTATATTAAAAAAGACCTTGCGTGTTTGCCTCGGTTTGATGGCCGGGGCATACGCAAGGAATTAAATATTAAAGACTTATGTTAGTCTCTAAATTTAATTTGTGGGTGAAGGATTATCCTAAGCAAAACGATTATTTATTATTTAATACCCGCACCCAGGCCCTAATAAAGATAAGTCAAACCTTAAAAGAAGAGTTGGAAAAGATTTCCAGTCTACAGTCTACAGTCAACAGTCCACAGATAAGAGAAAATCTGAGTTATTTAAAAGAGAACGGAATCATTGTTGAGGACGAAAACGAAGAGCAGGCAAAATTGGATGATTTTTTCAGGCAGCTGAAATATGAATCAGATACACTACCTTTTGAAGTCACCATTTTGACCACTTATAGCTGTAATTTCAGGTGCGTTTACTGCTTTGAAGAGTCAGTTAAGGAAAATTTATCCTTAGACCCCAACACCAGCGCCTTGATCGTTAAATGGGTAATTAAAAAGGCCGAAGGAAGGGATTTTATAAAGATCTTTCTGGTTTTTTACGGCGGCGAGCCGTTATTAAATACCGGACCAATTTATGATATTTCCTGCGAACTCAAGGCCTGGGCAGAAAAAAATAGAGTTGAATTCGGCTTCGGGATTATTACCAACGGCAGCTTGATAAATCCAAAGTTAATTAATGATTTTTTAGCTTTAGGGTTAAAAGATATACGTGTAAGCATAGATGGAGACAGACAGGCGCATAACAAGAAAAGGCCGTTTTTAGACGGCAGTCCGACTTTTGACCTGATAATGGATAACATCAAAAGCATCATTGATAAGGTAAATGTCGGGATCAGCGGAAACTTTGACCGTGAGAGTTTTGCGAGCATCCCTAATTTTTTAGACTATTTAGAGCAAGAAGGGTTACTTAATAAATTTAGCAGCATTAATTTTTTGCCTTTATCCCCCAGATTAGGCGCAAAGACAAATCCCGGTGCAATTGAATTGGCGGAGTGCCTTTCTTCATTTAGTAAAGACGGATTATTTGACGAGGTAATCAGTATCAAGAAGGAATTTTTGCGGCGGGGAATCAAAATGCAGACCGGACTGGCGATCAACGCCTGTTCTTTGATTATGCAGGACGGAGGAGTTACTATTGACCCCAAGGGCCTGATTTATAAATGCAATGCTTTATTGGGATATCCGGAATTTTCTGTCGGCGATGTGCATAATGATGAGTTTAACGAAAGATCTGCGGAGTTCTTAAATCTTGACGCCTGGAATAGGTGTCCCAAAGACTGCCCGTATATTCCCATGTGCCAGGGCGGATGCCGTTTTTTTTCTTACCTGGAGAGTAAAAATTTTTCGGATTTATCCTGTAAAAGGGAATATCTTGACCGTATTGTCCCTGAGTTAATTAAACTGGAATACGATAAGTTGGTTAGCGAAAAAAGATAGTATGAAAAACCTGAAGGAATTTCTAGCGCTTCTTAAGCCTTATAAGAAAAAGGTTTTTTTAGCCTCTTTAGCCATCCTTGCCGCCAATCTTTTGGGTCTGGCTTTTCCCTGGGTAATCAAACTTCTAATTGATGAGGTATTGACTAAGAAAAATTTATTTTTACTGAACAGCCTGTCAATCGGCCTTGTTATTGTTTTTATTTTGAAATTTTATTTTGGTTTTATCCGCGAATATTTATTCTCTTTTATCGGTGAAAGCCTGGTCTGCGATTTGCGCAATAAACTTTACTGGCACCTGCAGAGGCTTTCGGTTAAATACGTTGAGAATAATCCTATCGGAAAGATCATCTCCGGCATTATTGGCGACGTGGAAAGCATAAAAGATTTTCTCTTCGGAGGGATGATCGATTTTGTTTATTCATTTTTCAATGTGCTTTTTGTTTTTATTATCCTGTGCATATTAGACTGGCAGCTTACTCTGCTTTCTTTGGTATTTATGCCCATATTCGGCCTCGCTTTTATCAAGATCACTCCCCGGCTTAAAGGAAAGCACAGTCTGGTCAGGGAGAAATACGCAGAATTGACCGCAAGATTAAGTGAGGTCTTAAGCGGCATCCGTATTGTTGCTGGATTGGCCCGGGATGACTATGAAGCGGACAAATTCAACTTTAAACAAAGAGAAATATTCAATGTTGCGATGAAAAGCCATAAGTTAGGGATTCTATTATGGATGGGCTCTGAATCCTTAAGTTCCTTAGGGTTGGTGGCAATTATCTGGTTCGGGTCCTGGCGGGTTTTTAGCGGCAGCATTACTGTAGGAACATTGATGGCTTTTTATTCCTATCTGGGCATGTTGTTTTATCCGGTTATAAAGATGGTAATCATTAATAATTATTATCAGGAAGCAGTTGCTTCAATGGAACGCATTAATGAAGTCTTGGCAGAAGAGCCTCAGATTAAAGATGTGGAATCACCGGTTAAACTAAAGCAGATAAAAGGAAATATCAGATTTGAGGAGGTAAGTTTCAGTTATGATGGCGGAAAAGTGGTTTTATCAGGAATTAACCTCCGGATAAAAGAATCTGAAGTGGTGGCCTTGGTGGGAAAAAGCGGCGCAGGCAAAACTACCCTGATAAATTTGCTCCTAAGATTCTATGAGCCCCAAAAAGGAGCAATTTTTATTGACGGTTATAATCTTAAAGATTTGGAACTCAAATCCTATCGCTCTAAGATAGCTATGGTCATCCAGGACGATTATCTTTTTAGCGCCAGTATTAAAGAGAATATCCTCTACAGTAAGCCGGATGCTTCTTTAGATGAGGTTATAAGGGTGGCTAAATCAGCTAATGCCCATCAGTTTATCGCCGAATTACCCGACGGCTATGATACGCAGATCGGCGAGCGAGGCATTAAATTATCTTTTGGGCAGAGGCAGAGGATTTCCATTGCCCGGGCAATGCTAAGGAACCCTGCGATTTTAATCCTGGATGAAGCAACATCATCCGTAGATTCCGAGACCGAACGTTTGATTATCGAGGAAGCGTTTAATAATTTAATGGCTGGCCGGACAACTTTCGTTATCGCCCACAGGCTATCCACCATAAATTATGCGGATAAGATTGTTTTTCTCGATGACGGAAAAATCGCTGAGCAGGGAAGCCATCGAGAGCTGCTTGAAAAAAGAGGGAATTATTGGAAAATGTACAAGGAGCAGAATAGAGACAGTTCTTTGGTTATATAAAAATGGGACAGAGAAGAAAACGGCTAAAAATATTTTTCTTGAATTTATTTTACCGCAGGCTTTGGGTGCGCCTGGCTTTTGTGCTGTCGGTGATTGATACTGTCCCGCTGGCGCTTCTGGGGATTTTGCTTATTAATACTTCCCGGTTAGCGATGAGGGATTTGGTATTAAATGACCACAAAGAAATTATAGTCCGGGCAGCCAAAGAAATAGAATCATATATCAATAGGCCCCAGGATGTTTTAATTGCCGCTGCGGCAGCATTGGAAAAATCTGAGTTTTCTCCCTGGCAGCAAGAAACAATATTGGTGGAATTGGCTCTCAAACGGCCAAATTTAATGCGTGTTTCTTCAGTAGATTTATCAGGCAGAGAAATTGCCAGTTCGGAATTAGGAAGACAGCCGGCTCAAAATTATCCCGCGGAAGTTTTACGGCAGATTGAGTTGGGCATGATTTACATATCTAAAGTAAAAATTTTGAGTAACCATACACCGTTTATCACTATGGCATTCCCTATTAAACAGAGGGATAAAATAATCGGAGGCCTGGTCGCAGATATCAATTTGAGAAATACCTGGGCTATTGTCGACAATATTAAATTAGGTAAAACCGGAAGGGCATTTTTGGTGTCCGGCGATGGCTTATTAATAACTCACGCCGATAAAAAGCTCGTTTTTAAAAATGAAAATATTAGAAACCAGAAGGATGTACAGTTGGCTTTAGCCGGCAATGCCGGTTCGATCGAATTAAGCGATGAAGGAAATGTGAAATGGATTAGTTCTTATGCACCTATCCCAAATATGGGTTGGGGTATTGTGTTAAGACAGGCGCAAGACGAAGCTTTTTCGTTTTTTAAAGTGATGAAAATGGAGTCTTTGGTAATCATAATCTTAAGTGAGCTTTTAGTTTTCTTGGTAAGTATTTTTATGGCCAGGATTTTGGCCCAGCCGATTAATATCTTATCATCCAGAATAAAGGGTGTTGCCACAGGCGAATTTGATGGCAGGATAGAAACAAAAAGACGCGATGAAATCGGAAATTTAATCCGGTCTTTTAACTATATGAATGAAAGGCTAAAAAAAGCCAGAAGCCGTGAGCGGCTCTCGGCAATCGGGGAGGCCTCTGCCTGGATAGCCCATGAATTTAAGAATTCTTTGGTGGCCATAAAGTCCTTTGTCCAGCTATTTCCCCAACAGCACAGGAACAAGAAGTTTGTGGAGACATTCAACAAATTGGTTCCCGGAGAAATTAATCGCTTGGAGCATATGCTCACAGAGTTATCTGATTTTTCGTCCCAGCTTGAGTTAGTCATGAACAAGACTGATTTAAAGAAGATAATGGATAGTGTTTTAGAGATGATGGAAGAGGAATTCATCAAGAAGAAAATCAGCGTCAAATATACAGAGGGAGAAGATAACCTTTACTTTATGGCCGATGCCGAAAGATTAAAACAGGTATTTATGAATTTAATCATTAATGCTGTAAACGCCATGGCTGAAGGCGGGGAGCTTTCTGTATCAATAAATAGCGAGTCACTGAACAGGCCTTCTTATATGGAGGTCAGGATCAAAGATACGGGAATAGGCATACCTAAGGAATCCCTGGGGAGGTTATTCGAGCCATTTCATACAACCAAAAGGGGAGGAATGGGCTTAGGGCTACATATCAGTCGCAGGATTATTAAGAAACACAATGGAAATATTAATGTGGAGAGCCAGCCTGGTATCGGATCAACCTTTATTGTGAGGCTTCCAGTGAGAATAATCGAGAAGAAAGTGGAAGAAAAAATTATGGAAAGCCCATAAAGACAGCAAAATATCTAAAAAATGATGCAGAATGATTATAATAAATTTTGGTCAGCGGCATTCGACATAATTGATGATTTGATATTTATATTAGATAAGGATTTTAATTTGGTAAAGGTTAACAGACACCTCCTCACTTTTACCGGCAAAAATGAAAAAAATATTATTGGCAGAAAATGTTATAAATTGATTCACGGCATAGATGCTCCGCCACCGGACTGCCCTTTTTTAAAAACCCTTAAAACTAAAGAAGAAGAGACTAAGGAAATTTGCGATTCCAGACTTAACAGATGGTTTTCTGCCCGTACAGCCCCGATTTTTAATGATAGCAATAAAATCATCGGTTCTGTCCATTTTCTCCGCGACATCACCGAGCGCAAAAAAAATGAGATGAAGTTAACGAATAACGAAGCGTATTTTCGGGCACTCACCGAGAATTCATCGGATATGGTAATTGTTGTGGATAAAAAAGGAATTATAAAGTTCGTAAGCAGCTCTATCAAGCGTTTTATGGGATATGAACCAGGGGAATTAATCGGCAAAAACGGTTTTGATTTTATTGTACCGACTGATTTCCCGCGCGCTATTTATGATTTTAGGAAAGCGGTTAAAACCACTGAAGGTTCTATAGCCAACTGGTTTCGAGTCCGGCACAGTGACGGTTCTGAACGTATCCTGGAAGGGTTGGGTAAGAACTTTCTCGATAATCCAACAATTGCCGGATTTGTTATGAATGTTCGAGATGTCACCGAACGTAAGAGAGCAGAGCAGGAACTTTACAATTTGAATCAGTTTTGTGAAAGTATCATTGACGATGCCAACATCTGGATTGACGTGCTTGATACGCATGCTAATGTAGTGATTTGGAACAAAGCAGCTGAAAAGATCAGCGGTTACTCGAGGGAGGAAGCCGCAGGACATAATAAAATATGGACTTGGCTTTATCCTGACGATTCGTATCGAAAAGAAATTGTTGCTAAGGCTCGGGCCATAATCGAAAAAGGAGAGGTAATTGAGGGTTTTGAGACTTCAATCAGATGCAAAGACGGGGAGAGAAAAATTATCTCCTGGAATTCCCGGAACCTGTTAAATGAAACTAAAGAGGTCATCGGCAGCATTGCCGTCGGCAGCGATGTGTCTGAGCGCAGGCGGGCAGAAGAGAAGCTGCGAGAAAGCGAAGAACAGTTACGGGCTATATTTGAAACAGCACAGGACAGCATATTTATTAAAGACCTATCTCTGAGATACATCCGGGTTAATCCTGCAACAAAGCACCTTTTTGGAATCCCTGCCGCGAAATTGATCGGATCATCTGACGAAGATATTTTTGGAAAAGAAGCAGCAAGACGCATAAGAAAAATAGATTCCCGTGTTCTCGAGGGAAAGATTATGGAGGATGAGCAGGCTAGGTTAATACGCGGAGTTTCTACTGTAGTTCATATTATTAAAACTCCCCTTTATGATAACAAAGGAAAAATTTCAGGGATGTGCGGAATTGCCCGTGACATTACTGAACGTTCGAAAGCAGAGAAAGAATTAAGAGATGCCTACCACAAACTCAAAGAGGCTCAACAGCAGCTTATACAATCCGGCAAGATGATGGCAATGGGCCAGCTCGCCGCAGGTATTTCCCATGAGATTAACCAGCCTTTAACTGGAATCAAAGGCTTTGCCCAGGCAGTACTTACAGAGTTAGATGTAAATAGTCCTATAAGAGAAGACATCCAAAAGATAGTAAAACAGTCAGATAGAATAGATAGAATTATCAGTAATGTGCGTTTATTCGCCCACAAGTCAAAATTCAAGATGGAGGAGCTTGACATCAATAAACCCATCGAAGACTCACTGATGCTTTTAAGTGAACAGCTCAGAGTTCATAATATCCGCTTAAATAAGTCTTTAACTCCTGAACTGCCCAAAATAAAGGCTGACCCTAATCAACTCCAGCAGGTATTCGTTAACCTTATCACCAATGCCAGGGATGCCATTGATAGCTTAAAATCTCCTGGCGGCGGCGAATTGCTTGTAAAGTCCTCTTTGAGCCAAGACCAGAAGAATATAGAGGTAATCTTTCAAGACACAGGCCGGGGGATCTTAAAAGAAAACCTGAAGAACATTTTTAACCCATTTTTTACCACCAAATCCCCTTATGCAGGCACGGGATTGGGTTTATCAATAGTGCACCGTATTATCGAAAGCCATAAAGGCAATATCGAGGTTGCAAGTAAACAAGGTAAGGGAACTATGTTTAGAATCATTTTGCCTGCAATAAAAACACGGGAAAAAATCAAAATCAATCAAGACAAGAAGACAAGGTCAAATCCCGCAGAGTAATCCCTCCTATAAAAACTTCTCCTTTTTTGAAATTTCCACTTGCCGTTAAAGCTCAATTTTTTATTGACAAAACTAATATTATACTATACTATAAAATAGTATAAATTATAATAATCAAAGGTATAAGATAATATAAAATTGTATAACAAAATACAAAAATACAGGGGAAATGGTAAAAATTTTACCACCCGGGGTTACCTGTCTAATTTTTGACTTACCTGCTGCTGCCGGAGCTAAAGGGCAATCTTTTCACTAAAGAAGAGAAACAAAAGATAACAGAAGGGCGCAGCGGCTAAATATACAAACAAAAAAAGAGAGGACAAATGGAAGATATGAGACTGGTTAAGATATTGCTGGTAGAGGATAATCCTGACGATATTCTTATAATCCAAAAAGCATTGAAGGAGTCGGATATAATCAATCAGATGCTGGTAGTACGGGACGGCCAGGAGGCTTTGGATTTCTTAGAGCACAGAGGACAATACCAGAACCAGTCTGGCAGTTTAAGGCCCGGGCTTATTCTTCTGGACATAAACCTGCCTAAAGTCAATGGTCTGGAGCTTTTAAAAAAGATAAAACAGGATGCCAGTTTAAGATGCATACCCACAGTGATGCTTACTGGCTCAAGAAGGGACGAAGACATCACCAAGAGCTATGATTTTGGCTGTAATAGTTTTATCCAGAAACCGCTGGAATTCGAAAGATTCAAAGATGTAATCAGGCAGATTGGATTGTATTGGGGAGTGCTGAATGTGGATTCCCAGAAGTAAAAGCGCCAATTAAAGGCGAAATTTAAATTAAAAGGAGCTAGACAGCATGTTAGAAAATATAAGAAAATCATTAGGGTTAAAAAGTATACTTTGGCTATGTTTTGTTTTGGTAGTTATTTTAACAGCAATAACAACTATGAACATTAAAGAACAGAATAAAGTCTTATTAGACAGGGGGCAAGATACAGCTAATAGGTTAAAAGAGTCAATCCTAACCGCGATGCGTCATCCGATGATGGTAGGAGATCAAGAGATAATTCAATTGCAATTTGATGAATATAAAAAATTAAAGGATATAGTCAGAATAAATCTTATAGATGACACGGGTATAATCAGAAGAAGTTCCGATAGGAGCTTATTAGGGCAAAAATCAGACTCGGCGCATTTAAAAGCAGGCTTGGAGGGGAAGGAATTCCACGCAATTGAAACATTAAAAGATACAAAAGATAAAGTTTTTACAGAAATTAAACCGATATTTAATGAAAAACAATGTTATGGCTGTCACGGTCAAGATAAGAAAATTTTGGGGGTATTGAAAATTTATTTAAATTGGGAACCGGTATTAAAAACGGTAAATATGACCAAAAATAGGAATATTTTATTATCTTTATTTGGGTTATTGATAATAGCAATTTTCAATATTATATTTTTGCTCAAAGTCATTATTTTCCCAATAAAGAAATTGGAATCCGGAATGAAAGAAGTCTCGCGGGGGAATTTAGACCAAAGCATAACCACAGATAGTAAAGATGAAGTAGGACAATTGACGCAGATGTTTAATAAAATGACCGCAGATTTAAAAAGACTTATGGAAAAAGAAAAGTCGCTTTTAGCTGTGGAGCAACAGAAAAAAGGAGAATTATCTCATTTAAACGAAAATTTGACCCAACAAATTACCGAGCGCAAGAAGGCAGAGGACAAATTGCAAATAGTCAATCGGCAACTTACGGATATAATCGAGTTTCTCCCTGATGCGACATTTGTTATCGATAATAATAAAAAGGTAGTTGCTTGGAACCGGGCGATAGAAGAAATGACCGGCGTAAAAAAACAGGATATCGTTGGAAAAGGAGACTATGCTTACGCAATGCCATTTTATGGAGAGCCGAGGCCGATATTAGTCGATCTTGTATTTAATTTTGACCCGGAGATAGAAAAGAAATATGATTTCGTTAAAAAAATCGGCGGTAATTTTTATACGGAAGTATTTGTTCATTTAATTTACGCAGGCAAAGGCGGCTATTTGTGGGCAACCGCATCGCCGTTATTCGATAATGAAGGAAATGTAATCGGCGCCATCGAATCTATTCGCGATATTACCGAGCGCAAAAAAATAGAGGAGGCGCTTCGGGAAACAAAGGGTTATCTGGAAAATCTTTTTTCGTGTGCGAACGCCCCCATAATTGTCTGGGGCTCTGACTTTGTGATCAGCCGGTTTAACCGCGCGTTTGAGGAGCTGACCGGTATAAAAGCAGAGGAAACGATAGGGAAACGCCTTGAGATCCTCTTTCCGGAGCAAAGTTGCGAAACATCCATGGCGATGATCAGCAAGACACTCTCTGGCGAGCGATGGGAGGTCGTCGAGCTCCCGATCCTTCACAAATCCGGAGAAGTCAGGACAGTGCTTTGGAATTCGGCAAACGTCTTCGGCCAGGATGGGACTACCATAATAGCGACCATCGCCCAGGGAACGGACATAACCGAACGCAAGAAGATGGAAGAGGAATTAAAAAGTATAAAACAACGGATAGAATTCATCCTTAGTACTACAAAGACAGGATTAGATATCATCGATAAGAATTTTGACCTGGTCTATGTAGACCCGGGATGGGCAAAGTTATACGGCGATTACAAAGGCAAAAAATGCTATGAATATTTTGCAGACAAAGATTGTATGTGTCCTGGTTGTGCGATCCCCAGGGCTTTTGAGACTAAAGAAATAATTGTAAGCGAAGAGGTTTTGCCTAAAGAGGGTAATAGGCCTATACAGGTTGTTACTCTACCATTTAAAAATGAAAAAGGTGAATGGTTAGTGGCTGAGGTAAATGTGGACATAACCGAACGCAAGAAGATAGAGGAAAAAATAAAAAATTATTCTATTGAGCTGGAAAAAAGCAATAGAGAACTGGATGATTTCACCTTTATTATTTCTCACGATTTAAAGGAGCCTTTAAGGTCAATAGATGCATTTTCGGGTTTTGTATTAGATGATTACAAAGATAAATTAGACGAGGAAGGGAAAAATTATCTTGAGCGTATTAGAGTAAATGCCAATAGGATGCAGGAATTGATAGAAGACCTGTTGGACATTTCCCGCATTGAAAGAAAGCAGAATCCTTTTGAAGAAATTGAAACAGGAGAGCTGGTAAATGAGATAAAATTGCGGCTTGAATACGCAATAAAAGAGAAGAATCTGGAATTGATAGTGTCTGATAACTTACCCAAGATATTTTGTGACCGTGTCAGGCTAACCGAGGTCTTTGCGAACCTGGTTTCCAATGCCATTAAGTTTAACGATAAGCCAAAACCGGTAATAGAAATCGGCTGCAGCAAGAAAGACTGTTTTTACGAATTCTACGTCAAAGATAACGGACCGGGGATAGATGAGCGGTATTTTGAGAAGATATTTGAGATTTTCCAGCGGCTGGGGCACCGGGAAACCACAGAGGGAACCGGGGTAGGTCTTACCATAGCCAAGAAGATAGTCCAGATGCATAAAGGAAAAATTTGGGTAGAGTCAAAGGTAGGGGAAGGCACAACGTTTTATTTTACCATACCTATTAAGGCAGAGCTTATTCAGGGGACTGTGACAAAGGAGAGTCTTTTTACTAAAGAAGAGGTCCAAAAAGTAATAGATAAGGGTTGATAGTTAACAGAACACATGGAAGATATAAAAAGTCAAATATAATCAATCAGAACAAGATATGTTGACTAAGGAATGCGGTTATCGGAGTATCAGGATATTAGGATGAAGGTTATCAGCCTGTCAGGATATAAGGTGTTTAAAGTAGGGACATTACTATGATAATTAAATTAAGAGAGTCTTTGGGCGCACGGGGTATCTTCTTCTTTTGTTCATGCCTGCTGATAATTCTTTCAATAATGACGGTTATGAATGTTTTGTATCAGAAGCGCAATCTGGAAAGAATAGCAAATGAGCGTGTTGGGGAATTTGGAAAATTAGTCTTAACCGCAATGAGATATCCCATGTTAGAGGGAGACCAGGAGGTCATCCAAAAACAGTTTGATGGGTACAAATCATTGCCGGGATTGGTAGTAGCGCATTTAACTGATAAGAATGGCATTATCAGAAGAAGTTCAGATATGAATTTAATAGGAGAAAAGCCAGTATCATCGCATTTAGAGATGGCGTTACAAGGCAAAGAATTTCGTGGTATTGAGCTGCGCAAGCGTACAGGGGAAATAGTTGTTAATGAACTGTATCCGATACTTAATGAGAAGAAGTGTTATGCCTGCCATGGCTCCAAAGATAAAGTTTTAGGCGTGGTAAGGCTGGCTTTAGACTGGAAAAGAACCCTGCAAGCTGTAAAAGCAAACAGAAATTGGAATTTTTTATTATCGGGGATGGGATTAGTAATAATGTCATTATTGATAGCAATGTTTTTCTTAAGAGCCGTTGTTTATCCCATCCGAAAGTTGGAAATGGGTATAAGAAATGTTTCACAGGGGAATTTAGATTTGCAGCTCGCTGTAGAAACAAAGGATGAAATTGGAAGTCTAACAACATTGTTTAACAAAATGACCGGAGATTTGAAGATTTTGATGAAGAAAGAGCAGAAAAAGAAAGAAGAATTGGCTTTATTAAACATAAACCTTAATAAAGAAGTTACCGAGCGTAAATGGGTGGAAGAGGCGCTGCGAGAAACCAAGGGTTATCTGGAAAATCTTTTTTCATATGCGAACGCACCAATAATTGTCTGGGATCCTGACTTTGTGATTACACGTTTTAACCACGCTTTTGAGGAGCTGACCGGTATTAAAGCAGAGGAAGCGATAGGGAAACGTCTTGAGATTCTCTTCCCGGAGGAAAGTTGCGAAACATCCATGGCGATGATCAACAAGACACTCAGCGGTGAACGGTGGGAAGTTGTCGAGATTCCAATTCTTCATAAATCCGGAGAAGTCAGGACAGTGCTTTGGAATTCAGCGAACGTCTTCGGCCAGGATGGGACTACCATAATAGCGACCATCGCCCAGGGACAGGATATTACCGAGCGCAAGAAGGTAGAAGAAGCGCAGAAACAGCTTATTGTAATTATTGAGGCAACTCCCGACTTTGTCGGCTTTGCGGATGCCAAGGACAAACATGTCGTCTATATAAATAAAGCCGGCCGCAAGATGGTCGGTGTTGACGAGCATGAAGATGTAACAAAGCTGAAGATATTTGATGTTCACCCTGAGTGGACAAATAAAATGTTCGCCGAGGAGATATTGCCTGTTGCTGTGCGCGACGGTACGTGGACGGGTGAATGTGCTTTCTTGAACATAAAGGATAGACACGAGATACCCGTTTTGATGGTACTCTCTTCGTATAAGGCACCTAACGGAGAAGTTGAAGTATTTTCCACGATCTCGCGCGACATTACCGAGCGCAAGAAGATAGAGGGACAATTAAAAAATTATTCTATTGAGCTCGAAAAAAGCAATAAGGAGCTTGATGATTTTACCTATATTATTTCCCATGACTTAAAAGAACCGCTAAGGTCAATTGATGCATTTTCGGGTTTTGTATTAGACGATTATAAAGATAAATTAGACGCAGAAGGGAAAAATTATCTTGAGCGTATTAGAGTAAATGCCAATAGGATGCAGGAACTGATAGAAGACCTGTTGGATATTTCCCGCATAGAAAGAATGCGGAATCCTTTTGAAGAAATTGAAACAAGAGAGCTGGTAAATGAGGTAAAATTGAGGCTTGAATATGCAATAAAAGAAAAGAATCTAGAATTGATAGTGCCTGATAATTTGCCCAAGATATTTTGTGACCGTGTCAGGCTAACCGAGGTCTTTGCGAACCTGGTTTCCAATGCCATTAAGTTTAATGATAAACCCAAGCCAGTGATAGAAATCGGCTGCAGCGAAAAAGACGGTTTTTACGAATTCTATGTCAAGGATAACGGTCCGGGTATAGAGGAGCAATATTTTGAGAAAATATTCGAGATTTTCCAGCGGTTAGGCCACCGGGAAACCGCAGAGGGAACCGGGGCAGGGCTTACCATCGTCAAAAAGATAGTCCAGATGCATAAAGGAAAGGTTTGGGTAGAGTCGAAGGTAGGGGAAGGCACAACGTTTTATTTTACCATACCTCTTAAAGCAGAGCTTATTCAGGGGACTGTGACAAAGGAGAGTTTTTTTACTAAAGAAGAGGTCCAAAAAATAACAGATAAGGGTTGATAGGTCAACAAAAGGAGAGAAGACAAATGGAAGATATGAAGCTGGTTAAGATATTGCTGGTAGAAGACAATCCTGACGATATTCTCATAATCCAAAAAGCATTGAAGGAATCAGATATAATCAATCAGATGCTGGTGGTACGGGACGGTCAGGAGGCTTTGGATTTCTTAGAGCACAGAGGCCAATACCAGAACCAGTCTGGCAGTTTAAGGCCCGGGCTTATTCTTCTGGACATAAACCTGCCTAAAGTCAATGGTCTGGAGCTTTTAAAAAAGATAAAACAGGATGCCAGTT
>Ga0315273_10004838_pt1 | contig 16583 bp, 14 predicted proteins | sample YL17G02_0_MG_FD_205753 | JGI IMG/M metagenome (GOLD analysis project Ga0315273, IMG submission 205753) | Sediment microbial communities from Yellowstone Lake, YNP, Wyoming, USA - YL17G02_0 | ecosystem: Environmental > Aquatic > Freshwater > Lake > Sediment | place: USA: Wyoming | collected... | reverse complement strand
GGATCGGGGCGGGGGCGGAGGAGCGGGCGCCGATGGCGCGGGCCGTCGTCGGGGGGCTGATCACGTCGACCTTCCTCACGCTGCTCGTCGTGCCGGTCGTCTACACGCTGCTGGACGACTTTGCCGCGTGGATGCGGCGGAGATGGGACGGGAAGAAGGCCGCGGTCGTCGCCGCCGTCGGCCTGCTGGTCCTGCTCCACGGGATCCCTTCCTTCGGGCCCCCGGCCGCGTTCGCCGCCGATTCCTCCGCGGTGGAGATCCTGACGCTCGACGACGTGGTCCGGATCACTCTCGAGAGCAACCGGGACATCCTCAAGGCCCTGGAACTTCGCAATGCCCTGGAAGGGAAGTACGTCGAGGAGCGGGCGGCGGCCCTGCCGCAGGTCGTCGTCGCCGCCCGCGGATCGCGAGGCTGGGACAGCACCCAGGAAGCGTTTCAGATCCCCCCGGGGAACACCACGGTGGGCGCCCAGCTCGGGGTGACCCAGCCGCTGTACACGGGGGGCCAGGTGACCGCGGCGATCCGGGCGGCCCGGGTCGGCCTGGCCATCGCGGATGACCGGCGGAAGGTCTCCCGGCAGTCGGCGCTGAAGGAGGCCACCACGACCTTCCACGACATCCTGCTGGCCCGTGAGCTGAACGCCATCGCCCTGGAGAACCGGGACCAGAAGACGCGGTTCCTCGACGAGGCACAGAAGAAATACGCCGCGGGGACGGCGACAGACTACGACGTCCTTGTGGCGAAGGTGGGCCTGGAGAACGCGAAGCCCGTGATCGTGCGCACGGAGAACCACCTCCTTTCCCTCCGGGAGCGGCTCCGTTTCCTGCTGGGGCGGGACGGCCGGCCGGTCGACGTGCGCGGAGACCTTGCGGCGGAGATCGTCCCCTACCCGGATTACGGGAAGGCCCTTGCGAGCGCCGTGGAGAACCGCCCCGAGTTGTCCGACATCCGCCACCGGATCGGGATCACGGAAGAGCTGGTGACGATCGCGCAGGCGGGGACCATGCCGCGGCTGGACGTCCAGGCGGACCTCGGCTGGAGGGACAGCACGTTCGGGGGCCTCAGCGCCGATGGCAAGGTCTGGTCCGCGGGGCTGTTCGCATCGTGGCCGCTGTTCGACGGTCTGCGCACCCGGGGCCGGGTCGCCCAGACCAGGAGCGACCAGAGCACGCTGCGCATCGAGGAGGCCCAGTTCCTCGACGGCATCGCCCTGCAGGTCCGCGACGCGACGAACGCCGTCCGGGATGCGGGGGAGGTCGTCCGGGCGATCACCGACACCGTCGGGCAGGCGGAGCGCCTCCTGGCTCTCGCGGAGAAAGGGTACGAGTACGGGGTGAAGACAAAGCTGGAGGTGGACGACGCCAATTTCAACCTCAACCAGGCACGGGTCAACCTCGCGCAGGCGCGCCGCGATTACCTGGTCGCCAACCTGAACCTCCGGTACGCGATGGGAACGCTGGGGGATGAATGGACGGCGTCGTACGACATGGTCAAGACGTTTACCCCCGCGACGTCCCCGATCGGGGTGGTGCGCGAAGTCCTGGAGGGCCAGCCGGCGCTGCATCTTCCATCGAACTAGGAGGGTTGAGCGGATTTGCGGCGGTGAAGACGGCCATCGAGATGTTCAGGCCGTGGATGGCCATCCTTTTGGAAACCTGCAACGTCGGACCTCTTCCCGGAAGCGGTCCCGACATTTTACCACGGACGTGAAACCCCTACCGGAAGTGGCGGTTGATCTTTCCCTTCAGCCTCAAGACCGCCTGCGCGTGGAGCTGGCAGACGCGGGGCTCGCCCAGCCTGAAGATCCGGCTGATCTCGCGCAGCGTCAGGTCCTCCTGATAGTAGAACGCGATCAGCTGTTGTTCGCGCTCGGGGAGCATGTCGATCGCCTTCCCGAGGACGTCCTTCAGTTCCCGGGTGAGCTCCTCTTCCCGGCTCTCGTCCATCGCTGCCTCGGCGAGCACGTGACGCCACCCCGCGCCGGACTCCTCGTCCTCGTCCTGGAGCGCGTCGAGGGAGAAGACGGTCATCCCCATGAACGTCGCCATCTGCTTGCGAAGCTCGTCGACGGTGACCCCCAGGTTCTCCGCGACCTCCTCTTCCTCTGGAGCCCTTCCGAGGATGTTTTCGAGCCGGGTGTAGGTATGCTGCAGCCGGGTCGAGCGCTGCCTCGCGGACCGCGGGAACCAGTCCATCTCGCGGAGGTAGTCGAGCATGGCTCCCCGGATCCGGAACTCGGCGTACGTCTTGAACTTGATCCCGCGGGAGTCGTCGTACCGGTTCAGCGCGTCCAGCAGTCCCACGACGCCGGAGCTGACGAGATCGTCGGTCTCGATGTGGGGAGGGATGCGCATCTTCAGACGCGCGGCGTGAATGCGGATGCTCGGGAGGAAGTCGTTGACGATCGCGTCCCGGTCGGGTTTGCGGGATTTCCTGGGGGATGCCTTTCGGGTCCTGTCCTTGGAAAGCGCTGCCTGTCCCTGCATCATGGCGTTTGCCCTCGTCCATTGGGGTCTTAACGAATCGTGTTGCCCAACAGGAGAGCAAACGGTGTGCCACCGGGTTAAAACATATAAACCATCGATATCTATGTATTATTAATTTCAGGACCCGATGAATGCGCGGGCGGGGCGTCAATACTCCCCGCAAACCGTCAATTATTTGACGGTCTTGCGTCGAGAACAGACCGTACCTTGCGGGCCAGCGTCACCCGCTCGTACGGCTTCTGGAGGAAATCGTCGAACCCGTCCGGAACGGCGCCGGAGGGCGTCCTCTCCGCTTCGGCATACCCGGAGCAGAGGATCGTCCGGAGGGTCGGACGGATGGAGCGGAGGCGCGCGACGGTTTCGATGCCGTCCATCCCGGCCATGATCCGGTCCACGATCACCAGGTCCACCTTTTCCGGCGCGTGGCGAAGGATCTCGATCGCTTCCTCGCCGGAGGAAGCGGGCAGGGTCGTGTACCCCAGGGAACGGAGTACGTCGCACAGGAGATTCAGGGGGATCTCCTCGTCGTCTACGATGAGCACGATCTCGGTTCCCCGGGGAACCTCCGCCTCGGCCTCGCGCGGTTCGTCGGCATCCCTCGATTCCTCCAGGACCGGGAGAAGGATCTGGAACGTCGTGCCCACGCCGACGCTGCTTACGAGGCGCAGGAATCCCCCGTGGGTGCGGACGCAGCTGTACACCATCGAGAGGCCGAGCCCCGTCCCCTCGCCCGGCGCCTTGGTCGTGAAGAAGGGGGCGAAGACCTCACCGCGAATCTCCTCCGGAATGCCGCACCCCGTGTCGGCCACGCAGATGGAGACGTACCGCCCCTCGGGAGCGAGGATGTCGTTCAGGTAGACCTCCCCGTCGGAAACGAAGAGGGCGGTGGAGAACGTCAGGTGACCCCCGCCGGGCATGGCGTCGGCGGCGTTGACCCCCAGGTTCAGCAGCGCCTGCACGAGGGCCCCCGCGTCTCCCGAAACGGGTTCCTGGGGGTGATGGAAATCGGTGTGGATCTCGACGTTCTTGTTCACGGAGCGGGCAAGGATCCCGATCGCCTCCCCGGTCACTTTCCGCAGATCCACCGGACGGAACCTCGGGGTCTCCCGCCGGGAATAGGCGAGCAGCTGCCGGGTCAGCTCGGAGGCCCGGCGGGCGGACCGCTCGATGTAGGCGGCCGCCTCGTACCCCCGGCCGTTTTCGGGAAGGAACGTCTTGAGGAGCGAAGAGTAGCCGAGAATCCCGGTCAGGAGGTTGTTGAAGTCGTGGGCGATCCCGCCGGTCAGCCGCCCGATCGCCTCCATCCTCTGCGCCTGCGCGAGCTGCTCCTCGGCCTGGCGGACCCGGGTCGAAAGCACCTCGATCCGCTCGTCCCGCTCCGCGGCCCCGGCGCGCTCTGCCACGTCGAGGAACGTTTCCAGCCGGCGGAGGATCTCCTCCCGCTGTTCCGTGGATAGACCGATCCCGTCGACGGCTTCCGCGATTCGGGATCGGAGCGAGGTCAACTCACGGGACCGGGGGCTTCACCGGCGTCGAGGCTCTTCCGTTTCAGCATCTCCACGAAGGTCGTCCGCTTCAGCCCCAGCAGAGTGGCCGCGCGGTTCTTGTTCCCGCCCGAAAGATGCAGCGCCTGGCGGATGAGGGCGTTCTCGAAGTCCTCGGTGGCGCTCTTGATGTCGAGCCCCGTATCTCCCAGCACGGGAATGGCGTTCTCGAGGAACCGTTCCGCCCGCCGGATCTTTTCCGGGATGTCCGACGGCTCGAGCCATCCGGATCCTTTGAGGACGACGATCCGCTCGACGAGGTTCTCCAACTCCCGTACGTTTCCCGGCCAGGTGTAGCGCCGCAGGATCTCGAGGGATTCCGGCCGCACCCCTTCCAGCGCGCGCGACTTCTCCCGGTTGTACTTACGGACGAAATGTTCCACCAGTATGGGGATGTCGTCACGACGGTCCCGGAGCGGCGGAATCCGGATGGGGATGACGTTCAGACGGAAGTAGAGATCGGAGCGGAACCTCCCCTCGGAGACCTCCTCATCGAGATCCTTGTTGGTCGCCGTGATGACGCGCGCGTCCACCTGGATCGCCCGGTTTCCCCCGACGGGGGTGACCGACTTCTCCTGCAGCACCCGGAGCAGCTTCGCCTGGAGGGGGGGGCTCATCTCCGCGATCTCGTCGAGGAAGATCGTGCCGTTGTGGGCCGTCTCGAATTTTCCCGCCCGCGTGGCGTGGGCCCCCGTGAACGCCCCTTTCACGTGCCCGAAGAGCTCGCTCTCCAGCAGTTCGGCGGGGATGGCGGAGCAGTTGATCGGGACGAGCATCCGGTCGGCACGCGGGGAAAGATAGTGGAGCGCCCGCGCGATCAGTTCCTTCCCCGTCCCGCTCTCCCCCGTGATCAGGACCGTGGAGTCGGTGTCCGCCACCTTCCGGACGAGGGAGAGGACCTCCTTCGTCGCGTCGCTCACGCCGATGAAATGTTCCAGCCCCCCCCGCCCGCGGGCCAGGGAGCGAAGGTTCACGTTCTCCCTGCGCACGCTGGTGAGCTCGAGGGCCCGGTCCACGAGCTGGGCGACCTCGTCGATGTCGAACGGTTTCGTGATGTAGTGGAACGCGCCCAACTTCATCGCCCGAACGGCGGATTCGACCGACGCGTGGCCCGTCATGAGGATCACCTCGGTCCCGGGACGGACCTTCCTGGCGTGGGCGAGGACGGAGAGCCCGTCCTTTCCCGGCATCTTGAGGTCGGTGAGGACCACGTCGACGGGGTGCTGATCGATGTGCTGAAGGGCTTCCTCCCCGGTGCGGGCCTCGTAAACCATGAGGTCCGACCGCCCGAACACGGTTCGAAGGAGGGCGAGCGTGACTTCCTCGTCCTCGACGATCAGGAGGGATTTTTTCATCGGGTCCAGTGTACAGAATCGCCACTCCCGGGTAAAGTTTCCGATCCCGCCCGTCGATAAGGATAGAACGCGGCCATCGTGCCGCCGGTGACGGAACGGAGGAGCGTTGAAGGTTTCCGATCGGGGGAAGTGGGGTGCGCTGCTCGACGAGACGCGCCGGGCGGTCGACGTGCTGTCCGAGGGTCGGGCGCGGCGTATCGAGGAGATCCGGTCCGCCCTCCGGGACGGAACGTACCGGGTCGACGGGAAACAGGTCGCCGGGAAGATGGTCTCCGACGCCGTCCGGGAACTCCGCGAACGGCCCCGCTGATTACCGTACCCGTTTCCCGTCCCGCCCGATTTCCGTTGCCTGCCATCCGTCGTTGTCGTATCTTTTTATCATGCGTTTGCGCATCGACGGCTGCGATGTTTCCCTCGACCTGTCCGCGGGATCGACCTTCGGCGCCGTTCTCGCCGAGGCGGGGCGCAAGGTAGCCTCGCAAGGTCGGGTCGTCTCCCGGATCGTCGCGGACGGGCGGGAGATCTCGACGCGGTTCGAGCGGGAGATGGCCGACCGGCCGGTCGGGGAGGTCGAGACGGTGGACGTCACGACGACAACCCCCGATGCCCTGTTCCGCGAGGCCCTTGACGGCGCCATCGGCCTCTCCCTCACCATCCGCCGCGACGCGGAGACGATCCTGTCGTCCCTGCGCGCGGGGGACCTCGCGGCGGCGGGTCCCCGATACGCGGTCTGCATCGAGTCCCTCGGGACGTTCTTCCAGCTGGCCGGGGCGGTCTTCAACGCCATCGGGGTCGGCGTGTTCCCGCTCGCCGTTCGTTCCGCGAGCGCGGGGGAGCTTCCGACCCCTCCCGACGCTACTGCCGAAATCCTCCAGCGGCTGCTCCGGACGCAGAAGGCGAGCGACTGGAACGCCGTGGCGGACATCCTGGATGGGGAGATCCTGCCCAACATCGACGGGTGGTCCGCCTTTTTCAAGGCGCTCAAGGAGACGCTGCACTAGGGGGGGATGGATGGGGCGCCCCACTCCCCTATGAAGCGCGCTCCCTGGGGTACCCCGGTGTCGGGATGATGGGCAGGAGGCTGATGGGAAATGCCGGATAGAAGGGGGCAAGTCGATTTCAGCGGGGCGCTCCGGAAGGCGCTCTCGGAACTTCCTCCGATGTTCCACGACGCGCTGGCGAACGTCGCCGTGGTCGTGGAGGAGTGGCCGCCGGAAGACCTGCTCGAGGAGCTGGGGATCCCTCCGGACGACACGTTGTACGGCTTCTACCACGGTGTGCCGCTCCCCGCGCGGTCGGTCCAGGATTCCGGTCTCCTTCCCGACATGATCTCCGTCTACCGGGGGCCGCTCATCGAGGATTTCCCGGGCCGGACCGAGTTGTCCCGGCAGATCCGGATCACGCTGCTTCACGAGATCGGCCACTACTTCGGGATGGACGAAGAGGAGCTCTCCCGCCTCGGGTACGAATGAGGCTTTAGACCGGAGTGTAGCGTCTCGCAAATAGCCTGAGCATCGAGAGCGTCGATGCGCCGCGCCAGCGAGGCGCGCAAGTGAAGACGTACCGGGAGAGTACGGCGAACGAGCGCAACGAAGCTGGAGCGGATGCAGCGGCGCTCGAATGCCAGGCTATTTGCGAGACGCTGCACTAGGAGGTTCGGAATGCTCCTTCTTCGACGAGAATACCGCGACGGCGCCGAACCGCCGGAGATCGTGCTGCTGCACGCCGAGGTGACGCTGCGCGGAGGTCCGACGGCCATGGATGGCCTAGTGCCGAGGCAGGCAGGGATGCCCCGGGTTCTGTTGCCTCGGCCCGCCGGGCCGTCGCGACGGTTCACCCGGGCGGTCGTTCCTTCGGAGACGCCTGGGCGGCGGGTGGCGCACCTTCCGCTCCCCGAGCCGGGTGAAGGGGAGCGGATCCTCGTGCGATACCGGTTCTCCACCGTTTGCGGCGGGGAGGAACGGTTCTCCCCGTGGTACGAGATGGACGTTCCTTCGGACGATGCGATCGCGGATCTCTACCGCATCCCCGAGGAAGGGACGTCGAACCTCCCTCCCGCTCCGGGACGCGGACATTTCCGCCTGGTCCTGCCGCTGGGGGAGGGGGAGCGCGCGTCCGGGTCCTTCCGGTTCGGGTTCGGCGCGATGCGGAAAAAGCCGTCCCCGTCGCTCTGCCGCGCCGCCATCGACGCGGGATACGGTCCGGCGCCGGTCATCGAGGCCCCGGAGGCTCTTTCCGTCCTCAAGAACCGGCCGATGCCGTACTTCCTGTACCACGTCTCCGCGGACGGGAAACTGCGCGCCGACAAGATTGCGTGCGCCCGCATCCCCTTCGCCGATCCCTACGGGGTCGTCGTCTCCGCCCGGTTGGTCTGGGGCGACTCCGCCTGGCGCGCCACGAACTTCTCCCTCATGGAGGCGAAGGGTTGGGCCTCCGGATCGGGAGAAGCCGCGACCGAATTTTTCGCGGAAGACCGGGCGGCGTTTCTCGCGGCGAGGGAGGCCGCCCTTTCCCTCCTGCCGCTTCCGCGCGTCTTCGAGGCGTTCGTGTTCGGGCCTTCGGGGAGCGGGGTGGAGTATTGCTTCCAGACCGTCGAGCGGCGGCCGGACGGGGGCTTCGAGGTCCGGTGGCGGAACCGGGAAAGCGGCGGGAACTGGGTCGTGACCCTTTGAGGCGGCGGCGATCGGTCCTTAGCGGATCGTCTTCATCGCGTCAAGGAGCGCCGCGACCTCGGCGTCCGTCCCGACGGTGATGCGGAGGCACCCCGCGAGCCGCGGGGTGTCGAAGTACCGCACGAGGATCTTCCGGCGCTTGAGCGCCTCGTAGACCGGCCGGGCCGATCCTCCCCGCGTGCGCCGGGCGAGGATGAAGTTGCTCTGCGACGGGAACGGCGTGAACCCCACCCCGGGAAGGGCCGCCGCCAGGGCGTCGCGGGTTTTCCGGATCCTCGCCGCGTTCCGTTCCATCCATCCGGTGTCCGCGAGCGCCGCGACCCCCGCCGTGACCGACAGCCGGTTCAGGTTGTACGAGTCGCGCACCTTGTCCAGCCCCTCGATGATCCGCGGGGGAGCGAACCCGAGCCCGATCCGCATCCCCGCCAGGGAGAACGACTTGGAGAGCGTCCGCAGGACGATCACGTTCCGCCGTTCCCGCGCGAGCGCGAGGGCCGTCTCGTCCGCGAAGTCGGCGTATGCCTCGTCGACGACCAGCAGGCCGGGGACGGCGTCGGCAAGCTCCGCGAGCGCGCGGACCGGCACGGCGGTCCCCGACGGCGAATTCGGGTTCGCCACGATCGTCACGCGCGCCTTTTTCCCGGCGAGGCCCCGGGGGAGGGAGTAGTCGTCCGGGTACGGGACCCCCGCGAGCTTCCCCCCCTGGATGCGGACGAGGGTGTCGTAGAGCGTGTAGGTGGGCACGGGGCACGCGAGGAGATCCCCCTCGCCCACGAACGCCCTCGCGATCATCGCCAGCAGGTCGTCCGAGCCGTTCCCCGCGATCACCCACGGCAGGTCGAAGCCGTACGTCAGCGCGGCCTGGCGCCGCAGCGCGGTGGACCCGGGGTCGGGATAGAGTCGCAGCGGCTCCCCGAGTTCCCGGAGGATCGCCTTGCGTACCGAAGGCGAAGGGGGGTACGGGTTCTCGTTGGTGTTCAGCTTGATGAAGCCGCGCTCCCGGGGCTGCTCGCCGGGGACGTACCCTTCCATGCGGGAGACATTTCGCCGGAAAACGACGGTCATCGCCGGGCCCCCCCGCCGGGATAGCGGCGTCCGAGCCGCTCCCACGCGGCGACCGAGCGGCTCACCGTTTCCGGGGAGAGGCAGTAGGCGACGCGGACATGTCCGCTTCGCCCGAACCCGGACCCCGGGACGACGAGGATCCCCTCGTCGCGCGCCGCGTCGACGAACGCCATCTCGTCCGGGACGGGGGATTTCGGGAACAGGTAGAACGCTCCACCGGGCGGGACGACGTCGAATCCGGCCCGCCGCAGGGCGTCGAGCAGAACGTCCCGATTCTCCTGGTACACCGAGACGTCGGCGGGCTCGTCCTCGAACTTCGACACCGCGATCTGGAAGAGGGCCGGGGCGTTGACGAACCCGAGCACCCGGTTGCAGAAGACGCACGCTCCCGCCACCTCGGCCGCATCCGCCGCGCGCGGGGAGTCGGCGAGGTAGCCGATCCGCTCGCCCGGGAGGTTCAGGTCCTTCGAGTGCGAATAGGCCACCAGGGTGTTTCGGATCTTCGCGGCGGCCGGCGTGGATGACACCCCCCGGAAAACGATCTTCCGGTACGGCTCGTCGGAGATCACGTAGATCGGGTTCCCGAACCGCTTCTCCGCGGCGGACAGCGCCCGCTCGAGGGCGGCGAGGTCTTCCCCGGGGTAGACGGCGCCCGTCGGGTTGTTCGGCGTGTTGATGAGGATCGCGCGCGTCTTCGGGGTCAGGGCCGCTTCCACGGCCGCCAGGTCGAGCTGGAACCGCGCGTCCGTTTCCGCCACGACCGGCGTCCCTCCTGCGTTGCGGATGTAGAAGAGGTACTCCACGAAGTAGGGGGCGAGGATCACCACCTCGTCTCCCGGCGAGAGGATGGCGCGCAGCGCGACGTTCAGCGCCCCCGCGGCGCCCACGGTCATCACCAGAAGGTCCTCCGTGAACGGCAGGCCGGTGGAACGGGAGAGCGACAGCGCCGCGGCCCGGCGGGCCTCCGGCATCCCGGCGTTCGGCATGTACCGGTGCAGTCCGGGCGGCGGGTCGGCGCACAGGCGCGCCAGTTCGGCGGAAAGCGCGGCCGGCGGGTCGCCGTACGGGTTCCCGAGGGTGAAGTCGAACACGTTTTCCTCACCGCGCTCGGCCTTGAGGATGGCTCCGTCCTCGAACATCTTCCGGATCCACGAACCTTGACGGATCGCCTCCCGGATCTCCGGCGATGCGGGCATCTTCCCTCCCTGGGGCGGTCTTTCCGATGAGGACGGATCACGATACGCCACTTTCCGCCGGCGCCGCAAGCCGCGAGTGGAGGCACTTACAGATCACTCCGTCGCCTCCACCCGCGGCACACGCCACAGATAGATCTGCAGTGGGGGACACTCTTTCCCTTATCCCCCGAAAAACCAAGAGTGTCCCCCCTGACAGGAGAAGGTCTCTGTAAGGTGCAGGCGCTTTCGAGGGACATTCCTGCCAGGGGGGGACATTCCTGGTTCAAGCCCGGGTGGAGGGAAGGAGTGTCCTCCCACTGCGGTTGGAGGAGTGTCCCTCGCCCACCTGTTGAATCGCCCCGCGGCATGCCGTAAAGTGGTCGAAGGAGGACATGATGAAACGCGCTTACCGAACGCTCCTGCTGTTCGTTTGTCCGTGCCTGATCCTTTCCGCGTGCGGCGCGGGGAGTACCCTGCGCGTTCCGGGGGACCTGACCCGTCCCGTGTCCGCCGTCGCGCCCAGGGGGGGGCCGCAGGCCATGATCGCGGACTTCTCGTTCGCGGCGGTCGGCGAGGGCGTCGTCGGGAGGGATTTCGACCGCGCTCGAACGATCGTCTGGAGCGGCGAGCCCGGAAAGGCGATGGCGGATATGGTCGCCGTGGTCCTTGGGGAACGCGGCGTAGCGACGGTCCGCCAGGGCGCGGATGCGAAGGGCGCCGAGACGGCTCCGGTGCGGATCTCCGGGGTGCTCCGCCGGTTCGAGGTGAACAGCCGCCGCAGCGGCAACTTTACCGTGGTCACGGAGGCGACCGTGAGCCTGACCCTCACGGTGGAGAGCCCCGGCCTTTCCGGGCCGATGGAGAGGACGGTCACGAGCACCGCGTCGTCCTCGGACTTCTTCGTCGCGCCCGACGATGTTCGCGATGCGTTGATGTCCGCGACCAACACCGTCGCGGAGGAGGCCGCCCGAATATTGCTGGAGGCCAAGGTCGTCTCTCCGTCGTCGTGAGTTTCACCATCGCCCACCACCTTGCGGACGTCCCGGTCGCGGGGTGGGAAGAACTCCACGATCGGGGACCGCGCACCTCCCCGTTCCTCTCGCACCGGTTCCTCCTCCCCTGGTATCGCGCCCTCGGCCGTGGGTGCGACGTCCGGGTCGCCCGATGGACACCGGGCGACGGACCCGACGAGGGGCTCCTCTTCCTGTGCCGGTGCGGGGAGGGGGGATGGACCTTCCTCGGCGGCGAGCAGGTCGCGGACTACCTGGACGCCCTTGTCGCGCCAGGCCGCGCCGAGGCCTTCTGGCGGGAGTTCCTCGAACGGGGGCTCCCCGCGCTGGGCGGCGGTCCCCTGAGGCTCCCCGGTCTCGTGGAAGGGACGCCCGCCCTGTCGCTCCTCCCGTCGATCTGCCGGGAGACGGGTCTTTCCTGCTCCGTCGAGGAGATGGACAAGGCCCCCTTCATCTCCCTGCCGGGCTCCTTCGAGGAGTATCTGGAACGGCTGGGCACGAAGGAGCGTCACGAATTGCGGCGGAAGATGCGCCGCGCCGCGGAACTCCTTCCGGGGCTCGCCTTCCGGGTGACCCGGACGCCCGACGAACTCGCGAACGATCTTCCCTCCTTCGTGGGACTCCTCCGGAAGAGCCACCCCGCGAAAGAGGCGTTCATGGACGCGTCGATGGCGACCTTTTTCCGTGAAGTCGCGGAGGGGTTCCTCGCCTCCGGCCGCCTGCGCCTCGCGTTCCTTTCCACGCAAGGGGTGGACGTCGCCTCCGTGTTCCAGTTCCGGACCGACGGCGCTCTCCTCCTCTACAACTCCGGGTACGACCCGAAGCTCCGCGCGGCCAATCCCGGGCTCGTCCTCATCGCGCGCTCCATCGGGCAGGCCATCGACGAAGGTTGCCCGGAGTACGACTTTCTGCGGGGGGCGGAACGGTACAAGTACGACCTCGGAGGGGTGGACCGGGGGGTCTACCGCCTGACGGTTTCCGCTTGACACGGCACCTTCTCGTTTCCTACCACACATGCCCGATGGAGGAGCCGGGGGAGGGGCTCGCCGGCGGGATGAACGTCTTCCTCCTCGGGCTGCTCCACGGGTTGTCGAAGCGGGGGATCGCCACCGACGTCCTCACCCGCGCCACGGGGGAAACCGTAGAGGTCGCCGCGCCGTTCCCGGGGGTCCGCATCTTTCACGTCCCGTGCGGCTGGATGGAGCCTCCGTCCCGGGAAAGCGCGTTCGCATCCATCGAGCTCTTCGTCGAACGGTGCCGGATCCTGATGCGCGGGGAGCGGATCGAACCGCGCGTCGTCTCTGCGCATTACTGGATGTCGGGCGTCGCCGCCCGAAAACTTTCCGGCGCCCCGATGATCCTCTGCTACCACACAGTGGAGGCGCGCAAGGTCCCGGCACCCGGGGCGGAACAGGAGCCGCTCTCCTCCATCCGCAGGGGGAAAGAGGCGGCACTGGCGCGGGAGGCGTCCCGCATCGTCTGTTTCTCGGAGTACGACCTCGCGGAGAACCGGCGGATCCTCCCGGAATTGTCGGAGAAGGGGGTCGTCATTCCGCCGGGGGTCGACGAACGGTTCTGGCACCTCCCCCCCCGGGAGGTCGCGCGGGCGTATCTCGGACTTCCCCAGAGAGGGATGATCTTCCTGCTTGCCGCCCGGGGGGACGCCGGGAAAAACGCCGCCGTGGGCATCGCCGCGTTCCGCGCGATGCGGGATCGGTGGAAGGGTCCGGCGATCTTCCTTGTCGCGGGACAGGAAGGGCCGGAAGGCGCCCCCGGCGGGGATGTCTTCTTCCTCGGCTCGCTTCCGCACGGCGGCATGCCGATGCTGTACGCCGCGACGGACGCCGTCGTCTGTCCTTCCCTCTACGAATCGTTCGGGTTTGTGCCGCTGGAGGCGCTCTCGGCGGGCGTGCCGGTCGTCGTGCCGGAGGGGACGTACTGGGGGGACCGGATCCGATCGCAGGGCGGGGGGCTGGTCTACCCGCGGGAGGGGCCGGACCGGTTATCCGGTGCTCTCCTCGACCTTGCTTCTTCGGCGGAATTGCGCGCCCGGCTGTCGCTGGAGGGGGCCGCCGTCGCGGCGCCGTTCACGTGGGAGAAGTGCACCGCGTCCTGGGCGGGGCTTCTTGCGTCCGTCTCCACGCCTGGTAGTCCGCAATGATCTCCTCGAGCTCGCGCCGCGCGTCGTCGTCGGTGTGCTGCTCCGGGGGATGCTTCATGAAATAAGCCGACGGGGCGAGCAGGGGGCCCGACAGCCCCATCTCCCTCCCAAGGCGGCAGAACCGGATCGCGTCGACCCCGACGCCCGCGCTGTTCGGCGAGTCGGTGACGGAGAGGCGCAGTTCCAACTCGATCGGCAGCCCTCCGAACCCTTCCCCCTCGATCCGCAGGAAGCAGAGCTTGTTGTCCCTCTGCCAGGGGACGTAGTCGGACGGCCCGATGTGGACGTCGTCGGGGGAAACGTCGTGCGAGAGGGCGCTGGTCACCGCCTCGGTCTTGGAGACCCGCTTCGACTCGAGGCGGCTGCGGTTCAGCATGTTCAGGAAGTCCGTGTTCCCGCCGGTGTTCAGCTGGTACGTCCGGCGGAGGCGGATTCCCCGGTCCGAGAAGAGGCGGGCCAGCGCCCGGTGGACGATGGTCGCCCCCAGTTGGGACTTGATGTCGTCCCCCACCAGCGGGATCCCCGCTTTCCGGAATCGGTCCGCCCACTCCGGATCGGACGCGATGAACACCGGGATGCAGTTCACGAGGCTCACCCCCGTGCGGAGGCACGCCTCTGCATAGAAACGGGTCGCCGCCTCCGAGCCGACGGGCAGGTAGTTGACCAGGATCTCCGCGCCGGAATCCCGCAGGACCCTTTCCACGTCGCACGGCGGCTCGGAGGAGGGAAGGAACGTCCGGTCGTCGGGGTAATCGGCCATGTGGGGGGCCACGCCGTCCATGACGGGCCCCATCCGGACGATGGGCCCGCCGGCCGGCATCCGCTCGACGAACCGCTTCGTGCAGTTGGGGGGCGCGAAGATCGCCTCGGTGACGGGCCGGCCGACCTTCCGTCGGTCGATGTCGAACGCGGCCACGACCTCGATGTCGCCCGGCAGGTAGCCCCCGATGTCGTGGTTCATCAGCCCCGGGACGGTCTCGCCGCCGGTGGAGGCGAACGTTTCCCGGTAGAACTCGATCCCCTGCAGCAGCGCGCTGGCGCAGTTCCCGACGCCGGCCACAGCGACCCGGATCTTACCCATGGTTCGTGCCCCCATCCTTGGTATCCCCATCCATATCCATTCCACCGTTGGATTCCGGGTCGCTCCGGGAGGTTTCGCCGGGAGTTTCGCCCCGCCCGGCGTCGATCGCCAGGGCGCGACCGCACTTCCAGCATCTTGGGGGAACGTCCCGCGCGGCAAGGCGCTCCCGGGAGACGAAATTCTGAGCGGAGCAGGAGCCGCAATCGACGATCATCGGGGGTGATTGTACCTCCCGGCGCTCTCGTTTGACAAAGGAGAAAAGCCGATACTATAATTGCGCCATGCAGATAGAAAAGGGAATCGACAAGCTCGTAAAAACCGTCCGCATGATGATCCTCGACAAGCCGGGGCACTTCGGCAAGGTGGCCACCGCCGTCGGCAACGCGGGCGGGTCCCTCGGGGACATCAAGCTCGTCGGGTACGGCCTCGAATACAACACCCGCGACGTCACGATCTTCCTCGACAGCGAGGCGCAGCTCCAGGCGGTCCTCGACGAGGTCGGGAAGGTCGAGGGCGTCATCGTATCCGACATCATCGACCCGGTGCTCGAGATGCACCGCGGCGGCAAGATCATCGTCACGTCCAGGAACACGGTCGACAGCATCTCCACCGTCCGGAAGATCTACACCCCCGGCGTCGCCAAGGTGTGCACGCTCATCCAGCGGAACCCGGAGCTGGCCCACGACTACACCGCCATCTTCAATACGGTGGCGATCGTCACGAACGGGACGGCCATCCTCGGGCTGGGGGACATCGGTGCGGTGGCCGGCATGCCGGTGATGGAGGGGAAGGCCGCGCTGTTCTCCGCCCTGGTGGGGATCAACGGCGTCCCGATCCTCATCCAGTCGAAGGACACCGAGGAGATCATCCGCACGGTGGTGTCGATCGCGCCCACGTTCGGTGCGATCAAGCTCGAGGACATCAAGTCCCCCGAATGCTTCGAGATCGAGGACCGCCTGAGCGCGATGCTCGACATCCCGGTCCTCCACGACGACCAGCACGGGACCTCCGTCGTCGTCCTTGCGGCGCTGCTGAACGCCAGCCAGTACGTCGGGATGCAGGTCAAGGACGATACGGTCGGGATGGTGGGGCTGGGGGCCGCCGGGATCGGCATCTCCAAGCTCCTGATGGCCTACGGCGTCCGCAAGATGGTCGGGTGCGACATCAATCCCGGCGCGCAGGCGATCTTCGCGAAGGTGGGCGGCAAGCCCGTCTCGCTCGCCGAGGTCATGGCGTCGTCCGACATCGTCATCGCCACGACCGGCGTGCCGGGGCTCATCAAGAAGGAGATGATCCGCAAGGGGCAGGTGATCCTCGCGCTGTCGAACCCGAATCCCGAGATCTCCACCGAGGACGCCCGGGCGGGTGGAGCTTCGTTCGCGGCGGACGGCCGGGGGGTCAACAACGCGCTCGCGTTCCCCGGGGTGTTCCGGGGGGCGCTCGACGCGCGGGCGCGCAAGATCAACAACCGGATGAAGATCGCCGCCGCCAAGGCCATCAGCGCGGCCGCATCCTCCGGCGAACTCGTCCCCTCGATCCTCGATCTCCAGATGCACGCCAAGGTGGCCGAGGCGGTGGAGCGCGCCGCGTTCGAGTCCGGCGTCGCCCGTCCCCGCACGGAAGAGATCAAAGAAACTTAGTGCTGCGTTTCATAAATACACCGTATTTATGAAGCGCAACACGTAACCCACGACATGGATGCATCGTGGCTCCGCGGCGCCCTCCTCGTCCTCTTCGGCTACCTGCTCGGCTCCGTCCCGTTCGGCATCCTCGTCGCGAAGGCGTTCGACCGCGACATGGACCTGCGGAAGGCCGGTTCGGGGAACATCGGCGCGACGAACGTCGCGCGCACGCTCGGAAGGGGCGCGGGGATCCTCACCCTCGCGCTTGACGCCGGAAAAGGGATCCTCGCCCTCGCGCTCGCCCGGAAACTTCTGGATCCGTCGGCCTACCACTGGTTTGCCCTGGTCGGCGCGGCGGTCTTTCTGGGGCACATCTTCCCGATCTATCTCCGCTTCCAGGGGGGGAAGGGC
>Ga0315273_10004837_pt1 | contig 16583 bp, 16 predicted proteins | sample YL17G02_0_MG_FD_205753 | JGI IMG/M metagenome (GOLD analysis project Ga0315273, IMG submission 205753) | Sediment microbial communities from Yellowstone Lake, YNP, Wyoming, USA - YL17G02_0 | ecosystem: Environmental > Aquatic > Freshwater > Lake > Sediment | place: USA: Wyoming | collected... | reverse complement strand
ATCTGCCGCGCCGCCATCCAGACCCTGCGCGAGCGGGGCGTGCGGGCGGGGCTTTTCCGCCCGATTACCCTCTGGCCCTTCCCCTACCGGGAGCTGGCCGCCGCCGCGGCCGGGGTCCGCCGCGTGCTGGTGGTGGAGATGAACGCCGGCCAGATGCTGGAGGACGTTCGCCTGGCCCTGGGCGAGCGCGTTCCCATCGAGTTCTACGGACGCATGGGCGCCATGGTTGTGGAGGAGGAGGAGATCGTGCGCAGGTGCACGCCCGCATGAGCGACGCGAAGCTGGTGTATTCCCGGCCGCGGGCCCTGGTCGACACGCCGAACCACTACTGCCCGGGGTGCGGGCACGGCATCATCCACAAGCTGCTGGCCCAGGCCATCGACGAGCTCGGGATCCGGGAACGGACCATCCTGGTGGCGCCGGTGGGCTGCGCGGTGCTGATGTATTATTATCTGGACCTGGACAGCTGCGAGGCGGCGCACGGCCGCGCCCAGGCGGTGGCCACCGGGCTGAAGCGGGCGCGTAAAGACCTGCTGGTGGTGAGCTACCAGGGCGACGGCGACCTGCTGGCCATCGGCACGGCCGAGACCGTGCACGCCGCCAACCGCGGGGAGAACTTCACGACGGTCTTCGTGAACAACGCCATCTACGGCATGACCGGGGGGCAGATGGCCCCGACCTCCCTGGCCGGGCAGAAGACCAAGACTTCGCCGTACGGCCGCGATCCGGCCGAGGCGGGCCAGCCGATCCGGGCCTGCGAGCTGCTGAATACCCTGGAAGCCCCGGTGTTCATCGAACGCTGCGCGGTCAACAACGTGAAGAACGTGCTGCGGACCAGGAAAGCCATCCGCAAGGCGCTGGACAACCAGATTGCCGGCAAGGGGTACTCCTTCGTGGAGGTGCTGTCCATGTGCCCCACCAACTGGGGCATGGACCCGGTGCAGGCGACCGCCTGGGTAGAGACGGACATGGTGCCGTTCTTCCCGCTGGGCAACTACCGGGACCGGTAAGGGAGGGCCGATGCGCGAGGGGATCGTTTTCGCGGGGTTCGGCGGCCAGGGAATCATCCTGTCGGGCCTGATCCTGTGCCACGCGGCCCTGGAGGAAGGCAAGCAGGTGTCCCACATCCCCTCCTACGGCGCGGAAATGCGCGGAGGCACGGCTAATTGCTCCGTCGTGATTTCGGACCTGGGGATCGGCTCGCCCCTGGTGCCCCGCCCCGAGGTCTGCGCGGTGATGAACAAGCCTTCCCTGCTCAAGTACGAGCCCCAGCTGGCGGCCGGCGGGCTCCTGCTGTGGAACTCCTCCCTGATCGACATCAAGCCCGCGCGCGCCGACGTGCGCGCCGTGGCCGTGCCCGCCAACCAGATCGCCGAGAAGGAGGGCAGCGTCCGGGCGGCCAATATGGTCATGCTCGGGGCGCTGGCCAAGCTGAAGCCGGAGCTCGCCTCCCTGCAGGCCGTGATCCACGGGTTGGGCGAGGCGGTCTCCGCCCGCAACCAGCAGCTCAATGCCATCAACGTGGCCTGCCTGAACAAGGGCTACAGCCTGTATTAGGCCCGAAGCCCGGAGGTGGCAAGTCCATTGGAAAGCGACTGGCGGAAGGTGATCGCCCGCTACAATCACCCGGACCTGGGGCGCCGCGTTGGGCAGCTGGCCAGCACCCTGCTGCTGTACCTCACGGCCTGGTACTCGATGTACCGCAGCCCCTTCCTGATGTTCGGGGTCGGCTCCTTTCTGTTTTTCCTGGTGTTCCAGCGCTTCGCGTTTCGGTTCGGGGACCGCAGGCATGTGCTGAGCGTGTTCGCCACCGACCTGGCATTGGCAGGTCTGGCCGCGCTGCTAGGAGCCGCGATCGGGATCCGCGCGGTTATCCTGATCCAGCTCCCCATCCTGTTCGTCGCCGCCGCTGGGGGAGTCTGGCTGTTCTACGTGCAGCACCAGTTCGCCGGGGTGAGCTGGGTGCGCCACGCCCAGTGGGACTACCGCACGGTCGCTTTGGAAGGCAGCTCCTTCTACCGGCTGCCGGCGGTGCTGCGGTGGTTTTCGGGCAACATCGGTTTTCACCACATCCACCACCTGAGCCCGCGCATCCCCAACTACAAACTCGCGGCCTGCCACCGCGAGAACGCGCTGTTCCGCACCGCCACCACGCTACGGCTGCGCGACAGCCTGGCCTCGCTGAGCCTGCGGCTGTGGGATGAGTCCGCGCGCCGGCTCATCGGCTTCCGGCAGGTGGGCGCCGTTTCGGACTGTTGAGCGGGGAACCCGGGGACACCGGATTCAGGAAAGTAAGCCTTGACCTTGCTGGAAGTCTCTTCTATAATCTGACATCTAATATATCAGCTACAATATTTTAGATATTCGTAACCCCTTCTCCGTACGGAGATAGGAAATATCAACAGGAGGATGCGATGAAGAAGCTTCTCATGGTGGGGCTGGCGATCCTGGTCGTTCTGTCCTTCGCCGCCTGCGCCAAGAAAGAGGGCGGCGCCGCCGCCCAGGCCACCGGTCGCTACGCCGACCAGCTATACGTCGAGGTCAGCGCCCTGAACAGCCTCGAGTACTTCTACGACCACAAAGAGGGCATGCGCCTGGTGGGTGAGGACCTCGGGGTGAAGACCGAGTACACCGGCCCGGCCGACTACGACATGAACGCGGTCGCCGCGGCGATCGACCAGGCCGTGGCCAAGAAGGCCGCCGGCATCGTGGTCGTCGGCTGGGAGGAGTCCCTGAACGGCGCCATCAACAAGGCCATCGAGTCCGGCGTCCCGGTCATCACGGTGGACGCGGACCTGCCCACCTCCAACCGCCCGGCCTTCGTCGGCACCTCCAACTTCAACGCCGGCGTGGAGCTCGGCAAGTGGATGATCAAGAAGCTCAATAACAAGGGCACCGTGGCCATGCTCGGCATGCCCACCCTGTCCAACATCCGCGACCGGATGGACGGCGTGAAGAGCGCCTTCGCCGCGAGCGGCGTCAAGATCGTGCAGATCGGCGACTCCAAGACCGACGCGGTAGGTTCGGCCCAGACCGCCGCCGCCATCCTCCAGAAGTACCCGAAGCTGGATGCCATGATGGGCATCGACTCCCACTCGGGCCTGGGGATCGGCAACGCGATCAAGGAAGCAGACAAGGTCGGCAAGGTCCTGGCCACCGGCTTCGACCGCGACAACAGCCTCCTGGAGCTCATCGACGAGGGTGTGGTCACCGCCACCGTGGTGCAGCGCACCGCGCTGATGCCCTACTACGCCGTGCTGATCCTTTGGCAGCTGCACAACTCCAAGGTCGCCCTGACCGAGGACGACAAGACCGCCAAGGTCCTGAACATCCCAGGCTTCGTGGACACCGGCGTCATGATCGTCGAGAAGGAGCAGGCCAAGGCTTTCATGCGGAAGAAATAACCTCGCCGCTTCTTTCGATGTAATTCGGGCCGGCCTGTCCCAGGCGGGGCGGGCCGGCCTTTCTACCTGATAAGGTGAGGCGAACCGTGGCGAACGCGATTCTGGAAGTGCGGGGAGTGACCAAGACCTTCCCGGGGGTCAAGGCCCTGGACGACGTCACTTTCCTGCTGGAGCGCGGCACCGTGCACGCCCTGGTGGGCGAGAACGGCGCCGGAAAGAGCACGCTGATGCTCACCCTCGGGGGGGTGTACAAGCCGGACTCAGGCTCGATCCTGCTGGAAGGCCAGCCGGTGTCCTTCGAGTCCTCGAGCGACGCCAATCGCGCCGGCATCAGCGTGGTGTACCAGGAGCTGAGCCTGGTGCCCAACCTGAGCGTAGCCGAAAACATCTTCGCCCGCCGCCAGCCCACCCGGGCCCTGAACCTGATCCATTGGGACAGGCTGTATCGCGACACCCGCGAGCTGCTCGCGCGCTTCGGCTCGGAGCACATCGACCCGCGCACTCCGGTGGGCGAGCTGTCCATGGCCCGGCGGCAAGTGGTGGAAATCCTCAAGGCCATGTCCGTGGGCCCCAAGATCCTGATCCTGGACGAGCCCACCTCCTCCCTTACCGACGTGGAGGCCCGCGAGCTGTTCGCCAACATCCGCAAGCTCAAGGCGGAGGGCATTTCCATCATTTATATCTCCCACCATCTGTCGGAAATCTTCGAGATCGCCGACAAGGTGACCGTCCTGCGCGACGGGCGGCACGTCTGTGACGCCGAGGTCGACCAGATCAACGAGGAGTTCCTGGTCGCCAACATGGTGGGGCGCAAGATCGGCAACATCTACGGGGAACGGGCCGCTGGTGCGCAGGCCGGGGAGGTGCTTTTCGAAGCCCGGGACGTCGGCCGCAAGGGAAACTTCCAGGGGGTGAACCTGCGCGTGCTCCGCGGCGAGATCGTGGGATTGGCCGGCCTGGTGGGCTCCGGGCGCACCGAGCTGGGCAGGGCGATCTTCGGCGCCGAGCCGGCCGACTCCGGCGAAATGTACCTGAAGGGCCGACGCCTCGCCATCCGCAGCACGCGGCAGGCCATCCAGAAGGGCATCGGCTACCTGACCGAGGACCGCAAGTCGCACGGCCTGTACCTGGACTTCGACATCAAGGACAACCTGGTGGCCAACCACCTGCGCGACTTCTGCTCCCGCGTCGGCTTCCTGAAACGCGGGAAAATAGAGGAGTTCGCTCGAGGCAGCGTGCGCGATTTCCGCATCGTCACTCCCGGGATCAACCAAATCCTCAGCAACCTCTCCGGAGGAAACCAGCAGAAGGTCCTGGTCAGCGCCTGGTTCGGAATCCGTCCGGACTTATTGATCGTGGACGAGCCCACCCGCGGGGTGGACGTGGGCGCCCGCAGCGACATCTACAAGCTGTTGCGCAGCTTCGCCGCCCGGGGGATCGGCATCCTGCTGATCTCCTCCGACCTGCCCGAGATCCTGGGCATCAGCGACCGGGTGTACGTGATGCGCGAGGGCCGGATCGCCGGCGAGCTCTCCCGGGGCGAGGCTTCCGAGGAGAACGTGATCGGCCTGGCCGCCGGCGTGCTGACGCGAACGAAGGAGCTTTCCATATGAACTTTTTCCAGAGACTGGTGCGGCAGAGAGAGTTCGTCATCTTCATAATCGTGCTGGCGGTGGTCGTGGCCATGAGCTTCGCCTCGCCGATCTTCCTCACCGAGGGCAACATCCTGGCCCTGCTGCTGTCCCTTTCCATCCAGAGCGTGATGGCCGTGGGCATGGTCAACCTCATGGTGGGCGGCGGCTTCGACATGTCCGTGGGCTCCATCCTGGGCTTCACCGGCATCATCGTGGCCATGATCATGAAGGCCGGCGTGCCCACGCCCCTGGCGGTGGCGATCGGCTTGCTGGCAGGGGTGGCTATCGGGCTGTGGAACGGCATCGTCGTGGCCAAGCTGAAGATCAACCCCTTCGTCACCACCCTGGCGTCTTTAAGCATCTTCCGCGGGCTGACCTTCGCCCTGACCTCGGGGCGCAACATCGCCGAGCTGCCCAAGGCCTTCAAGGCCATCGGCCAGACCCGGGTGGCCGGCATCCAGCTGCCCATCATCTACGCATTGGTGCTGGTGGTCATCGGCGACATCGTGATGCGCAACGCGCGCTTCTTCCGACAGAATTACTACATCGGCGGCAACGAGAAGGCCGCGCGCCTGTCGGGCATCAACGTGGACGGCATGACCATCTTCAACTACATGCTCACCGGGGTGCTGGCCGCCTTCGCGGGGATCGTGTTCACCGCGCGCATGGGCGCCGCCTCCTGCCAGGCGGGCACCGGCTGGGAGCTGGGCGTGATCACCGCCGTCATCCTGGGCGGCGCCAGCTTGCGCGGCGGCTCCGGCACCGTGTTCGGCTCCTTCCTGGGGGTGTTCCTGATGGCCCTGATCTCCACCTCCCTCACCCTGCTCAACGTGGACGTCTACTGGCAGCAGTTCGTGGTGGGGGTAGTATTGATCGCCGCGGTTCTGATCGACACGCTGGGTTCGGTCCGTTCGGCCGCTGGCCCGGCGAAAAAGCAAGCGATAGGGGGCAAAGCAGCATGAAACCGTTCGATTTTTACAATCCTACCCGGATCATCTTCGGGACCGGCACCTTCGCCCGGCTGGGCAAGGAGGCGGCCAGGTACGGGAAGAAGGCCCTGCTGGTCAAGGCCGCGGGGCCGCTGGCGAAGATGGGCGTGTACGCCAAGGCGGAGACGCTGTTGTCGGAGGCAGGCTTGCAGGTGGTCGCCCTGGAGGGGGTGGCCGCCAACCCCAAGCTCTCCTCGGTGCGCGAGGGCATCAAGCTTTGCCAGCAGCAGAAGCTGGAGGTCGTGGTAGCCGTCGGCGGCGGCAGCGCCATCGACTGCGCCAAGGCCATCGCGGTGGGAGCCGTGGACGAAGGGGACGTGTGGGACTTTTTCACCGGCAAACGCGCGGCGGCCAAGGCGCTGCCGATCGGGGCGGTGTCCACCCTGGCCGCCACGGGCGCGGAGATGAGCCTACACTGCGTCATCACCAACGAGGCGGAGAAGAAGAAGTACGCCACCCATTTCGAGGTCAACTACCCGAAGTTCTCCATCATCGACCCGGAGCTGCACAAGACCGTACCCCGCTTCCTGACCGCCTGCGGGCTGTGCGACGCCATCACCCACGCCGGGGAGAACTACTTCATCGGGGACCGCAACACCCCCATGACCGACCGCATCGCCGAGGGGGTGATTCTCACGGTCATCGAGAGCGACAAGGTGCTGGACGAGCCGGACAACCTGGAGCTGCGCGCCAACCATGCCTGGGCGGCGGCCATCGGCATCAACGGCCTGACCGACTGCGGCCGCGGCGCCTTCTACTACGGGGCGCACACCATCGAGCACGCGGTGAGCGCGCACTTCGACGTGGCCCACGGCGCGGGGTTGGCGGTGGTGCACCCGGCCTGGCTGGCCTACCTGTGCGAGCAGGACCCCGCCAGGTTCGCCCATTTCGCCGGGCGGATCTTCGGCATCAAAGGCAAGCCGGCAAAGGAAGCCGGGCTGGCCGGCATCGCGGCGCTGAAGGCCAAGTATAAGAGCTGGGGGCTGCCGGTGACCCTGAAGGAGCTCAAGGTCCCCGAGGACCCGGCCACCTTCGAGAAGATCGCGGCGGACTGCCTGGTGGACCCGGACTCCGGGATCAAGGACAAGAAGATCGTCCTGGACGTGCTGGCCCGCTGCAAGTAAAGGCTTGGAGCATGTCGGCCACAGCCAAGCTGCTCGATGAGCTAAACGCGCTGTGCGAAAGCGCGGAGAACAAGAGGCGCCTGGCCCTTTGGGAATCCCGGCCCTTTCCCATTCGCGGCGAAAACCAATGGCACGGCGTGCCGAGCTACTCCGCGGACTCCGGCCGCCCCATGCCGGTCACCGCCGAGTGCCTGGACAAGATCTGGGAGCCTGTGCTGGGGCTGGACTTGAAGAAGTATTTCACCAACCCGGACTACTTCCTGGAATACCACCTCAGGATCCGCCTCGCCAAGTTCCAGCGCTTCGGCGACGACACACCTCTCACCCGGGACATCCCGGTATGCTTCGGGGTCACCCACGAAGCCGGGATGCTGGGCCAGAAGGTGCTCTTCACTCATGGGGAGGAGCCCACCTTCGCCAAGGAGCCGATCGTCGACGAAAACAGCGAGCTGCCCGCGGCCTTCGACTTCGACCACAACCCCTATCTCAACATGGTCATTCCGTTCTACCGGCGGGTGAAGCAGCTGGCCGGCTCGGAGTTCAACGTGATCTTCCCGGTCTGGTACCGCGGCCCGCAGGGGGTGGCCCTGTACATCCGGTGCTTCGAGAACTTCTCCCTGGACCTGTACCTGAACGAGGCGTCGGCGCACCGGGTTTTGAGGTACGTCACGGACGCGGCCAAGGCCTACGCGACCTGGCGCTCGCGCTTCCTGGGCGAGCCTATCGCCAAAGGGGACCTGTTCAACGACGACTTGAGCATCATGAGCCCCGAGACCTATGCCAAGTTCTTCCTGCCCTACGAACAGGAGTTGAGCGACTTCTACGGCGGCATCGCCTACTGGCACTCCTGCGGGGACGTCACCAAACATGTGCCGGCGATCCACCGGCTCACGGACATCGACCTGCTGGACTTCGGGGTGACCATGGAGGACAAGGCCGCGGGGATTGCCGGCCTGCGCCGGCCCCAGGCCCTGGAGCTGCGGGTGTTCGCCAAGCGGCACCTGCAGGAGGCAAGCGACGAGGAGGCCCGGGAGTACGTGCGCGGTATGCTGCGCTCCTGCCGGGCAGCGGGGGTAGGCAAGTACGTCATCCGCTCCAGCGGCCTGTCCGTGCTGCTGGGCGCCCAGAAGGACCTGGCGCGTCTCACCCGTTGGGTCGAGGTCGTGCGGGAAGCCCAGGGGAGCGAGAAGCCCTGATGCCAAAGCGACCCCTGCGCGTCGGCGTCGTGTCCTTCGATTTCCCGCCCTTCTACGAACGCGGCGGCAAGGCCAGCGCGGACAGGCAAAGCATCCTGCCGGCGCTCCTGTCCCTCGAGGGCTATGAGGTCGTCGAGCCCCGGTTCGCAGGCCAGGCCGGCATCAACACGCCGGCGGACGTCGAGCGCTGCGCGGGGGAGTTCCGGACCCGGGGGGTCGACTGCCTGCTGCTGGATCTGTTTCACTGGACGCGTCTTTCCCTGGCCATCAGTCTGCTGCGGGAACTGGACCTGCCCTGCGGCCTGGTGGCCAACACTCGCGGGGGCTGGAACGGCATCACCGCCGTAACCGCGATCAGCGGCTCCCTGCGCGAGCTGCCCGGGAGCCGCAACCTGACGGCAGCCGAGCGCTTCCGCGACACCGAGCCGCAGGAGCTGCTGGCCTGGCTCAAGGGCGTGGCGGTGTACGTGCGCCTGCGCCGCTCGCGCCTCTTGAGCTGGGGGGGAAGCTACGGCGCGGACATGCCCTTTTCCCGCTGCGACCCGGCGGCGCTGGAATCCTGCCTGGTGCGCGAGGTGCTCCAGGAACAGGAGATCGTGCTGGTCGAGCGGGCCCGGGCCATCACCGCCGCCAGCCCGCGGCGGGTGGAACGCTTCCTGGCCTGGCTCCAGTCCCGCGGCGTGGGCATCCACTACGACGGCGGGCGGCTCACCCCGCAGGCCCTGAGCTTCCAGACCGCGCTGTACCTGGCCGCCCGCGACCGCCTGCGCCTGCCGGTGGACCCCTACCTGCTTTTCCGGGCGGCCCCGTGCAACCACGGCAGTCTTACCCGAGGCAGGCACGCCCGCAGCCTGGAGGCGCTCGCCCGCCAGGCCGGCCTGAGCGTGGTGCGCTGCGACCGGGAGGCGAGCTTGACTTCCTACCTGGAGTCCCTATGAGCGTGATTGACACCCGCAGCCTGACGGACCGGGTCTACGACTACCTGCTGGACCAGATCATCACCGGCGCGATCAAGTACGGAGAGGTGATCAGCATTCGGGCGATTGCCGAGGAGCTCAAGATCAGCACCATGCCCGTGCGCGAGGCGGTGAAGCGCCTGGCTTTCGAGCAGATCGTGGAGATCAAGCCGCGCTCCAACTGCCAGGTTAAGATCCCCTCGCCGCGCATGATCGCCGAGGTGTACGAGGCGCGGGAGATGCTGGAGATGCACGCCCTGGCCAAGAGCCTCGGCCGGATCCCTCCGGAGAACCTCGAGCGCCTGCGGGCGATCGTGGAGGAGATGAAGGGCCTGGAGCGCGACCCGGACCCGGAGGCCGAGGAGAAGCTGGCCGTGGACCTGGACCGGCGCTTCCACGCCGAGATCTGCGCGCTGGCCGGCAACGAGTTCGTCGACCAGTTCTACCGCCAGCTCGCCCTGCACGTGAACATGACCCTGATCCACCAGAAGACGTACGACAAGCTGAAGAGGCAGTACTCCGAGAGCCACGCGGAGATCCTGCGCTGCCTCCAGGAGGATCCGCCGGCGGCCATGGCGATGCTGCGGAAGCACTTCACGGACACACGCAACGCCCTGTTCAACAACCAAGGTTAGGAAGGTCTGGAAGTGATGAAGGCTGCCTTTTTAGAGAAACCGGGCAAGCTGACCGTGCAGGAGGTGCCCGTGCCCGCCTGCCCCGAGGACCGGCTGCTGATCCGCATCCGCGAGGTGGGCATCTGCGGCAGCGACCTGCACTACTACAATGAGGGGCGGGTCGGCGACAACGTGGTCCGCGAACCGCATATCCTGGGTCACGAGTGCTCCGGCGAGGTGGCCGAGGTGGGGCGGCTGGTCCAGGGCTTCCGCCTCGGCGACCGGGTGGCCATCGAGCCCGGGCTCCCCTGCCTCGCCTGCCCGCGCTGCCTGGAGGGCCGATACAACCTTTGCCCCTGCGTGCGCTTCCTGGGCGCGCCGCCCAACCACGGTGCCTTCCGGGAGTACCTGACTCACGACCCGCGCTTCGTCTACCCGCTGCCGGGCAAGGTCAGCTTCACCCAGGGAGCGCTGGCCGAGCCGCTGGCCGTGGCCTACAACGCGGTGCGGAAAGCCGGCCTGCGGCCCGGGGACACCGTGCTGATCGTGGGCGCGGGGGCCATCGGCTTCTCCTGCCTGGAGATGGCCCGCGCCGCCGGGGCTGCTCGGATTATCGTGGTGGAACCTCAGGAGAACCGGCGCGCCAAGGCCCTGGCCCTGCAGGCCGCGCTGGTCCTGGATCCCGGGACGCAGGACGTGGTCCGGTGCGTAGGGGAGTTCACCTCGGGGCGAGGGTGCGACTGCGCCATCGAGGCGTCCGGCTCCGAAGAGGGGGTCGCGCAGGCCATCCGGGCCATCCGCAAGGGCGGGAGGATCGCCCTGATCGGCCTGGGGCTGGCCGAGGCCCGCATTCCGTACGGGGAGATCATGAAAAAGGAAGCCCTGCTGGCCGGCGTCTATCGCTACGCCAACAACTACCGGCCGGTCCTGGACCTGCTGGCCGCCGGCCGGCTGGACGGGGAGGCCTGGGTGTCGCATCGCTTCCCCCTGCGGGAAATCCAGCGGGCCATGGAGACGGCCAACGACCCGGGTGTGGCCAAGCTCAAGATGATGATCACGATGGAGTGAGGTAGATATGCTGATTCGACAGGTTGGTGAGTTCGCGGCCGGTTACACCCGCATTGCCGCGGCCGGGGGGCTGGAGTTCGGCATCCTGCGCCTGCGGCCCGGACAGGCGCAGGCTGACAAGACGGAGCTGGAAACCGCCTGGCTGCTGCTCGCCGGGGAGGCGCGGCTGGAGTGGGAGGGCGGCTCAGCGCAGGCGCGGCGCAGCTCCCTGGTGGAGGAATCTCCCACCGTGCTGCATCTGTCGGCCGGCTCCCGGGCGAGGCTCACCGGGGGGGCCGGTGGCGCCGAACTGGCCGGGGTGCGCGTCGCCAACAGCCGGGCGTTCCCGCCGCGGCTGATCTGGCCGGGCGAGGTGCACAGCGCCCTTTTCAGCCCGCCCAAGTTGGGTAGCACGGCCGAACGGGTAGTGCGCTCGGCCATCGCCGACGCCTCCGCCCCCCATTCCGCCCTGGTCCTGGGCGAGGTGATCAACCGCCCGGGCTGCTGGTCCAGCTACCCGCCGCACCACCACCCCCACCCGGAGATCTACCATTACCGCTTCGTCCCCGAGGCCGGCTTCGGCTACTGCGAGGAGGGCGGGGAGGTGTACAAGGTGCGCCACCGCGACACGGTGGTCCTGAGCCCCGGCCTGACTCACCCGCAGACCTCGGCCCCGGGCTACACCATGGTCTACCTCTGGACCATGCCGCACCTGGAGGGCAACCGCTTCCGGGACGAGTCGCGGGAGTTCGTACAGGAGCACGCATGGCTGAAATGAAGCGAACGCTGGAAAACTACTTTTCGCTTGAAGGCAGGGTCGGGATCATCACCGGCGCCGGCGGCGGGTTGTGCGGCGAGATGGCCCGCGCCCTGGGGTCCCTGGGTGCGCGGATCGCGGTGCTGGACCTACAGCCGGAAAATGCGCGGAAGGTTGTCGAGGATATCCGCAGGGAGGGAGGGGAGGCGGAGGCCCACCCCTGCAGCGTGCTGGACCGCGGGCAGCTCCAGGAGGTGGAGGCGGCGGTGCGCCGGCGCTGGGGCGTGCCGGACTTCCTGATCAACGGCGCCGGCGGCAACGACCCGCGGGGCAGCACCAGCATGGAGTTCCTGGAGCGCGGCACGGCGCCGGCCGCCGGGGAGAGGAGCTTCTTCGAGCTGGAGCCGGAGGCGATCGACGCCACCTTCGCCCTGAACTTCCAGGGCACGGTGCTCCCGACCCAGGTGTTCGCCCGGGGGATGGTCGAGCGGGGCTCGGGCTGCGTGCTGAACATTTCCTCGATGAACGCCTTCACCCCCCTGACCAAGATCCCGGCCTACGCCGCGGCCAAGGCCGCCGTGGCCAACTTCACGCGCTGGCTGGCCGTGCACTTCGCGCACACGGGCGTGCGGGTCAACGCCCTGGCGCCCGGCTTTTTCCTGACCGAGCAGCTGCGTTTTCTGTACTTCGACAAGACGACCGGCGAGCCGACCCCCAGGGCCCGCAAGGTGATCGAGCACACGCCCCTGGGCCGCTACGGCGAGCCCGAGGACCTGCTGGGAGCGGTGATCTGGCTGCTGTCGGACAGCGCGCGGTTCGTGACCGGGACTCTCGTGGCCATCGACGGCGGCTTTTCAGCCTATAGCATCTAGGAGGCTTCAGATGAGCGAGCAAGCGACCAAGCAGGGCGAAACCCGCAAGCGCAGCAACTTCTGGCGGCGCCTGTCCGAGAAAAGCGAGTTGGGCATCGCCGTCCCCCTGCTGCTCCTGATCGTCATCGTGGGCGTGGTCAACCCGGTGTTCTTCAACGTGGACAACATCATCAACGTGCTGCGCCAGTCCTCCTTCACCTTCATCATCGGGGTGGCCATGACCTTCGTGCTGGTGGGCGGGGGCCTGGACCTCTCGGTGGGCTCGGTGCTGGCCCTGGGCGGGGTGATCTCGGGCCTGGCTCTGCTGGCCGGCGTTCCCATCTGGATCGCCGTGGCTCTGGGCGTCCTGGCCGGGGTGGTCGTGGGCCTGTTCAACGGCATCGTGGTGGCCATGTTCAAGATCCCCTCGCTCATCGTGACCCTGGGCATGATGTATTTTGCCCGCGGGGTGGTGCAGGTGCTCACTCGCGGCAACCCGGTGTACCCGCTGCCCGAGGCTTTCAACTTCCTGGGCCAGGGTTTCATCGCCGGCGTCCCCGTGGTGGTCATCGCGGCTGCCGTGCTGGGCATTTTCGGCCACGTGGTGCTCACCCAGACCGCCTACGGCCGCTCGGTGTTCGCCCTGGGCGGCAACCGCGAGACCGCGCGTCTGTCGGGCATCAACGTGCAGCGGGTCACGATCTGGGTCTACGTCATCTGCGGGGCGGCCTCCGGGCTCACCGGCGTGCTCACCGCCGCCCGCCTGGCCTCCGCGCTGTCCAACGCCGGCTCCGGGATGGAGCTGCAGGTCATCGCCGGCTGCATCATCGGCGGCACCAGCATGTTCGGCGGCTCCGGCTCCATCCTGGGCACCCTGATCGGGGTGGCCTTCATGAACATCATCGCCAACGGCATGGTGCTCATGAAGATCTCGGTCTATTACCAGTCCATGGTGATCGGGGCCATCATCATCCTGGCGGTAGGGATCGACCAGTACAACCGCAAGCGGCGCGGCATGCTGGGGTGAGAGACATGAACGAGGTCGTGTTGCGAATGAAGAGCATCACCAAGCGCTTCTACGCCGTGACGGCGCTCAGGGGGGTGAGCCTGGATCTGCGGCGCGGCGAGGTCCACGCCCTGGTCGGCGAGAACGGGGCAGGCAAGTCCACCCTGATGAAGATCCTGAGCGGCAGCTACCCCTTCCACAGCTACGAGGGGGAGATCCAGATCGACGGCCAGCCGGCCCGCTTCCTGGCCACCCAGGACGCCGAGCGGGCGGGCATCGAGATGATCTACCAGGAGATCAGCCTGAACCCGGAGCTCTCCGTGGCCGAGAACATCTTCCTCGGCAAGCTGCCCCGCCGGCGGTTGAGCTGGTTCATCGACTGGAAGCGGACGCAGGCGCTGGCCCGGGAGGCGCTGGCCCAGGTCGGGCTGGACGTGCCGGCCGGGCAGGCCGTGCGCCTGCTGTCCACCAGCCAGCAGCAGATGATCTCGATCGCCAAGGCCCTGTACCGGCGGCCCCGCATCCTGGTGCTCGACGAGCCCACCTCCGCGCTCACCGACAAGGAAACCGACACCCTGATGCGCATCATCCAGGGCCTGCGCGACCAGGGGATCTCCTGCATCTACATCTCCCACAAGCTGGAGGAGGTTTTCAACATCGCCGACCGCATCACCGTGCTGCGCGACGGCAGCGTCATCTCCACCACCCCGCGCGCCCAGGTGGTGGCCGCGCGCGTCGTGGAGGACATGGTGGGGCGCAAGATCGAGATGATGTACCCCAAGGTCCGGGTGCCTATCGGCGTGGAGGTGCTGCGGGTGGAAGGCCTCACGGTGCCCTCGCGCCTCCCAGGCAGGAACATCGTGCAGGACTTGAGCTTCTCCTTGCGGGCCGGCGAGATCCTCGGGCTGGGAGGCCTCGTGGGCTCCGGCAGGAGCGAGGTGGCGAACGCGATCTTCGGGTCCCGCCGGGGCTCCGCAGGCAGGATCTTCCTGGACGGGCGGCCGGTGGAGTTGCGCAGCCCGCGGGACGCCATCCGCTACCGCCTGGGGCTGCTCACCGAGGACCGGCGGGTGTCCGGCTTCGTGGGCACCATGTCCATCCGCGAAAACGTCTCCCTGGCCAGCTTCCGCAAGATCTTCGGCAGGCTGTTCATCCGGCGGGGGGTGGAGCGCCAGCAGGTGGAGTCCCTCTCCGGGCAGCTCAACATCAAGACCTCGAGCATCGAGACCAACGTCCTCACCTTGAGCGGCGGCAACCAGCAGAAGGTAGTGCTGGCCAAGTGGCTGATGACCGACGTGCGCGTCCTGTTCCTGGACGAGCCCACGCGCGGCATCGACGTGGGGGCCAAGGTAGAGGTGTACAACCTGATGAGCGAGCTGGCCAGGAAGGGCGTGGCCATCGTGATGATTTCCTCGGAGCTGCCGGAGCTGCTGGCCATGTGCGACCGCTTCATCGTGTTGTACGGCGGGGCCATCCGCGGCCGTTTCGACCGCGAGGAGGTCACGGAGCATAACTTCATGAGCGCGGCGACCGGGGTCCTGTAAAGACCGGAGAACGCTCGGCGGCGAAAGGAGGTGCGCAGGACGGATGAGGAGCCCGGGTGAGCGAACCCGGGTGAGCAGACCTGGCGGGCGACTGCGGTCGTGTACCGCGCACCACCCGGCTGCATAAGGACAACCCAGGAGGGAAGAATGCATCGCAAGTTGAATAAGATCGTGATCGCGGCGGCAGCGCTGCTCGTGATCGCCGGCCTCGCCTTCGCCGGCGGGCAGGGCGACAAGGGCAAGGCGGGCAAGAAGCTGAACATCGTGTTCGTCACCCCGCTCATCGCCCACCCGGTGTGGGACGTGGCCCGCGCGGGCTTCGAGGACACCGCCAAGCGCCTGGACTTCAACGCCCAGTACGTGGGCCCGCAGGGCATCGATCCGGCGGAGATGGTCAACCAGATCGAGATCGCCCTGTCTTCCAAGGTGGACGGCATCATCTCCATGCCCATCGCCCCCACCGCCATGCGGCCGGTGTTCAAGAAGGCCGCCGCGATGAAGATCCCCGTGGTGTTCATCGGGGCCATCGACCCGGAGAGCCCCAGCCTGGCCAGCGTCGGCACGAACGAGGACAACCTGGGCAAGATCGGCTCGGACGCGATCAAGGCCTACTTCGCCAAGAAGGGCAACCCGCCCCTGCGCGCCGTGGTCATGCAGAGCACCATGGACGCCAGCTTCGCCATCAAGGCCCGCGACGGCTACCTCAAGTACATGGCCTCGTACCCCAACTTCAAGATGGTGGTCAACGAGTTCTGCAACTCCGACATGCTGATCGCCATGCAGAAGTACGAGAGCGTGTTCAAGGCCTATCCCGAGATCAACCTGGTGATCGGGGTGTGCGGCGAAGCCGGCCCGGCCGCGGCCAAGGTCGTGAAGGAGCAGAAGCTGCAGAACAAGATCACCGTCATCGCCATCGACGACGTGGCCGAGACCATGGACCTGATCCGCGACGGCACCATCTACGGCACCAAGGCCCAGAACTTCTACAAGATGGCCCAGCTGTGCTCCGAGATCCTGGTGGACTATCTGCGCAACGGCAAGTCGCCGGCCAAGTCCGCCGACAAGCAGAAGTACGACTTCGACTCCGGGGCGATCTTCGTGACCAAGGAAAACATCGACAACTACAAGGAAGCGATGAAGAAGTAAGCGCTTCCTCCATTCGCCGATCCGGCCCGGGGCCCCGCGGCCCCGGGTCATCCGATCCTGCTCCCCCTATTGGACGAGCTTAGAACTTACTGCTATGAGCACAAGATCGAGGAGATACCTGCTCTCCTTGCCATCTGATGAGGTTGTTCAAGCCGGTTTCTCCTCCCCCGGGGCCAACAGAAAGCGAACACGTGCGGGGCGGTCCCTGCGCTCATCGAGGACTATATTGCTCTTCCGTCCCTGCTCCGTCTCCGCAGCAGGTCCTACATTGAGGGCCTGTACTCCAAGCAGCACCTTTCGGTCCGTGAGATTGCT
>Ga0315273_10004836_pt1 | contig 16583 bp, 13 predicted proteins | sample YL17G02_0_MG_FD_205753 | JGI IMG/M metagenome (GOLD analysis project Ga0315273, IMG submission 205753) | Sediment microbial communities from Yellowstone Lake, YNP, Wyoming, USA - YL17G02_0 | ecosystem: Environmental > Aquatic > Freshwater > Lake > Sediment | place: USA: Wyoming | collected... | reverse complement strand
ATCAGAGCAAGCCACTGTGGATAGACGCCTTTGCCGACAACGCCTATTTTGGATATGTCCCGGACGGACAAGGTGGCACCGGTCTGTTAGTGAAACCGGACGGTTGGGAATTGGCAACGATCACCGAGTCGGCGCCGGAAGCGAATTTGTCCGCCACCCGATTCGAGCTAAACGTCAAGCCGAACGGCGACGTAGAGGGCAAAGTGGCTTGTACGTTGTCCGGGTCGTTCGACGTGAGCGCTCGCTCCGAGCTGAAGGATGCCACCCCCAAGGAGGCTGAGCAGTACTTCCAGCAGTCAGCGAACACAATCGGCGAGGGAGGAAAGAACGTCTCCTACGAAAAGACTGATCTTGCCGATCTTAGTTTGCCGGCGAAAATAACGCAGACCTTTACGACACCGGATGTGGGGATTGTGCAGGGTGACATGATGATCCTGACGATTCCACAAGCACCGTTTAATTTTGCGCTAATGCCCGTCAACCCATCGCAAACGCAGAGAACGTATGACTTCGTGTTTGATCCGGACATGCTGGTAAAGAGGGAGGGAATCATCAGTTTGCCAAAGGGCTACAAGGCTGTGTATGTTGCCGAGCCGGTGAAGATCCAGAATCAATTTGGCACTTGGGAAGCTGTTTACGAACTAAGCCCCGACAGTGCGGCAGTCAAGTACTCATCGAGCGTGACGCTGACCGACAATACAATCAGCACCGATGAATACCAGCAGTTCAAAAAGGCATTCGACGATTTTGCAACGCCGAAAAATTCGATGATTTTGCTCGAAAGACGATAGAGCGACAGCCGATTTCAAGCCCCTTTTTCGAAAGAGAGAGGGGCTCTTTGTTTGACGTTGCATATGGAGGTCCCTCGCCTCTGACCCCTCTCCCATGGGGAGAGGGGAGGATTGACGTTACGGGATTCCACTTAGATGGATTCGACGGCGGTGAAGAGGAAGGTGTCGTCATAGATGTCGTCAAAGGGAACGTCGGTCAGCGGCTTGGCCATCAGGACACCGTATGCACCGGGATCGCGGCGGTAACCCAGTTTGCCCAGCAGTCTGGCGATCTCCGGATCGAAAACGGAACGAGCAAAGATTCCGGCGGTTGACGTGGCTGCTGATCGCCGGAGTAGTTCGCGGGCGGTCTTCTGGCTGGAGGCGATGACTTCGGAAATCCAGACTGATCCCATTTGCTTGCCAGCCAGTAAGTAACCGTCATCAAGGACTACCGATGACCGCGGTTCGAAGTAAAAACCCATGTCCTGGCGTTCCTGCATCGTGCCGATTTCACGGATGGTGAAGCCGCAACGATTGCGCGTATAGTTCTCGAATAGTCTTCCGATCTTGCCGAGATCAAGTTTGACGGCTTTCTCTTTCGGTTCGGGAGGAAAGGGGTCTGCCTTGGCGCTGCGACGCGGAACCTTGTAGAAATGGGGATAATTGTTGACAATCTCAACTTCTCGATAACCGAACGACACATAGCCACGGTGCGCGATGAACGCGCGAGATGTGGTGAGCATTGAGAGCCGAAATCCTTTCTGACGAAAATGGTTCTCAGCCGCTTCCAGCAGTCGCCCGCCAACACCTTGTCGGGCAAAGCTTGGTCGGGTAGCAACAGCCCAAATGCCGCCGACGATTTCCGTCTCGCCATGCTTGTTCCGAGTCGGGATTTCCATGATGCCGACGAAGCCGGCCAGCTTGTCGTCGATGATAGCGCAGACACCGACAGGTGTTCCCGTCAATCGTATGTCGGTTTTCACCCAGTGTTCCATCTGCTTCGGCGTGCAGAGCCAACCAAACGATTTAGCCCACAGAAGGAATAGGTCGGTCTTGTCTTTCAATTGGTGGTATGTGATGATTTGCATACGTCCTCTCTTGACAGATGCCGGATACGCAGAATCAGCCGCCGAGATAGGCCTGTTTCACTTGCTCGTTTTCGAGTAGCTTGGCGGCGGTATCGGCAAGCACGATTTTGCCGGTTTCGAGCACGTAGGCGCGATTGGCAATCTGAAGCGATTTCTTCGCGTTTTGCTCTACAAGCAGAATCGTAATGCCTTGCCTGTTTATCTCCTGAATCGTCTGGAACACTCTTTCCACCATCACCGGCGACAACCCCATCGAAGGCTCATCAAAGAGCAGCAATTCAGGATGAGCCATGAGACCCCGGGCGATCGCCAGCATCTGTTGCTCGCCGCCGCTCAGTGTGCCTGCCAACTGTTTGCGCCGCTCGCTAAGCACCGGGAACAGAGTATACATTCGCTCAATGCTGGCTTTGATTGCGGATTTGTCTTTGATCGAATAGGCGCCCAATTCGAGATTCTCAAGCACGCTCTGTTTGGCAAAAACCTTACGACCCTCGGGAATTTGCAGAATGCCTTTGCGGGCGATTTTCCACGCCGGTAGCGTGTGGATCGGATCGCCGTTGAATTCAACCGATCCACTGCGAGGATGAAGGACGCCGGAGATAGTGTTGATCAGCGTCGTCTTGCCGGCGCCGTTGGCGCCGATAATAGCGAGGATCTCGCCGCGTTCAAGATTGAGAGAAACGCCTTTGAGCGCGGCGATCTGTTCGTAGTAGACCTCAATCTGATTAATCTCCAACAACATGTTTTCGTGCGCCATCTTCATGACCCCAAATAGGCTTCGATCACTTTGGGATCGCGTTGAACTTCCTCAGGTTTACCTTCGGCAATCTTGACTCCGTAATCCAGCACGACAACGCGATCGGACAATGTCATTACAACGTTCATGCGGTGCTCGATGATGATCACCGCGATTTTCTTCTGTCTGATCTTCTCCACGAGCGCAACCAGCTCATTGCACTCGCGGGGGTTCATGCCGGCAGTCGGTTCATCCAACAACAACAATGACGGTTCGGTTGCCAGGGCGCGGGCGATTTCGACGCGACGCTGACTGCCATAGGGAAGATTCTTGACGATCTCGTTTCCTGACTTGAGCAAGCCGACAAACTCCAATACCTCTTTGGCGCTCTCCTCGATTTCTTTCTCCTCGCGAATGAAGGCGCCGCTGTATAGCAGGGATTGGACAAGATCGGCTTTGGTCCGGCAATGTCGACCCACCATAACGTTTTCCAGAGCAGTCATCTCGGCAAATAAGCGAATGTTCTGGAAAGTGCGGGCGGCGCCAAGCTTAACGACTTCGTGGGAAGCGAAACCGTTGATCCTCTTTCCCTTGAAAACGATATCCCCTTCGTCCGGTGGGTAAACACCGGTGACGACGTTGAATAGAGTTGATTTTCCGGCGCCATTGGGGCCGATCAAGCCGACGATTTCGTCGCTGTTCGTGTGCATGTCGAATGCGGAGAGTGCTTTGAGTCCGCCGAAATTCTTGGTAACGGTCTTGACTTCGAGCAGCATACTATGACTCCCCGCCGGCGGGTTTCAGTTCAAGGGCGCGGCGTCGTGACGGGAGCAGTCCCTGCGGGCGGAATATGATGATCACGACCATCAGCAAGCCAAAAGCGATCATGCGATAGTCGACAAACGCCGTGCCGAGAGTGGAACGGAGCACTTCCGGGACCGCCACCAGCAGCACTACGCCGAGCAGGATGCCCCAGACATTCCCCATTCCGCCGATCACCAGCATCGACACGAGCAACACCGACTCCCAAAAAGTGAATGATTCCGGTGAGACGAATTGATTCCAGTGGACATAGATGTCTCCTGCAACGGCGCCGATGATACCGCTGATTACGAATGCCACGGCTTTGGTGCGGGCGACATTGACCCCCGAAAGAGTTGCCGCCAGTTCGTCCTCCCGAATTGCGACCAGCGCCCGACCCAGGCGTGAGTGTTCGAGACGATGGCTAATGAAGATCGCGATCAGCAGGAACAAGAGAATGAGATAATAGAAATGGATATTCTCCGTGAGCGCGAAAGACAGCAATTTGACCTCGGCGATTTTTTCACCGACGCGTGGCAGACCCTTGGGTCCGTTGGTGATTGCATCGAGATTGATCAGTACCAGACGGACGATTTCGCCGAAGCCAAGGGTAACGATGGCGAGATAGTCGCCGCGTAATCGTAGGATCGGCGCACCGAGCCCGAGCCGGATGGCGCCGGCGACGACCATGACAATCGGCAATCCGAGCCAAAAAGAAATGCCGGCAATACTCAGAATCGCGGCAGTATATGCGCCGATCGCGTAAAAGGCGATGTAGCCGAGGTCGAGCAGACCCGTGTAGCCGATCGTGATGTTGAGCCCGACGCCGAGAATGCAGTAGATGCCGACTAAGCCGATAACGCGGACGGCATAAAGGTTACCCAGTTGATTTAGCACTAACGGCAGAATCAGGACGATCAGCAGTCCTAAGGCTATCAGAGGCCACCGACGGGGCAAGGTCATATTTTCTCAGTAACCTCCTCACCGAAGATGCCTGAGGGTCTGAAGATCAGAACCAGAATCAGTACTGCAAAAAGAATAACGTCTTTGTAAGCCGACGAGATGTAGCCAACGGTGAGCGCTTCGATTATGCCAAGCAAGAAGCCACCGACCATCGCGCCTTTGATATTACCGATACCGCCGACAACGGCGGCGGTAAATGCTTTGAGACCGGGGAAGAAGCCCATATTAAACTTGATACTGCCGTAATACATGCCGTTGAGCACACCCGCCAGTCCACCGAGTGCGCCACCGATAAGGAAGGTAACGGTGATTATGAAATTGACGTTGATCCCCATCAGTTGCGAAACGGTATGATTCTGAGCGGTCGCGCGCATGGCTTTGCCGAGCCGGGTTTTCGTGATGAAGACTTGCAGCAGCACCATGGCCGAAATTGCCAGGGCAAAGATGAATATCTGGAGCGAATTTACCTGCACACCGAAAAATTCGTAGTGACTGATCTTGAATGTATCGGGATAGGGCTGCGATTGAGCACTGACGGTCACCTGGATGAGATTCTGCAGAAAAATGGACACACCGATCGCACTTATTAAGGGCGCCAATCGGGAAGCTCGACGCAGCGGTCGATAGGCGGCGCGTTCAATTGTCACCGCCAACAATCCGGCCCCCATCATGGCGATGGCAAACACCAGCGTGAAATAGCCGGGTGTCCAACCTTGAACCCAGACCGGCAAGAGCGTCAAAGCCCAGAATCCGAGATAGGCGCCAACCATGAAGATTTCGCTGTGGGCGAAGTTGATCATCAGCAGGATGCCATAGACCATCGTATAGCCCAGGGCAAACAGGGCATAAATGCTACCAAGAGTGATGCCGTTGACGAGTTGTTGGAAAAACATTAGCGGATCAGTCTCGCGTACTCAGTCAACATTCTTAAACAAGCCATTCTTGACGGTGTAAATAGTGATGACCTTGTTGCGAGTATCTCCACGCTCATCGAAGCTTGACTCACCGAGAATGCCGCTATAGGTTATTTTGGCAATATAATCGATCATCTTGTTGCGGTCACCGCCGGTCTTCTCGATGGCATCAAGGATGATATTGATAGCTTCGTAAGTGTAGGGATCATAGGGTTGCATATCATCTTTAGGAAAACGCTGATGATAGTCCGCAATGAACTTGCCGGAAGCCGGTAATTTCTCCGGAGGCAGGCCGGTCATAGATGCGAAATCACCCTCCGTTGCCGGACCGCCGATCTTGGCGTATTCGGGTGTCAATACTCCATCACCGGCAAAGACCGGCACACTCAATCCGAGTTCCTTCGCCTGTTTTGACAATAATCCGCACTCCGGATGCATGCCGCCGAAATAGACCAACTGAGGGTTCTCGTTCTTGATACGGGTGAGGAGTGCCTTGAAATCCTTTTCGCCGACGTCAATACCGTCGAAGCTCAGCACTTGTCCTTTGCGGGTCTCGAACTCCTTCTTGAATTCTTCGACCAGCCCCTGTCCATAGGCGGTCTTGTCGTGCACGAGCGCCGCTCTTTCGATCTTGAGCTTCTCAATGGCGTAATCAGCCGCAAACTTCCCTTGAACATCGTCGGTCGTGCAGAGCCGGAAAACGTTGCGAAGACCCTGCTGGGTTAGCTTGGGATTCGTGGATGCCGGCGTGATCATCAGGACGTTGCGCTTGGCATACACCTGACTTGCCGGAATCGAACACCCGCTGTTGAGATGACCGACGATGCCGAGGATGGCGGGATCGGAAATGATCTGGTTGGCAATTGTGACCGCTTCTTTGGGATCGCCACGGTCGTCGAAGGCCGCTAATTCCAATTTGAAGTCCTTGAAGCGGTTCGACTGTAATGCCTCTTCGATGGCAAGTTGTGAGGCGCGTTTCATTCCCTGCCCGTGCGCGGCAATATCGCCGGTCAACGGCGCTACCAATGCTACTTTGACCACGCGGGGACCCTTCTGACCACATCCGGAGATCACGACCAGAATTCCAAGAAGAAAGATGAAGGTGAGCGTTAGCCGGAAGATGGTGTGCGCTTTCATGCAATGACCTCCAAAGAGTCGAGTCGTTTCTTGTGAGCGATGCAACTACTTTTCAAATCACCGCAAAATGACAAATCACGGGTCGAGAGTCAACAGGTAAATTGCGTCTCCACCAACGTTTCTCCCAAGAGCAGAAGGGAGAAGACAAGGCAGGCAAATCGCAGCGACAGTGAAGTCATCGTTTCAGACGAATGAGCAAACCCTTGCCGTCAATGTCTGCGGGCGGAGTAATGCCTATCAGTTCCGAAAGTGTCGGAGTGACATCGACCGATGCTGCTCTTTGTGTGTCGAGACCGGCCTTGATTCCTGCGCCATAGAAGATTAGGGGAACATGCCTGTCATAGTCATAAGGTGTCCCATGGCTTGTTCCCTGAGGTTCATCTGAAATGATCCAGTACTCCTTATAGCGCAGCATGATGTCGGGTGAGCGATCCGGATAGTAATTGTTGCGATAGAGATTGACAAAGGGGCGGGCATCATCACCGTCGGACGCGAGATCGTCACGCGTGAAGGCATCGGCAACGTAACTCAAACGCTTGACTCTCTCAGCTAAGGTTTGCCTTAGCCATGGTTCATCATGACCTGTGGTTTTGGCTCCGGCATAATTGAGGATGACGCCGTCACCGGCAGCAAGGACAACATTCGTGCTGCATTTGATTTCGGCGGAAACTGCGGCGCCGATGCTTTTGATTGCGGCCTCAAGTGTGTCACCGTTGATGCGTCCGGCGACAATGCCCTTCTCCGCAAGTTCCTCCGGCAATGGCGCTACTCCGTGATCGCCGGTAAGCGCCACCACATACTGATTGACGCCAACTGTGCTGTCGAGAAAAGCAAGAAAGGAGCCGAGATAGCCGTCGAGTCTCAGATAGTGATCCTGAATCTCGTGGCTGGAGGGACCATAACGATGACCGATGTAGTCGCCGGCGGAGCAACCGATCATTAGCAAATCAACGACGCTATCCGCACCCAGTTGCTCATTGATGACCAGATCATGAGCAAATTGCAGGATCAACTGATCAAAGAACGGAGTGTATCGAAGCTCTCCATAGTATTTTTTGAGCTCGTTTTGGGGGCTGACAGAAAAGGTGTGTGGAAAGGCAGTCCTCTTACCGTCGAATTCGGCAGCGACACTGTCAGGGCCAACATAATTGCCGCGCGGCAGTAGACGATTCCAAACGTCCATGGAGTAGTCTTCCACCGGCCGCCTATTGTTGAATGAATCGACCCAGGCGGGATAGGTTGTTCTGTAATATGTCGAAGTCACAAATGTACCATCATTGGGGTAGTACCAATACGCCACCCCTCCGAAGCCGGCCATCAGGATTGAAGAGCGATCTTTGCCGGTGACGGCGAAGACCTTGCTTTGTTGCGATGACTGCCGCAGCCAGTCGCCAAAAACCGGACGCCGTAAATTGACTGGCGAACGTCCTGCCGCGCCGGGTCGCTCAGTAATGCCCTTGCCCGAATCTTCCACGCAGTAAACCCAACGCGACTTGGTTCCGTCCCACCATTCGTTCCCTACAATGCCGTTATGTGAAGGATAGCAGCCAGTCGCGATAGTCGCGTGTCCAACGCCGGTCTCAGTAACCGCGTGTTCATGATAGGTCTCGCTGAATTGAAAACCCTTGTCGAGCAGACGCTTGAAACCGCCGGTCAAGAGCGCTTGCTCTCGGGTCAAATAGTCGGACCGCATTTGATCAACGACTATGACGACCGCCAGTTTGGGCTTTTCATTGGCATGTATCTGGGTCAGCGCCGGCAATAGTGCCAGCCGCAAGGTCAACAGGATCAAGTTCTTTCGCAGCATGCAATACTCCTCGAAATGATGGGACGATGATATGCAATCTCAGCGTTTTGGCAACATCAATGTGAGTCCACCGTCCGCTCTCTTGGCGCGAGCATGGACGGCATGCAACTGCAAAAGTGTGATTGCCAACGGCAGCCGTGGTCAATACGTTGTTTCAATAAATCGTGTCTGTAACCGGAGAAAGGCGTTGCGATGAAATACTACTTGCTTGGCAGAAGTGGTCTGCGGGTTTCTGAAATTAGTCTCGGTACAATGACTTTCGGAGAAGAATGGGGTTGGGGCGCATCAAAGGAGGAAAGCCGTAAGCAATTCGATCTGTACGTTGAGCGCGGCGGCAATTTTGTCGATACCGCCAATCGCTATACCGAAGGAACCAGTGAGCGGCTGGTTGGTGAGTTTGTCGGAGCGAGGCGAGAAGAGTTCGTGATCGCCACCAAGTACACGCTCTATGCGCGCAAGGGCGATCCCAATTCCGCCGGAAACCACCGCAAGAACCTCGTGCAATCACTCGATGCCAGCCTCAAGCGTCTCAAGACGGATTATATTGATCTCTATTGGCTGCACGCCTGGGACTATCTGACACCGGTCGAAGAAGTGATGAGGGCGCTGGATGATCAGGTACGTGCCGGAAAAGTCCTATACATCGGTATCTCGGACACTCCGGCCTGGATCGTCTCACAGGCCAATATGCTTGCGTTGTTGCGTGGCTGGACGCCATTTGTTGCCCTGCAAATCGAGTACAGCCTGATCGAGCGCAGCGTTGAGCGCGAGCTGGTGCCGATGGCGCAAGAGCTGGAGTTGACCGTTACGCCTTGGGCGCCGATCGGCGGTGGCGTGCTTTCCGGCAAGTACAACAAGAAGAACTTTGATCCCAAGGTTCCGAAACGTTTATCTCCTGAAGGCAAACGACTCTCAGAGAAGAACCTCACCATCGCCGAGGAAGTTGAGAAGATTGCTAACGAAATCGGCAGGAAGCCGTCACAGGTGGCGCTGAACTGGATTCGTCAACGTGAGCAACAGATGATTCCCATCATCGGCGCGCGAACCGCGACGCAACTGGCGGAGAATCTGGACTGCGTGAGTTTTGAACTTACTACTGAACAGATCGAGAGACTTAACAAAATCAGCGCTATCGAACTCGGATTCCCGCACGATTTCCTGGCGCAGGAGTTCATTAAAGACCTGGTGTACGCAGGAACACAGGGACAGATTCTGCGACGGTGACTACAGCACGATGATCAGGATGATGAGGAGTTGGTCAGAAACCGAAAAAACAGTTGCACCGTACCCGTGAACGTTTATATTCCCTGCCCGTCTTTTTGGAGGGGTTCCCGAGCGGTCAAAGGGAACAGACTGTAAATCTGTCGGCGAAGCCTTCGGAGGTTCGAATCCTCCCCCCTCCACATTGTTTTCCGAAAGTTGCCGTTTACCTTTGACAAGAATCGGGAGGACATTAATAGCGAAATCTCCCGCCAGTGCGTTGAATAGGCATTGTCAAGTTTGCGGACGATTGACGTCGCCTGAGTTGCTCGGCACAACAGCGATTGAACCTACAGATACGGAGCAAAGTCGAGGAGAATGCTGTCGCGCTTGGGGATGAGCTTCTCGGTGACGACACCCGCCATCGTGAACATCTTGCGGGCAGCGACAAAGAGATCGTTCTCGGCGTACTTGTCGCTTAGATAAATGACTTTCTTAATGCCGACCTGGATTATCAGTTTGGCACACTCGTTGCAAGGGAAGAGACTGACGTAGAGCCGATTACCAGACAAGTTCGCCTGTGTACTGTTGACGATGGCATTCATCTCCGCGTGGCAGACATAAGGATACTTGGTATCAAGCGGTTCCCCGTCTCGATCCCACGGGAGTTCATCATCCGAGCAGCCGATTGGGAAGCCGTTGTAGCCGATGCCAACGATTTTGTTCTGCGGGCTGACAATGCAGGCGCCAACCTGAGTACTGGGGTCTTTGCTTCGGTGCGCCGATAGCAGCGCGACAGCCATAAAGTAATCATCCCAACTCAAATAGTCAGTGCGTTTGTGCATCCGCTACCGTGCCTTTGCTCGTACATGTGTGCTGTCTGCTCTCATCGCCGACATATAAGCGATTTCGTTGGCGGCAGGCAACCCCTTTCTTGTTGCGTTGCTGCAATCAACAGGCGGCCTAGAGAATTTCTTGACATCGGCGCCAGAAACGATTATAGAATCGGCAACATGCCGGAGTGGTGAAATTGGTAGACGCACCGGACTCAAAATCCGGCGGGGCTTACACCCCGTGGGGGTTCGATTCCCCCCTCCGGCACAGTTAAACACACAACACTGTTTCTGATTTCAGTTGGTAGAGGGATACCGAAGAAGAAGCAGAATACTCGACGTTTCCGCGGATTCACGACGATTTTATGAACGAGTGATTTTAGCACTTCCTTGATTCTGAACGGCTCGGCAGACTGAAAGGCACTCTCAACTTCATCGAGATTTTCGACTATCGACTTAGCGATCTTGTCCTCATCCCATTCCAGTTGGCGGGTGCCGCTCATTACGGCCTTTCGGCTTTCGATCTTCTGGCGTTCGCGGTCAAGTGTTTCGAGAGAATTTTTGGCGAGTCTGTAGTCCATTCCACCGGCCACGGAGTCGACAAGATTCTGAATCTTGCGTTTAGTGTCAGAGAGCTTCGAATTTAGTTCCGAAATCGACGATCTACCGTTCACCAGTTTGGCATGGAGCTTCTCCTTAATGCGCCGTTCCAGAGCCTGCCGATTGATCCGATCCAGAACGAGCTTCTTGATTTTCTTGATTACGAAGTCTTCGACCAAGTCTTGTCGTATGAGATTGCGACCGCACACTTCCGGCCCGTGAGTCGAGAATCCGCTATCCACATAGTAACCATATTTTCTGCCGGAGCTGTTTTTGCGGGACTGCCCGTGGAAATGATTGCCACAACTGGAGCATTCCATCAGTCCGGTAAGCAGGTAGGAGGAGTGCGCCTAAGGCCGGTCCTGTTTCTGGCCAGGGTTTCGGTTCGAGTTAACGGCATCGAACAGTTGCGGGTTGACGATAGAAGGGACAGAGTTGGGTACAATAACCTGTTCGCCGTCAGCTATCTCTGGGCCACAAAGGGGCGTTGAGCGAAGAGACGACTTGGACAGACTGTAACGATTTACAGCACCTTTTAAGTGAGATCGAAGGTGAACGTCAACCTTCTGAGGTAGCACTACCGAAAGATGATTGCCGCCGCTTAAACCGTATGTTAGCTTTCAGCACCCTGAGTCCAGATTGGTTTGACGACGTACACTATGGAGGTCAAGGCGCATAGTGAAGAAAATTCCCCTGCCACGTCACCATATACTTGCTGAGGAGTTCTTTATCGTTCTCGGACATGCTCAGAAACTTGAATCCGACTTCCCAGGTCTCAAAGGCAACGTCCTGCTCACACCACATACTTCTGGCGCCGAAAGTGATTACCGCTGGTTCTTCCCCCATGCAGGGTAACGCCAGCCTACACCTAAAGAAAGTCAAGTCCTCAATCGGCTGGTCGCACCAAACCAGCATTCCCCCCAAAGAGAGGTTCATGACCCGACCAATTGACACTTCGCGATCGGTATCGATCAGATAGCAAGTGTCTTTGACTCTTTTTCTCGGCTGTTTGCGATTGTCTTTCATTCAGGGCCTCCGCGTATTCTTGAGCGCTTACATCTCAATTGATCGACAAACAATGCAGACTCTTGACGTCAATTTGCAATCCAATGGGTATCACTACTCCCCAGAGAAAGTGACTCCGTCCAATGACTGTTGGACAACCAAATACCGTGCAAAGTAGTATGCGACAACCGACTAGCCTGCCGACAAGCACAAAACAATGTCAACGAAATTCTCTTGACAGATCGATCCGCGATAGTTAAATTGCATTAGTTGGCTGACCAACCAGCCGAATTCAAATCAAGGTTTAACAAATGTCTGTTTGCGAGGAGGATCGCCATGCGTATTCCAAGTTCCTTGCACTTTCTGATTGCTGCCGCCGTGTTTCTGGTGGTGGCTCTCCCTCTGTGCCCCGACCTGTGGGGTGTTGATCATCTGCCGCAGCTGATCAACTATCAAGGACGTTTGACCGATGCACAGGGAAATCCTCTGAACGGTGCCTACAATCTTAAATTCACGTTATGGGACGCGGAGACAGGCGGGAATCAGCTCTGGTCTGAGGACCACCCTGCGGTAGCAGTGACCGATGGCCTGTTTCAGATCGCTCTCGGAAATACTAATCATATCACTTCGGACGTGCTCACTCCACCTCTGTCACCGACCGAGTCGTTTTTCGACGTGTACCTCGAGATCACCGTCGACGGACAGGAGATTGTGCCTCGGGTTGCGCTGACAAGTGCGCCCTATGCGATGTTGACCCACCGGGTGGATGGTGACATAACTACCGACGAAGGAAAGATCATTGTTCATTCCAGCTCCGACAGTCCGCCGTCAAGCTCCATCAATATTTCGGCGGACGACACCTGCTCGTTTCTTCAGATGGAAGCAGAAGACAATCTTAGCATCACTAAGCAGCTCGACAAGGCTTCTCCCAAGCTTTTCCTGACGACCAGAACGATTCACGACAAGGGTATGCCAGGTGATTCGATCACGATGTCTGCGATGGTCGATGACACCTGTGCGTTGAGTCTCATGTCTGCCGCCGAAGGTATGAGTCTGACCAAGGCCTATGACAAGGCCTCGCCGCAGTTGTACGAGTGTGGCGTCGAAACCGGCAACGGTACCGCTGTGACAAAGATAATCGACAAGGCCTCGCCGCTGCTCTACGAATCTACGGTGGAATCATCCGAAGGCACATTTAGTCTGACCAAAGTCTATGACAAGGCCTCACCGCAGTTGTACGAGTGTGGCGTCGAAACCGGCAACGGTGCTGCTGTCATGAAGCGAATCGACAAGTCGTCACCGTTGCTCTATGAATCTACGGTGGAATCATCCGATGGCACATTTAGTCTGACCAAGGTCTACGACAAGTCCTCGCCGCAGTTGCACGAGTGCGGAGTCGAGACCGGCAATGGTACTGCTGTCATGAAGCGAATCGACAAGTCGTCACCGTTGCTCTACGAGTCTACGGTGGAATCATCCGAAGGGACATTTAGTCTGACCAAGGTCTACGACAAGGCATCGCCGCAGTTGTACGAGTGCGGAGTCGAGACCGGCAACGGTGCTGCTGTCATGAAGCGAATCGACAAGTCGTCACCGTTGCTTTACGAATCTACGGTGGAATCATCCGAAGGGACATTTAGTCTGACCAAAGTCTACGACAAGGCCTCTCCGCAACTGTACGAGTGTGGAATCGAGACCGGCAACGGTGCCGTTGTGACAAAGAGAATGGACAAGTCCTCGCCGCTGCTTTACGAGTCTATGGTGGAATCATCTGATGGAGTCGAACTGACCAAGGCCTATGACAAGGCCTCTCCGCAGCTGTACGAGTGTGGAATCGAGACCGGCAACGGTGCCGTTGTGACAAAGAGAATGGACAAGTCCTCGCCGCTGCTCTACGAGTCTATGGTGGAATCATCTGATGGAGTCGAACTGACCAAGGCCTATGACAAGGCCTCGCCGAAGCTGGCTAGCTGGAGTCTCCGTTTTGGCCATATCAGCAAACTGAATAGCGACTCGGTACTGATGGCTGCACAGGTCGACACCATGGGAGCTAGTACGATTGCCGAAGCAAGAGAAGGGGAACAATGGGGTACTGAGAACTGGCATGTACAGCCAACAGAGATTGAGGATCACTACCGGCTCAAGATCGGCGCACAGGACTCGGCAGCAGTCCTAAACCGACTGGATGCCAGTGGCTGCACATCTTCGATGAACTGGTGGGGTCCCCGTTTTCTTCCGATCACCAGTCTGGATTCAACGCAGATCGTGATAAGCGGAGGGCCGCTCGGCGCGACGATGGGACAACGCTCCCGAATCGGCAACAGCGTCTTGGAAGGATTCTTCGGCACTACTCCGATGCCCTCTGAGGAAGTGGCGCTTCACTTGAGCCACATCGGCACCACACTTCCGACTGAGGAGATTTCGCTAAGCACAGGCCGAGGTTCAGACCCGGTCGGGATGTTCATGCTGAACGCCACTTCACCGGAAGGAGATGCTCCGGCAGACACGAATGTACAGCTTCATGCGACAACGCAGGGGGGATCGGTAATCATCTCCAATGTTGGTGGTTCCTTCGGTGATGGCTTGGCAATAACCGTGACCGATGATGAGAATGCGCTGCGTCTTCGTCATGGCGGAGCAAACACTGGCGTTTGGTTGGAAGCCAATCCGAGCACTGGTGGCAAGATTGGTATCAATACCGAGACACCAAGCGAAGAGCTTCAGGTAGTGGGAGATATCTGTGCTACTGGGAATATCGGCGCCTGCTCCGACCTTCGTTTCAAGAGGGACATCGAGACAATTCGGGGTGCTCTGGACGTGATTCAACAACTGCGGGGAGTACGCTTCGCCTGGAACAGAGATGAATTCCCGCAGCAGCGTTTCAGTGATCAGCACCAGATCGGTCTGGTGGCTCAGGAGGTCGTTGGCATCTTGCCGGAGGTTGTCAGCAAAGGAGCAGATGGCTACTACAATCTCGATTACGGCAAGCTGACACCGCTTCTGATCGAAGCAGTCAAGGAACTGAAAACGCAGAACGATGAACTGCGCGCTAAGACTGATCGCATCGCCAAGCTTGAATCGCAAATGAATGATCTCAAGGCGTTGCTGCAACAACTGGCCGAGAAACAGTAAGCGTTATGGTGAAGGAGTAACTTGTCATGAAAATACTAATCACAACAACGGCGCTGCTGCTCCTTCTCTTCGCGCTCTCGCCGGGAGAAAACGACAATGAAGTCTCGACTGGCGGCAGCGGCGAAGTAACCGCAGGTGACGCAGCACAAATCGCCAGGAACGGCGAGCAGGTCAAGTGGCAGGTAGTCGCGGCCGGCGGCGCGAAAGGCACATCGACCAACTACATCCTTTCCGGCACGGCGGGACAGACTGCCGTGGGACCGGGATCGTCAACCGGCTACAAAGTCTTGCAGGGCTACTGGCAGAACTTCGTAATCGGACCATCCTACACGTGTGGCGACGCCAGCGGCGATGCCACCGTAGACATCTCCGATGTTGTGTATCTGATCGCCTACATCTTTTCGGGCGGTTCGGCACCATCGCCATTGCTCGCCGGTGACGCGAACTGCGATAGCACGGTTGATATCTCAGATGTGGTGTACTTGATCGCCTACATCTTTAGCGGTGGGTTGGCGCCGTGTGCGTTGTGTAAGTGAGCAAGGACGCTAAGTGAACCATGACCGGGAGTCGAGAGGGCGGCTTCCGGTTTTTCTATCCTCGACTTCGCCCTGAATGTGCTTCCAGTGGTCGACCTGAACCGATACCTCAACTCAGGTGATGCTGATCGCGGTGGTCGTGTTGACATTTCCGATGCAGTCTTTCCAATCAATTGCATCTTCTCCCGCGGACCAGTGCCGTGCGCGGGGTGTAAGCAACTGAAGACGAAATCATTTGACATATGCCGCCTTCCGATATCGTCAGAGAAATCGGTGAAGCCTGCCCGGAACATAGGTGAACTTAGTCAGACTTAGTCTCGAGAGAGCTTCGCTCCAAAATGGGGATCGGACTCCAGTTCCTTTGGCGAAGGACCGGCGTGATGCTCGACCGCTCTTGCCTTGAATACCTCCGCTTGGTGCTTGTCTCCAAGGAGGGCATAACATCGCGCAATGTTGTGCAGCAGATCTCCCTGGCATTCGGGGTTTGCCACCAGCTTCGCCAAAATTGACAGTGCCTCCGCCTTTTTCCCGGCGGCCGCCAGCGCGAGGGCGCGAAAGCTGTCTACATGGCAATTCGCCGGATCACCACTCAAGTAGTCCTCCGCCGACTGGCAGGCTTTTTCGAAGTTGACTGCCGCATGCTTGGAGTTGCCCTGGAGGACGTCAATAAGCCCAAGAAGATGGTGCGCAATAAAGGGTAGATATCCGCGTTCGAGCGACTGTCGAAATAGCGACTTCGCTTCCTCGTAGTTTCCCGTTACCAGTTGTGCATATCCGGCATCAACGTGACTATTGGGGTCTCCTTCGTACTTGATGGCAAGCTGGAAATTGTCGATGGCAAGCTCTGGGACCCCCAATTTCATGTATACGACGCCCAGATAGTAGTAAGCACGCCCATAGTCGGGACCCAATTCCACGGCACGTTGCAAGGTTGCCATTGCCAGAGTGAACTTGCGCAGATCCAGATACAGCAGACCCAAAAGGAGCAATGTCTCCAGATCAGTAGGCGCCAATTCAAGAGCTTTTTTGGCCCAGATCAGTGCCGCCTCATCATCGCC
>Ga0315273_10004835_pt1 | contig 16584 bp, 18 predicted proteins | sample YL17G02_0_MG_FD_205753 | JGI IMG/M metagenome (GOLD analysis project Ga0315273, IMG submission 205753) | Sediment microbial communities from Yellowstone Lake, YNP, Wyoming, USA - YL17G02_0 | ecosystem: Environmental > Aquatic > Freshwater > Lake > Sediment | place: USA: Wyoming | collected... | reverse complement strand
AGCAGGGCATCCCTGATCTCTAACTGCGTCCATTTCAGGTTCAGCGAACCGCGGAAATGGATCACCATCTCCGGCGCCATTCCCAGTGCCGCCAGGGCACAGAGGGTGCATATCTGGCGCTCCTTGACCGCCAGGGCCGCTCGCGCGTAGGTATGGCCGAAGAACGAGACGATCAGATCGGTGAAGGCGGGGTCGTAGGAATTCATGATCGCCCGGAGCAGCTCTCCGTATCCTTCGCCCCAGATAGTCCGGGCCACCTCCTCGCCCTGGATGATTCTGCTTTTGTAGTCCTGCATATCGATACCTCCTGTGGTTTTACCCATCACGCTTCCGCCTCCGGCAAGGCCTGCAAAGTCCTGCCCTGTCTGCCGGGGGCCCCGCCCGGAAAACCCATCAGGCTTTGGTTGCCAGCATCTCCCGGTGCAGATCCTCCGGCATGTCCACCCCCGCCTCCACAACGGCCAGGGCGGCCTTCAGGATGGGCGAGCTCAGGTCCATTTCTCCCGCCCATTCGATGGCCGTCTTAATGTCCTTGATAGCCGTGTCGTTGAAGGAGACGTCTTTGAGGACGATACCCACAAACTGGACATACATTTCCCAGTTCTCGGAACACCAGTTTCTCCCGGAACTGGCATTGATCACCTCGACGGCCCTGTGCAGGTCCAGCCCGCCGGCATGGCCGATCTTGACGGCCTCCGTAAAGACATAGGCATTGGTGATCCCCACGATGTTATTGACCAGTTTCATGGCGAGGCCCTTTCCGAGAGGTCCGATGTAGAAAAGGTTGTTTCCCATCGCCTTCAGGCAGGGTCTCACAGTGTCCAGGACAGCCTCGTCTCCCCCGACCATGAAGGTGAGAGCGCCCAACTGGGCCAGGATCGGTCCGCCGCTGACGGGCGCATCGATCAGGGTGAGCCCCTCAGGAGCGGTCGCCTGCGCCAGTTTCTTGATGAGCTGGGGGGAGATCGTGGACATGATCACGGCGATAAGCTTTTGTCCCTGCTGCATGCCTTTGAGGAGCCCCTGCTCGCCCAGCAGGACCTCCTCCACCTGCGGGCCCGAATGGACCATGACAAAGACGGCCTCGCAGCCGGCCAGCTCGGAAATCTTCCCTGCCGGCCGGGCGCCCAGAGCCAGGCAATCTTTGGTGGCCTCCGGCCTTGTATCGTACACCAGCACCTCGAAACCCGCCTTTACGAGATTGCAGGCCATGGGGCTTCCCATCATGCCTGTCCCGACAAATCCGATCCGTTCCATAAGATGATAGACTCCCTTCCTTTATTATGATTGGCGAACTCGTAAGAAGTCGGAATTTATCCTTTTGTGTCATTCCCACGAAAGTGGGAATCCAGGAAGCCATTGATAATACTGGATTCCCGCCTGCGCGGGAATGACAAGGATCGTAATATTCAGTAAAATTCAAAGGTCTATATTTTTAAGCTATTACGTGCTCCCTGGATTCCCGCCGCAGTTTATCCCCGCGAAGGCGGGGGCGGGAATGACGACTTTTTATGAGGCCGTCTCTGTTGTGTCTGTGCGGATGGTCCCTATGGCCGGCAGGCATCTGAAACCGCTGAAAACCAGAGATGCTTCGCCAGCTACTTGCGATCCGGCTCCTTGAGTTTGCCTGCGGCCTCCTCCGAGGTCCTGCGGATTTCCGACGGCTGAACCTGGGGAGTGATCAGGACAACGAGCTCGGACTTGCCCGTTCCCCGGTCCCTGCGTCCGAAAAGATAGCCGAGGATGGGGATATCTCCCAACCAGGGGATCATCTGCCTCGTGTCGGACCGATTGTCTCTCAGCAGACCGCCGATAAAGATGGTCTCTCCGCTTTTCGCCAGCAGCGATGTGGACACCACGGTGGAAGTCACGACGGGAATGCCCGTTATGTTGTCGATGATAGCGGAGTTGATGCTGGGCTGCACGACCAGCAGGACATTTCCCGAATCGTCGATATAGGGCGTAATGTCCAGGATGGTGCCCGTATCGATGAACTGGATGGTCTCGGTCGTCACCCCCATGTTGCTCGTCGTCACCTTGTATCCCTGTTTCCCTCCTACCTGGACCCGGGCCGGCTTGCCGTGGAGGGCCAGGATTTTCGGGGCCGACAGGGCCTTGACGTTGGTCTTCGTCTGCAGGGCCTCCAGGGCGGCCGTGAATTGATGCCGGGTCCCGGTGGCGGTAATGAGGTTTGCATAGAGGCCCGTCGCGGCCCCCGTGAAACCCCTGATGCCGAAGGTCATATCCCCCATAAGCTTTTGCCAGTCCACCCCCATGGACATATCGTCGTTGAGGGTGACCTCCAGAATCTGGGCCTCGATGAGCACCTGTCGGGGCAGCGTATCCCAGTGGTCAATCAGGGTTTCGATCTTGGCGATATTCTCCGGCGTGTCCTCCACGATAATCGTCCGGGAAGGTTCATGAGCCTTAACCGTACGCATGCCCGGTATCGCGCTCAGGATGTCCTGCATCTTGTCGACAGGGGTGAACTTGAGAGTGAATATCCGGATCTGGAGCCGCTCCGATTGCGCATCCCTGACATCCTTGGGTTTGTAGACATAGTATACGTCACCGGTCTTCTGATAACTGACCCCCCCGGCCAGGACGATAGCGCGGACGGCCTCGTCGATGGTTACACGATTGAGATGGACCGAAACCTTGCCTGCCACGTCCTGGGCTATGACGATGCTGATCCCCTGGTCGATGGCCAGCCCCGAAAGGAGCTTCCGGATATCGATGTCCGGGAAATTGAGGTTGAGCTTCCCCCCGGGCTTCAGGGGCGGCTGCTGCGCAACCCGGTCGCCGACATCTCCCGCCGCCAGCTTTACGATCGGGGTCTGTCCCTGCAGATCCCCCCCAGCGACCGTCAGGATGAACAGAAGGGCCAGCAGGACAGCCGGGAGGGCTTTGGCAAGCTGCCGGGAAACTCCGGAAAAAATCAGAAAGATTCGTCTCATGGGCATACTCCGTTATCGGGATGAAGCCGGTGTTATTCCATCCATCTCGGACAGGACGGGAAGTTCGATCTGATCCTGGTCCGACCGCAGGGTCACGCTCTTATTCGTAATGCTCGTCACGCGATAGGCGCCGATCCGGCTTCCGATTCCCAAAAACTGGTCGTTGATGATCGCCAGGGGTTTCCCGCCGCCCACGATGGTGCCGCCGAGGATGAAGCCGGGGCCGGAAACCCCGGAGGGCGCGGCAGCGGATCCCCCCCCTCTGAGGGCCAACCTCTGCGGGGCAAAAATATCCCGCACGGCAGAGCGCACCAGTTCCGCCGCCTGCTCCGGAGCGGCGGGAGGCGGCTTTACCTGCCCCAGGTCAACGGGTCCTGCCAAGGATTCGGGCGCCGGCGCCGTCACGGCAGGCGGCGCCGCAGCGGGGGGAGGTACGGCCGTGGCGGGGCCTTTTTTATGGAAGAAAGTGAAATATCCCGTGGCCACAAAGATCACCGCTACACCGATCAGAATCATGAGCTTCAAGCGACCAGCTTTCCCGGGCGGCATACGTTCAAATTCCCCCCTTCAGTTTCCATTCGAACACGTTGACGACGAGCTCGACCTGGCACACCCTCTCTTCAGCGGTCCTGGCGATCTTGAGGGTCTCCATCTCCAGCAGGCGCTCCAGGGACTCGAAATCGACCAGCAACTGATAGACATTGATGAACGGCCCCTTGCAGACAAGATTGACGGGATTGCGTATGTAAATTTTCTCCTCGACGGGCGGCATAGGCTGCAGCGAGATCAACAGGACCTGCCGGCGCTTCGCGAGACCGTCAAGCTCCTTGAGGAATCGGCCCATCTGGGCCGACTCCGGCATCCGCTCATTGAGGGCCGCGATCGCCGCCCTCTTGTCCCGGAGCATCGCCTGGAGTTGTTGCAGACCGGTCTCCGTCACGTTCAGATCCTGCCTCTGCTTCGCGAGGAGCTCCTGTTCGCTGCGGAGCTCCTTTCGCTGCTTGTTCGCCTGAGCCAGCCCCCAGAATCCGGCTCCTGCCAGGGCGAGGATCAGGATGACCAGACAGAGGCGGTCCAGCGTTCTCAGGGAAAGGGACATGGATCTTATCCTTTCGGCAACTGGCTCTCAATCTGAAACTGGATCAAAGAAGGCGCGCCGCAGGGCGACTGACCCGGCAGCGCTACTATCTCTCTGGCGTACCTCAACTGAACCGCCCGGAAAAGACGCTCGGCGGCCAGACGGTTCAGGAAATCACCCAGTGTCTCATGGGAGCAGGAATATCCCGTGAGCGTCACCTGTATATTGGGATTCTTAAGGTTGCCCGAATCGACCTGCAACTGGGTCAGCCACGTAGAGGCATTCATCCGGTCCGAAAGGACCGCCAGGATGCGGGAATAGGCGGGGTCGCGGATGAGCGCCTTGATGGCCCCGTGCTGCTGATTGATGTTATCGAGCTCCGCCTGCAGGCGCTTGAATTCACCAACGGTGACGGCAAGCTGGGCCGGCGTGTTTCCCAGGAGCAATCCAGCCTTTTTTTGTGACAGCACGGCGCGGGCCTGGAGATGAACGGCGCCGATGATCAGCAGGCCGGAAAGGAGACAGGCCGCCCAGAAGGACAGATGTCTGATCAGCGCCCGGCGCTGGACCTGATCGGGATCGAGCAGATTGATTTCTCTTAGAGCCATGATACCTTCCGAATCGCGAGGCCGAATGCCAGGGCATAGGAGGACAGCTCCGTTCTGTCGGCCATCTCCTGACGCCCCGACGGAACCGTCTTCATGGGATCCATGATCCGGACGGGTATCTGAAGACGCTTTTCCAGATAGGCATTGAGATAGTCTATCGCCCCGCCTTCGCCGTATATGTAGATGCCGTCGAAAACCGGGATCGTTTCCCGGGAGCGCACATAGGTGATCATCTTGTGGAATTCATAGATCAGTTCGTCCATCTGGGGCGAGATGATCTGGAAGATGGCCCGGCTCATATCGGCCGACGGCTGAGGCCCGGGTTTGGGATCGCCGCCGCCGGCGCCGTGCCGGTCTTCGTAGGAGAGTCCGTGCTTTTCCAGAAGAACCCTTGCCTGCCGCAGCTCTCTGAGGGTCTGGAGATTTGCAAAAAGCTTATCATAAAGCCCCTGCATGCCCCAACTGAAGATCCGCTCCCCCAGGATGTTCTCTTGCCTGACGAAGGTGATCAGACTTCCGCAACGTCCGAGATGGCAGAGGATGTCCGTGTCCCGCAGAGGCCCGACGAGGTATCTGTGGAGCCGGATCAGCGAGGCGACGCTGTAATCCACGGCCTCCACGGTCAAGCCCGCCCGCTTGAGGATTGCGAGATACCGGTCGAGCTCAGCCCTCCGGACGGCGACGATGGTCGCCTGGCAGCGGCTCCTGTTGCCCTCCTGCTCCTGAACCAGCGATGGATAGTCGATAATGGCCTCCGCCAGGGGAAAGGGGAGGTGAGCGATGGCCTCCCGGAGGATGACCTCTTCCAGGACCTCGTTTTCCCCCACCTGAAAGCTGATGGGAAAACTGACGATGAGCTGCGGCGGCAGGTGGACCACGGCCCTTTTCCCGCGAAACTGCCCGCTTTTGACGATCTCTTTGAAGACGGAAACGGCGTCGCCGTCCCGCCCTTTTTCCTCGCACAGATCGAAGTCCAGCTCGCGGTGCACAAGACCGCGGACCGCTAATCCCTGCGGGGTCGGCAGGAGCTGAAGGGCATGGATATCCCGCTCGCCGATATCGATGCCGATGGGATAGGTGGATTTGAAACCAATCATGAAGCCCTCGCAAAAAAAAAGGGGGTTCACCTCATCCGGGCCCGCGTTGTCAGACTGACCTGATTCGCGGCATCGCTGACGGTGAGCTGGATCTCGACGAGGCCGGGCGCCGGGAGCGTGCAGTTGAACAGGGTAACATGCTCGCAGAGGACCTGGGGCGCCAGGTAATCCGCCGTATCGGCCGTGCCGTAGTTGGGGAGCCGCTCCAGGAGCTTCCAGTTGCTGCCGTCGGTCTTGTCCAGGTAAAAGGTGACCAGATCCGCCACATCCGTACCGCCTTCATTGATGAATCCGTCCTTATCGTTGTCCGCGTCGAGCCAACCGTCACCGGCGGCCCCACAGCAATGGGTGTCATTGTTATAAGCATCCAGGACCCGCTCGCTGACCTTCAGCGTCTCTTCAGCGGTGGTTGAAACAGGATTTACGATGGAATCGCACTCCCGGACAAAGGGGACCATCCGCTCCATGGCGAAGCGCGCCGCCGCCAGGGTATTCTGTTTCGGGCCTATGCTGCCCTGGGCGGCGATGGCAGCCGAGAGGATTTGCTGGATGCCCGCTATGATAATCCCGAAAATAACGAGACTGATGAGAAGCTCGATCAGGGTAAATCCGTTACGGCCGTACCGGCAAAGGGACGTCATGCCGTCATCACCCATTCTGACCATGTTCCTCCCGCTCAATACTGGACCTTTTCGATCTTCAATGTCACATACTGGACACGGACGGACACCTCCAGGAGCCCGCCTCCGCCGCTTCCTCTTCGCTTCCCGTGGCGGACAGGGCGGGTCCGAAGGCGTTCATCATGGGCGCCAGGGCAATGGCCAGAAACAGGACGGCAAGGAGGATCTCGAAGAGGGTGAATCCTTTTTCCTGCGACTTTCCGGGGCGGATGGTCATCAAGGATGCCTTCATGAGCAGCGGCGTCTGACCTCCCTTTGGTACCAGTTCTTGTCCAATGGATTCAGGACCACGCCGTAGGCTGTCACCGGCGGGACCGCGCCGGTATGGGGGTTGATGTCCAGGCGATAACGATCATCGAAGACCTCCAGCCGGTTCCCCACCACAACGGCCTTGAGTCCGAAGCATCGCTGATGCCGGGCGGCCAGTTGGCGCGCATATTCGAGGGCGGTGGCCATCTCCCCGGCCGCTGCCTCAACCTTGTTCTCGGCAAGGAGGTTCCCGAACTGGGGGGCGACGGCCATCCCCAGGATCCCGAGGATCATGACCACGATCAGCAGTTCGAGGAGGGTGAAACCACCCTGTCTTCTTCCCCAGATATCCACAAATTCCCGCGGCCGAAGGCCCAGCCTCAATACTGCTTGTGCGGTGTGTCGACAGTGGTTGCCGAGGTTTCGTCATTGGCAAAGAGAATGCCCAGCTTCGGCAAGTACATCCATGCCGATGCCCCGGTGGCGATACGTGCTTTGCCTGCAGCCGCGGTTATGTCGACTATGGCTACGTTGCACACCACATCATTCGTAACTGTGGTAGTTCTGAAGGGGTTGGAAGGCAGTGAGCCACCCTTGATATAGGGGCCGAACGGGAAGGCAGCAGCTGAGGTTGCCGATACCTTTCCCGTAGCGTCGCTGTATTGGGTCAGCTGCTTCGTGAAGGCCACTATAGCTGTCGTATCATCGGTGGCCGTCGCACCGTCCGTTTCCAGCACCAGGCCAGGATATTTCTGGTTATGCTGGGCGTTATAGATCTCGATGGCGCTGCGCATCCCAGCCAGGTTTGCTTTAAGGGTGCTGACCTTGGCATCTTCCGTGGAAACGGTGATCTGAGGAATGATGATCATGGCAAGGATACCCAGGATGACGATGACGATGAGCATCTCGATCAGGGTAAAACCATCGGCCCGATTAAACGCCCTCCATTTTCTGTAAACCCGCTCGGTCATGATTGCTCCTCCTTGATTTTTAATCCCAATTTATCCACGTTGTCTTCGTCCCGGTCAAACTGCAGGATCGTTGATCCGCCAATGACGACTTCGCAAAAAGTCGTCATTCCCGCGTAGGCGGGAATCCATGATTCATGTAACATATTGCAAATACTGGATTCCCGTTTTCACGGGAATGACAAAAAAGACCAAATTTCGACTTTTTACGAGTTCATCATCAATGCCCGCCGGGACACGATCAGCGCACGGCGCCCGCCAGCTTGAAAATGGGCAAAATGATGGACGCTACAATCAGCCCCACCACGGTCCCGAGGACGATCAGCGCCACCGGCTCGATCATGGCGGCAACCGTCTTCAATTCCCGATCTATTTCCTTATCATAGAATTCGGCTAATCGCAACATAACCTTAGGCAGATTTCCCACCTCCTCGCCGGTTTGGAGCATTTGCTTCACCGATTCCAAAATATAGGGATTGCCGGCGAAGGGTTGGGCGAATCGCCCCCCCTGCCGCACATGCTCGCCGATTTGTTCGATGAATTGACGGTAGAACCTGTTGCCGAAGGTCTTCCCGGTGACCTCCAGGGCTTCGATGAGGGGAACCTGACTTTCCATCAGGTGGCCCAGTGTTCTCAAGAGCGAACAGGTATAGGCCTTGTTGGCGATCCGGCTCACCAGCGGCGTACTGACGAGCAGCCAGTCGATCACCGCCATGCCCATGCCGCTCTTCAACCAGACGATGAATCCAGTCACCATTCCCGTCAAACCGGCGACATAGGCCCACCAGTATCCCCGGAGGGAGGCGCTCATCATCATGAGAAAGCGGGTAGACAGAGGCAGTAACTGGTCTTTGCCCTCGAACAGAACGGCAAACTTGGGCAGGATCGCCACCACGACGAAGATCACCACTGCAACGGCAAAGAAGCACAGGACGGCCGGATAGGTCAGGGTGGATCGCAACTGGCTGATGAGAGCCTGGCGTTTCTCCTCCATTTCCACCATGCTGTCCAGGATATTCTTCAAAAAACCGCCCGTTTCGCCCGCTCGGACCATACTGGTGAAGATGGGGGTGAACACCTGGGGATGGCGCATCATGGCATCGGACAACTGGCGCCCTTCCTCGATGTCTCGGAGCATGGTCTGCAGAATCTCCTTGAAAGCGGGATTCTCCGTCTGCGCGGCGATGGCCCCGAGTGCCTTTGCGAGGGGCGTGCCGATCTCAAGCATGAGAGACAACTGGGACGTGAAGAAGATCCTCTCGCCGGTCTTCACGGACCTCCGGAAAGGAGAGGGCGCCCGTTCCCACCACCGGGCAATGGCGCCCCCTTGAACCCCGGGTAAGGGACTTCGCGTCAGCGTCCCACGATTGTTGATCCGGATCGCCATGACGTCTCGATCACCCTTTCACGGATTTAAATCTCAATGGACGTGACCCTTTTCACCTCTTCCATGGTCGTCAGACCTTTGATGACCTTGTCATATCCGCAATCCCGCAGGGTTCTGTGACCCAATGACTTGAGGTAGCGCTGGAAATCGTCGATGGTTTCGTTACTCAGTATCAGCTTCTGCAGACCGTCGTCCATCTCCAGCAATTCGTACAATCCCAGACGGCCCTTGAAGCCGGAATCGTAACAGGCGGAGCACCCCTTCCCCTTGAAGAGCCGGGGATTCTTGCTCTCATCTAAGCCCAGCTCCGAGATCACTTCCCGGGGCGGATAAAAAGTCGTCTTGCATTCCGGGCAGATGGAGCGCACCAGCCGCTGCGCGACGACCGCCATCAGGGAGGACGAAATCAGGTATGGTTCTATCCCCATTTCGAGCAGCCGGGTGATGGCGCTTGCGCTGTCATTGGTGTGCAGAGTCGAGAGGACCAGGTGACCCGTCAGTGATGCCTGGATCGCTATTTCCGCCGTTTCCCTGTCTCTGATCTCACCGACGAGGATGATATCGGGGTCCTGCCGCAGGGCGTGTTTCAGGAATTTGGCAAAGGTCAGACCGATGGCCTCCTTCACCTGGTTCTGATTGATGTTCTTCAACTGATATTCCACGGGATCTTCGATGGTGATGATATTCTTCTCCGTGCTGTTGAGCATGGAGACTGATGCATAGAGGGTGGTCGTCTTGCCGCTCCCTGTGGGGCCGCAGGCCAGGATGAGACCATAGGGCCTTTTCAGCAGGCCCTTGAGCGACTCCAGTATCGGCGCGTCGAAACCCAGGCTGTTGATATCCAGGATGGCCTTGCCCCTGTCTAAAATTCTCATTACGACCTTTTCGCCATGGATGCCCGGCATGGAAGAAAACCGCAGATCGATGGTGCGGCCATCGACGTTGACCTGAAAACGTCCGTCCTGGGGGATGCGCCGCTCGGCGATGTCGAGATTGGCCATCACCTTCAGCCGTGAGACGACAGCCGGATGCATCTCCATCTTCGGGGCCATGAGTTCATACAAAACGCCGTCGATACGGGTCCTTATCTGGAATTTCCCCTGCTGGGGCTCGATGTGGACGTCGCTCGCCCCGTCACGTATGGCGCGCATCATGATCAGATTCGTCAGGTTGATCACCGGACTGCCCTCGGCCATCTCGGCGATCTCACTGATACCCCGGTCAACTGCCGCCGTGATATATTCAAGACCCGTTTCCTCGACGCTGGTCATGACGTCATCGATGTTGACATCATCCCGATAGGCCTCGTGGATGGCCTCGATTATGTCGTTGGCCCGGCAGATGACCGGCTGTATCTCCAAACCGGTCATCTTGGCGATCTCATCGAAGACGAAGATGCCGTGGGGATCCGCCGTGGCCAAAGTCAGTGTCTTATGGACGAGGAACATGGGGATGACCTGATAGCCAAGAGCCTTGTCCTTGGGCAGGACATACACGATCCGGGGATCCACGAGCCCCTTCCGGAGCCATACGTGAGGTATTCCCAGTTGCTCGCCCAGGGCATTGGCCAAATCCTCCTTCGTCAGGATCCCTTTTTCCAGGAGGATAGTTCCCAGGGGCCGCGCAGTTTCACGCTGGGTCCGCAGTAACTCCGTCAACTGTTCGGGGGTGATGCGACCCTCACGAACGAGGATCTCCCCGAGCATTTTCCGTTTTGCCGGGATGAAGGTCCTATTCATGTTCCCATCCTGATCGCTTCCTGAACGTCCTGATAGACGTGGAAGACATTAATAAATCGCGTCACCTTGAGAATGTCCCGGCAGACGGCGTTCAGATTGGCGAGCTTCAGCATGCCCCCCCGTTCCTTGAGCCGGTCATGAAGATAAAGGAGTGATTCCAATGCCTTGCTGTCCAGAAAGGCCATCATGCGGCCGTCGATGATGATCATGGCCTGGTGCTGGCCGATCAGTGCCGCCACCTCTTTCTGGAACTCCTCACAGTTCTTGTAGGTGAGTGATTCCTTAGGGGTGACGACGATAGAGGCGCCGACCTTTACCGTCTCGATCTGCGACGTTTTTCTTTCGGTTATCTCTGCCATGGTTTCCCGACCTTTTCGATGGCTCCCCGATCATACATATCTTTAAATACCTTGACCAGACCCTGATCCAACTGGGTTCCGGCCACTTCCTCCATGATAGCCAATGCCTGCTGGGAAGACTTGGAACCGCGATAGGCACGCGCAGATGTTATGGCATCAAAGGTATCGGCCACGGCAATGATGCGCGCCATGAGCGGTATGTCCTCTCCTTTCAGGCCTTCCGGATAGCCCATGCCGTCGTAGCGTTCATGATGGTGCAGGACGCCTGGAAGGGAACTCAGGAGCTGCTTGAGCGGCTTTAGAATCCTGTCTCCCTGCTCGGGGTGCTTTTTCACGATATCGTACTCTTCCTCACTGAGGCGCCCCGGTTTGTTCAGGATGCTCTCAGGGATTCCGATCTTCCCGATATCGTGGAGGATGGAGGCCCAGCTCAGGTCGTACTGCTGCTCATCGTCCAGGGCCAGGGCCTCGGCCATCATGAGGCTGAAATTGTGTACCCGATCGGAATGGCCCCGGGTATAGGTATCCTTGGCTTCTATTGTTGAAACCAGCGATTTTACAACGTTTTTAACTAAATTCTCCAGGTCGCTATAGAGATCGGCGTTCGATATGCCAATGGCGATCTGTTCCGCGATCGAGGACAGAAGCTTCAATTCACCCCGCCGGAAGATCTCCTTCAGGTTGAAGGAGAACATGCCCAACCATCCGTAAAAGGTACTGCCGTGGCTTATCTTTACGGCAAGGAAGCGGTAGGGATCGGGATGCAGGGAGCCGTAGGCGTCGTCCGTCCGTGAATCGTTCACGATAAAATAGTTATCTCCGAGAGACGGCGCATCGGCGGGAATCCTTTCGATCAAAAGCCTCGCAAAGGCAGCCCCATCGGGAATCATCGCGACAAAATTCCGAGTACAACTCACGGCACAGTACTCCTCCCGATCCGGCAGCACCGCAAAGGCCAAATCCGACCGCATCGTCTCCAGAAGGTCCCTGATCAGATCGCGGAGCATCACTTTCGTAAAATGCATGGTCTTTACCTGCACCGAAATCGTGGAATAAAGGTAAAGATCCTCGAAGCTCCGGGACAGCTCTTCGGCCATCTGCTGCGTCTCCTGCTGGGCTGTCATCCGGTCCTCCATCAGAGACGCCACCCGGACGAGAAAAATCTCCATGTTCCGGCGGAAGTCCTCGACCTGTCCCGCATCGCCCCCGGGACTCGGGTAACTTGCGAGAAGCGCCCCGACCACCTCCTCGCCGCTCCGGACGGGAACTGCAAAAACATCGCGACCCCCCTCCTGACAGAGAGTCTGCACTCCTGCACCGTTCATGACGCGCTGCGCCAGCCCTGCCAACTCGGAAGAAAGGCCATCCCTCTCCTCCGATCCCTCGGACGATAGAAGGGCGCTCTGCCCGTCCCAGAGCTCGAAACGCAGGGACGTCACCCGGGAGAAACTCGACAGAAATTCTTTGAATATACTTAAATCCGCCATCTTAAGAAACCAAAAAACCTCGCAAAACTCGATAAAAATTCTGACGGACTCGTAAAAAGTCGTCATTCCCGCGCAGGCGGGAATCCAGGATTCATGTAACATTTTGTAAACACTGGATTCCCGTTTTCACGGGAATGACAAAATAGGACGAATTTCGACTTTTTACGAGATCATCAATTCTGCAAATACCCTCAAATCCGACATTTCTAAACGCCGAAATAGGAATCGATGCACTCCAGAAGCTTGGCCGGACTGAAGGGTTTTTCCATGAAGATCGTATCCCGCATCGTCGTGACCCATTCCTGCTCATCGGGCAGGATCCGGGCCGTGATGATGATCGTAAGGAACGGTCGCTGCTCTTTGAGTTCGTTCGTTTTCTCGCAGAGGGTCTTTCCATCCATCTTCGGCATGTTAATGTCCGTGATGACGATGTCCGGTTTTTCGGCATGGATGAGGCGGTAGCCCTCCTCGCCGTTACTGGCTGCGATGACGTCATAACCGGCGTTTTTCATCTTGAGTTCGACAATGCGCCGGATATGGGCTTCATCGTCGACAATCAGGATCTTGCGCTTAGGACTTACCAAGGTGGTATTCCTCCTTGGGAATGCTGATGGTGAAATGAGACCCCTGGCCGATGGTGCTCGACACCTGGATTTCACCGCCATGGAGGTGGACGATATCCGCCGTGATGGCCATACCCAGCCCACTGCCCGTCTGCTCCAGGATGCTGTCATCCTCGGAGCGATAGAATTTTTCAAAGATGTGGGGAAGATCTTTCTCGGCAATTCCATATCCTGTATCGCTGATATCGAAAAGGACCTTCCCGTCCTGCTCCGAGATCGAGAAGGTGATCCTGCCGCCCCGGGGCGTGTACTTGACCGCGTTGGACAGGATATTGATGACCGCCGTCTTCAGCAGTTCCTTGTCTGCCATGAGCGCGGGAAAAGTGTCCGGCAGGTTCCTCTCGATGCGGATGTTCTTATCAACGGCCGTCGCCTCAATGGACATGAGGCAATCCTCGACGAACCAATCCGTCTTGACAAGTCCCCTGTTGAGCATCAGGCTGCCCATCTCCATCTTCGCGAGGCTGAGCAGGTTCCGGATAAGCGTTGTCAGCCGGTTGGTCTGTTCATTGATCACGTTGTAGAATTCCTTCTGCGTCTCGATATCCTTTACCTCGCCCTGCATCAGCATTTCACTGTATGACTTGATGTTCGTCAGCGGGGTCTGGAGCTCATGAGCCACGTGGGCGATGAACTCCTGCTGTGCCTTTTCCCTGTAAGACTCCGCTGTCGTATTCTGGAAGAAGATCATCTTCCCCGATGGCATTTTATCGAGACCCGTGAGGTAGGCCAGAGTTACCTTATAGATTTCACCGGGGGCAAGTTCCGGAAAGGTCGTCTCGATATACCACCCGGCACCCGCCTTGATGCCCGAGTCCGGGTGGGCGATAAAACCGAGGAATACAGCGTTGTCGATCATCTCGTCCAGAGAGCGGTCGATGACATCGGACCGCTTTCGGTTCAGCAGCCTGAGCATGTTATCGTTTAAAAGGACCACATTGTCCTGCAGGTCCGTGATAACGATGCCGAAGTTGATGGTATCGATGATATTGATGCTCTGATTCTTCTCGAAGGTGGTGACGCCAAGCCTGGATATCAGATCCACGTTGTCCGTCTCGATACTTCTGAGCTTCTCTCCGATATGGGAAAGGGACTGCTCGATGTTTTTGATGATCGGGGTGATGTCGCTGCTTTTTGAATCATTGTCCCCAATGGGCAAATCAACAAAGGCTATCTTCAGGTTCTGGCTGAGTCTCCTGAGCGGATTTAAGATCAGAATGATCCCATAATACCCGAGGATCACACTGCCGAAGATGAAGAAGGCCAACATGGCCGCCAGGCTCAGGCGTTCCTGAGAAAACAGGGAAATGACCGGAAATTTCATGCCCAGGCGGACCGTTCCGGCCTTTTTACCCCGCTCAAAGATCGGTTTAGCGAACTCGTAAAAGGTATCTCCGGAACCTGCAACCTTAAACTCCTGTTTTGTCAGACCGATGGCGTACAGGGACGTGGTCTTGACATCGGAAGGTATCAGTGCCGCCAGTTGGCTGGGTACCAGCGATATCAGGGCGAGGCCGGCGGGGTCATGGATGAAGAGATAGGCGAAGCCCTCGCCAGACGTGTATTCCGTCAAAGTCCGGGATAAATAGTCTTTTCCGTGGCCGGTGAATTCCTCCCAGGGGTACAAGGCGATAAGACTAACGAGATTATTCCCCTTGGAGACGAATTCCTGGGTCTTGTATTTCTCTTCTTGCTTGGTGAGAAATCTCGCGACTACGACACTTCCGATAAGGAATAACACGACAAGGGCAATACCGATTCTCGATAGTTTCATGTTGGCCCCCAACCCTGTCTGCCGACTATTAGATCATTAATTCAAGGGAGAGATGGGTAACGATCTGCATAACGTACACTCCGTGACATATGGTAAGAAAATGCCTGAGAAATGTCAAGGGAGAAATCGCCGTCGGAAAATTATCCCTTGACACGAGAAAACAGCCCCCCTATACTCCGAGCTGTCAAAAGCAATGTCTACTCGACTCAATAATCAATTATACTGAGGGGGGGCCAGATCCGAGAATTTATGCCCATCTCGGGAAAAAGACAGAAGGGGTTTACCCTCCTGGACAGCCTTATCGTGATCGTGATCCTCGGGATTATCTCGGTCGTGGTTGTCCCCCAGTTCCAGGGCATGGTCCAGGAAACCCGGCTGACCGAGGCCGCCGCGGAGCTTGTTTCGGGCATGCAGTATGCCGGGAACCTGGCGGTCCGTTACCGGCGGCCCTTCGGTTTTCAGGCGGATGCGGCCGGCCACTGGTTTAAGATCTACGACAACCACTATGCCGCCCTTACCCCCGCCGAGGCCGCCGCCCTTACTGCCGCTGACCCGCCGGTGACTGCCTATGGCGTGGTCTTGAACCCCATCGACAAGAGCTGGTACCTCCGGGACTTTGACGACATGGAAAACTACCGGGCGGTGACCTTCACCATCACCCCCAGCGCAACGATCGTCTTTTATCCCGATGGCCATTCCGGCAATTCGAACACGGTGGTTACCGTGAGCCTGGGCGGCAGACAGAGAACGATCGAGGTGGACGGGGCGACGGGCCGGATCAGTGTCGAGTGAGAAAGACGAAAATCTCCCCTAACCCCTCTTTTCCAAAGAGGGGAAACACCCCCAATTTTCCCCCTTTAGAAAAGGGGGATGCAGGGGGATTTGAAGGGGGATTTCAGGTGAAATTTCAGGTGAAACGGCAGCGTCTTTCGGCACATCATATCATCCATCATTCGCGGGGCTTTACGCTCTTCGAAATAATCTTGACCATCCTGATTCTCGCCATCGCGATTGTCCCCATGATGAATGCCTTTGCCCCCGCCCTCCTCTCGACCGGTCAGGGAGAGGAGCAGGTGGTCCTGACCGGCCAGGCCCGCAGGACCATGAACCGGCTTTTGGACCTTGATTTCCGGAGCCTCGATACCAACCGGGGCAATCCTGCTAACCTTGTTGCCCTCTTCGGCAGCCAGGCGGAGGTGGATAAGGAAAGCTTTGTTTACCTGGGTGTGAACTACGCGCCGCCCGTCGTTGCCATCTGTGCCACATCCTGTGCCCCCAACGCGAGCTGTGTCCGCGTTCTGGACTGTGTCACCGATGACAGCGACGAAACGCGCCGCGGCCCTCTGGAACTCACGCTTACCCTCAAACATGTCACCCTGCAAACGCTCAAGGCGAACCGTTAGGGGATTTACCCCCCCTTTAGAAAAGGAGGGGCATTAATTTCCCCCCTTTAGGAAAGGGGGGTGGGGGGGATTTGAGGAGAATCTCCCCTAACCCCTCTTTTCCAAAGAGGGGAATCATTCCCCCCCTTTAGCAAAGGGGAGGCTTTAATTTCCCCCCTTTAGCAAAGGGGGGCGG
>Ga0315273_10004834_pt1 | contig 16585 bp, 10 predicted proteins | sample YL17G02_0_MG_FD_205753 | JGI IMG/M metagenome (GOLD analysis project Ga0315273, IMG submission 205753) | Sediment microbial communities from Yellowstone Lake, YNP, Wyoming, USA - YL17G02_0 | ecosystem: Environmental > Aquatic > Freshwater > Lake > Sediment | place: USA: Wyoming | collected... | reverse complement strand
CTATCACAGGCCACCTGACTTATGCAAGTTATTCATGGGACAATACACTAGATGCGCTTGACTCTGGCGTTCGGCCGCCTATCGATGTTATCCGCAGCATGGATTTCACGGTTCCTGGGATCATCGCCCACCAGGCAGCCATGAGCGGGGGCGTGTGGATGGAGGTGCCGCTGTTCGGGTGGTGAGCAGGCGCCGCTTTGCGGCGCCGCCCAGGCGGTCCGTTTCCCAGCGGCCCGCGGCCGTCGTAGGGCCCCATTACGGCGTGATCGTTAGGGGTGCGCGCCTCGGTAGTTCTCGCAGCTTCCCTTTGCTGTCCTCGACGGTGACGACCAGCACATAGTCGCCGAGCGCCAGATCTTCGGGGATGCTCCACGATACCGGATAGTATGGAGTTCCGGTAGTCAGTGCGGCCGCCTTCGCTGTAGCCAGATCGCTGGCGCCGAAGAGAGAGATCGCAGTAGATGTGCCCATCGCCGGAGTGTCGGGGTTCGCGGCATCTCGCAACTCGAAGCGGACATGCCAGGCGCCGTTCGAGAGGTCCGGGCCGACCAGCTCCGGGCCGAAACGCATCGCGTCGAAGATGACGTAGGCGTAGAGTGACCGGCCGGCCGGCGAGCCGGAAACCGATCTCCATCCGAGGTAGGTCGTCGCGTCGGGGTTCTCGACGGTAATCGCGGGTCCGCCGAGGACGACGGCGGACCCGGATGGTCGGATGAACCCCCGGTACACATACACGGCCATTTGGTCCCGCGCGACGAACCAGCCGGGCCTGTATGCTCCGTCCTCATAGCCCTGCACTACTCCCTGCGCGACCAGGTATTCTATGTAGTCATATGCCCAGTTCCTCGGCGGCACATCCGGGAAGGTTGGTGGGCCGGATGCCTGCGGCACCGCCGAATCGCCTCCCGCGATGCCGCGCGCGACGTACGCCGCCATCGATGCCCGGCTCACGAGCTGAGCGGGCTGGTACGTCCCATTGCTGTAGCCTTTGACGACTCCGGCATCGTATAGGGCTTCTATCTGAGGAGCAGCCCAGAAGTCTGCCCGGATGTCGCGAAAAACCCCCTGGTATGGCCCGGTGATGAGGCCCATCGCCCGCGCGATGTACACCGCCATGGTAGCGCGGTCGACCTGAACTGATGGACGGTACGTGCCGTCCTCAAATCCTTGCACTATCGCCGGCACGCGGCCGGCGCACTGTTCGACATATGGCTGAGCCCAGTAGCCTATCGTGCCCGGGCCGATGTCGGGGAATCGGCTCACCACGACCGCGTCGGCGGCCGCCTGGCCATCCAGCGCTCGGCCATCGCGCGTCATCTGCCAACTGCAATCGAGGGCATCCGCCATGGGCAGCGCAGGGCTGGAGGAAGTGTCATACTTGAGCGTAGTGAGCGGCGGGGCCGTGAGAGGAAGGATGAAAGTGTAGGTCTGTCCGGGGAGGACGGTCGAGTTGAGGCTTACCGATGTGACGCCCCAACGGTTGGTCGCATCTTGCTCGACGAGTTGGTAGCCACCGCCCGCTGTCCACGTGGCCGAGCCAGTGTTGCGACATGCAACAGAAGCGTCCGCAGTCTGGTCCCATGCCATGGCGACTGGCAATCCTGCGCTGGCTGCCTGATACGAGCCGGCGGCCGATGGAGACACGAGTAGGAGCACAGAGGTAGTGTCGCTGACTGGTTCCGGGCCATTGCACGTCGCGGTCACGCTCAGGCCGATCAGCTGGGTCTGCTGCGCCGGCGGGGCCGTGACGGTGTAGGTCGGGTTCATTACATACGGCGATGGCAAGAATAGGCCGCCGGCCCCACCATCCGACCACTGGCAGGAAGCGAGACCGTGACCCAACCAGTCGGTGAGCGTGGCATTGAGCTGGACTGTGCCACTGCCTGAGAGCACAGCGGGCTGCGGCGGGTCCGCCGTAATCCAGAAGCTGTGCGGGTCGGGTTGAACGGTAACGATCGTCGACGCAGTCGAGTACTCTGGCACCCACCCGCCACAGTCAGCCGTCGCGATCAGGACGACCGGTACGTCGCGGCCCTTTGTGTTCCGAAGCGTGTACGCAGCCTCGGCCGGCTGCGAGGGCATGAAGGTTCCGCCGACGCCCGCATCGCTCCACCACGTGGCGAAGCCGTGCCCCCACGCGTCGCTTCCCGCTAGGCTCAGCCGCACGATTCCGCCCGAGGCGATCACCAGCGGGTTGGCGGACATCGACAGGCTGAAAATATCGCGATCACCATGCACGTCAACGTCAACCGATCCGGAAGCAGTCAGCGTGCTATCGACGGAGCAGGTGAGTTGGCAGTGAAGGGTCACCGCCAATGACTGTCCAGCTGCGACCGATGGCGTGGCGTACTGCGGATTCTTGACATATGGCGACGGCAGAAAGGCGCCGCCCGCGCCGCCATCCGTCCAGCCGTAGCCAGCCCCGCCGGTCGTCGCCGGCTCATCGCCCCAGCTATCAGTCCAGCCCGCGTCAAGCTGAATGGTGTCACCTGAGAATGCCTCCGGCGGCGAGGCTGACGGAGCGACTGATACCTCGTGAACCGATTGAGCGAAGAGAAGCGACGACGGTGCCGCGCACGCAAGCGCGAGGATACACACGGCCATGAACACACGACACGACGCACGACACGACGAGAATACCGCCATACCTAACTCGCCTTCCCGCACTCCGGGCGAGCATCTGTCTCGCCGACCAAACGCCGCTCGAAGTCACAGCATGCAAGAGCCACCGGCCGGACCCGCCATCGCGTGCCGACCCGGTTTGGAAGGGGTCAACAACTATAGGAGTTTACCCGCCCTTTGCTAGTTCCTCCCCTTGCCGACGAATTTCGTGTCGATGGATTAGTGCAGGGACAAACCCTGCCTATGCGGTGGCAGAGAGGCGAACGTGCAGGGCGGGAACCGGCCGGTCGCCTCGTCTGTTGCTGGACGAACACACTGCGGCCAGTTTTGAGACATGGATTGTCGCGCGGCAAGACGATGATGTCATCCGCTCATACGAAGAGGTAGCGCCGTCGTCTCAAGCACCCGCGATCCGCGCACGCAGGTCGTACGGCTCCGCTCCGGTTATCTCGGCGCGCACGAACCGTCCCGGCTGCATCGCCTGACGCTCCGCTCGCACGATCACCGAGCCGTCGATCTCAGGCGCGTCGCGGAAGCTCCGGCCCACCCACGTGCTCCGGGAAGGCCCTTGAGACTCGACGAGGACTTCGATGCGCTTCCCGATCCACTCACGGTTGCGGGCCAGCGAGATGGCTTGCTGCCTCACCATCATCTCGTGGAGCCGCTCGCGGGCGATCTCCGGCGGCACCTGGTCCGGCATCTCAGCGGCGGGCGTTCCCGGCTCCGCGGAGTACACGAATGCCCCGGCACGATCCAACTGTGCCGCGTCGACGAACTCGAGGAGGCCCTCGAATGCTTGCTCGGTTTCTCCTGGGAATCCTATCAGGAACGTGGTCCGAATGGCGATCTCCGGCATAGCCCTTCGCAGCTGCCCGATAAGCTTCAGATAGCTGGCGCCGTCCCCGGGGCGGCCCATCTGCCGCAGCAGGTCGCGGTCGGCGTGCTGGAACGGGACGTCGATGTACTTGCAGACGGTCTCATGCGCGGCCATCGCCTCGATCAGCCGTGGCGTCACTCGCGTCGGGAAGGTGTAGAGCAGTCGAATCCAGTGCAGCCCTTCGACGATGGCGAGTGCAGATACCAGGTCGGCGATGTCCGGTCCATCCAAGTCCTTGCCATAGGCAGTTGTGTCTTGGGCGACGAGGTTGATCTCCCGCACCCCGTCGCGTGAGAGAGACTCGGCCTCCGCCACCACGGATCCGATGGTGCGGCTGCGGTACCGACCGCGGATCCGAGGGATGACACAGAAGCGGCAGCGATGGTCGCAGCCTTCGGCTATCTTCACATATGCCGTCCACGGCGGAGTCGCGCGCAGCCGCGGCGCCGTCTCGTCGTACAGATACGAGGGCGGCGACAGCGGCCGCTCCATCGCGCCTGCGCCCGACAGCGCTCGACCGGCTATCTCGACGATATCAGCGACGTCTCCGGGACCCATCAACGCATCTATTTCTGGGAACTGCTTTCGCAAGGCCTCGGCATCACGCTCCGGCCAGCAGCCGGCACAAACCAGAGCCTGTGCTCTCCCCGAGCGGCGCAGTTCCGCCGCTTCAGACAGCGCGTCGGACGATTCCTGCCTTGCCGCGCCGATGAAACAACATGTGTTCACGATGAGAAGATCGGCCTGCTGCGAATCAGTGGTGATGGCGAAGCCGGCCTCGCGAAGCAGGCCGAGCATGACCTCGGTGTCGACCAAGTTCTTCGGGCAGCCGAGGGAGATCACGCCGACTGTGAGACGGGGCCGGAGCGGAGGGGAAAGCTTGGATCGGGCCGTCGAACGGTTCAAGTGAGACCCACGAGGTTGTCGATCAGGGCAAGGTCCAGATGGCTTGCGAACTGATTGAGGGCATACGCGATCTTGCCCGGCTCCCGCAGCCGCAGCTTTCCCAGGAGCTGTTCGATGACTGTCACTGTAGCCAGCGTGTCCTGCTGCACCAGCACGACCGGGATGCCGAGGTCGCGTGCCCGCGCAAGCACGGTCGCGCTCGGCTCGAGGCCACCAGTGAGAATCAGGCAGCGGGTGGGAGTTTCCAGCGCGGCCAGCTGGATGTCTGACCGATCCCCGCCGGTGATAACGCATTTGCGGGGCGTCTGGCGGAAATAGCGAAGCGCTGCGTTGACCCCCATGGCGCCGACGACGAAGCTCTCGATCAGCTCGTCAGCGGCCGCTTCGCCGGTCAATATCTCTCCGCCGACCGCCTCCACGAGTTCCCTCACGCCGACTGAGTGCAGCGTTGCGTCGTCAGGGAGTATCCCCAGTATGGTGACGCCGAACTGCTCCAGGCACGGCAGTACCTCGTCCTCGACCATGTCTCGCATCCGTGCCGGGACCCTGTTCACTATCACTCCGAGCAGGCGGTATCCCAGCGCGCGCTGGCATGCGACGATCCCGTCGAGATCAAGGTAGGACTCCACACGCGCCACGAGCAGCACCTTGGCGTCGAGCATGTCCGCGACTGCAGGGCCGCCCAGCCCCATGATGACACCACGTGTCAAGAGCGATCCCGAGCCCGCGACGAGCATGATGTCCTTGCCGGTCGACACTCTTTGGTACGCCGCCATCACCTGGCTTCGAACGGCAGCAGCTTCTATCGGGCAGCCGTGCTGCCCGAGAAGCACAGGACAGACATCGGACGTTGGCGCGTCGATGCCCAACTCGCGCGCGGCGAACCGTGCGTCCTCGTCCGCGAACTGGCGCTCGGCAGTCTCGGGCAGCGTACCGAGGGGCTTGAAGAACCCCACCTTGCGGCCCTGAGCCTGCCAGCGCTTGCCCAGCACGACGGAGGTCAGCGTCTTGCCTGCATACGATTCAGGTGAAGCGACATAAACGGAGATCATGCTCTGGTCTCCCATTGCTATCTGGGACTGAAGCTCCCGCTTGCTCCCGGAAAGCGCGCCCGGGGGGCGCGTCTATCCCGTAATCGTGATTCGCGCATCTACTGCCATGGCTCCTGCCCCTGGTTCGCCCACTTTCAGTGGGTTGATGTCCATTTCGACAATCTCCGGGAAGTCGGTGACGAGCTGTGACAGAATCAGCAGAGTGGTGGCGATCGCATCAAGGTCACACGGTCTCTCACCCCGCGCGCCGCGCAACAGGGGCGCCGAACGGATCTCGTCGATCATCTGCTGGGCATGCCGTCGGCCGAAGGGGGCAACGCGGAAGCTGACGTCCTTGAGAACCTCCACGTAGATCCCGCCAAGGCCGAACATGACCAGCGGGCCGAACTGGGGATCACGCGTGCTACCGAGGATGACCTCGCGGCCGGTCTGGATCATCTCCTGGACCGCGATTCCCCTGAGGTCGGCGTTGGGGGCATAGCGGCGAATCCGCAGCATCATCAGCTCGAACGTGTCCATCGCCTCTTGTCGGTTGCGGATCCCGACCCGGACGCCGCCGATGTCAGATTTGTGCAGGATATCCGGCGATACGATCTTCATCACCACCGGGTAGCCGATCTCGTCCCCGATCCGCGCCGCATCATCCGCGGTGATCGCGACCTCGTTCTTTGGACAGCGGATCCGGTACGCGCGCAGAATCTCGCGCGCCTCGACTTCGCCCAAGTTCACCCGCCCCTGCTCGCGGGCCTCGTCAAAGATCCGCCTGACAACATCTGCATCGGCAGGGAATGGCTCGATCTCGTCGGGCGGCTCTTCACGCCACTCGCGGTAGGCGACCATCGTCGAGAGCGCCTTTACCGCGCGCTCGGGGTATGCGTAATTCGGCACCCGCTGCCCGCCCAGCAGCTTGATCGCGCCGGCCATAGCGCCGCCGCCCATGAAGCACGCGAGCACGGGCTTCCGGTGCTGGGCGGCGAATTTGGCCAATCCCTGGGCTGTCTCTAACGGCTGGGTCGAGGTCTGCGGAGTGAGCACTGCCAGTGCCGAATCGACGTTCTTGTCGGACAGCACGACGTCGGTCGCGAAGTTGTACCGAGCCGCGTCAGCGTCCCCGAGACAATCCACGGGATTGTGGAAGTTCGAGGCCGGCGGCAGTGTGGTGCGCAGCCTCTCCACCGTCTCAGGGCTGATCGTGGCCAGCTGAAGGCCGGCCGTTTCGACGGCGTCGGTCGCCATGATGCCGGGGCCGCCCGCGTTCGTGAGAATGGCGACCCTGCGGCTACGGGGCAGGTCCTGATATGCGAACGCCACCGCGAGGTCGAAGAGTTCCTCAACCGAGTGTGCGCGGATCACGCCGCACTGTTTGAACGCCGCGCTGTAGGCCTCGCCCGATCCCGCGAGACTTCCGGTGTGAGACGAAACCGCCCGCGCGCCCGACTGCGTGTTGCCGGACTTGACGATGATCACTGGTTTCTTCAGTGAGACCTCGCGCGCGACGCGCATGAACTCCGGACCATTCCGCAGGCCTTCCATATAGGCAACAATCACCCGGGTCTCGGGATCATCTTCCCATGCCCTCAGCAGATCGATGACACCAACGTCGAGACCGTTGCCGAAGCTCACGAACTTCGAGTAGCCAATGCCATTCTGTACGGACCAGTCGAGAATAGCCGTCGCCAGCGCGCCGGACTGCGACATTAGCGCCAGCGAGCCCCTTTGCGGGAACACTGGCGCGAAAGAGGCGTTCAGCCCGGTCTGGGTTGAGATGATCCCGAGGCAGTTCGGACCGACGACGCGAATCCCGGCGCGCCTGGCGATCTCGCCAAGCTCCTTCTCCATCTCTATGCCCTCGGGTCCTGCCTCCTTGAACCCGGCGGTGATGATGATGACGGAATCTATGCCCTTCTCGGCGCACTCCTCCATGACGCCCAGCACTGCTCTGGCGGGGATGACGATCACAGCAAGGTCCACGGGGCCTTCGATTGTCGTTACGCTCGGATATGCTTTGAAGCCGAGTACCTCCGTCGCCTTTGGGTTAATGGGATAGATGGCGCCTTCAAATCCGGACAGCTTCATATTGTTGACGATGTCGTGGCCAATCTTGCCGGGCTGATTCGATGCACCGATGACGGCCACCGAGGCCGGCGAGAAGAAATGCTGCAGCATCGGGCCGGAGGACGGCATACTCGACGAGAGCTGCGCATGGCGCTCCGGGGCCGCGATCTGGGGGTTTTGTGCGCTCAACCTGGTATACCTATCCTTCTGCGGCAGCGCCTCCTGGCGCTGCTTGCTGCTGCCTTACTCGGCGTCACTGCGCCTTTGGCGCAGGCTCTAGACGTCCTGCCCGGAAAGCCCGGATGTATTCGACACACATATCGTCACGGCCTAACAGGACCTCTCCCGCGCAGGCGACGGCCATCAGAGACTGGTCCAACGGATCCAGGATGGCGGCGTCGAGGCCGCGAGCCATGGCCATGGCGAGAAATGTCCGATTCAGCAGCTTGCGGGCCGGCATCTGGAACGAGATGTTGCTAAGGCCGCATATGACATGGGCATCGGGCAGGGCCATCCGGATGCCAGCGATCGCCTCCAGGAAGGCGATGCCCTGATCATTCTCCAGCCCGATGGCCCGCGCCAGAGGATCAATGAAGAGATCGCTCTGCTGGAGCCCAACTGCGGCAGCGGCCTCGCCGAGTCTGCGAGCGATATCGACGCGCTGTTGCGCCGTCTTGGGCAGTCCTGAGTCGTCCAGCGTGAGGCCTACTACGCGAGCGTCGAACTCCTTCGCCAGTGCCAGGACCGTGCTCAGCCGCCCCTCCTCGGCGCTGGCAGAGTTGACGAGAGCTTGTCCCCGGTGGGCGTGCAGTCCCGCGCGGAGCGCCTCCGGATTGGGCGAGTCAACGCACAGGGGCCTTTCGGTGACGCTCTGAACCGTCTGGACCAGCCAGACCATATCGTCCGGCTCACGTTCCGGATCGGTTCCGGCGTTCACATCGATGTAGTGCGCCCCGGCTTCAGTCTGTCTCACGGCCTCTTGCGCGATCAGTGTCGTGTTCCTCGCGGTGACGGCTTCACGCACTCGCCGGCCCGTCCCGTTGATCCGCTCGCCAACAATGATCATCGACGATCCTTCCTGTAGACCAGTTACCTGTGCGTCAGTCGCGCGCTCGCCATCGGCCACGCATTTGGCTGTGACATCTCCGGGATTGCCCTTCGCCTCGTCCGGCGCATCATGCCGATCGCCAGTGTCGGCTAGTGTGCGACCCTCGCGGCGTACGTTTCCTCTAGCCCGCGGACCAGACTCGCGAGCGTTGTGTTGATGGGCGTAAGCACGCCTACCGCGGCACCCTCACGAACCACGGCGCCGTTGATCGAATCGACTTCGGTCCGTCTCTGCCGATAGTAATCCTGCAGCATCGAGTTCAGGTTATTGGCAGTGCGCTGGCAGATCTCTTCAGTGTGCAGGACCATGTCCGTATAGGGCAACCGTATCTGCTTCGCTCTTGCTACTTGTTCCACTTCGGTCACCGCCAGGCGTAGCACCTGCCGAAGGCTCGCCGATTCCATGATCCCGCCGTTACGGACCTGGGCCAGCGTCGCCACCGGATTGATGCCGGCATTGGCTGCCAGCTTCCCCCACAGCACCGAGGCGAGCTGTGTCGTCAGCTCGACCTGAATGCCGCATTCAGCGAAGGCGCTCTGCAGCGCAGTCAGCCGCTCGCTCAACTCCCCGGTCGGCTCTCCGATCGTCGTCATGCCCACGCCGGCATGATGCACCTGGCCGGGGGCCAGCAGCGTCGCCGCCTGCGAGGTCACGCCAGCCAGCACCCGATCCGTTCCAAACGCCTGCTGAAGCGCCTCGAGGTTGCCCAGCCCGTTCTGGAGAGTGAGCACGTTCGTCTCGCCGCTCACCATGGGCTGCGCCGTGGCCGCGGCGCCGACAGTGTCATATGACTTTACTGCAATCATCACCAAGTCAACCTGTCCCACGTCGCGCGGCTGCGTGGTGGCGCGTACCGGGGACCGGAACTCTCCCGTGACGCCCGAGATCCACACGCCTCGCCGGTCGAGCAGGTGAGCGCGCTCCTGATGGCGGTCCACCAGCCAGACCTCATGTCCGCCCTGGCTGAGCAAGCCGGCGAACAGGCAGCCGATGCCTCCCGGCCCGATGATCGCAGTCCTCATCGCTATCTCCGCGGCGAGCGAGGTGAGCGGCTACGCGCCCGCGACCCCGCTCAGCGCGGCTTCTCCCATTTCTGCAGCTCGGCTAGCTCTGCGTACGTGCTGCCGCGCACGATTTCCTCACGAACGCGGGTCTCGCGTTCGTACACGTCCATTCCTCGGTTGGCCCACTCGACGGCACGGTCGCGCGGGATTCGCACGATACCGTCGTCATCCCCCAGAATCCAGTCCCCGGGCTCGACGACTTCACCCATAATCGTGATGGAAACGCCCATTTCGCCGAAGCCCTTCGGCTCTCCGGCGTTGGGGCAGATGTGGCGGGCGAAGGAGGGGAAGCCGAGCGCGCGTATGTCACCGCTATCGCGGATCGCGCCGTGGATCACAACGCCCGCGATCTCCCTGTTCATCGCGCTGCGTGTCGCCATCTCACCCCAGATGGCGGGCGGCACACCTCCCGCGTCTACAATGATGACGTCGCCCGGACGCGCTTGGTTGATCGCCTCGACCGGCTTCGCGTAATCGCCAGGCGCGGTCCTGACAGTGAACGCCGGTCCGACGACCTTCATCCCCGGGGCGATCGGCCGCAGGCCCGATATCACACCTCGCCGGTGCATCGCGTCCGACAGATTTGCGGCCGAAATGGCGTTCAGCGTCTCGCGCACTTGGGCGCCGGTTGCGCGCTTGTACAGGGTGGTCGGGATACTCACCCTCTCTGTGATAGCACGCTTCAGTTCCGCCGTTGCCAGCCTCGCGTCCGACGCCTTGCAGATCGCGCCGCCCACGATGACGATCGAAGCTCCGGCCTCAACCGCCTGGTGTGCGTTCTCCGAATGTATGCCGCCTGCAACGCACAGCGGCGTGTCAACTGCCTGGGAGACCTGGCGCAGAAGGCGGAACGGGTCTGCGCCCCGCATCTGCATGTCAATGGCAACGTGAATGGCGAGATAGTCGACGCCGAGCTTGGCGACCTCCTGGGCGCGCTGAACCGGGTCGGCCGCCCCCAACAGATCGGCGACGATCTTGGCGCCGTACTCCCTGCCGGCTTCGACGCACTCGGCGATGGTCGGATCGGGCGCTGCTGCCAGTACGTGGACGAGGTGTGCGCCGGCCTTCGCCGCCGCCTCGACCTCAATACGGCCCGCATCCATGACCTTCATATCGGCGGCGATGAGGAGCTTCGGGAACTGCGCGCGCAATCTGCGAACCGCGTCGAGCCCCACGCTCTTGATGAGCGGCGTTCCCGCCTCGAGAATATCCGCGCCCCCCGCGGCAGCTTCGGCGGCAAGCTGCAGGGCGCGATCCAGTTCCAGGAAGTCGAGCGCGACCTGAAGCCGCGGCTGTACACGTGATTCAGTCGTTTGCGTATTCCTCTCGTTCGTCTATGGATCTGGCGACCGGCGCTGCTCGCGCACGACCGCGCAGCGTCGCCCCTCTCCAGTGAGAATGGAGACCGCCTTCCGTCGATGGAAATCGGTGCTCTGCTCGTAGGCATAGGCCGCCCTGAGCATCGTTTCCTCGCCCAGTGGCTTGCCCACAATGTGCAGGCCGATGGGCAATCCCTCGCTCGAGAATCCGCAAGGGACAGACATCCCCGGCAGCCCGCCCATATTCACCGAGATCGTGCAGACGTCGGACAGATACATCGCCACTGGATCCTCGGTCTTCTCGCCGAGCCGAAACGCCACTGTGGGGCTGACCGGCCCGACGAGGATGTCGTGGTCCTCAAACGCTCTGTCGAAGTCCCGACGGATCAACGTTCGGACCTGACTCGCCTTCAGATAGTACGCATCATAGTAGCCGGCGCTCAGCGCGTATGTCCCGAGCATGATCCTGCGCTTGACCTCCGACCCGAACCCCTCGTCGCGCGTCTTGCGGTACATCTCGATGATGTCTGCTATCGGCTGGCGCGTGCGATGGCCGTATTGCACTCCATCATAACGTGCGAGATTCGAGCTCGCCTCGGCCGGCGCAATGATGTAGTAGACGGGGATCGAGTAGTTCAGATATGGCAGCGACACCTCGTCACAGGTCGCGCCCAGCTCCTCGAGCCGACCGACCGCCGCGCGCACAGCCGCCGCGACCTCGGCATCCACGCCCACGCCCTGGTATTCCATGAACTCCTTGACGAGCCCGACCCGCAGCCCCTTCACATCTGGAAGCAGGGACTTCGTGTAGTCCGGCGTCGGCGCGTCGATGGAGGTGGAATCTCTTGGGTCGTGGCCTGCAAGAACGTTCAGCATGAGCGCGCAATCGCGCACATCCTTTGTGATCGGCCCGACCTGATCGAGAGAGCTGGCAAAAGCGATCACCCCGTATCGGGAGACCCGGCCGTACGTCGGCTTCAGCCCTACCACACCACAGAAGCTCGCCGGCTGCCGGATGGAGCCGCCGGTATCGGTGCCCATGGCGACGATTGCTTCCGAGGCTGTGACGGCCGCCACCGACCCGCCGCTCGACCCACCAGGAACGCGCTCCATATCCCACGGATTGTGAGTGACGCCTCGCGACGAATTCTCGGTAGACGATCCCATGGCGAATTCATCCATGTTCGTCTTGCCGAGAAACACGAGGCCGTGCCTACGACAGCGCTCGATTACGCCGGCATCATATGGGGGCACGAATCCGCGGAGGATCTTCGAGCAGCAGGTCGTCTCGATCCCCTTCGTGCAGTAAATGTCTTTGAGTGCAATCGGCACCCCCGCCATCGCCGGCAGCGCTTCGCCCTTCGCCCGTCGTTCGTCCACCTCGCGCGCCTGCTGCTCGGCGACATCCCGAGTGAGCAATATGTAGGCGTGGAGCGCCTCATCCACCGCAGTGATGCGATTCCAGACCGAATCGAGGACTTCGCGCGCCGAAACCTGCTTCGTGGACAGCAAGTCGGAAAGCTCGTGCGCGGTTTGGTCGTATAGCTCGCGCGTATCGCTCATTCGATCACTCGCGGGACCCGGAAGCAGTCGTCTGATCGGTCAGGAGCGTTCTGCAAGGCGTCTTCGGGTGACAGAGACGGAGCCGGCTCGTCCTCCCGCAGCACGTTTGCCATCGCTATCGCGTGCGACATGGGGGGTACGCCGGACGTGTCGACCGCGCGGAGCTGCTCGAAATGCTCCAGGATCGAGTTGAGCTGGCTCGTGAACCGTTCGCGCTCTTCGTCCGTCAGCTCCAACCGAGCCAGCAGCGCGACATGCTCGACTTCTTCCGGCGTCAGTAACATCACGCACTCCCGATCTGTACCAATAGCCCAGCTACTGAGCGGCTGTGGGCGTGATGGTGATGTGCCCCGCCGCGATCGACGCGTGCATCACCAGCAGCCCTGTCTCCGGGTTTGGCATCATATCTTCTTCTGTCTTGCGGTTCCTGGGCCCCGTCTCGAGCACGACGTGGTGCGTCGAACCGCGAGCCAGCGCGTAGGTTCCGTTGTGGATCTCGATCTCGACGTTCGTCGTCGTCCCACCGGTGACACTCACCCCGCTCCGAGTGACATTCGCATTGGATCCGGTGCCATTGACCAACAGCTCAATGCCCTGAGCATCGTACCTGACGACCGTGACGGTCACCACCGCGTCCTGGTCGAAGGTGCGGACGTAGATGGGCAGAGGCCGCGCCAAGGAAAGCGCCTCCCCGGGGAAGAGCAGCTCCACCCGGTTCTGCTCATCCGGGTTGGACAATCGCTCTGCGCCCAGCGGGACCGAATACAGCCGGTTCTTCGCCCCGTAGACGTCGACGACGGCTGAACTCCCATCGGGCGAGACTATTCCCACGGTATCGTTGGCGTAGTACGCGGCGCCAACATTCGGCCACAGCGCGTCCGGCTGGACCAGCCGAAGGTCGTACTGCCATGAGAGCATGCGGTCGTGGAAATCAGTGAAGTACGGATCAGTCGGCGCCCATGTCTCGTAGAGGAATGTCGGCGCGTACACCGCGTAGCCGCGCCCAAGCCCTCGCACTCGGAACCCGGGCCCGTTCTCGCCGACGAACTCCTCGCCGAGATACTTCCTCACATCCGGCCGGCTGAGAAACTGGCCCAGGATATCTGCGAACTTGGCGACATCGGGGTCGATGGTGAGACCGGCTTCTCCTGGCCCCACTGGGTACGCGATGCCGGGCTGGCCTTCCTGACCGGGCTGTCCAGGCGAACCCAACTCGCTCGGCTGGTCCTTCTGAGCTTCCTCTGAATACCGCATGCCCAGCATCTCCATGAGCACTGGCGGGACCGAGTCAAGAGTGCCATCCCCCTGGTACATGCCGGCGCCGGCATCCACTATCGCCGCGCCGCCGCGCAGAACGAAGTCGTGCAGCGCGACCTGCGCGTCCTCCGGCAAGTAGAACGCCATCGGCGCGAAGATTACGCCGTATTGCCGCAGGTCTGCCGTGCCAAGCGATTCGCGGGACAGTACGTCAACTTGTCCATACCGCGTGCCCATCCTCACGACGGAGAAGAGATTTGTGGGCTCGCTCGGAGTAAGCCCGTCGATGTACCCGTAGAGCCCCTGTCCGTTCCTCTGCGCGCCGCCCGCGAACGGCTCGTAGAGGATCGCGGCCTTTGCCGCCGGGCGGACGGGGAACCCTGCCGAAGTGCGGAGCCAATCTGCCGTCTGTCTCACCAGTCCCTGCAGATCCTCTGAATCCTTCACCGCCGACCAGCTCGAGAGCGCCAGCCCCGCCGCGCCATGCAAGAGCGCCTCGTTCATCCAGTTCGCGAGGCGGTTCCTGTCTGCGCTGCCGTCCACCCAGAGGGTTGGGATCGCCGCGAACTGGTTCGCGCGGCGGGCGATGTCAATCGCGTGGACGTTGTGGGTGGCGAAGTCCTGCTCTGCCACGTTCGGGTACGTGTTCAGGATCAGCCCGTCGAAGTCCGCACGGACGCTGATAATGGATCGGTAATCCGGCAGCGCGGAGGCGAAGATCAGCCTGCCCGGGTCCGCGGCCTTCAGGGCTTTCGCCCACAAGTCGAGGGCGTCCGCGTAGGACATCTGCCGGTACATCGCGAGGTCTATGCGCGCTCGCCCGACTCCCGCCGGTTTGCCCGAGTCTGCATCGGCCGCCCCCGACATCGTGACGTCGTCCCACGAGGTGTACGTCGTGCCCCAGGAGTTGTTCAGACTCGCAACCGAGTTCTCATACGCAGTGCGGAGATACGAGCGGAATGAGCCATCACCCCACGGGAACCCGTTAGGGGGGATCGCCTCGATCGACCAGCCGATCAGGTTGGCATGTTTGCCCAGCGACTCGGCTAGCTTCTTGACGGTGTCGGTGATCGCCGCCGCGTACTGGCTCGACGTGGGATCCGGAGCCATCGGCTGCCCGTCACTGTCCTTGACGGCAGCCGGTAGGATAGCGGCGATCAAGTAGAGGTCCTTCGCCTCAGCCGCCGACGCCAGGGCCACCGCCGCCGCCACCCCCGTGTCTGAGGCGTCGCTGACGAGGACATAGACCGTGTTGAACCCCGAGGCCGCGTATGTGTCGAGATCCGCCGTGTCGGTCAGTCCTCGCGCCCACGTGACAACCGTCGCCGCGTTCCGGATGCGGAGGGTATTGGCCTCCTTGCGTGCCGAAAGGGCGGCAGATGCTCCCTGGGCATGCCCATAGGTTGTGAGCAACAGACATAGATAGGTCGCGAGCCAGGCGGCGAACGCGAGGGACGCGCGTGCCTCTCGGCGTGGGGCAGCTACCGTTTCTGATCGTGCCAGGCGTGCTTGTCTCATCACTGATCCACCTCTGCAACCGGCGTGCTCTGCCCAAAACTTCGGCGAGGGACCCGCTGTCCCTCGCCCTCGTGCGGGGCTATCGTACAATCGCGCCCCGCATATGTGCCACGATCGCGGGCGAATTGTGCTAGAAGAGCGCCACATCCGTGTCGGGGTCAAACAGATGGCCCTTTGCCATGTCGAAAACAACATCAAGCGCTGCGCCGTCCCTGGCGCTGGTTTCGGGCTTCAGCTCCGCCACGAGAGAGTGCTTCCCAGCAGTCAGGTACGCATAGACGGTCGGGCCCATCGGTTCGGTAACGTCGACCGTGAGGCTCGCGGTGTTCTCCCCCTGTGCCGCCGACGTCGGGTCCAGCCCGCGATCATGGATGCTGTCAGGCCGCACGCCGAAGATGACGGGCTTGCCGACCCGGTCGAGGACCTTCTCGGCATGCCCACCGGTGAGCCGCAGCGCGAGCGGTTCCGCCGTGAAGTAAACGGCGCCGTCGTGGGCTTCCAGGGAACCGTGGATGAAGTTCATCGCCGGGCTGCCAATGAAGCCGGCCACGAAAACATTGACGGGGTGGTTGTACAGCTCCAGCGGCATGTCGACCTGCTGCAGCTTCCCGTTGTTCAGCACCGAGATGCGATCGCCCATGGTCATAGCCTCGACCTGGTCGTGGGTGACGTAGACCGTGGTGATGCCGAGGCGGCGGTGCAGGCGGATCAGCTCCGCCCTGGTCTGCACGCGAAGCTTCGCGTCCAGATTCGAGAGCGGCTCATCCATCAGAAAGACCTTGGGCTCCCGCACGATCGCCCGTCCCAGGGCCACCCGCTGCCGCTGCCCGCCGGAAAGCTGCCGAGGCTTGCGGTCGAGCAAGTCCCGCATGCCCAGCATTTCCGCCGCCTGCTCGACACGGCGCCGGATCTCCAGCCGCGGGTACTTGCGGAGTTTCAGGCCGAAGGCCATGTTGTCATACACGTTCATGTGCGGGTAGAGGGCGTAGTTCTGAAAGACCATGGCGATGTCGCGGTCTTTCGGGGAGACGTCGTTGACGAGGCGGTCTCCTATGTAGATGTCACCTGAGGTGGCTTCTTCGAGACCGGCAAGGCAGCGGAGCGCAGTGGTCTTGCCACAGCCCGAGGGTCCGACCAGAACCAGGAATTCCCTGTCCTTCACCTCGAGTGTGATGTCGTCAACCGCGACGACATTCCTGAAGCGTTTTGTGAGATTGCGCAGTAAGACTCGCGCCATGCCAGCG
>Ga0315273_10004833_pt1 | contig 16586 bp, 16 predicted proteins | sample YL17G02_0_MG_FD_205753 | JGI IMG/M metagenome (GOLD analysis project Ga0315273, IMG submission 205753) | Sediment microbial communities from Yellowstone Lake, YNP, Wyoming, USA - YL17G02_0 | ecosystem: Environmental > Aquatic > Freshwater > Lake > Sediment | place: USA: Wyoming | collected... | reverse complement strand
GGAACGAATCGACCCTCACGTCCACCCCCCCGGAAACGGACCCGCCCGCTTCGAGCGACATCGGGAACCGCAGCGCCGGATCCTTCCCCCCCGTCGAGGAAATCCGTTCGATGCCGCCGGGGAGCGCGAGCGATACGGCCCCCTCGAGGCGATCCGCCGTTCCCGCGACGCGGACGGATGCGTCTCCGGTCCCGGCAAGCGCGTCCGGAACGCCGAGGGTCTTCCAGGGGACCGCGGCGAGGGAAACCCGCCGCAGGGACGCTTTCCCCTCCACATGCCCGGACTCGGTGCGGTACAGCCCGTCGGCCTCCAGCACCCCCCCCCACAGTTTCGCGCGCGCCCGGGCGAGGCGAAGGACACGGCCGCGCAGGGTGAGTTGCACCTCCCCCTCCGCGCCGGCGGCGCCGGGAAACCCCGCGTTCCGGAAGACGAGACGGGCCGCACCTTCCGGATCGCTCCACGGACCGTCGGCGGTGACGGAGAACTCCGCCTTCCCCTCCCGGACGACGCGCCGCAGGTACGAAATCCCCGGAGCGCCGGCCGCGATCCACCCCGCGATATCCAGTTCCCCCGACGCCTTCGCAGACGCGATCCGCTTCCGCGTGTCGAGCGAGCCGGAGAGGCGAAGCTCGGCGGAGTCCCGTGCCGCCTTGAACTTCCGGACGCGCAGAACTCCCTCCTTGTAGAAAAGGTCCGCCTCGACCGACGGAAACGGCCACACCCCGCCCGCGTCCGCCGGCAGCGCCACGTCGCCCTCCGCACGTTCGAGGGATGCGGTGACATGCGTCCCGAGGAAGCGCACATCGCGAATCCGGACTTCGCGGACGACGGCCTGGAACCGGCGGAGATGGCCCGGGGAGGTAAGAAGGATCGAACCGTCCACGAGAAGGATCTCCGGAAGGGAGGGGGACGGCCCTTCCTTCCGCGTCGACATCCACCGATCGTAGAGCGCGCGGTTTCGTTCGCCCGCTTCCAGGCGGAAATTCCGGACCCGGACCCTGGAGACGGGAAGATCCCCGGTGAGAAAGCGCAGCGGTGAAAGGGAGACGTCGACCGAACGGGCGCTCCCGAGGGGGAGATCCGCGAGCGCGTCGCGCAGCACCACGTTGTCGATGGAGACGTGAAGGTGCAGCAGGTGGAGCTTCAATTCGCCGTATCGGACCGCGACGCCTTCGCGGGCGGCCGCGTCGACCAGCGCTGCCCCGGCCCGGCGCACCCTCTCCGGGATCTCGAGCGACAAGCGCCACCCGACGACCGAAAGGAGGAGGAGGAGCAGGCCGCCCCCGGTCCAACGCACCCATCGCATCGACATGATCCAATTATAGAGGAAGGAAGGTGGAGCGGGCGACCGGATTCGAACCGGCGACGTCAAGCTTGGGAAGCTTGCATTCTACCCCTGAATTACGCCCGCACGACTGATATTTCTACCACAAGCGCGAGTCGGTATGCAACCGGCCGATACGCCGTTCAGGACAGCAGGCGGGCCTCGACGTCGCGGTATCCCGGGGTCTTTTCCTGGATGTCCCGGAAGATCTCCCGCGCCTCGTCCCGCCGTCCGGCGTTCGAAAGGAGCACCGCCTTGTGGTAGCGCACGTCGCGCCGCATCTCTTCCCCCCCGCTGGATGCGGCAAGGACCGCGTCGAGCACGGCGAGCGCCCCGTCGAAGTCGGCGCGGTCGGCCAGCGTGTCGGCCAGGAGCGACCCCGCCCCCACGAAAAGCTCCGGCTTGCGCATCGCCAGCCGGAACTCCGTCACGGCTTCGTCGAGCAGCCCCATCTCCTTATAGGCGATCCCGAGGTTGTACCGGGCCTCAAGGTCCGTGTCCCCGATCTCTTCATCGACCTTCGCCTGCAGCCGGCCGAGAGCGCTCCGAACGATGCTCTCCTCCTGCTCGTACCCCCCCTCGGCGGCCTCCGCCGGGGAGGACGGTTCCTCCGCGGGAGCCGACGGCGGGGGCTCGGGGTGCTCCGGGGGCGGCGGCGCTTCCACCCGCTGCGGCTCCGGTTCGGCGCGCTTCCTGGCCGCTTCCGTGAAGGAGAAAACCCCGGCGGCGGCGACATCCCATCCCCCGCGGATACCGTCGAGGACCTCCCGCATGGTCGCCTCGCGCCCGGGGTCGCCGTGGGCGGACTCGGCCTCGGCGACCCGGTCGAGGATCGGGATCCCCTCCTCCGGCATCCCGATCGCAAGCCACAGGAAACCGCACGGCTCGAGGACGGCCAGTTCGTCGCCGGCCTGGGACACGAGGGAGCGCAAGCGCTCGGAGAACTCGGCGTACATCCCGCTCAACGTCGTCTGCGGGACCGCTTTTTCCAGTTCGTTCACCGCCTCGTGCAGTTTCTTCTGGCCCCGGAGGATGTCGCAAACGTAGAGACGCGGCAGGGGGTTCTTCTTGAGGAACTCCGCGGTCTGGCGGAAAAAATCGAGCCGCTGGTCTTCGGAGGTGAACCTTGCCGGATCGGAGGCCACCTTCCGGAGCTCCGACTGGGCATCCGAGGAGAGCCCCTCCTGCGCCAGCAGCCGGATCAGCCATTTCTGGAAGTCGTTGTTCCCGGGATCGTGCTTCTGCATCTGGCGCAGAACCGCGATCGCCTTGCTGGCAAACCCGTCCTTCTCGTAGAGGACGGCGGAACGGGCGAGCTGGTCCAGCCCCTCGACGACCTCTCCCTGGTGCATCAGGAAGATGCCGAGCTTCTGGCGGGCCTGCGGGTCGTTCGGCGCCGCCTGCACCTTCCGGGAAAGGGAAACACGGTCCTCCTGTTCCTGCGAGGAGAACATTTTCCTGAAGGAATCGAGGAATCCCATCTTTATGGCCTGTTTTTTTCGAGGAAGTTCGTCGAGAGCCTCGCCTCGACGAAGTCGGAGTTGACCATCATCTTCTTGTGGAACGGCACCGTCGTTCGCACGCCTTCGATCCGGATCTCGTCGAGCGCCCTTCGCATCCGCATGATCGCCTCGTTCCGGTCGTCCCCGTGCACGATCAACTTCCCGAGGAGGGAGTCGTAGGTGGACGGGACGACGTAGCCGGGGTAGATCGCCGTGTCGACGCGGACGCCGAACCCCCCGGGAAAGATGCAGGTCTGGATCGGACCGGGGAACGGAAGGAAGGTCTCCGGGTCCTCCGCGTTGATCCGAACCTCGATCGCGTGGCCGCGCAGTGGAACGTTCTTCTGCTCGTAGCGCAGCTTCTTGCCGTCCGCGATCCGGATCTGCTCGCGCACGATGTCGATGCCGGTCACCATCTCCGTCACCGTGTGCTCGACCTGGATCCGCGTGTTCATCTCGAGGAAATGGAACTCGCCGTCGGGCACGTACAGGAACTCGACGGTACCCACGCTATCGTACTTCACGCCGACGGACGCGTCGATCGCCGCCTTCCACATCCGGGTCCGGACGCGGGCCGGGAGACCGGGGGCGGGCGATTCCTCGATCAACTTCTGGTGGCGGCGCTGGATGGAGCAGTCGCGGTCGCCGAGGTGGATCACGTTCCCGTGACGGTCCCCCATCACCTGGACCTCGACGTGGCGCGCGTTGTCGAAATATTTCTCGATGTAGACGTCGGGAACGCCGAAGGCCGACAGCGCCTCCGACTGGGCCGTGAGGAACGCGTTGATGAAGGAAGCCGGGCTGTGGACGATCTTCATCCCCCGGCCGCCGCCGCCGGCCGCCGCCTTGACGATCACGGGGAAACCGATCTGCTTGGCGACCCGAAGCCCCTCTTCCTCCTCGGTGACCGCCCCGTCGCTCCCCGGCACGACCGGGACCTTGACCTTCTGTACCGCGCGCCGCGCCTCGATCTTGTCCCCCATCAGGCGGATCGCCTCGGAGGAGGGCCCGATGAACCGGACGCCGTAATTGGCGCAGATCTCCGCGAAGGCGGCGTTCTCGGCGAGGAAGCCGTAGCCGGGATGCACGGCGTCCGCGTCGGTGATCTCGATCGCGGAGAGGATCGCCGGGACGTTCAGGTAACTGTCCGCACTGGGCGGCGGGCCGATGCAGACGGCCTGGTCCGCCATCCGGACGTGCATCGCGTCCCTGTCCGCGGTCGAATAGACGGCGACCGTCTTGATCCCCATCTCCCGGCAGGTCCGGATGATCCGGACGGCGATCTCGCCCCGGTTCGCGATCAGCACCTTGTGAATCATGCCGCCCTCTTACTCCGGGGTGATGTGGAAGAGCGCCTGCCCGTACGCAACCGGCTGCGCGTTTTCCACGATGATCGCGGCGATCGCGCCGGTGGTGTCCGACTCGATCTGGTTCATGATCTTCATGGCCTCGACGATGCACAGCACCTGCCCCTTGACCACGCGGGTCCCCACCTCCACGAAGGGAGCGGCGTCGGGAGCCGGGGAACGGTAGAAGGTCCCCACGATCGGGGAGACGATCTCCTTGTAGGTCGGCTTCGGGGGAACCGAAGCCGCGGCCGGCGATTCCTTCGCCGGGTGGGCCGGGGCCGCGGGGGCGGGCGACACCGGATCCAGGAGAACGGGAGCGTTCGCCGGCCCCCTGCGGAGCTTGAGCACCGTGTCCCCGCGGCCGAGCTCGAATTCGCTCACGTCGGAGCCCTTCAGCAGCTCCAGGATCTCGCGGATCTCCTTCAGGTTCATGGGCATCCCCTCACATCCGCTCGATGTAGCTTCCGGTACGCGTGTCCACCTTGATCACGTCCCCCTCGTTCAGGAAGAGGGGAACCGTCACGAGCGCGCCGGACTCCAGCCTCGCCGGCTTGGTCGACCCGCTCACCGTGTCCCCGCGGACGCCGGGCTCGGTTTCGACGATCTTCAGGTCGATGAAGAACGGGATGTCGATCCCGATCGGCTCTCCCTTGTAGAAGAGGATCTTCACGGGGAGGTTCTCGATCAGGTAGTCCCCCGTCCCCTCCACGTGTCCCTCGTCAAGGTAGATCTGCTCGTACGTCCGCGTGTCCATGAAGTGGAACTGGCCTTCCATCTTGTACATGAACTGCATCTCGCGCTCTTCGAGGTCCGGCTTCTCGACCTTGTCGCCGCTGCGGAAGGTGTGCTCGATCACCGCGCCGGTCTTCAGGTTCTTGAGCTTCGTGCGGACGAAGGCTCCCCCCTTGCCGGGCTTCACGTGCTGGAAGTAGACGATGACGAACGGGCCCCCGTCGAACTCGATCTTCAGCCCGTTGCGAAAATCCGACGTGGTGTACATCCCTGCGTGCGCCTCCTCAAACCAGCGGCGTGTGCGTCTTGGGGAGGAACGTGATCCGTTCGCACCCCGATCCGGTGACCTTCACCGTGTCCTCCAGCCGGATCCCCCCGATCCCGGGGAGATAAACGCCGGGTTCCACCGTGACCACCATCCCCTCCTCGAACCGCTCGCGCGACCGGGGGGAAAGCGAAGGCCACTCATGTACGTCGAGCCCCACGCCGTGTCCGGTCGAATGAACAAAATACTTCAAATATCCCGACCGGTCCAGCGAATCCCGCACGCGCGCATCCACCACCCGGCACGGTTCGCCCGGCCGAACGGAGGAAATCCCGGCCGCCTGCGCCCGACGGACGGCATCGAACGCCTTCCCGAGGGGGGAGCGCGGGCGCGGGGGGAGGATCGTCACCGTCTCGTCGGAGCAGTACCCGTTCCAGCGGGCGCCGAAATCGAGGACCAGCGGACCGTCCCCGGCGATCGCCGCCCCCGTCGGGGTCGCGTGGGGCATCGCGGAGCGGGGGCCGTCCGCGACGATCGGGGGAAAGGAAATCCCCTCCGCTCCCCGACGGACCATCTCCCGCGCCAGGTCCGCGGCCACGTCGCGCTCCGTTTTCCCCCGGACTCCGGAGGCGAGCGCGGACAGCAGGGACGCGGCCGCGATCGCCGTCGCGCGCTCCATCGCCAGAATCTCCCCGGGCTCCTTCCGCATCCGGATCGTCGCGACGAGGTCCGGGACGGGAACGAAACGATCCGCCCGCCCACGGGAGACCGCCCGGAAGGAATCCACGGAGAGGTGGCGGGACTCGAAACCGATCCTTCGCGCCCGGAGGGCGCGCATCCGTCGGGCGGCGGCGTTCCATGGGTCGGGGGTCACCTCCACTTCGGCTCCGCGGACCTCCGATCGTGCCTGCTCGGCATATCTCCCGTCGGTGCACAGGACCGCTCCCGCCGGAGAAACGACGAGGGCCGCGTTGCTCCCGGTGAAGCCCGTCAGGTAGCGGATGTTCGAGAGCCGGACGCAGAGATAGGCGTCCATGCGGCGTTTCCGCAAGGCCGCCAGGAGGCGTTCGACGCGGTGATCAAGCCCGCCCACGGGCCCCTTCCCGCCGGAGGTGACGCAGCAGCGCGAGCAGGGCGAGGGTGTAGCCGTACCCCCCGACGCCGCAGATCCGGCCGACGACCACGTCTTCGACCAGGGACACTTTCCGGAATTCCTCCCGGCTCGCGGGGTTGGTGAGGTGCACCTCGATGGCCGGCAGGCCGGAGTAGAGCAGGGCGTCCCGGACCGCCACGCTCGTGTGCGTGTACGCCGCCGGGTTGATCACGACCCCGTCGAAGCGCCGCTTCGCCGCCTGGAGCCGCTCGACGATCTCCCCCTCGTGGTTCGACTGGAAGAAGGCGACCGTCGCGCCCTCCGTCCGGGCCGCCGCCGTCACCGCTTCGCGGATGTCGGCCAGCGTGTCCCGGCCGTAGACGGACGGCTCGCGCTCCCCGAGAACGTTCAGGTTGGGACCGTCGACGAACAGGATCCGGAACGCCCGCTTCCCTTTCACAGCATCTCCCGCGTACGGCGCGCCGCCTGGCGGAGGAGGAACCGGCACTTCCCGGGGAACGTCCCCGGTTCCGTGACGATCACGAGGAAATATTCCGCGGCCACCTTGCGGATGAAGACCTGCGCGCGGTCCCCGCCGAGATGGACCTCTTCCGCCGCCCCGAGCTCGTTCTCCGCCGCGATGCGGTCGGACTCCCGGAAGAGCTGGACGATCTCGGCGCAAAGGGCGGAGAGGTCCCGGTCGTCCCCCGGCGCCCGCCACTCCTCGACGGTCAGCCCGTCCACGCCCGCCAGCGCGCCCGAGGTCACGCCTTGATCCTTCCGGTGCATCTCCTCGAAGATCTCAAGAAAGGTCATACCCGTACTCCTTCGCCATGGTCTCGAGGAACGCGAGGAGATCCGCCTCAACGAGATCGTCCCCGGCCCGGGCCGCCAACCACGCCTGGGCCCGGAGGTTCGCGGGATCGTCGCGGAGGATCTCCCCGACGATCCGCCTCGCGGTGGAATGCTCTCCCTGGGACCAGTACAGGTCGGCCAGGGTCACGGTCCGCACGGCGGGCGCGGCGCGGATTTCCGACGGCGCCGGTTCCGGTTCCGGCCCGGCGCGATGCTCCGCCTGTTCCGATTCCGGCTCGACCGCCGTCGCCTGTTCCTTCCCGATCTCCGGCCCGGCTTCCGCGGGGACCGCGGGAGCGACGTTCTCCTCAACGGGACGGATCTCGTACACCTCGTCCCCGACGTGAACAAGGTTCGAAACCGGGGACTCTTCCGGGACCGCATTCCCCGCCGGAATGTTGAGCTCCCTCGCGATCGAGCGTTCCCGGATCTCCGCGCGGATCCCGGGCAGCTCCCGCCGGATCTCCGCGAGGGGAACGCGCCGCAGCTCGCAACGGCCCGGGGCGGCGACCAACGGCAGGTCCACGTCCGACACCATCCGCTTCTTGTCCATCCCGATGGCGGCGGCGATGGAGGTGAGGGCCACGCCCGGATCGTCGAGGGGAAATCCCATGCCGATGAGGAGCGAGACGAGGCCGTCGACCAGTTCCTCGCCGGTCACGCCGAGCTTCATCCCGAGGATCGCCTCCCAGGCCAACCCCATCGCCACCGCCTCGCCGTGGAGGAGGCGGCCGTACCCACCCGATTTCTCCATCGCGTGACCGATGGTGTGCCCGAGGTTGAGGATCCTGCGAAGCGAGGTCTCCCTCTCGTCCCGCTCGACGACGGACGCCTTGAACTCGACGGCGCGGCGGACGACCCAGCGCCACTCCTCCCCGGAGAGCGCCTTCCACTTCCCGCCGACCGCGAGAAGCCGATCCCATAGTTCGGCGTCGCCGGCAAGGGCGCATTTGACCACCTCCGCCATCCCCGCGCGGAGGTTGCGATCGTCGAGGGTCAGCAGGAAGGCGTCGTCGATGAAGACGGCCCGGGGCTGGTGGAACGCCCCGACGAGGTTCTTCCCCTCCGGGAGGTTGAAGCCGGTCTTCCCGCCCACGCTGCTGTCCACCTGGGAAAGGAGGGTCGTTGGCACCTGGATGCAGGAGATCCCCCGCAGGTACGTCGCGGCGGCGAATCCGGCGAGGTCGCCGACGACCCCGCCGCCGAAGGCGACGACGAGGGAATCCCGCCCGGCGTCCCCGCGCGCCAGGAACCCGTAGATCTCCCTCACCGTGTCGAAGTTCTTATGTTCCTCCCCCGGGGGGAGGGCCAGGACGTCATGGGGGATGCCCGCGAGCCACCGCTGGATGTCGTCCCCGTAAATGGAGGCGACGTTGCGATCGGTCACCACGTGGACGGTCCCGCCGGGGTAAAAGCGGCAGATCCATTCCTGGAACAGGGAGTAGATCTCCCGGCCGAAGAAGATGTCGTAGGAACGGTCGCCAAGGGCCACCGTCATCGTTTCAGGGTTCAACCCGCCCGTCCCTCCGTCCGGTCGATCCAATCCTCCACCTGCCCGGCCACTTCCTCCACCGTTCGCCCGTCGGTCCGCACCGTGACGTCGGCGGTACGATACCCGGGGACCCGGCGCGACAGCAACTCCCGCACTACCTCTTCCCGATCCTCCCCGCGAAGCAGCGGACGCCCGAGATCCCCGGCAAGCCGTTCGAGGAGGGTCTCCACGGCGGCCTCGAGGTAGACCACCGGGGCGTACGAACGGAGGAGATCCCGGTTCTCCTCGTCGGCGAACGCCCCGCCCCCCGTCGCAATCACGCACCCTTTCAAGGAGAGAACTTCGAGCAGGGCCGCTTTCTCCCGCTCGCGAAACGCCGGCTCCCCCTCCCGGGCGAACAGATCCCGGATCGGGGATCCGGCCGCCAACTCGATCCGCTCGTCCACGTCGACCAACGGCGCGCCGAACCGGCGCGCCAGCTCCCGGCCGACGGAACTTTTCCCGGACCCCATGAACCCGACCAGCACGACCCCCGGGAACGCCTCGCCGCGGTTCATTCCCCGCAGATGCGCCGCAGGTAGCCGGAATAATTATAGAGGATATCCCGCATCGCATCGCCCCCGAATTTCTCGAGGAAGGCGTCCGCCAGGACGATCGCCACCATCGTCTCCGCGACCACGGACGCGGCGGGGACGGCGCAGACGTCGCTGCGCTCGCGATGCGCGGTCGAGGCGACGAAGCGGTCGACCGTGACGGTCCGGAGAGGGACGGACTGCGTCGGGATCGGCTTCATCGCGGCCCGGACGACCACGGGCTCCCCGTTGGTCATCCCCCCCTCCAGCCCCCCGGCCCGGTTCGTGTCCCGGTGGAACGGCAGCAGATATTTTCCGAGGAACAGCGCCGCCGGGTTTCCGCCGGGGAACACCTCGTCGTGGACGTCGACCCCCGGGATCCCGGCCAGCCCCACCCCGCCGCCGACCTCGACCCCCTTGATGGCGGGGATGCACATCAGCGCCTGTCCGAGCCGGCCGTTGAGACGCCGGTCCCATGCGACGTACGATCCAAGGCCCGGAGGAACCCCGGTGGCGATGACCTCGACGACCCCGCCGGCCGTGGTGCCGGCCTCCTTCAACCCGTCGATCCACCGCTTGACCTCGGCCTCGACTCCCGGGTCCGCCATCCGCAGCGGACTCCCCTCGGCGCGCGCGGCAGCGACGCTGTTCCCCTCGATCCCGGCCGACACCCGATACTTCCCGATCGAGAGAACGTGGCCGACGATGTCGACCCCGAGTTCGCGGAGGAGCGCCTTCGCCAGCGCGCCGGCCATGACCCGGGCGGCGGTCTCCCTGGCGCTGGCCCGCTCGAGGACGTTCCGGACGTCTCCGTGCCCGTATTTCAGGATGCCGGGAAGGTCCGCGTGCCCGGGGCGGGCGGTGTCGAGCTTCGGTATCCCCTCCCCGTCCCCGGCCTGGGCCATCTTCTCCCGCCAGTTGACCCAGTCGCGGTTGCGCAGGAGCATCGCGACGGGGCCCCCCATCGCCTTCCCGAAGCGGACGCCCGAGAGGATCTCGACCTCGTCCTTCTCGATCTGCATCCGCTCCCCGCGGCCGTACCCCACCTGACGCCGGGACAGCTCCCGGTTGATCTCCTCCGGGCGAACGGTCAGGCCCGCCGGGACCCCCTCGACGATCGTGACCAGGGCCGGGCCGTGGGTCTCCCCCGCGGTCCGGAACGTGAAATGTGCGATGGCCTACCCCCCTTGAATGAAAAAGGCACCCGGACGGAACCGCCCAGGTGCCCGATGGTTACCGCCCTGACCGATCTCAGGAAGCCTTGGCCTGGACCGGCTCCTGCTTCAGGACCTTCGGCGTGATGAAGATCAGAAGTTCCCGGTTCCTCGCCGTGTTGGTGTCCTTCCGGAACAGGTACCCCAGCACGGGGATCTTGGAGAGCCAGGGGAGCCCGGACTGGCCTTCCGACCGGGCGACCTGCATGATCCCGCCGATCACCGCCGTCTCCCCGTCCTGGATCAGGACCTCCGTGGTCGCCTTCTTCTTGTTGATCGACAGCTGCCCGGTCGGCGTCGCCTCGCCCGGGGAGTCGTTCTGCGCTTCCACCTTCATCGAAACGCGTCCGTCCGGCGTGATGTGCGGAGTCACCTTCAACCGCAGGGTGGCGTCGACGAACTGTGTGTTCGTGCCGGAGGCCGACACGGTGGAGTACGGGATCTGCGTCCCCTGCTCGATCGTTGCCTCCTTGTTGTCCACCGTGACCACCTTGGGCGACGACACGATCTTCGCGTTCCCGGAGGACTCGAGGGCGGTCAACGCAAGGTCCAGACGGAGATTATCCTTCAGGATCCCGAAGGCGATCCCGCCGCCCGACCCCAGGCCAATCGCCGCCGGGAGGTTCACGGCCCAGTTCCCCGCGGGGGCGGAGGCGGTGAAGGGGTTGGTGGTCGCCGCATCGATCGGCGCCCCGGGGTTGGCCGCGCCCGTGAGGCCCTGCGCCCCGGTCATCCCGAACTGGGTGGACGTTCCCGACCTGTAGGAGCCGCCCCATTGAATACCCAGTTCCCGCGCGAACGTGGTTTCCACCTCCACGATGCGCGCCTCGATGAGAACCTGGGGCGTCGCGGTGTCGAGCGTGGCGACCATGGCCTTCACCTCGGCGATGTTCTGCGGCAGGTCGCGGATGATCAGCATGTTCGTCCGGTCGTCGCTGTCCAGTCTCCCGAACTTCGACGTGAGCGGCTTGATCTTGGCCAGCAACTCCGAAGCCTTGCTGTAGCTGACCGGGATGGTGTCGAATACCGCCTCCTGCGTCGCCTTGACCTCGGCGGCCCGGTTCAGCGACTCCTGGCGCGACTGATCGACCTGCTTCTGCGCGTCGAACCGGTCCTGCTCCTCCTTCCGGAGGGAGGAAAGCGGCGCGATGCGAAGGACGTTCCCCTCCTGCGCCGCGCCGAGCGACTTCGAACGGAGGACGACGTCGAGCGCCTGATCCCAGGGAACATTGACCAGCCGGAGGGAGACCTTCCCCTTGACGTCGTCCGCCGTGATGACGTTCAGGTTGCTGACCTCGGCGATGATCCGGAAAACGTTGGTGAGGTCGGCGTCCTTGAAGTCCATGGAGATCCGCTGCCCTCGGTATTTCCGGCCGACGTCGGAACTCCCGGTGAGGAATCCCCACGACTGCGAACCGTGCAGGGAGGCCGGTTCCGCCTTCGCGTCCACGGGCTCCGGTCCCTCGTCCGCCTTCGCGACGGGCGGGACGCTCCCCGGCGCCGCCCGCGCGACCAGGTCGGCCTTTCCTTCGGTCGCACCCTTCGGGAACGCCACCACGACCGAGCCGTCCCTCTTTTCCACGGTGTACGGGGAACCCGGCGCGAACGCAACGGCGACCGTGACCCCCTTCTTCCCGCCCGAGGGCGCGATCGCCTTCACGGGGATATCGAACTTTCTCGCGTCGATCCGCCGAAGCAGCCCCTTCTCCGCGACGGCGCCCTTGAACACCAGCGTCACGCCGCCCGCCTCCTTCGAAACCTGGTACGGCGGATCCCCCGCCGTGGCGATCACGACGTTCGACGCGTCGGGCAGGTCTTCAAGGTCGATCCCGACGACGGCGGGACCTTTCGCCGGGGCCTTCCCGTCCTGGAGCCGCTCCGTGCTGGCGATCTTCTCTTCCGCGCCGCCCCCGACGGACAGGACGAGCACGCCCTTCTCGGCGCTGACGACGAACGGCATCGGCCGGTCGCCCGGGGTCTCCACCACCATCCGCAACTTCCGGTCCACGGTGGAGATCTTCACCACCTTGACCTGGGGGGTCCCCACCGGGATCTCGGAGGCCGCCGTCCCCTGGGCCACTCCCCAGACGTCCACCACGATCCGGAACGGGTCGTTCAGCTTGAAGGAGTTGTAGTTCTCGATCGCCCCGTCGACCGACGCCTGGATCGTCGTGTTGTAGGGCGACTTCGAGACCGTCACCTCCCTGATCCTGGCGCCGGGAGCCCCCGCGGGCTGCGCGGCGTCCGGGCCGGAAGGTTCCGCGGCGATCGCGACCGGCACGAGCAGCGCCCAGGCAAGCGCCATCGCCACCATCCCCTGCAGGACGCGGGGCCAGAGGACTCTGCCCGAATGCCGTAACGGGGTCATCATTATATTCCTCCTGCCGTGGTGAGCTGGATTCCGCTTTCCCTCACGATCTTTTCCCCCCGGTTGCCGACGAACTCTTCCCTCACGAGAATCTCCTTCCCGGTGATCCGGCTGACGACGCCGCCGGAGCGGCCGATCCGCATTCCCGCTGTCACGGAGTACCCTTTTCCTTGGGCGTCCTCCACAAGGCCCAGCGCGCCCTTTTTCGTCCAGATGACGCCGACGAACTTCAACTCGCCCAGATCGTACCGCTGCAGGGGCGGGAGCGACGCGGTGTCGATCCCCGCCTTCCTGCGCTCCTCGACCTTGATGAACGACACGAACGGATCCCGCTTCCCGAGGGGGTCGTAGAGCGCGACCGACTCGGCCTTCTTCGCCTGCACTTCCGCCGCCGGGGCGGCGGCCGGGGCCTTCGCCTCGGGCTTCGGCGCCTGCATCTTCACCACCGGCGGCGGCGCCGGCGGTTCCTTGGAGCAGCCGAACCCGCCGGCGAAAAAAGAAACCGCGGCGAGGATCCCAACGACCAGGGAGATGTGTCGCACGGGAGCGGGCCTCATTTTTTCTTCCCCTGGTCCCCCGCCCCGGGAGCGGCGGCGGCCTGCTGATCGAGGAAGCGGTAGGTCGTCGCCGTGCAGTTGACGGTCACCAGGACGAGGTTGTCTCCGGACGGTTTAGGAGAGGAAAAGGTGATGTTGGACAGGTTCACGATCCGGGGGTAGTGCGCCAACTTGTCGGAGAAGAGGGAGAAGCTGTGATAGTCGCCGTTGACGGAGATCGACACAGGGATCTCGGCGTAGAAATCTTTCTTGACTTCGCCGGACGGGGCGAAGCGAAGGAAGTCCAGCCCCGATTCCTTCCCGAGGTCGGAAACGCTCTTCAGCAGGGAGGGGATCTCCGCCGAGTTCGGAAGCTGCTCGAGCAGGAGCGACAGCTGGGCCTCGAGCCGCCGGACCTCGTCCTGGAAGGAACGCAGGTTCCCGGCGATCGCCTGCTGCTCCCGGATCTTGCTCTGAAGGCCAGCCAGCTGGGTCTCCATCGCGCCGATCCGCTGGGACGCCTCCCGGTAATACAAGTAGTAGTACCCCGAGACGACGAGGCCGCAGAACAGGACGGCGACCAGGACCTTTTGCCGGGGCGGCACCTTCGAAAGATCGCCAAGTTTTAGCGCCATTCCGTATCCTCTCCCGGTGACGGGGCGTTCAGTTGACCGTCTGGAAGGTCAAGTTGAACTTTACGAGTTTCACGCCCGCCACCGTCACCTGCTCGGCGGCCCCCAGCACGACGTCGCGGAAGCGGCCGGTCTGCCCGAGGGCGGTCATGAAGTTCGCGATCGTGTAGTTGTTCAAGGCGACGCCGGAAAGGGTGACTTTTTCGTCCTTCACGCCCAGCGTGTCGATCCAGCACTTCTCGGGGATCGCGGCCGACAGCGCCTCGAAGTGGCGGACGGGGCCGGTGCGCCCCTTCTGGAGGTTGGAGATGATGTCCACCTTTTTCTGGAGCTCCGCCTTCCGGGCCTTGAACTTCTCGACCTCGCCGATCTCTTTTTGCAGGCGCGCGATGTCCGCGTTGGCCTTCCCGATGTCCGCGTCGAGCCTCGAGATCTTTCCAGAGACCGTGGTGTGGAAGTAGATCGTCCCGGCCAGGACCACCAGCGGCAACGCAAGCCAGGCGGACCCGACGTTCAGTTCCCTGCGCTTCTTCCGTTTCCCCCGGACGAGGTTGATCCGGATCATCCGCGAGCCTCCAGGTTCCGCAGCGCGAGGCCGATCGACACCGTTGCGGAGGTGTTGAGTTGGGCAACCACGGACGGGTCGACGGCTTTTTCGTCCATCGTCAATCCCTCGAACGGATCGAAGATCTCCACGTCAACCCCGATCTTTTCCGCCAGCATCTCCTTCAGGAACGCGGACCTGGACGCCCCGCCGGTCAGGTACACTTTCGTCACCAGGCGATCGGGATAGGTCGCGGAGAAGAAGTTGCAGGACCGCTGCGCCTCGGTGGCGAGAAGGCTGGAAACGACCTTCATGATCTCGGTGACCTTCTCCGAGCGCTCCCCGGGGTCCTTCTTTCCCGTCTTGTACTCTTCCGCCGTCTCGAAGCTGACGGCGACCTGCTTCTGGATCTCGCTGGTGTACATCCCTCCGCCCATCGGGACGTCCCGCGTGAAGAGGGGGACTCCGGCGTGCAGGATGTTGATGTTCATGAACGACGCTCCGACGTTGACGACCATCGGCACCTGTTCGTCGGAAACCGGGTGGGTGAGCTCGAAGGCGTTCCCGGCGGCCAGCGAGTCGATGTCGACGATCCGGGGGACGAGGCCGGCATCCTTCACGACGGACATGTAGTCGTTGATCAGGTCGGTTTTCGCCGCCACCAGGAGGACGTCCATCTTGGAGGGGTCGTCCTTCAGCGGACCGATCACCTGGAAGTCGATCTTGACGTCCTTGATGTCGAAGGGGATGTACTGCTCCACCTCCCACTGGATCGACTCCTCGAGCTCCTCGGCGGTCGTCGTGGGCAGCTGCACCTTCTTGATGATCACGGAGTGCCCGGAGAGGGAGATGGCGACCTCCTTCTCGTGGATCTTCAACTCCCGCAGGGCGGTCTTGATCCCCTCGACGACGGCGCCGTGGTCCATGATCGCCCCGTCGACGATCGCGTCGGCCGGAAGGGGGAAGACCCCGAACTTCCGGAGACGGTTCTCGGCGCCCACCGCCTTGACGTGGGCCATCTTGACGGAACTCGACCCGATGTCCAGCCCGACGATCTCTTTGCTGCCGAACAGCCCCATCGACGCCCCCGTGATCCCGCCGCTATACCTTGTTGAACACCTTGTCCCGGTCGGACAAATCCAAGCCCAGCGACAGGATGATCTTGCGCTTCGTGTCCATGCGGCACGCCATCCCCTTTTCCACCCGGTCGATCGTGAGGACCGAGATCTTCGCGCGCCGCGCCAGTTCCGCCTTGCTTAACAGGAGCCCTTCCCTTACCTTTCGGACGTTGTTGGGCTCAACTTTAACTTTTTCTTTTTCGGGGCTACTCACGGTTTTCGGCTCCTCCGACATCTTCCGGGTTCGACGCCGAACGACATCATCCGTGAGAAAGTATAGCCTATGCATATTACGTGTCAAGAAATATTTAAGTGACCTCTAATAAAGCATACTTATGCGATATTATCCTCCCTCGATCCCGAACTCCTTCGCTTTGTACAGGAGCGTCGGGTGGCTGATCCCGAGCAGCTCGGCCGCCTTGGGCCGGCTCCCCCCGGTCCGCTCGAGGGCGATCCGGATCAGCTGGCGCTCGAGCTCCCGCACCGCCGCCTTGAGATCCGGCCGCTCCGGGGAGACGGGGACCCGGATTTCGAAGGCCGGTCCGGTCCCCCCCCCCTCGGGGGACCCGCTTCCCTTCCACACCGCGAGCAACCCGGCGCGGGGTACCTCGACGCCCGTCGCAAGGAGGGCGCATCGCTCCATCAGATTGCGAAGCTCGCGAACGTTCCCCCGCCACTCGTGGGCGGTCATCGCCGCGAGAGCGTCCGCCGACAGGAGCATCTCACGCTTCCCGTACTTCCCGCAATAATGGGACAGGAAGTGCTTCGCGAGGAGCGGAATATCGTCCCGGCGCTCCCTCAGGGGGGGGACATGGATCCGGATCACGTTGAGGCGATAGAAGAGGTCCTCGCGGAACCGTCCACCGGCCACCTCGCGCTCGAGGTCGCGCGCCGTCGCGGCCACCAGGCGCACGTTGACCTTCCTTGTCTCCGTGTCGCCGAGGCGGCGGATCTCCCCTTCTTGTAAAAAACGGAGCAGCTTCGTCTGCA
>Ga0315273_10004832_pt1 | contig 16589 bp, 21 predicted proteins | sample YL17G02_0_MG_FD_205753 | JGI IMG/M metagenome (GOLD analysis project Ga0315273, IMG submission 205753) | Sediment microbial communities from Yellowstone Lake, YNP, Wyoming, USA - YL17G02_0 | ecosystem: Environmental > Aquatic > Freshwater > Lake > Sediment | place: USA: Wyoming | collected... | reverse complement strand
AAATATTTTCCAAGAAAACTGTGGGAGATATGGAATCAAAGTGGTATGGATCATGAATTAATAGGACATATCTATAATTTTTACGCTGGTTTAAAGCATGATGAACCTGGAGCCAGAAGAACACAAGTAGAAATGGCGAGAGAAAGAGGTAATGATAGTTTTCTTTGGAAAATGGCTGCTGCGATAGAACCTGCGGCAAGAAAATTTCAGGAATATAGAAATCGAGTTTTGTATAAAAGATAAATTACTGGACTGACCCCCTTATTATAATCTTTCCTTGCACAAAAATCAAAAAGTTTATATACCCACTGAATTAAATCAATTTATTCAAAATGGCAAAACAAAAACCAATAATCAATGTCGTTTTCGTAGGACACGTTGACCATGGAAAGTCAACCACAATCGGAAGATTGATGTTTGATTCTGGAAAAGTTGCTCCTGAAGAACTTGAGAAGTTAAAAGCAGAGGCACAAAGACATGGAAAAGCAGGATTTGAGTTTGCATTCATTATGGACAAGTTCAAAGAAGAGAGAGAAAGAGGAGTTACAATCGACCTTTCTTATCAAAAGCTTCTTACAAACAAGTATGAAGTTACTATAATTGACGCGCCTGGACACAAGGACTTCGTCAAGAACATGATTACTGGAGCATCACAAGCGGATGCTGCATTCTTGACAGTTTCTGCAAAAGATGGAGTACAACCACAGACAAAAGAGCACGTTTGGCTTTTGAGAACAATGGGAGTTTCACAACTTGCTGTAATTCTTAACAAAATGGATGCAGTTGAGTATAAAGAAGATATTTACAAGAAAGTTAAGGAAGATGTTTCTGTAGTCTTGAAGCAAGCAGGATACAAGCCAGATACAATTACATTCCTTGCAGTCTCTGGTTGGAAGGGAGATAATGTTGTTAAGAAATCAACAAATATGTCTTGGTATAAAGGACCTACTGTACTAGAGCAACTTGATTTGTTCAAAGAGCCTGAAAAGCCAATTGGTTTACCTTTGAGAATGCCATTACAAGATGTTTATGAAATCACAGGAATAGGAACTGTGCCTGTTGGAAAGATAGAAACAGGAATCATGAAGATTGGGCAGAAAGTTATTGCCCTACCGGGAAGATCAGGCAAAGGAGTTGAGGGTGAAATAAGAAGCATCGAAATGCACCATGAACAACTGCCTCAGGCTGAAGCCGGAGATAACGTTGGAGTCAACATAAGAGGACTCGGCAAGAAAGATATTGCAAGAGGAGACGTTATATGCGATGCTGCAAAGCCTGCAACAATCGCTGATGAGTTCGTTGCACAAGTTGCAGTTATTTCACATCCTACTGTTATAGCAAAGGGCTACACACCTGTATTCCACGTTCACACTGCGCAAGTTCCTTGCCAGTTTATAGAATTGATAGAAAAGACAGACCCAGCTGGAGTTGTTACAAAGAGCCCAGACTTCTTGAAGAATGGAGATGTTGCTAAAGTAAGAATCAAGCCAATTGGAAACCTTGTCTTGGAAACTCAAGCTACAAATCCACACATGGCAAGATTTGCAATCAGAGACGCAGGAGCAACAGTTGCTGCAGGCGTCTGCATTGAGCTTAAGGCCAAAGTATAAATCTATTTTTAGTATTTTATCTCATAACAACAATCCTTAAATATAATAATAATTGTCCTTTATTATGGGAGCAATATATCACGCAAGGACCACAACAAAGAGGGAACTTGAAGAGAAATTGAAAAATGCAGGTGATTATGTCAAAATGGATGTGCTTTCTTCTGCATTAAAAAAGCAAATTGACATTGAGACAAAGAAATATGTTTTGCTTAAGCTTACCGAGATATACGAAGCACGAAAGATGTTTTCTGAATCTGCTAGAATGATAAGAAATGCTGCAGAACTTAGCACAACTTATGAAGAAAAAATGAATGATTTCATGAAATCGTGCACTTTGTTCATAAGAAGTGGAAGCTTTGATGATGCAGATGTTTCATTTACAAAAGCGCTTGGATGTGCAACAGAATTGCAGAAAGGGAGATTAAAAGTTGCAAGAAAAGAAGCATATAAGACTCAAGCTAGAGAGTATGTAACAAAAGAGAGGAGAAGTCATGCAGTTATTGCATACGAAAAACTTTTGTCCTTTGATTTAAGCCTAGATGAAAAGAAAGAAATTCAAAGTACATTACTAATGCTTTACGAGAAACTCGGAAAAGTCAAAGATTTCTATGCCTTAAAGGCAAATATGTGATAAGATAACAAAATGGGCGAAACAAACGATGGAAGAAATCGGGATAGTACTTCTCCTGCTGTTCGACAGTATAATGAAGAGTTAGCAAGTCAAAAGAATCAGTATACTCTTGTGGAAGCTGTCAAATTATTAAAAAAAGGAGCTATAATAAAACCTTATCAAAGAGAAAAGGATAATTTACTTATCTATAATGGGTCATTGTACGAGAAAAGAAAAGAGAATTATAAAATCTGCTCGAGTTGCCAGAGTGAGCTTATAGTTTGCCCAAGTTGCCAGAAGGAACTGCCACTTGATAAAGAATTTTGGTGGATATTAGGAAAACGCATAAAAAAGGAAGAAGGCAGGAACATCTACACTCTTGAAGAAACTACCGAGTTATTAATAAGAGGCGTAGAAATAAAGGATTTCCAAGGAGGAAAAGAGAACTTACTGCGTTATAATGTTGGATTTGACCTCCTATTGTACGAGAAAAGAAAAGACAATAATCGTAGAATCTGCCCTAACTGTGACAGTGAGATTACAACTTGCCCGAATTGTCACAGTGAACAACCTTATGAAGAATTTTGGTTTATATTGGGGGAAGGCATAGAGAAGAAAGAAGGTGGATTAGAACAAAATATCAAGAAAGAAGGTGGAAATCCTAAACTTTAGTTCTGTTTGTTGAAATTGAGTAAATTACGCTCTTCAAGTGCGCATTTGTCTTCTATAGCCCCCGATCCTTTTAGGGAATTATAAACCCTAGTTGAGCATGCATCTTTTCCAGTTATTGCAGGACATTTATCGCAATAAGGTTGACTTTTGTCTGGGGAATCCAGGGTCTTAGCGAATATAACGTATGCAGTTCTTACCAATTCATCTCTTTCTTCTTCTGCGCTAACAAGAGGCAATTTGGCCATAGTAAAATTAAATTGACGAGACGTTGACTTAAGAAGATTCTCAGAGTTAAAACTGTCTTCTTCTATATCATTCGACCTAGTTAGAGTATATAATTCGTTTGTTCTGTTTTGCTGTGCAATCTTGTATGCATCTTCAATTGTTCCGACTGCACCAGATTCTTCCCACTTTTTCCAAAATCTTGGGTCATTAGCCTTGCTTCTATTTACCATAATTTCGGTAGAATTGGCAGATATTTAAATCTTCCTATTTGTTACCACTTTATAGAAACACTATTTATTGTTAAATTTTGTCTTTAGAGATAACTACTTCTTTATGCGGCTTTGCCTTTATGCCACCCGAAAGTAAAACCGTCTTTTTCTTCATCCGCGGAGAACCCCGCCAAATGAAATCTCCAATCATCCCAACTAGCAGCAAGCGCTGTATATCCATGGAACTCTGAATTAATGCTCTCAAAACCCCAAACCTTAGGCTGATAGAATTTGCCTGCGATTTCGGCGATTGCGTCAGCATTTTCTTCTCCAACATGTGCAATCACATAAGGATTCTTTGCAAATTGACGAAGAGATTGTTCATTAGTCTTGAAACCAAATGGAACAAACCTAACTCTCTTGTCATCTTTCTCAAGCATTCTCTCAAGAGATTTCTTATCAAAAGGCATTTTTCCGCCTACATTATCAAAAACAAAAACACCTTCTTTTGGAACCCAAAGATTTTCGGTTGCTGTCCAGAGATATTCATTTTTTAATATCTTTATTACCTCCTTGCATTTGGGAACATCTTGATTTTGAAATGAGTGATAGACCAAAGAGACTATCTGAGAAGTTGTTGGTCTTAAAAGGCTGGCGTGGTCAATTTGCGACATTACATTCTTGAATGTTCCTGGGCCGTAAGCCGGATGAACAAAAGCAGTTGTTTTTCCATTTTTAGTAATGGTAATGTTTTCATTTGTCTTGGCTGCTGTTTTCATAAGTTTGTTTAGAAATTGTATATATTTAAAACATCAAGGCAGAAAAATACTCAGGTTTAGTAGTTAAAAAATAAAAAGAAAAGAATAAGATTTTAGTCCGAAGATACGGATTCTAAGCCGTCAAAAAGTTCATCGCCGTCAATCTCTGAATCATCGGCGCTTAACTCTTCTTTTACAGCCGCTTGTTTTTTTACCTCTTTCTTCACCATTTTTTTACTCTTCTCTTGCCTAATTATATTTGTTTATAAAGTTTATGCTGTTTGGAGGATTGTGAAAATTCGCAAAGCAAAACTTTAAATATGCTCTTTTATTTTTATGTTAGAGATAGAAGGAATTTGATAGTATATTATCGATTCATATCATATTCACGCCCCGATGGGCATAATAGATGTTTAGATTCTTTCTATTTTGAATTAAATTAGTATAAATACGAAAAAGGAGCAATAAAGCTCTTTTAAAGGAAAAAATGGCAAAAGTAAGTCCAGCATCAATAAAGTACATGATTTACGCCTCTTTTAAGGCGGATGGGCATTTAGAAAAGCCCGATGTAATCGGAGCTCTATTTGGGCAAACAGAAGGATTACTAGGTTCTGAGCTTGAAATGAGAGAATTACAAAAAGAAGGCAAGATAGGCAGAATAGAAGTAGATTTGAATGTTGTAGACGGCAAAAGTGTTGGAGAGATAAGACTCCCAAGCGCCTTGGACAAATCTGAAACTACTCTTATCGCTGCTGCTTTGGAGACTATCGAGAGAATAGGCCCTACAGAAGCAAAGATATCAATAGACAAGATAGAAGACGTAAGAGGCGGGAAGAGAGAGTTCATTCTTAGCAGAGCAAAAAAGCTTCTTGAAGGTTTAGAAGGAGGCTCGGATCTTGAAGGAATGAACCAGACTCTTAAGGAAGAAACAAGAGCAGCTAAAATCCAAGAGTACGGAGATGAAAAACTTCCTGCAGGCGATCTTTCTGAAGAAGAAATAATAGTTGTTGAGGGCAGAGCTGATGTTGTCAATCTATTGAAGAACAGAGTCAATAATGTAATCGGTATGAATGGAACAAAACTACCTCTTGAGATTGCAAAACTTGGAAAAACGAAGAGATTAACTCTTTTTGTCGATGGGGACAGAGGCGGAAGATTAATCGCAAGAAATGTTGCAGACAATGCGAGATTGGAATTTATAGCAGTTGCTCCTGATGGAAAAGAAGTTGAGGAGCTTATGGGCAAAGAAATCTTGATGGCTTTAAGAAAAAGAGTTTCACCAAACGAATTTTTCAGAAAATATAAATCTGAAATTTCAAATGCACAAGAAGAAGTCGAACAAGAGCAGGCTACAGAAGTAGGCAAACCTGTCTTTGATGGAGATATAAAGAAAGAAGCCAAGAAAAAATATGAAGAAATAAAGGGTTCTAAGAACGCATTGATTTTGAATGGAAGCATGGATATAATCAGAAAAGTCAGCTCAAGAGAAGTTTCAAGGAATATAAGAGGCTCGAAGCAAAAAGTGTTTGCAGTTATAATTGATGGGCCTGCCTTGAGGGCGATAATTGAAGCATGTGATGAGGTAGGAGTTTCTTATCTTGCTGCCACAAATTTCTCAAGCTTCGAAGGCGCAAGAGTCAATTTAATCAGCCTCTAATAACACAAATTTCTCGCATCATATATGTTTAAATAGCCTCTTTTTTTGATTTTAAAATTGAACATAAAAAAGGCAATGGCGGAAATAAAAAAACAACCTAAAAATAAAAATCCTTCTAAAAGGGGAACTCTAGAATGCGAATCTAAAGAGCTTTACATTGGAGGAGAAGATGGCATCTACAAATGTAAAGATAAAAAATATTGTGAATATCGCCAGCCTCTTGGTGGTACACAAGTTTGTGGAATAGATTCAAAATTTAAAACTGATAGTTGCGGCTTTGCAGTGAGAAAGGAAGATTCAGAGAAACACTGGTGTGAGAACCCCTATAAGTCTCTTTTCTGCCAGTTTTGTTATGAAGACGAAGATGGTCAAAAGTACTGCAAACTTAGAGAAGATTAAATTTATATATAAACTTGGCTTCTTTTGAAGATAAAGAAAGGGTGATTAGATGTTAAAAAAAACTAAGAAAGGAGTATTCATTGCGTTGATAGTTGTTTTTGCTATTTCTGCGCTTCTGTTTGTCTATCTAAATTTTATTTATTCCCCAAGTTGCCAAAACTATGAGTGCTGGCAGAATTACATGACAAAATGTGAGAAAGCATCTTTTGTAAACGAACAAACTGAAGCTTCTTGGGGTTATGAGATAAGGGGAAAAACAGACAGTTTATGTGATATTGAAGTTACAATGCTTCTTGCGAAAAAAGGAGAACTTGGAATAGAAAAACTAGCAGGGCATAAGATGATTTGCTCGTACAAGATTGGCACAGCAACCTACGCAGAGAAAGATTTGAGTGTGTGCCATGGACTTTTGAAAGAAGAATTACAAACTCTGATTATAAACAAACTCCATTCTTACATAATCGAAAATCTCGGGCAAGTCGCAGAGGGCCTTGAACAAGGCATCTAATTCTCATGGCAATTAGGTTCGGACCGGCTGGAATTGGGCCTGTTGCGACGGCAGAGAAATTCCTTGAAAATTATAAAAAATTAGGATTGAGTGCGTGCGAAGTTGCTTTTACATATCAAGTTTACATAAAGCCTGAAGATGCAAAAAGAATAGGCAAGAAAGCCAAAGAACTTGGGATAAATTTGAGCGTTCATGCTCCATATTATGTAAATTTAAACTCTGACGAGAAGGCAAAAAGAGAAGCCACCAAAAAAAGAATTCTTGACTGCTGCAAAATAGGAGATTTGTTAGGAGCGAAGTTAGTTGTTGCTCATCCAGGTTACTATGGAGATAATAGAGAAGAAGCATATGAGACAATTAAAAAAGGTGTTTTAGAGATAAGAGATGAGATAAAAAAGCAGGGCTGGAGAATAAATCTTGCTCTTGAAACCATGGGAAAAATAAATGTTTTTGGGAGCGTTGAAGAAATTTCAAGGCTTGTTAAAGAAACTGGCTGTTCATTCTGCCTCGATTTTGCGCATATTTTAGCAAGAGAAAAGGAAGTTAATTATGAAAAAATAAAGAAATTATTTCCAGGGAAAGAATGGCATGTTCATTTTTCAGGAATTATCTATGGGGATAAAGGCGAGAGAAGCCACAGAAAAACAAAATCGGAAGAGTGGCAGGAGTTATTAAAAAATTTGCCAAAAGATAAGGACATTACAATAATAAACGAATCTCCTGATATGGTTAATGATAGTGTAGAAGGACTAAAAATCTGGGAAAAGATTAATTAAATTTCTTTTTCAATCCCAAATCTTCGCGCAATTTCCTTGTGCTGGCGGTCAATTTTTATTAATTTTGCTCTTGCTTTTAGAGGATTCATCTTGCATATGTTAAGAATCTCGAGTATCTTCTCGATAAGCTCTTCGTAACTTTCTCTTCTGTATTCTTTTAAGTTGTCTAATCTATCTTTAGTGTTTTGACTGAGTTTTATCGTTGTTATCTTCGAAATTTCTTTGTCCATATAGGTATACCAATTTCCACCTATATATACTTTATTGTTACTCTGGAATGGTTATTATTTGTCGTCACCGCAAAGTTTATAAGTAAGGCTTGGGTGGGTAACATTAACTAAATTTACACAAAAAACAAGAAAAACCATGACATATCAAAAAACATTGGTTTCGCTTGTAGCAATCTTTGCACTTGCGATTTCACTAATCGCAGGCGTAAGCGCATCTAGCATCAGTGTTGAAGTCAGTGGTGTTCAAACCAATGACATCGCAGTTTTTGCTGGACAGACACTCCCTGTAAGAGTTGTTTTCATGTCCGACACAAATGCATCAGATGTAAGAGTTAAAGCATGGATTTCTGGTGAACAAGAATATGCTGTCTCAACAGACAGATTTGACATGATCGGAGGCAAAGTTTATAGCAAACTTGTCTCAGTTCAAGTACCAAGCAATGTAGATCCTTCAGAGGATTTGAAGCTTGAGGTTCTTGTTGAAAGCAGAAATAGCGGCACTATTGTTGAACAAACAATAAGCCTATCTGCACAGAGAGAGTCCTACGAAGTAGAACTTCTTGATGTAGACATGCCTGCTGAAGTCAAAACCGGAACAAGTTTGCCAATTGACCTTGTATTGAAGAACAGAGGATATCACTTTGCTGAAGATACATTTGTCAAAGTAAAAATACCTGCATTAGGTATTGAGAAAAAGGCATACTTTGGAGATCTATCCCCAGTTGACCAAAGCAATCCAGACAAAGAAGACGCTGCTGAGAAGAGAATTGTGTTGAGTATACCTTCCAATGCACCAACAGGACTTTACCTAGTTGAATTGACGGTTTACAATGCAGATTCCAGCTCAGTTATGACTAAGAAAGTCTCAATCGTTGGCGGATCCAGCGAGAACAGCATCTTCATCACTTCTGCAAACAGCAAGACTTTTGCAGTAGGAAGCAAGACTGGATACAGCATGACGCTGATTAACTCTGGAGATAAAATCAGAGTGTACGAGCTTGTCGCTGAAGCACCAAATGCTTTAACGGTTAGCTTAGATGAAAGCGCTGTTATAGTTCCTGCTGGAACTAGCAAGACCGTTAATTTCGGTGTTGTAGCTTCTAGAGAAGGAGAATATAACTTCGCAATCAATGTCTACTCTGACAATGAGCTTACTAAGAGCAACAGCTTCTTAGCAAATGTTGACAACAAGAACGCAAAGGCAGGTTCTGCAGGCAGTGCAACATTAGTGTTGACAATTGTCCTTGCAATAATCTTCATTGTGCTTCTAGTAGTCTTAATAGTATTGCTAACAAGAAAACCAGAGAACAAAGTTGAAGAGTTCGGAGAAAGTTACTACTAAGTTTAAATTTTTATTTTTTCTTTTTTTAACTTATCTTTCTCCCCTTTTCTCTATTATTAATGCAGAAAACTAGTATTCTATAGTTTAGTTATTTTTATATATCCCATAAGCGAATTGTTTTTATGGTTTATCTAAAAAGATTGGTGGCGAATGGCTTCAAATCGTTCGGAAAGAAGACAGAGGTTCTATTCGACAAGGGAATTAACGTCATTGTAGGGCCAAATGGCTCAGGAAAGAGCAATATCTCCGATGCATTGTGTTTTGCCCTTGGAAGGCTCTCTGTGAAGTCCATGAGGGCAGCAAAGACACATAACCTTATCTTTATGGGCTCAAAATATATCAAGCCTGCTGGAGAGGCGTCTGTGGAGATAGTATTTGATAATTCTGACAGGGTATTCTCAATTGATAAGGATGAGATAAGCCTCAAGAGAGCAATAAGAAGGAATGGGCAGGGAATTTACAAGATAAACGACGAGACAAAAACAAGAGCTGAAATAATTGAGATGCTCGCCCAGGCAGGAATAGACCCTTACGGATTTAATATAATACTCCAGGGGCAGATACAATCAATTGTTAGAATGCATCCTGAAGAAAGAAGGAAAATTATAGAGGAAGTTGCAGGAATATCTATTTACGAACTAAGAAAAGAGAAATCATTAAAGGAGCTTGGGAAAAGTGAAGAGAAACTAAAGGAGATAAATGCGATTTTAAGAGAAAGAACTGCTTATCTTAGAAATCTTGAGCGAGAAAGAGCCCAAGCAATGAGATTCAAAGAGCTTGAAGATGGCATGAAGAGGGTTAAAGCATCTATCTTGGGCAAAAGATTGGAAGAAAAACAAAAAGAGCTCCATGCAATGTTAAAATCCATTGATGAAAAAAACACACAAAAAGAAAAATTAAGAGAAAACTCTTTGAAAATGCAGGGAGAAATTGATTCTCTCTCTGGAAAGATAGAACAGATAAACAGAAAGATAAGAGAAGCGACCGGATTGGAACAGGAAACATTGCACAATAATATTGCTAATCTGAAAGCAGAATTAGAGGGGTTAAGGGTAAGAAAAGAGAACTATGAAAACAGAAAAAATGAGACAGCAAGAAGAATAAGCGAGATTGAAAAGAATATTCCAGAAATAGAAAAGGAGATAGAAGAGCTAAAGAAAAAATCTCCGTTAATGGCAAAGAAAGCTGAAGAACTAGGTAAAAAGAAAAAAGAGCTTGAAGCGATAGAAAATGAGAAGAAAAAGCTGCTTTCAAGCAAGAGCGAGTTAAATTCTTTAAGAGAAATAATAAAAGATAAAGAAAAACAACTCTCTAGGAGTGTTGGTGAATCAGAATTGGCGCTTAAACAACTTGAAGAGTATTCCCAAGAACTAAATTATAAAGATGAGAAAGAATGCACCAAATCGATTGAGGTATTTAAGAAATTAATTATTGGTTCTAAAGAAAACATTGAAAATAGCAGGGCGGATGAGCTTGAAAATGAAAAATTAATTTCTGTTTTAGAGTCAGACATAGAAAAATCTGAGAAAATAAAAAGTGATGTTAAAGAAATAGATATCTGTCCGCTTTGCCAGAGCAAGATAACTGAAAATCATAAAGAACATGTGCATAGAGAAGCAGACACAAAGATAAGCGACGCAAGAGAAAGAATTGAAGACTTAAAAGAAGAACTTGCAAACTTAAATAACAAGAAAACCAAGTTTATGCAAGAATTAGAAAGAGCAGAAGAGAAGAGTTCAGATGCAAGTTCGGAACTATCAAGACACAAATCAATAAACGAAAGAAAGCTGCAAATTAAAAAGATAGTTGAGGGAGAAAAAATTCTAAAGGAAGAGTTGAAAATACTTGAAGAAAGAAAGAAAAACCTTGAAGCAAGAAGTGATGACTTATCAAAGATTGAAGAAAGGTACGAATCTAAGATGCTTGAGATTCAGGAGATATCCTCAAGAAGAGAAGAAGATGTAGACAATACCATTTTGTTCAGAAGCAGAGACCTTGAGGCAATGCATAACACAACAAAGCGGGCAAGAAAAGACCTTGATGAATTGGATATTTCTATAAACGAACTCTCTGAGGGTATAGAATCAAAATCAGAGAGCTTGGAGAAGAAGGAAGAGCAGGAAAGAGAGCTTAATGAGAGATTCAAGAATATGTTCGAAAATAGAGACAAATTGCAAACAGAAATTAACGTAAAAAACATTTCTTTATCCGAAATTCAAAGTGATATAAGACAATTTGATGACCAGATTAATTTCTTTAAGATTGGACAGGCGAAGATGGACGCAGAAAGGGAGACTCTGCAGATAGATTTGGGGGCTTATTCTGGGATAGAAACCTTGAAATTGAGCATGAATGCGCTTGAAGAAAGACTCACCAAGACAGAACTGGCATTAAGAGAAATAGGCTCGATAAACATGAGAGCTTTGGAAGTTTACGATGACATAAAGAAAGAGTATGATTTGATACAAGATAAATCAAACGTGCTTTTGAATGAAAAAGAGGATATAATGAAAATAATTGAAGAGATTGACAGGAAGAAAACAAGAACGTTCATGAGAACATTCAATGCGATAAACGAATTATTCACAAGAAATTTCTCAAGACTTTATACAAAAGGAGCTGCCAGCCTTGATATTGAGAACAGGGAAGATATTTTTGCAGGAGGAGTTGACATTACTCTCAAAATGGCAAAAGGAAAATATTTTGATGTTACTTCTTTATCAGGAGGAGAGCAGACACTTGTTGCTTTGTCACTTTTGTTTGCAATACAAGAGCACAAGCCATATCATTTCTATATCTTTGACGAGATTGATGCAGCCTTAGATAAGAGAAACTCGGAAAGGCTTGCTGGATTGTTAAACCAATATATGAAATCTGGGCAATATGTCGTTATAACCCACAATGATGTGATAATAACCGATTCTGATGTATTATACGGAGTCAGCATGCACGATGGCATTACAAAGATATTAAGCATTGACTTGAGCAAAGATGCAAATATCCAACAAGCAATCCAAACACAAGTTCAAACTCCACCAACTACTTCAGAAGAAGTTGTAGAAAACAAAGAAGAAGAAAATCCTTTTAGAGATAATTTGAACTAAAAATCTTTTAATGTTGCCTGTTTTTTGCCTTTTTCAGGAAACAAAGATTTCCAGGTTGCCCATGTTTTTCTAAATATTCCTGAATTTTCAAGTTCCTTTCCATGTTTTTTGAGAAATTCTTTTGTTGAAGGATCTGCAGGGTAGCCCGAACCAATATCCCCATACTTCTTGTATTCATTTTTTATTTTTTCTACTTCGTCCTCTCTTGCTACTTTTGCTAAAATTGAAGCTGAAGAGGCAGAAACGTGATTTACATCTGCTTTATGTTCGCAAACAACTTCCAAATTGTCTTTTTTATCAACAAATTCAAGAAGTTTTAATTTCCAGGTCTTTGTATTTACCGATGGACAATCCAAAATTACTTTTATTTTTTCTTTTCCGTCATTTAGAAAATTGATTATCTCGGCAGCTTTTACTGCTTCAAGTGTATTAAGATTTAGTTTCTTCGTGCTGACATATTTGTCTATTTCATCGGGAAATGCCTTTACAACTTTGTGATTTATTGAATTTTCTTTTATTTCCTTTGCGAGTTTTATTCTTAGAGGATGAAGAACTTGCTTTGAATCCTTAACACCTAATCCCTTTAAGACTAGTTCTTGCTCTCTTGTCATTAAAACTCCAGCAAGAATCATTGGGCCAATAAGAGGCCCGCGACCGGAATCGTCAATACCGATTATCAATTCTTTTTTCATTTTGCAAGTTTTAGGAATTCGGTTAGAATTATGTCATATCTTGCTTCATTGTAATGCCCCATATTTTTTTCTGTAATTGTTTTTGCGCCCAATTTTTCTCTAAATATAACTGCATCCGATATTGGGACATAAGGGTCATCCAAAGTAAAAAGAGCGGTTATCTTATTTGCCATTAGTTTTATTTTATCCAAATCAATTGGTGTTGTGAGCCATGATTCTGCAACGTCTTTTTCTTCTTGGGTTTCCAACTCTTTTAGGCTAAGCCAACCCGCAACCAAAAGAACACCCCCGACTTTAACGTCAATATTTTGCAAATATCTTAAAATTGCTTGGCCGCCGATGCTGTGTCCTATAAAATAAGTATCTTCGTCCACTTTTCCTACTGCTTTCTCCAAAGTTGGAACCCATTCTTCAATAAGAGGAAATTCTGTGTTTGGCATTACCGGAATAATAACCTCAAAACCTCTGAATTCTAATTCTTTTTTTATCCAAGGATACCAATCATCGTTTGGGGTTCCTCCCCATCTATGTGCTATGAATACTCGTTTTGCCATTGGTATTAAGTAGCGGGGGCGGGATTTGAACCACGCGACCTCCAGGTTATGGGCCTGGCGAGAACTCCAGACTTCTCCACCCCGCTATAAATATAAAGACGAGAAAGGGCTTAAAAAGGTTGCTGTATTTGTTAAAAAAAGAGTTACTTGATAATGATAAACTGGAAGATAATAATTGGAACTGCCATATTAATTGAGATTTTTACGCTCGTTCTGCGATTCACTTTTGATTTAAAAGCCCCGATTCTTTGGGGAAGAACAAGAAAGAAACTCGGAATGCCTTTTCTAATCAGAGTACACCACTTCTTTATAGGAATTTTAGGGGCAATTATAGGGTACTTATATTCCTCCGCGCTTGTGTTTAACATTGGGCTTGGAATATCGCTCTCCGATGTGATACATCATCTAATTCTTAAGCTAATCACTGGAGACTCAGAGATATTCAGAAAAGAAAATAATAAAAGGGCTAAAAGAGTTGTTAGAGGGAGGGAAAAATGAGCGGACCAGGAGAGGGAAAGAAGCTGATTGGCAAAGCCAATGTGTATATTCACGAGAAAGGAAAGTCAAACGCACGAATAACACACGTCGACATTGAACTTGACGAGCTAAACTCAATAATAAAGCCTGGAGAAGCAAGTTATGTTCAAGGAAAAGAAGGCGGAGTTTTCATTGGATTAAAAAAGGAAATGATTAAAAGAGCGGAGAAGAATCTAAAATAATGAAAAGAAAGAAAGGGAGAGGCATTTTTTACAGCACGCATGTTATAGAAAAAACTTTAATACACCACTTGATAGAATGGTGTGCTACACTTTTGAGCATTATAGGTGTTCTTCTTGTTAATCTTCAAAATCTAAATGGACTTTATCTCTGGATTCCTGCAAATATTTTGTGGATAGCCTTCTCATGGAAACATAAGCATTATGGCTTGCTTGTTCTTTCATGTTCTTATTTACTAATAAATATTATCGGGCTGATAAACTGGAAATTAGCATGAAAAGTAAAAAGTGGCTGGTGTTTGTTGTATCTTTTGCCGTAGTTTATGGTATTGCATTTCTCGGAAGTCTGTTTACTTCGCTAGGAGTTCAAAGCGCATGGTATCAAGGAATAAGGCCTCCAATAACTCCTCCAAATTATGTTTTCCCAATTATCTGGAACATACTTTTCCTTTTAATCGCACTTGCGCTTGCATTTAGCTGGATTCACTCAAATGGCAAGAGGGAAAGGAGGGCAGTTATGCTTGCATTTGGCATAAACCTTGTTTTGAATTTGTTGTGGAGTGCGCTCTATTTCGGGCTTCAGCAACCATTGCTGGCATTTTTTGATATAGTGTTGATTTTGTTTTCAATTATCTATTTAATGGTTATTACCTGGGAGATAGACGTGAAGGCGACTTTGATGCTCTTGCCTTATCTATTGTGGGTTAATTTTGCTGCGTTGCTAAATTTGCTTAGCATTTAATGCAAAAACGGCAAACCTTAAAAGCTATTTTTAATCAGTATTTATGAGCCCGGATGGCACAGCGGTTACTGCGTCAGGTTGCTAACCTGATTTCGCGCAAGCGATTCCCAAGTTCAAATCTTGGTCCGGGCGTTTATTTCTAAAGTAATTGGAAGTTTTTAAATATCAATCCTAACTTCACTATTTATGATCCTCAAAGAACTTAATTTTGATGATGCCGTAAAGCTTAGCAAACAGCTAAAGATATTTTCCTACTTTGCAAGCCCATTCTATTTGTATTACAATTGTCTCCTAGAAGAGAAGGGTGGTGAGACTTTGGTCTATGAAAAGCAAAAAATAGACAATAAATACCCCCTGTTCTGCCTTCCTAAATCAGACAATTTTGATAACCAGATTGTCGCTACAGGCTTTGATGAAGATATAAAGCATATAGAAAAAACCCATACTATTCTAAACAAAAAGGTTATAGGTTATGAGTACTTTTACTCAACAGATGACTGGATAGATCTCAAAGGTTCTAGTTTTAAAAGTATAAGAAAAGAGATAAATCATTTTCAAAAAGAACACAATTTTAAGATATTAGATAAATATCCCAAGAAAAAGATTATTGAGTTTATCAATAACTGGGCTGAAGAAAAAAGGAAAAAAGAGGCTAAACAGCTAACAAAAAGTTTGTTCGAACAGGAGTTAAAAGAGAGTATAGAAAATATAAAAATACTTGAAACTTATGGCCATAAGGCAATTTTCTTAGAAGAAGATGGAAAACTGCTAAGCTTTTCTATATTCATTCACTTGTTTGATAACTGCTGGGTTGCTTTGACGCAGAAAACAATACATGGACTTCAAGGATTGCCCCAATTTTTGCATCATCTTAAGTCTAAAGTAATGGGTCCAGGACAGATTTTCGCAACAGGAGCAGAAGCTCAGGATCCTAATCTAAAAGCATTCAAAGAGAGTCTTAGACCATGCAATGTAAAACCCATTTATGTGATAAAAATCGGGAACAAAAAGTAATAACCAAAAGCTAAGAAATAGTTCAGAATAGCTTTTTTAAGTGAACCGAACTTTCTATACTCTGCCTGGTCCGGGCGTTCTTTTCAATAAGTTTATAAATTTGAATTATTTGTTAGATATTATAAGGAGGTATTAAAAATGGCATTTGGTAAATGGCTAGCAATCATTGGCGGACTTTTGGCAGTAATAGGTTACTTTGTTGGAAGTATGCTTTGGTTGACTTTGGTCGGCGGAATTTTAGCGGTCTTAGGCGGATTCCTTAAGTAATTAAACAATACTTATTTTTTATTTTTATTAGTTATTCTTTAGATAAAATCTATAAGGAAGATTTACGCCTTTGGATATTCCAATGCGCTTTGATGTTAGAATGTTATTTTTTGTTATTTTGTCTCCTTGGTATAACCTTAGATTGCCTTCAAGCAAGTTTATTCCATTATGTTTTTTAGTTATCCCCATTGCTTGAACAAGCTTTGCGGGGCCATTGCAAAGTTCATTGACATTATCTTGATTTCTTCTCTTCTTCATTAATTCTATTCCTTTAATAGGTTCTAGCGCGCGGATTAGAACTGCTTCGCCTATCCCTTCTTTTGCGGTAACAACATTAAAACAGTGGTACATTCCATATGTAAAATAGACATAGGCTTTTCCAGGGAGGCCAAACATAGCACTATTCCTTTTTGTTTTTCCATTAAAGCTATGGGAAGAGGGATCGTTTAAGAGATATGCCTCTGTTTCAACTATCTTTCCTATTAACTCCTCTTTTTTTGTTTT
>Ga0315273_10004831_pt1 | contig 16589 bp, 11 predicted proteins | sample YL17G02_0_MG_FD_205753 | JGI IMG/M metagenome (GOLD analysis project Ga0315273, IMG submission 205753) | Sediment microbial communities from Yellowstone Lake, YNP, Wyoming, USA - YL17G02_0 | ecosystem: Environmental > Aquatic > Freshwater > Lake > Sediment | place: USA: Wyoming | collected... | reverse complement strand
CCACCAGCGCGGAGATCCTAAAGACTAACGAAGTGCCGACCCAAACTGCAGCACCCGCCGGCACACTAGTCTTGCCATGGGACCAAAGCGAGGAGCAGACCTTCGACTATATGAGTGATCTGCTGCTCCTCGGCATGACCAGGCAGCTAGCTACTAGCAATGGCCGGATGTCCCTGCGCAGCCTCGCCCAGCACATCGGCATCTCGCGTAGTACCCTCTCGACGCGCCTTAAGGCGCTGGTTCACCGCAATATCATTCAACTGCCAGAGCTGTCGCGGCTGGTTGGCATCAGCGAGACTTAACTTTGCATACCGACATTGTGCGCCTTAGCAGCTTTCAAATCACCACCATCATCGGGCTCCTACCGACTGAACGCCGCCGTCCGCAACCATTAGTACTCGAGCTAGAACTCGAGCTCGACTTGAGCCAAACCGCGCTGACCAGTGACCTCAGCTACAGCGTCGACTACTCGCAGCTCGCCGCCGAAGTCGCCTTCATCGTCCAGGCAGGACGCTTCAAACTCATTGAATCCGCAGCGTTAGCACTTTGCCATTACCTGATGACGCCGCCTGTTGATAAACCCTTAACCGTAGCCGCTGCACGCGTGACCTTAAGCAAGCCCGAAGCTTTGTCTGGCCGCGCAATACCAACGGTCTCAATAGGTAGGCGCAGCGAGCAGATTCAGATCCGCGAAGAACATCAAGGCGAGGCAACGGTGCTAGGAATCTATGAAACTAACGAGGTCTCGCTACTGCGCCTACAGCGTTGGCCCACCGCAGCTGGGTTGCCAACAACTGGTCGCTACACTGAATCCCAAGAGTTCACTATCAACCCTCAGACTCGCCTCCAGGTACTCCGAAACTCTACCCTCCAAGGCGACGGCCAGGTCTAGGGCTGGTGTCCCCAGGACCTGGGCCAAGCGGCTTAAAGGATGAACCATGCAGCATACTATCGACCGACTGCCAACATACCTCCGCCGCTACTGCGTCGATCAACACGCAGAAAAATATACCGCCCGCGACCAGGCGGCATGGCGCTATATCATGCGCCAATCTGGGATCTACTTTAAGACCCATGCAGTACCCATCTACAATGAGGGTCTAGGCAAGACGGGGATTTCCGTCGAGCGCATCCCAAGCATCGCAGACATGGACGTAAAAATGCGGGAGTTAGGCTGGGGTGCTGTGCCCGTCGAGGGCTTCATCCCACCGGCTGCCTTTCTCGATTTTCAAGCGCGCAAGGTCTTGCCGATCGCCTCGGATATGCGCTCAGTCGAGCATATCCATTACACTCCGGCGCCGGACATCGTCCATGAGGCGGCGGGGCATGCCCCGATCATTGCTGATCCAGCCTACGCCGAATATTTAACCTTGTATGCGGCAATGGCGCAAAAGGCCATCTTTGCCCAGGAGGACCTCGACGTCTACGAGGCCATCCGCACGCTCTCAGACGTCAAGGAAAACCCCGACTGCACCGCGGCAATGACCCAAGCAGCAGAGAGTGCCTTAGAGCGGGCCAATGCCGCAGTGACGTCCGTCTCCGAAGCTGCCAAGGTGGCACGAATGAACTGGTGGACGGTTGAGTACGGACTGCTGGGCTCCCTGGAGCAGCCGCGTATCTACGGCGCCGGCTTGCTGTCTTCGGTGAGCGAGAGTCAAAACTGCCTATCCACTGCGGTTATCAAGCATCGCTTGACCATCCAGTGCATCCACACTCCCTACAATATCACCGAGCCGCAGCCGCAGCTGTTCGTCGCCGCCGACCTGACCCATTTAGTGCAGGTGCTTCAAGAATTCGAGCAGACGCTTTCTTATAAACGCGGCGGAGTTTATGGCCTAACACAAGCAAAACTCGGCCGCACGGTCACGACCACAGTGCTTGATTCCGGACTGCAGATCAGCGGCAAACTCGAACAGATACAATTAGATGCACGAGGCGAGCCGGCTTATCTGCAGTGGAGCGGTCCGGTGCAGGTTGGCAGCAAGGATGCCCAGCTTCCAGGGCAAGGCACCGCCCAACATCCAAGCGGCTTCAGTTCACCGCTGGGTCGCGCCCAAGGCCGCCTTGACTGCCCTATGCGCCTGCTCAGCGACAGTGACCTCGAGCAACTCGGCATCACCCGCGGACAGCACTCGATTTTGGTACTGAGTTCAGGCTTCACCATCACTGGTCTGCTCGTGGCAAGCGTGCGCGAAGGCCCCAACCTGCTCATGCTTAAGTGGCGTGACTGCACCGTCACCAGTGCAGGTCAGACCTATTTCCAACCTGCTTGGGGTGATTTCGATATGGCCGTCGGCGAGCAGATCCCCGCCGTTTTCGGCGGCCCCCTCGACCGTGAAACCTACGGTAGCCTTGACATTGGCACCGCCAGCACCTCTCCAGCCCGCACGTCACCGTTCACTGCCAGCGAAAAAAGTGCCTTTGCTGCCTATGCCATGGTACGCCACTGGCGTGAGTCTCCATGGTCGTCCAGCATTAAAAATCAAGCCTTTGAGTTCAGTCAGCGTGTTGCTGCAGACTTTCCCAATGAATGGCTGCTACGATTGGATGCTGTCGAGTTGGCGACGCACCTGGGTCTGGCCGAGGCTGATGGCCTTGGTCGCCAGCTGCAAGCCGATGCACGCAGCTTCGGTCACGAAATCCAGTGGCTGGTCCGCCAAGGCCTAGCTGCCGTTGGCACCAACTAATTCCAGGCCAGGCCTTTCATCATAGGTAGTACCGTGCTCACGATCACCAGGTCCTTTCAGTTCTGCGCTGGCCATCGCCTCTACCGACCCGATTGGGACGAAGCGAAAAACAGCGCCGTATTCGGCCTCTGCGCAAATCCAGCAGGACATGGTCACAACTATATCCTTGAGGTTAGCGTCACCGGTCCCCTCGACCAGGAGACCGGCATGGTCATGAACTTGCGCCAGCTCAAGGATGCGGTGACGCAGCAAGTCGTGAACGATGTCGACCACAAGAACCTTAACACCGATGTACCCTGGATGAGCGGCATCATCCCTACCACCGAGCAATTTGCCGAACGCATCTGGGAGCGCATCGGCACTTTGCTGCAAAAGATCGCACCGCGGGTCGTACTCGAAGAGATCGTCCTGCATGAAACTGCCAATAACCGCGTGCGAAAACGCAGGAGCTAAGCCGGTGAACTCCTATTTTGGTTTTGCCGGTCGCATTGCTTTAGTCACTGGAGCTGGGTCCGGCATAGGCCAGGCGACCGCCATTCGATTTGCGGCAATGGGTACCGCTGCAGTCCTGCTGGTTGGCCGTGAACTAAGCAGGCTGCAACAGACTGCAGCGATGATCCAAGCTGCGACGCCAACATGCAAGACCAGGATCATGCCCTGCGACCTTGAAGATGCCCAGGATCGCCAGCGTTTGATCGATCTTGTCCTAACCAGTGGTCAGCTCGACATCCTCGTCAACAATGCCGGTATGATATCTGAAAGTCCGCTACGCGCGACCACCGCTGAGGCCTGGACCAAGACCCTGGAACTGAACCTGACGGCGCCTTTCGCGCTAATCCGCGGTCTCGTTGATTTGCTAGCAAAGTCCAAGCATGGAGCGGTGGTCAACGTCAGCTCGACACTAGCAGTCAAGCCCATACCCAACACCACCGCATACAATTCGAGCAAGGCAGCGCTCGGGCAAATGACCAGAACTCTCGCCCTCGAACTTGGATCAGAAGGTATTCGCGTCAATGCCGTCCTGCCAAGTATTGTCGACACTCCATTGTACCGCAGCCGCTATCCGGACGACGCGGCGTTTTTGCGCCACCAAGGTGCGATCGACCATATGCATCCACTTGGACGCATTGGCCAACCAATCGATGTGGCCAATGCGATCGTGTTTTTGGCGGGAGATGCTGCGGGCTGGATTACCGGGGTGGAGCTACCCGTCGATGGCGGGATGCTAGTTACATAATAAAAATTCGGCCCAGCGCGACCGCATCAGGAGGCGCAGGGCCGAAGCAGAACGCTGCCACCCGCCAAAGGCATCAGCTCTTAACTTGGCGCGCCGCCGCTACCAGAGTCCTCAAACCAAACGCCGACCCGCCGGTCGCAGGATAACCCACCGCCTGGCAGCTCCAGGCTGTTCCCGCTACGTCAAGATGAGCCCATTTTGCCTCACCCACGAATTCCTTCAGAAACATGCCGCCGATGATAGTACCGCCTTTGACGCTAGGTTTGGCGATGTTTTTTAAATCGGCAATCTCACTTTTGGTTTCCTTTTCCATTTCTGGCCACAGCGGCAGCTGCCACAACGGTTCGCCGGCATTGTTGCCGGCATCGAGCACAGACTGGGCGGTCGCCTGATCATTGGACATGACGGCAGCGCCTACACAGCCCAAAGCCATCAAGACCGCACCGGTCAGCGTCGCGATGTCGATGGTTAAGACTGGTTTATATTGACTAATGGCATAGTGTAGGACATCGGCGAGGACCAAGCGCCCTTCGGCATCGGTGTTAAGGACCTCGATGGTCTTACCATTCATAGCCCGGACGATATCACCTGGCTTGGTCGCGCTGCCCGATGGCATGTTTTCGCTTGCGCCAATAACACAGACGACCTTGGTCGGCGGTTGCACCTTTGCAAAGAACCTGGCCGCACCAAGGACGGCCGCACCGCCTGACATATCATATTTCATCTCGTCCATCGCGGCTGAAGGCTTGATGCTAATGCCTCCGGAATCAAATGTCAGGCCTTTACCGACGAGGGCGACGCAGCGGCTATTGTCCTTACCGTCGATCTCGATGACGATCGTCCGCGGCTCGGTGTTGCCACCATCGGCGACGCTAAGGAAAGACCCCATGCCGAGCTTGGTCATCTCGACTTTGTCGAGGATCTTGCACTTAATGCCATGCTCTTGCGCCATGTCCTTAGCGATGTCGGCAAATTTAATCGGGTCGAGGTAGTTAGGTGGAGCGTCTTGGAGAAAACGCACCAGAACCTGGGCCTTGGCTAGCTCGAGGGCTTCACGTAAACCGTCAGGATTAACATCAGCACCCGCCAAGGTAACCTGGCCGGGGAAGCGTCCCGCATCCTTTTTGCGCACCCCTTTGAAGCCTGGCGTATTGTACAGACCGCTAGCATAGCCATCAAAGGTCTCAAGCGCAGGCAACCCGTCGGCAGCCGCGAAGGCCAGGTGCTGTATGCGCAGCTCTCTAACTGCTTTGGCAGCATCCAGACCGAATTGCCGCGCCAAAGCCATGGCATGGACACGAGTGCTGTTTTGGCTGACCAGAGTAAACGTGACACCATCGATGTTCAAATGCAATGAACCGGCGCTAAGGCGCCAACCAAGGGCCATGGCCGCATCGGTAATCTTTCGTTGCAGCTCAGCAGGGAGCCTCGGGGCATTAAGTATAAACGTATCTTTATTATCATCGTTACCTTTAACGGCGACGACATGGTGGGCACCGCTAACCACGGTAGCACCGGCGGCCAAGCGCACGGCAGAGAGCCACTCGTTGACATCGGGAAGTAGTGAGTTCCAAGATTCCTGTTGTAGAGCGTGTCGCATAGCATGTTCCTTCAAGGCTTGCAGTGTCCAGAACCAGGAATCTACCGGAGCTTGACGTTGCGAGCAAGGCGAGCCGCCTTGCATACCCTTCTGCTTGAGACTTCGGCCAGAACCGATTAAAACAGCAGTAGCATTCGCCACCGGCGGATATCGTCCTGAAACTCAAGTGAAAACGAGGCATATATGAGCGCCATTGCGCACCTTACCGCCCGCGAGATCCTAGATTCGCGCGGCAATCCTACGGTCGAAGTTGAGCTGCTGACCGAAAGCGGCTTTACTGGCCGCGCCGCGGTGCCCTCAGGGGCGTCGACCGGCGAACTTGAGGCCTGCGAGCTGCGCGACGGCGATGCACGCCGTTACGGCGGCAAGGGCGTTCTTAACGCCGTGCGCAACGTCAAGGAGCGCATCGCACCGCGCGTCATTGGTATCGACGTCAATGATCAGGCGGCGTTGGATTATCTGATGATCCAGCTTGATGGCACTGAAAACAAGAGCAATTTGGGTGCTAATGCCATACTTGGCGTGTCCATGGCAGCTGCACGCGCCGCCTCCGAGCTAGCCGGATTACCGCTGTATCGCTACATCGGGGGCGTCTATGCCCACCGCCTGCCGGTCCCCCTGATGAACATCATCAATGGCGGCGCCCACGCTGACAATAACGTAGATTTTCAGGAGTTTATGATCGTCCCGCGCGGGGCACCGAGCTTTCGCGAAGGGTTGCGTTGGGGAGCCGAAGTCTTTCACGCCTTGAAAAAGGTGCTCAAGGCCAGAAATCTCAATACCGCGGTCGGTGACGAGGGTGGCTTTGCACCCGACCTCCGTTCTAACGTCGAAGCCCTCGACGTCATCATGTTGGCGATTCAGGAGGCCGGCTTCAAACCAGGGCAAGACATCGCTTTAGCTCTAGACGTTGCCGCCTCCTCGTTTTGCAAGAAGGGAAAGTATGACCTAAGCGGCGAAGGCAAAATCTTGGACACTTCTGGGATGGTCGACTTCCTTGTGGGTATGTCGAAGAACTACCCGATAGTCTCTATCGAAGATGGCTTAGACGAACATGACTGGGCAGGCTTTATCGAAATCACGAAGCAGATTGGCCAAAAAATTCAGATTGTTGGCGATGACCTATTCGTCACCAATCCGAAGATTCTGCAAAAGGGGATCGAGCAGAAGGCCGCTAACGCAATCTTAATTAAATTAAATCAAATCGGCACCCTCACCGAGACCATGGCCGCCGTCACCATGGCTCATCAGGCTGGATTTAAGGCGATTATTTCACATCGCTCCGGTGAAACCGAAGACACCACGATCGCTGATCTGGCTGTCGCCACCGGTTGCGGCCAAATCAAAACCGGCTCCGCCTCGCGGACCGACCGGATTTGCAAATACAACCAGTTACTGCGCATCGAAGAAGAGCTTGGAGATGTGGCTACCTACCGGTGGCCAACCTGAACGGCCGCCGACTTGCCTTGCTCGGTTTGAGCACCGTGCTGGTTGCAGCACGGTGCTCACTCGGCAACAGCAATGCGCCGAACGCTGCGATCAACCAAGCTGCAGCCGTGGGGTCCAGCTTTCGCCTCGATCAAAAACTAGCCAGGTTAGACTTGGATGAATGGACACGCCTTCCCCACCCGTTCGGGTCGGCGCGCCAAAGCGAAGTTCTAGATTGGCTACGCCGACGTCTTGAGGGCATCGGCCTCCAGGTGATTGAAGAGCCCTTTGACGCCACGGTACCCAATCCCTTAGCCCTATCCAGTAGCGCCCCAGTCGCCAGCACCCTGCAACGCCGCGGCCGCAATCTCTATGCTACTGCCCCAGGCTTGGCCCAGGCGCCTTGTGCCGTCGTCTTAGCGACGCATGTTGATACCAAGGAAGTAGTAGGAACCACCTACCTTGGCGCCAACGACAGTGGTTCATCTTCGGTGCTACTGCTACAGCTGCTTAGCTATTTGCAGCGCCCCGAGGTGGCCAAACAGCGGGACTGCGCGGTCATCGGTACTTTTTTCGACGGTGAAGAAGCCGTACTTCCCAATTGGGCCGATGGCGAGCTGATAGCGCCTACAAAGTTGATCGATCACACCTATGGCAGCCGTTTTGCAGCGCAGCAGCTGACGCCGTGCTCCGCCAAGACCGGCATGCTGCAGGCCTCGATGTGCCTGCCTAAGAAATTAGCCGGCATTCACTTGCGCGCCGTTATTTTACTCGACATGGTCGGCTCACCAGGCCTGCGACTAAGCCACGATAGCAATTCCTCTCCTGAGCTATTCATGACTCTCGGCGAATTAGCAACTGCGATGGGCCACGCCGAGGTACTGGCGGTGCATGAAAAAGCCATCGAAGATGACCACATCCCCTTTCTGCTACGAGGCGTGCCAGCGATTGATTTGATCGACTTCGAGCACCTCGGTTATTGGCACCAACCCGGCGACGGGGTGGAACACATCGATATGAACAGCCTAAATTTCGCTGGCCAGTTGGCTGTCGGACTACTTTCCAGGTTTTAGCAAAAACGCCAGACACCCCGCCATACGACTGAATTCATTGAATGTTTGACAATAATTAAGACACCCTCCGCCGACTAAGCAGCCCGAACTCTAAAGCATCGCCAACAAACCGCCGAATAAACAGACGGAACCAACAGAGTCCAATCCCCCAGGCGACAGGAGGGCCGTCATGCCGAATGCGGTCGAGTTTGATAAATTAAAAATCGATATTACCGAGACCCCCGACGAGGTGACCTATCTCTTTGTCGGTGACGTCGACGAGTCATTTCGGCAAAAAGAAGTGCCTCGCCTCAAGAAGAAGAAGATCACCTTCATCCTCGAACAGATCAATAACTTCAATTCTTGCGGCATTCGCGAGTGGATTTACCTGGTTCGCGACCTTGGCGAATTGGGCTCACTACACTTTGTCGCATGCTCGGTAACGATGATCGATCAAATCAACATGGTACCGGACTCTCTTGGTAAAGGCATCGTCGACTCATTTTATGCCCCCTATTATTGCGAGTGCGGGGGCGAAGTTAGCCGCCTAGTTCGGGTCGCCGACTGTCTAGCCGACCTACAGCAAAAGCATGCTCCCTTGTTTAACTGCGAGTCCTGTGGACGCAACTTAGAGTTTGATGCTCTAGAGGACAGCTATTTCCTATTTGCGGGAGCCGAACTGCCACGCGCTTCTTAGACACCTCGGAAGGATCCAGGGTGTTTCATTCCAACCGTTAAGGTAACAAACCATGGGCATGGACGCTCACATCTCTAACGCCTTCGCCGCTCTGGCAAAAAAATCGTTGCCGGAGCTACACGCGAAATTGGCGCAACTCGCAAAGCAGCCTGCACCCAACCGCGCAGCAGATGCTGCATTAATCCAACTACTCGCAGCCGCACGTGAACATATAGTCATCCTAGAAGCCTGGGCGAACCCCGTAACAGCAAAGCCAACTAGCGCCGGGATTGCCGGCGAACCGCCACCTGTCGAAGATTTAGATATGAATGACGCTGAGGCCATGGCGATGCTCGCAGACATGGCCTCGCCTGTAGCTCCAAAACCGGCAAACGAAGATATGGACGACGCCGAAGCCATGGCGATGCTGGCCGCCATGGATGCGCCGCTGGCCCCACAACCTACCGGTGGCGATATGAGCGATGCGGAGGCCAGAGCTATGCTTGAAGCCATGGATGCGCCCTTAGCGCCAAAATCTGCTGGCGGCGACATGAGCGACGCTGAGGCCAGAGCTATGCTTGAAGCCATGGATGCGCCCTTAGCGCCAAAATCTGCTGGCGGCGACATGAGCGACGCTGAGGCCAGGGCGATGCTTGAAGCCATGGATGCGCCCGTCGCGGCCCCAAGCAAGACCGTCGCTCAACCCAAGCCAACAACCATGAGTGCCGATGATGAAGCACTGGCTTTACTCGCGAGTCTAGGTGGATCTGATACTGATGAAGGTCCTGAGCCAGCATCTGCTGCGGCAGAGCCCGCTGAGCCGGCGCATTCCGAAGAGGCGGGGGGAGGCGAGCACCTTGAAGAAATCGATGAATTCGCTAAGAATGACTTTGCCTCCGATCCCGACATGCTCGTCGATTTCGTCACCAATGCTGCCGAAATCATGGAGACCCTGGACGAAAAGGTACTTCAGCTTGAGCAAAATCCACGCGACAAAGAAACGATCGAAAGCATCTTTCGCGCTGCGCACACCCTGAAGGGCGCAGGCGGCATGTTTGGTTTCAAAGCCATCGAGCGAGTCATGCACCGCATGGAAAATTTGTTTGATCTTGTGCGTAAAGGCACCCTGGTGCCGGACTCAAACCTAATCGATGTCTTATTTCAAGGGCTAGACGTCCTGCGCGGCCTACTCGAAGCGGTTAAAAAGAGCAAACCCTCAGGCATCCTGACAGTGCCGATTTGCAAGTCGTTAGAGCTGGCTATTCAGGGACGCTACGTCAAAGGAGCCAGCGCCACCGCTACGGCAAAGGCCACGGCACCGACCGCCTCTGTGAGCGCAGCTACGGTGGCTAAACCGAGCGCGCCGCTAGCGGCTAGCGGCGAGGCCGGTGGGCACGACAACGGTGGCGAAGAAAAATCTAGCAAAAAGCAAGGCACCGAACAGACGACCATTCGTGTCGACCTCGAACGCCTTGACGCACTGGTCAACCTCGTTGGCGAATTGGTGATCGATCGGACTAGGTTTGCGACCATAGAAGAAGACATTCGCACGACCTCGCCGCAATTGAAAGTCGCCGGCAACATGACTGAAACCGTGCAACTATTCGGCCGGCACATGAACGAAATACATGAAATTATCATGAAAATTCGGATGGTTCCAATCGGCAATGCCTTCAATAAATTCACTCGCATCGTCCGCGACCTAGGCCGACAGCTCAACAAGGAGATGGAACTCTATATCGATGGTGAAACCACAGAACTAGACAAAACGCTAGTTGAGCAAATCAGCGACCCGCTCATCCACCTGATCCGCAACTCCTGCGACCACGGTATTGAACTACCCGAGGTGCGTCAGGCCGCGGGCAAAAAGCGCGGCGGTAAAATCTCCCTATCAGCACGCCAAGAAGGCAATACCATCGTTATCACCATCCAAGATGACGGCAAAGGACTACCTGTCGATGTCATCCGGAAAAAGGCCATCGAAAAAGGTCTAATTACTGAGGACATGGTGCTTAGTAAACGAGACACCTTCAACCTGATTTTTGAGCCTGGCTTTTCCACTGCTGAAAAGATTACCAATGTATCCGGTCGAGGCGTCGGCATGGACGTCGTGCGCAAACAAATTTCGAAGCTTAAGGGCATCATCGACCTCGAATCGGAGCAAGGAAGAGGGACGACAACAACCATTCGCCTACCATTGACCCTAGCCATTATGCAGAGCCTATTGGTCGAGTCGCAGGGGGAAATCTTCGCTATTCCCCTTAGCGCCGTCATCGAATCGGTTCGTATCAAACCTGACGAAGTGCAATACGTCGGCGACTCCGAAGTCATCAAACGCCACGACAAGGTACTGCCGCTCATGCACCTTCACGACACCCTGGAGTTAGCCCTTAAAAATCAATCCTCTTGGTACTCAGCAAAGCCGCAAACCGAGGAGTCAAAGCGCCTAGCAGCGCTGCACCTAGCTAGACGTAAAGACCGACTCTACGTTGTCATCGTCGGTTCCGGGGATCGACGCTTTGGCATCGTCGTCGACCAGCTCCTCAGCCAGCAGGAGATGGTGATTAAGTCCCTTGGCCCAGTGATGAAAAAAATCCCGAGTGTCGCCGGCGGAGCCGTGCTGGGCAACGGCGAAGTGGTACTGGTCCTCGACATCCAAGAACTCGAAGACCGGTTTCGGTCGCGCACTAGGAGAAAGGTCGCATGAGCTGGAATGACGGTTCTTCAGCTGGAGTGTTCACAGGTACCAACAGTAGTATGTTTGCCATCCATGGCGAACTTGATGGCGAAAAGGTCGGCGAGTTTCAGGAACGCGAACAGTTTATAGGACTTTTCGTTGGCAAGGAGGAGTTCCTTCTGCCAATCGCCTCTGTCCGTGAAATCATTATGCTGCCTCCCATCACCTATGTTCCAAACAGCTCAGAGTTCGTCGACGGTGTGATCAACTTACGAGGCACCATCCTTCCCGCGGTGAACATGCGAAAAGTATTGGATATTCCTCGCGGTGAGAAGACCGTAAATTCTCGTATTGTTATCGGTCGCCACGAGGGAATCACATTCGGTATGATCGTCGATGGCATCACTTACGTCGTCGCTTTACTGCCCACCGAAATAGAGCACCAGATGATGCCGGGTAAGGGCTCCGGAGCCGAGTTTATCAGCAGCATGAGTAAACAAGGCCCCAAGATCTGCGGAATCCTTGATCTAGCGCGGGTCTTAAAGCACGTCGCTGGAACCCTCGAAAGCGAGGATTTGGACGAAGTCTAAAATCACGAATAACAACCAGACGCCGACCTTGCTTTTGTGGCATAATTGCTGGACCTAACCGCTACCACGTAAGGAGGGTTCCAATGAAGCGCTCGATATTCAACCAAAAGGGTGGCGTCGGCAAAACCTCGATTACCTGCAACCTAGCCGCTGCGTTTGCTAAAGCTGGCCGAAAGGTGCTTGTGGTCGATCTCGATTCACAAGCCAATACCAGCCAGTATTTGCTGGGTGCTGAGCTTGACCAAATCACGCATACTATTGCCGACTTTTTTGAATCGACCTTATCATTTAAGCTATTTGGCGACTCAATGCAGGGTGCTGTTTACAAGACAGCTTTTGACAACCTCTGGGTCATTCCCGCTGAGCACGGGCTTTCTGAGCTGCAACCAAAATTAGAAGGTCGCTATAAGATTTTTAAATTGCGCGATGCCATCGATGGCTTAATGGCGACCATGGCATTCGACGACGTCCTCTTTGACACACCGCCAGCGCTTAATTTCTACAGCATGAGCGCCCTCCTAGCCTCCGACAGCGTCTTAATCCCGTTCGATTGCGACGCCTTCAGCGCCGAAGCCCTGCTGCGAGTGATGGAGGTCATTGGTGAAGTAGCCTCTGATCACCAACCAAAATTACGGGCGGAGGGAGTCATCATCAACCAATATCAGGCCCAGGCCCGACTCCCAGATGAGGCCATAACCAAGCTGCAAAAGCGCGGGTTTCCAGTCCTCAAGCCCTATTTATCGTCGTCAATCGCCATGCGCGAAAGCCACGCCGCACACATGCCGCTAGTATACTTTAAGCCCAAGCACAAATTAGCGGCTGAGTACACTGAGCTAGCTGAACACCTAATGAGTCTCGTTCCTAGCGAAGCGTCCCTAGACCACAGGGCAGTGGTGTTAGGGCACGACTAATTGCAGGCCCTAGACTTTAATCTTGGTAATAAATTCGATCAACCCCTTACTATAGGTGGACCGCTGATAGATTTCGCTATGCTTTAAGGCATTGGGCCGCAACAGATCGTCGTTGACTAATGACTCGAAGAGTCCAATTGCGTCTAATGTTTCAGCCATGAGCATACGGTAAAGGTGGGTTTGCATCGCCTCCCATAGCTGGAGTACCTGCTCATCGGTGGGCATGCCGAGTTTTTCGTGGACATCACGTAAAGGGCGCAAATCGGTGCCTTGCAGCTCTTTGTCGAGAGTGCTCCCCCCGGAAAGCTGACTTTTTAGCTTAGAGAACCCTTGCATATTCATGTGCCCATGCAGTCGTCCGAGAAAGGGAATAATCTCCTTTTGCGGGTCGAGTGCGAGGGGTACGAAATAGTGCACGCGAATCGACCAGACCATCCCAAGTAAACGATGAAACAAGTGGCTCGGCGGGACTTTACGGAAATACACCTCGTCCAGGTAAATCGAGCGCCTTAGACCGTCATAGAACAAGTCGCCACCCAAACCATTCAGACTAAAAAGCTGGAACTTCTGCCCTGCCAGGCGCTCGGCGAAAAGGTGCAGGCCCACATCCTTAAGCAGGCTCTTGTCCCACACCAAAGGCTTGCGGAGCTTATTCAGCTGTGCTGCGCTTAGGCTGAGCTTCTTTTGTAGATACGTGAGTGAAAAGCGGTCGCGAAAGACTTTAACCAGGATCGGAGTCGCCATAATAATGAATTTGTGTAGCGTTGAATGCAGGATCGGTGGGCTGACCTGGGCCGGAAAGCGATCTTTACCGATGAGCGGATAACCAAACTCGTCGGGCTTGCGCCACACTCGCCAGTGCCAATTACTCAAGCGATCGCAGGTGCCACCGACCAGGGCGACGCACTGGATCGCTAAATGCTTCTCGATTTCGCTAGCAAAGGCCTGCTGCAGCAGCCGGCCGATAAGATCGGCGTTAAAATCACCCTTGATTACCGCCAGACGCCAATCGCTTTCGCCCCCTTCGGTGCCCACGTTTACAGCAAAGATCGGGTTGCGTTCAGCATTCGACATCGAGTCACCAGAACGGTCTGAGTCGGGGTGCGCCGAGGGCTCGCTCTCGCCCATACCTGGAGGTACCGACCCGACAGCGACCGTCATTTCATCGCCAGGCCCAATATCGCCACCTTGTAAAAGACCGCCCTCGCCGGCAACATCTCCGTCGCCTTGATCAGCCATTGTATTGAGGTTGAAAAGGGGAGGGACCTGCTCCTTGACCTTGTTCCTTGGCGGCGGACTCTGCCCCTCTTCGTAAAGGGATAGTTCATCATCGGATAGCTGCACGTCCTCAGGAGGGACAGATGATTCCCGGGACTCAGATGCGGCTTCGACTACGGCTGATGGCAAAGGCGCCGGGGCTTCGTACTGAACATCGGCTATAGCTTCTTCAAGGCTGAGCACGAAACCACCGAGTTTAGCCTCCGACCCAAGCACCTGCTGACCCGCAGGCACAGCCTCCGCGGCTTTAGGCGGAAATTTAAGCTGAGGAATAGGCAGCTCGACCTTCAAACTGGTCGCTGCCGGTTGCGGTGCAGGTCCTGCGCCCGCGAATACGTGGGCGAAGAGTGGGGTGGCAAGTGGTTGTACACCATAATCAATAGTATCAGTGGGTGCCTGCGGGTCCGCTGCTAGAGCCACCTTCGGTTGGCCGAACATCTCTAGGTCGACAGGCAATCCAGGTGCTACCGGAGCTTTTACAGTAAAAGCCGGTAGCCTCAGTGCTGAGGCCGGCTGCGACACGCCAAATCCTAAACCTTCGCCACCGACATGTTGAACTAAATAAGCTGGGTCTTGCGACATCACCGGGCTGAGGCTACCTTCTTCCCCGTCCAAGCGCCCCTCGGTCACGGAGGCAGCGCGATTAATTGAAAGTACCGAAGCCTCATGCTGTAATTCAAGCCCGGACCCTGCCTGAGACGTGGTAGCCACTTGTGGAGAGACCTCTGCAGCATATTCCTGCTGGCCCGCCATAGCGCCTCGCTCGATGTTTAACTCGCCTTGCACCGCCTCCGCATCCGGTCGCCACGAGGATTCACCCGGCATCGCCAGGTCAAAAGTCCTATCTTGCGCACCCGCCATAGGTGATAAGACGTTCCCTGCACCGTCCCCCATGTCATCAGTGAGCGCAGGCGGACTCCATTGCTGTGATGACTGTTGCTCTGAGGCTACTGCCGCAGGCACTAGGACTGGCGGCACACTGATTGGCTGATGCGAGCCGCGCGCGGCCTGCTGCGGCTGCAGGAAGATCCGCACTCCCGAGTTTGCTGCAGACAGCGGCGCATGACCGCTGTTGCTAATGGGCGGCTGAACCGTCGCAGCGTCGCGGGAGCTCCTAGCGCGCCCTGAAAGTAGCTCCTGTTTAAGCTCATTTTCAAGATCATTGACCTCCACCTGTAACGATTCGATGGTCAACGGGAAGGACTTCAGTGGCCGCGGATCAGCTTTTAGCTTTGGTAAGATGGCGCGCAAGTGCTCTAGTCGCTCGGACGGGGTGCCAAATTCAATCAGCAGAAAATACAGCGGCATCCAGGTCCGATAGTCATCTGGCTCGGCAGCACAGGCCTCAGCATAGACCGTCATTGCCGTTGCTCGGGTCGATTCCTGGTCGAAAAGCAAGGACGCATACTGAAGGGTCAGTTCATGCTTGATCTTAGGTCCGATGCGATCGCCAATCTGATGTTCAAAGGCGGCTTGGTAGCATCCAACCATCAAGTGCTTAAGCTCCGCCTTTTCAATAATAGCGCTGGTCTCTGCCAGGTAGGTACGCAGCTTGGACTTATTCGCGACGCATGCTAGGCCACGCCACCAATGGTTAATGACTTGGTCCTGTTTGCCCGATACTGTCGCGGCCTTCATTGCAACCTTGTGCAACTCACTAGATACCAAGCTGTTGTCGAGTAAGGCGCCGGCAAGGCGGCCGGCCATTTCCCAAAGGCCGCGGTTGTAGGCCTGCTCGACATGCGGCTGAATCAATCGCTGAATGGCCGAGGCGTCCTCGCGCAGCTTGAGCAAGCGCCCAACGCTGCGCGTCATTGCCGGCACGTCCAGGGTCGCAGCAGCATCGAGGAGAAATGCATAGTGTTGCTTAACCTCATCAACGCGATCGTCCATTGCCGCAGCCAAGGTTGCCAGCACCAGCCTTAACTTGTGGGGCTCCGAGCTATACTCTATGGCGGCAGCGTACGTCTGCCGCGCTCTGACGATGTCTTTGAGCTCACTCGAATAGACCAAGCCCAGTTGATCCAGCAGCAAAAACTTTCGCCGCCGTTCGTCCTCTAGGTCGGCCTGTTTGTGCAGAGCCTTGGCCAGCAAGCCCCAGTGACCGCTCCGGCTAACTAAGGCACGAAGCTCAGTCAAGTCATCTTCGGCACAGGCAACAAGAACGCAAAGGCGCGCTAGCATCAACTCCGTATTGGCCTCCTGATACGGCCGTTTGGCGTATAGGGCCGCGGCTATACGGGCATGGGTAGCGGCGATGGTCGGAACCTGCGCCTTCATCGACATCAATTCATGATAAAGCGCTAGGTCTTGATCCTGCTTGTCGAGCAGACCTTCCACCACTCGTTCAGACAGGGCCGGTAGCAAGCCGCTTTTCAGCAGCGCCTGGACGTAGAAAAGCAGCATTTGCCGATTGCCACTCTCCTGTAACGCCGCCAGGGCCTTCTGCAGCA
>Ga0315273_10004830_pt1 | contig 16589 bp, 16 predicted proteins | sample YL17G02_0_MG_FD_205753 | JGI IMG/M metagenome (GOLD analysis project Ga0315273, IMG submission 205753) | Sediment microbial communities from Yellowstone Lake, YNP, Wyoming, USA - YL17G02_0 | ecosystem: Environmental > Aquatic > Freshwater > Lake > Sediment | place: USA: Wyoming | collected... | reverse complement strand
TTGAATTTGATGTGTCCGTTGCACTCGATAAATTAGATTCCTTAATAGAAAAACTATCTTCAATTGGTGAACTAGATAATATGCGACACATAGTTGAAGAAAAAATTGATAAAGAAGAGGGTATCGTCGATGGAATTTTTTATTTTAATTCTGAAAGATTTTGGGAAAGTCATGAATCTCTAGAAGGTGTTTGGAAACAATGCTATGGGCGAGAAAAAGAATTAGTACAAGGAATAATTCTTCTTGCAGTAGCATTCGCTCATGCTCAAAAAAATGAAACTAGCATTGGTCTTGGCATGCTAAGCAGGGCATTAAAAAAACTGGGTGACTCTCCTGCGATATATGGCAAAATTGATGTCAATCTAATTCGAAATAAAATCAAAGAAATGCAAAAATCTAATATTCTTACGTTATTTGAGATTTAATTAATTTAAGAGCTGTTGATACTACATCTGATCCTTGAATTAGTCCAATACTTCCTTTATTAGCTTGTTTCTCAGTCATTCTTGTCGTTCCATCATTTTTGATAAAATCGCCTGATACCAAAATTGGCACAGGATCATCGCTGTGACCTTTATTGATACACGGAGTTGAATGATCTGCAGAAATAACAATGGCTACTTTACTAGAATCGATATTATCTAACAATGTTTTGAAAAATCTTTTATCAATCTCTTCTATATTTTTCATTTTTCCAATTGCATCCCCATCGTGACCAAATTCATCTGGACCTTTTAGATGTACATAAATTGCATTTTGAGTTTTCATTGCGTTTGCAGCAACTCTTGCTTTTTCTTCATAATCTGTTAATCCTCCCGCTTCAAATGCTTTCATTTCTAGTACTTTAGAAATTCCAATCTCTACAGGCATATCTACAATGCAAGAGAAATTCATTGAATGCATTTCATTGATTGGTCTTACATCTGGATATTTGTTTCCCGCATCTCTAAGTAAAATGCAACTAAGACTCTTCTTTTTAGACTGAATTCTTTTTTTGTTAATTGTACTGTTCTTCATAATTGTTAATGATTGTTCGGTAAATTCATTAACTAATTTTGCTGATGTCTTGGAACTTGTTGTTTCATCTAGAGGGAAACATTTTTCAATTCGTAAAAAATCTCCAACGGCTTTGGCAATTCCCATTCCATCTACTCTAGCATATGCTGGATCTGTATTGGTTATTTCAGATGATAGTTTTTCACCTATTGTTCTGATCCTTACTGTGACCCTATGTCCTATTGTAGGTGATACGACTACTGATGAGTTTGGATGTGAAAATTTAATTTTATTCTCAATTTCTTTTGCAATTCCATCTGCATCATCTTTTTCTATATGTCTTCCTGCCCGTCTATCTATAATTACTCCTTCATCATTTAATGTGGCAAAGTTGCCTCTTAGTGCCAAATCCCCATCTTTGAAATCAATCCCAACTCCAATTGCTTCTATGACTCCTCTACCTGCATAATCTGCATGATGAAATTTGTATCCTAGCATATTAAAAACTGCAATATCTGATTCTGGGGCTATTCCTTTTCCTACTGAAATCACTTCCCCAATTACCCCATTTTTTGCTAATTTGTCAAGAGTTGGCGTATTGGCAGCTTCAAGTGGTGTTTTGCCACCTAAGTCGGGATGTGGAAGATCACCTACACCATCTAAAAGAACATAGATCATATGAATATTAGAATTATTTACATCGGTCATATTTTCCAAATTTTTATTGCTCTCCTTTAAATCTTGCATCAAAAAATGCGATCTGGATAAAACAATCCTTTTCAACCCTAATGATTATTTAGGACTTTTGCAAATCACTATTTTGTATTTTAAAAAAATATGTCTGATCAAACAGAATTTTATTTTCAACGAAAATATTTTTTTCTGATTTTTCAGTGTATCAGTAAACGTTTTAACATCCTTAGACTTTCAGTATGAATTATGGGAGACATGCGAAAAGACTATGTTTCAGATCGTTTTATGATTGTCTCAAAAAAAGATGATAAAATAATTGATCCAAAAAAATCACCGTTTGCTCCTGGAAATGAATCTATGACTAATCCTTCAGTTCTCTCTTTAGTTGCTAAAGATGGTATGTTGCAACGTCTTCAAGATAGTGAGGATGATTATGTTAAAGGCTGGTCTATTAGAGTTTTTGAAAGTAAAAACCCAATAGTCTCAATTGAAACAGAAAATTCATACAGTGATAGACCTCATTACAGTGAACCCGCTTATGGATATCACTACATCGTTGTTGCTTCTCCTAAAGAAAAAGATACTCTAGCTACCATTGATACTGAACAGTGGTCAAACGTACTTGTGGTTGTTCAGGATAGATTACGATGGCTATATACACAAAAGGGTGTATCGTATGTTTCAATTTATGCCGATCAGGGAGAATCTGCCGGAAGTCAAAACCCCCACCCTCATTTGAATATCTTAACATTTTCAACCATACCTCCAATTATTGAAGAAGAGGCAGAAGCATCTCATAAAATTCTTAACGAAAAAGGCGTATGCCCAATGTGTCAAACTGTAAATGAGGAAATAGGCGGTCCAAGACAGATTATTCAATCTGAAGGTTTCATTGCATTTTGTCCTTGGGCACCATCATATCCATATGAATTTTGGATTTCTCCAAAAAAACATGCAACTGGATTTTCTAAAATCACTCAAAAAGAAATTAATGATTTGGCTCTGATATTACGAGCTACTCTTGGCGGGTTATCAAAAACAGTAAAAGATGTTTCATATAATATGGTATTTCATTTATCTCCTGAAAAAAAAAATAGTCGACAAATTCACTGGCACATTGAAATCTATCCAATAACTAAATCTTGGTCTGGTCTTGAAAGGGGATATGGTGTATTTCTTAATGATTTATCTCCGGAACAGGCTGCAGAAAAGCTTGGTGTATCCTGCAGAAAAGAGTTGGCAAATCTTGTCGGTATTATCTGAATAGTTTATTTATCAACTAGATTTTGTTAATGTTATGTCTCTTGAAAAATGGGCTGCAATAGCTAGTATTGGATTGTTTGCAATGTTTGTTGGAGAAATGATTACGATTTATAATTTTATGACTGATATTCCAACCAATTTTGAATTTAGTGTTGGTTTTGAGCCAAATCCAAAAATTCTCCAATTTATTTCGATTGGAATAGCTCCTGCATCTATTTTAGCTGCACTTTCGTTTATTCTGTCGAAGCGTTATGGATCTATACAAATTGGTTCAATAATACTGGGCGGTGGAATTATTCTGTTAATTGGAATGACATATTGCTATACTCTCTTGGATAATCTCGCTGTTCCATATTTGACAGACGCAGTGAAAATAACTCCTCCTCTTTTTATGGGTATTTCAATACCTGTAATGACGGTTGGAATATTTCTGATTAAAACAAACAAGAAACGTCCTAAAAAAGAATACTTCTAAATATGATCAAATCTTAATGCGTTTGCATTATGTCTAAAACCCAATTTTTCATAAAATGGTTTTACTTCATCAACACAATCTAAGATAGTTTTGTAGCAGCCTTCATCTCCGGCATATTTTAATATGTAGTTTACAATTTTTTCTCCAAGTCCTTTTCCCTGATGTTCTTTGTTTACAACAACATCTTCTATGTGGCCAACTTTTCCTCCATTATGAATAAATTTTGTTTCTATCAAGAGTGTTATCGAACCAACTACTTTTCCATCAATAACTGCCACTACGATTACATGCTCAGGATTTTGATTTATTTTATCAAAAATCTTTTCAGCAATTTTTTTATCTATATCACTTGCTTGACGAAGAGAATCAAGTGTTGTTAAAAACCCATTCAACAGATCCTCTTTTTGTAATTTTCTGATAGTTATGTTGTTATTTTTTTCCATTAAATCTTTCCAAGATTCTGAAGATATTCCTTATTTGCCTTTAGATACGTTGCTTTATTTCCGATATCGAGGAATTGATCTTTGGAAACAATACTGCTGACAATCTTCTTTTTACTCATCGCTTTTTTTATTACATCATCCATTCCATAGGGTATATTTTTTGGAATTAGATCCAGCACGCCTGGCTCCATTACATAACAACCCATGTTGATATTTGCCTTGATTTCTGGTTTTTCATTCCAAGCAATTACTTTACCTGTTTTTGTAGTTTCTATTACCCCGTACGGAAGATTTGTTTTGTATTCATTCAAACTCATCGTGACGAATGATTTTTGTCGATAGTGCTGATCTATCATTTTTCGCAGATTGAAATTATATATTGAATCTCCATACATGCAAACAAAAGTATCGTCGAGGAATTTCTCTGCTGTTTTAAGTTGACCTGCAGTGGCTAATGGTTTACTAGAAATTGCATATTCAATATTTACTCCAAATTCGCTACCGTCTCCAAAATAATCTTCAATTTTTTTTCTTAGATAACTAACACATAATACGAATGATTTTACCCCATTTTTGCTTGTCCAGTCAATAAGATGTTCCAAAATTGGTTTGTCTCCTAATGGCAGCATTGGCTTTGGGAGGAATATTGTGTATGGTTGTAATCTCGTACCTAATCCCCCTGCAAGTATAACTGCCTTCATGAGATTTTCTTTGAAATATGACTATTTATTCTAAGATATGGATTCCTACAGAACAACTAAAATCAATTAAATAGCTTCAAAATTTTTTTAATGACTAGTGATGGTGTTTTTGCAAAAACTATCATCATTGGCTCTTTTCCAAAATCTCCTGTGTGATAAATTACATCTGGTTGTTTTTCTGACATTTTCATTGCCATTTTTATTCCCCACACAATAGATGACCCTTCTTTGTTTTTCACTTTTTTGGGTTCCTCGCTTCTATTGTAACTAGAAATTATCAGACCTGCTTTGGATAGTTTTGGAATATCCGTTGTATTATATTTTAAATTAATTGCTGATCTTATTTCTGGATATTTTTTGTTCATTGAAATTAACGCCGTTGCCACATGTTTTGAACCTCCGTATGATATCTCTCCTGCAACTACTATTTTGTTTCCAGTTTTTACAATTCTTCCACAAACTCCAAGTACATCTTCAATTGATTTAGGGTTTTTTTTTGAAAACACAAAATTAGTTTGGCATTCCGGAATTTTTTTATAAGCATCTTTGATCTCTATAAAACTAGTAATTGCATGAGTTAATTCTGCACGAATGACATCTTCATTTCTTACCTGCGTAATCGCAACTCCACTTCCAATGTTTTTAGCATTTTTAATTGAATTCACTGTAAATTGTTTTGAAAATTTTACTGCATCTTTTAATGTTTTTCCATCTGCTAATGCAAATAACATTGATGCTGCATAATTACAACCACTTCCATGATTAATTTTTAAAATTTTTCTACTTGATACCATGTATTGTTTTCCTCCCTCTAATATGAAATCTGAAATTTGATTATTTTTTATTTCTAGTCCTGTAATTACAACATTTTCTGTACCCATGTTTTGAATTTTTTGAGCAATTTTTTGAAGAGATTCTTTAGAATCAATTTTATTTTTTGAAAGAAATTCTGCTTCAAACTTATTTGGAGTAATTACTGTGGCTAAGGGAATTAAAAATTTTTTAAAATCTTTAACAGCTGATTTCTCTATGAGTGATCCTCCTGTCGTAGATCTTATTACAGGATCTAATATGATTGGAATATTTGTACTCTTAATTTCATTATGAATTATTTTTATTGTATCTGAATTGTATACCATTCCAATTTTTATCCCATCAATTTTAAAATCTGAAAAAATAGAATCAATTTGGTTTTGCAGTATTTTTTTTGAGACTGGTTCAATAATTCCAAAACGTGAAGTGTTTTGACTTGTTACCGCAGTAATTATCGTTAAACCGTAAGCATTAAGAGAATCAAATGTTTTGATATCACTCTGTATCCCTGCACCTGAGGATGGATCGGAGCCACCTATTGAAAGTAAATTCATAATATATTTTAAAACGATTTATCTTAATCTGTTTTTCCTTTTAATTATAATTTGTATGTTTTTGTAATAATTTCATCTGATTACACCATTTTAATTTATTCTATGGTAATAGCATGGAATTTATGGCTGTAAAGTTATTTTTATTTATCAATTTGAATAATGATAAAATTCCTCTAATGCGTAATGCTGAAGAACTACTATGTACTACCTGCTTGCTTCCTATGCAATATCAAAAGAAAATAGATAATGTTTTTCTTTGGCAATGTTTCAAATGCGGCAAAAAATATTTTGTCTCTAATACTTCTGACATTTATACTGTTATGGAAACTTGGAGTTCATCTTAATAGAAGATTTATAATAATTATGATCTTAAAAATAAACATCAGTTTTATAAAAAAAATTTACTTTATTTAGTGAACATTAGACTAATTTTTAAAAAAACCAAGTATTTTTTATCATTCTCAAAGAAAAACACTAATTTAGATAGAACATCTTCAATCAAATTGGGCCATTATTTTCATACTTTCTTCTTCGTATTTTTCATTTTGATAAATTATGTTCTATTTTTTATAGTACATTTTAACACTTTTGTAAAAACGAAATTTATCCTTCAAACTTTGGAATTCGCTTCATCCTGAATGCATTATTTTTTATTATTGATCTTATGTTCGTTCATATGTTCAAATTCAATCATTTTCATCATCGTCTTAATGATCTTTCAGTATTTTTGATGTTTATCTACCGTTATTGTTTAAATCAGACTAAAAGATAGGTATTGTATTGGGTACGCAAATGAGTGCAGCACGAAGAGGTGTTGCTACGGATCAAATGAAAACAGTGGCAAAAGATGAAGACGTTACTTTGGAATGGTTATTACCTAAAATTGCCAACGGCTCCATCATTATACCTAGTAATAATGTAAGGCCACAAAAAATTCATAATGTTGGAATAGGGAAAGGTCTTAAAACTAAAGTTAATGTTAACATAGGTACCTCTACCCTAAATGTAAACTTGGAGGATGAAATTGAAAAAGCAAAGATTGCAGTAAAATATCATGCAGATACAATAATGGATTTAAGTGATGGAGGTGATATTAAAAAAATACGACAAACTTTGTTAGAAGTAGCACCCATAACATTTGGAACAGTTCCAATATATGAGGCATACAATTATGCTATAGAAGTTCATAAAAATCCATTAAATCTAACTGAAGATGATTTTTTAACTGCGTTTGAAAATAATGCAAAAGATGGTGTTGATTATACTACAATTCATTGTGGAATTACAAAGGATATTGCAAAAAGAATTCTAAAAGTTCAACGGTATGGTGGTGTTGTAAGTAAAGGTGGGACTATTACTGCAGCATGGATGTTAAAACATGATAAAGAAAATCCATATTTGACACACTATGATTATCTTATTGAAATTGCCAAAAAATACGATGTTACATTTAGTTTAGGTGACGCATTGCGACCGGGCTCTATACTTGATTCTCATGATGAACTTCAAATTCAAGAAATGATTAATGTGGCACAATTAACTAAGCGTGCTCATGAGCAAGATATCCAAGTAATGGTTGAAGGTCCAGGACATGTTCCATTAAATGAAGTATCTACTAATGTCAGATTGGCTAAATCTTTAATTGGAAATGTGCCTTACTATGTTTTAGGCCCACTAGTCACGGATATTGCATCTGGACATGATCATATTGCAAGTGCCATTGGTGCAGCAGTATCTGCAAGTGAAGGTGTAGATTTACTATGTTATCTTACTCCATCAGAACATCTTGCATTGCCAAATGCCGAAGAAGTTAAGGCCGGTTTAATTGCATATCGAATTGCAGCACATGCGGGTGATTTAGTGAAAATTCGTGATAAGGCAATAAAATGGGATCTTGCAATGACTGAAGCTAGGCGTACATTGGATTGGGAAAAACAAATTGCACTATCTATTGATCCTGAAGAAGCATCTAAAATTCATAGTCGTACTGGCCAGCATCCTGGAAATAATGTTCCTTGTACAATGTGCGGGGGCGCTTGCGTATATGTTATGTTGCCACAACAAAGAAAATATGAAAAAGTAGAAAAGTTACAACAAATTGAATAATACTTTTTCAAGATTAGGCACTGTGCTAAACTTTTTCAATTCCTCTTTCTCTATCCACTTATATTCTGAATTTTCCCAATTTAGTTTAATTTGTGGATTTTTTACTCCAAACAAAAAACCATAGATTTCCCATTCGTGATTCTCATACTGGGGTGAATTTACTTTAAACACATCTGCAACACTTATCAATTTAATTTTGTCTTCAAAAATACCTGTTTCTTCATAAATCTCAATTTTTGCTCTAGTTAGTGGATCTTCATTTTTTTCGATTATTCCACTAACTCCTGCCCACAATCCTTTCATTGTTTTTACTTTGTTACTCCTTTTAAGAATAAGTAATTTTTGATTATCTTGAATAAAAGATGTAACGATCTTGGTTGAGCGCATTCTGTCTATTTTTCTACGGCATTTACCATTTTTGTCAATCTTTTATACGATGCATCTAAATCAGTATTTGCAGAAAGTCTTGATTGACAAGTCTTAATGTAATCAATTACTTCCTCTGTTTTTGATTCTTGTACCGCTGTGAGTAATTTTCCTATATCTTTCCAGAATTCTTCTGCAACTCTTCTTATTTCTGGATTTGCTATTATCGTTTCAATCAATTCTGGGGATTCTGTCATGATGCTTTCTGCAAGAGTTTTTTGAACTCTAAAAGTCGTTCCAGACATTTTTTCTGTTAATGACATTTTTTCATCTTTTGAAACTATGTTTGCAAATACAAGGTTGATCAAGTGTGTTAATCCTAATATGACTGCAATTTTTTTATCATGTTCTATTGCATCGATTGTTATAAAATTTGCTCCCTCAAAAAGTTCTTTTGCAACAGATAATTCTTTTTTGGCATCTTTTATTGGAATTGAAATTATGTTTTGTCCTTTAATGGATTTTGTACCTGGTCCAAACATCGGGTGAATGCATATGGGATTAATTTTTGCTGGCATTTTTAATAACGATGAAACTACCTTAGATTTTTCAGATGAAATTTCAATTAAATATGTTCCACGTTTCATTTCTTTTGCAATCAATCTTATGATCTCAGGTGTTCTCCTTGTGGGCGTACATAATACCACATAATCTGCTTTCAAAATTCCGCCAACTAATGAATCTGACTTGATTATTCCTTTACCTAGAATTTTATTTTCAGTATCATAACCTGTTACATCAAAACCAATATCTGAAAAATACTTAACAAACCATTGTCCCATTTGTCCCCCTGATCCAATTACTGTTATGGTCTTCATTTTATCTCTCTCATAGTATTACTAAGTATGTTCATTCCCTCAATTAGTATTTTTTCGTCTTGACATGCAGATATTCTAATGAAATTCCGATATTCTCCAAAGCCTTCTCCAGGGGCTACTGCCAATCCCTTTTTTAGAAGATTATTTGCCAATTCTGCCCCGTTAAACCCCTCTTCATTAACACGCGCAAAAATATACATTGCACCATCTGGTTCTACAAAATTCAATTTCATCTCTTTTGCTTTTTCAGTCAATACATTTATTCTGGTTTGTACTGTATTAGTGTTGTTTGTTATGTCTGCTTCTAATGCTTTCATGGCAATATACTGAATAGGTTCAGAAACATTTGTGAGACAAAGTGCTTGTAATGTGGATAGTTTATTGATTATTTTGGAGCTTGCAATTGCATAACCGACTCTAAATCCTGTCATTGCATGTGATTTTGAAAATGACTGTGTAATGATACTTTTATCATAATTATAGCATAATACACTTTTCCAATTCTTGAAGGCGTATTGAGAATAAATTTCATCACTTAGAATGTATAAGTTATTTTCAATTGCTAAATTTACAATCTCGTCTTGTAATCTTTCAGGAAGAATTTTTCCTGTTGGATTATTTGGATAGTTTAATACAATCATTTTTGTATTCGCATTGATAACTTTTTTGATCTGTTCTATTGATGGTTCCCATTTTTCTTCTAACGTGGTAGAAATTGTTCTCACCTTAACTCCAGAATTTAATGCACATTCCTTGTATGCTGGCCAGGCAGGTTCAATGATGATCAACTCATCTCCCGGATTCAACAATGTATTAATTGTGGTGAAAACTGAAAATCTTGCGCCTGGACTAACTATTATATTATCACTTGAAATGATTACGCCAAATTTTTTTGAGGAATACTTTGCAATCGCTTCTCTGAACGATGGCATTCCTTGTGCTTGACCATATTTTAAAAAACCTTTATCAAAAACTTCTGTAAGGGCTTTTTTTACAATTTGTGGTGGTAAAAAATCAGGCTCCCCAACTTCCATGTGGATGATTTTCTTCCCTTCTAGCTCCATAGATTTTGCTTTGAGAAAAATTGATAGATGAGTTTGCTTATTGTCTGATTGAATTTTAACGGATTCGTTAAGCAAAAAATTTAAAAATCTCGTGGCAATTGATTCATCAAAATCTAAATCACTACATAATGTGATTACTTTAGTACGTAAATTATCTTCTCGGGTTTCATCTGTAATTCCTTTTCCTGTATTTTTTTTAATTTCTCCTATTTCTTTTGAAATGGTTGTTCTTGTTTTGAGCATCTTGATCATTTCAATGGTGATTTCGTCCATTTTATTACGAAGTTCGTTGATTTCAGTCATTTTCTTATAATACTGACTTTATTGCACCAGCTAAAATGGCATGGTCTGCCAGGGTTAGAGCTACTAGCGAATCTACTACTGGGGGTGCTCTTGGAACTACACATGGATCATGTCTTCCTTTTACTTGTAATGTTGCGTGTCTTTTAGTTTTAATGTCTACTGTTATTTGTTTTTGTGCTATTGATGATGCAGGTTTAAATGCAATTCGTATTGTTATTGGCATACCATTTGATAACCCTCCTAAAATTCCACCAGCATTATTTGTTTTTGTGATAATCTTGCCTTTTTTTATTGTATATAGATCATTATTTTCAGAGCCATATAATTTTGAACCTTCAAATCCAGAACCAAACTCGATTCCTTTCACAGATGGAATTGAAAATATCGCTTTACTCAAATCAGATTCTAACGAACTGAAAATTGGTTCCCCTAAACCAATTGGAACATCCGTAGTGACTGATTCAATTATCCCTCCAAGTGAATCTCCTTTTTTTCTAGCATCTAGTATTGCCACCTTCATTTTTTTTGCTGTTTCTTCTTCAGGACATCTTACTTCATTTTTATAAATCGAGTTAATCATTTTTTCATTAAATTTATCTTCCATTTTTATTTTTCCAATTTGTGTTGTAAATGAATTTGTTTTAATTCCTAATGTCACCAACAGTAACTTTCTTGCAATTGCTCCTCCCATCACATGTGTAGCTGTTAATCTCCCGGAAAATCTACCTCCTCCTCTATGATCATTAAAATGATTATATTTTATCATGGCAGGATAGTCTGAATGTCCGGGTCTAAGCTTTGTTTTCAAATTTTCATAATCTGCTGATTTTTGATCACTATTGTAAATTATCATCGCAATTGGCGCTCCAGTAGTATGTCCTCTAAAAACCCCTGAAATAATTTCTACAATGTCCCCCTCCTTACGTTGAGTTGAAATTAGTGACTGACCGGGTTTTCTAAGATCTAACATTTTTTGAATTTCTTTTTCATCAATTTCCAATCCTGCAGGACAACCGTCTAATACCGCCCCTATGGATTTTCCGTGACTTTCACCAAAACTAGTTAGCACAAGACGATGGCCGATTGAACTTCCATGCAATATATTGTAAGAGCAAATTGATGCTTATAATCCCTCATTACCGAAACGGTAGAACACTTGTTTGATCGGATGAATTATTTTTATTTTTTTTAAATCAGTAAAAACTATCTAATTTATTCAATTTTCTTGTAAAAATTATAAATAAGTCTTAAATAAGACCATAACACACAATAAATATGAAGAAACATGCAAATTTTAACAAATGATTTGCGCGGCTCTACGAAAAATACATGTTATCTTCGCAAAGGCGATGCGGGTGGGGAGAATGCTTTTCACTCTATATAGGGTCGCGCCTCTAGTCTTTTAGTTATTTTTTTTGAAATAATTTTTTATTGTATTGTAATTTTTGCACCCAATTTATTCATCTCTGTAATAAAATTTGGATATGACACTGCAACTGATTCATGGTCTGTTACAGTACAATCTCCTAGATACATTCCAGCTATGCAAAACACCATAAATAATCTGTGATCGTTTTCAGAATTTAAAGACGCACCTCTAAATCTGTTTGAAGACTCTAAGATCAACCCATCATCTTTTTCTTGTATTTTTATTCCAATTTTTACAAGCTCTCTTGCTAAAATAGATATTCTATCAGTTTCTTTTAATCTAGCATGTTTCACATTTACTATTTCAATAGGATTCATTGTTTTTATTGCCAATATTGCCAGGGGTGGAAGTAGATCTGGTGAATTACTTAGATCAAATCGTCCTCCGTTGAGTTTTTCTGGGGATTCTACTGTTATTCGTTCTTCTTCTATCAAAACTTTAACTCCTAATTGTTCTAAGATATCGATAAACACTTCATCACCTTGAGGTAGATTTCCAATGTTTCCGTGAATTACAAAATTTTTTCCAATTAATACAGACGCTGAAAGAAGTATTGCAAGGCTCGAAAAATCTATTGGAACTGTAAATGTAGTAGGTTTGTAAATTTGATGTGAGATGTGATATTTCTTATATGGAATTAACGTTTGTACTGTAACTCCAAAATTTCGCATCGTCGCAATAGTTGCATCAAGATATGGCTTTGAAACTAAATTTTCTTTAATGTTTAAACTAATTCCTTTTTCTGTCAAAGGTGCACAAATTAACAATGATGAAATAAACTGACTAGAAAAGTTCCCTGGAATGGAAACTTCACCACCTAAAATTTTTCCAGTTATTTTAATTGGTGGCATTCCATTTGTGGAAACACATTTAGCTCCAATACTCTCGAGTGCATCTAGTAATGGTTTCATTGGTCTCTTTTGTAGACTCGAATCTCCTGTGAGTGTAATTTCTTTAGTGAATAGACTTGCAATCCCTGACGCAATTCTGATGGTGGTACCTGAGTTTTTTGCATCTATTTCAGGCACGATCTTATTCATCTTTATGGAATTTTTAACAACTAATGATGTACTGTCTTCTTCGATCTCCGCTCCAAATTTTCTACATGCTTCAATTGTTGCAATTGTATCCGCAGAAAACAACACGTTGTCTATTTTACTATTATTGCCTGCAAGTGATGCAAGAAAAATTGCCCTATGTGAATAACTCTTATTTGGTGGACACACGATGTGTCCTGATAATTCGGATTTTTCTATCTTACAACTCATAAACTTCAGCCTTCTTATTGTTGACTTTAGAAACTATGATGCTCCCTTCTAATCCTGAAAATATTTTTTTAATATTGGTTTCATTTTCTTTTTTTGTTATGGCCGCAATGGATGGCCCATTTCCTGAAACCGATACACCATATGCACCTTTTTCAAGTATATCTACAATAATTTTTGGATCTGAATTTAATGTTGCAGCTGTTGCTAAACCATTAATGTTCATGGCATTCCAATAATCTGATTTTTTAGCTAATTCCCACGCGTTTTCAAATACGCCTGAAAGAATTTTTAGGTTTTTTAAATTTCCACGTTTTCTATTTTTTGGAATAAATATTATCGCTATTAAATTTGTAGGAGCTTTCTCTGAGTGAATACGAATTCTCTTAAAATTATCTGTGACATTAAATCCTCCATAATAACATGAACACGCATCATCATATGCACCAGTTATACTTACTTTGGATTCTATCGAAGCATCAACTCCTACAAGTAAAATTTGTTTATCTGTAAACTTAGGTTTAAAAATTTTAGCACATGCGAGAGATACTGCCGATGAAATGGCACTGGAACTTTTAAGTCCATATCCTGTAGGTATTTCTGAATCCAACGTAATTGTGATTTTGTTTTCTTCTAATTCTTTTTTTGGAATAATTTTTTCTATTGTTTTATTAATTAAGCGTGAACTTAGACTTTTATTTTCTGATTGGATGCTAATCCCTTTTCCTGAACTTGTCTCAATTGTTGCATCTACCTTTAATTCAATACCTAACGTTGCACCTTTTTGAGTTGCAATCGCATTTACAAGTGATATTGCACCATGAACTGTAGCCTTTGCTCTTGCCATTATGTTCCTCCTAACAATGCCTTTTTCATTGCATTATAAGGTGCTTCCATCCCATGCCATATTTCAAATGCTCTGACAGCTTGACCTAGTAACATTTCATAACCATAGATTACAGTTGCCCCCACTTCTTTTGCTTTTTTCAGAAAATCTGTGTTTATTGGCATATATACAATATCATATACGATTGTTTTTGAATTTACATTATCTAATGAAATTGGACTTGGCTCATTTTTTAATCCAACCGATGTTGCGTTAACGATGACATCATAATTTTTTGCTGTATCTCTAACTTCATCTAATTTTATTGCATTTGCATTCAGTCCTATTTTATTTGAAAATTTTACCATTTTGTTTGCGTTTTCCAAAGTTCTATTTGCAATAGTTATGGACTGTGCGTGTTCTTTTGCAAATCCTGCGATGATGGCTCTCGCAGCTCCTCCTGCTCCTAGTAAAAGAATTTTTAAATTTTTTACATCCAAATTTCTTTTCTTAAATGGTTCCAAAAATCCATCCATGTCTGTATTGTATCCTTTTAAAATTCCATCCTTGTTTGAAACAGTATTCACAGCTCCGATTATGCTACATGATTCATCCATCATATCTAGATATTTCATCATTTCTACTTTATGTGGTATGGTGACATTAAATCCATCTATTTTGATTTTTTTAAGTGATTCAATTCCTTCTTTTAATTCCCCTCTCGGTATTCTATATGCAATATAGGAACATTCCAAATTCAATTCTCTAAAAGCAGCGCTATGGATGTTGGGAGACAATGAATGATCAATTGGATCACCTATTATTGCAAATATCTTTGACATCTTATTTTTCTCAATTATATGATTGATTTAAACTCTCAATAATAAATGCAAATGTATATCAAAACATATTTTACAAAAATTATTAATCAAGATCTTTGCGTTTAAATTAAAAATTTAATAACTCTTCAATTTAATATTTAACCCGTTTTTAGATTTATAATTTTCTTTACTTCATCCACGCTAAATTGCCCTGACACTATGGGCTTTCCTAAAGATACATAGGTGTAAGGGCTGCCGAGGTACAGGCATAAAATTCGTGATATTTTACCTTTATCGCCCATTGCAAAAGCAATTAAATTATTACTTCCTTTCTTGCTATATAGTTGAAGGATTCTTGTTGAATCATTTACTGATTTGGCGGTGGTCACAATTTTAACATTAAGTGAAAATTTAATCATCTGATTCATCATTTTTTTTAATTCTGAAAAGTTTGGCGTTTTTTTGAAATCATGTTTTGAAATGAGTATATTTGTTTTTGTTGATTTTAGATATTTTGCTAGCATGTTATCTTTTTTAATTGTATTAAACTCTATGTCTAACAAAAATGGGTTGTACTCGGCAATTAATTTTAAAATTGATATTCTTTCTTTTTCATTGCCTTCAAATTTTCCACCCTCAGTTTTTGGTCTTAACGTGCACACTACTTTTTTTAGATCCTTCTTAACCATTTCCAACGTTTTTGGAATTTCATCTATTTTTAAAAAATCAAATCTTATTTCTGCATAATCTGATTTCTTTAGGACGATTTTTAATTTGTGTTTAATTTTATTTGAAGAATTTTCTGCTATGGTTACACATGTTTTGTATTTCATTTTTTATTTTTCTAAAATATATTCATCTGATACTTCCATTCCGAAATGTCTGCCTGCAGCTGATTTTACATGTGCCATTACCATGTCTCCTTTCTTTAGGTGTGTGACTGATACTAATTGTCCATTTGATTTTACTAATCGTATTGTTTCTGCATCCTGTGCAATTATCCCGCCAATTTCTTCACCAACTGATGCTTTTATCATTAGCATTGGTCGCCGTTCTATTTTTGATCTTCCTACAATAGCTCTTCTTGCTTTACCTTTTGAATTTATTATTAGAACTTCAGAGCCAGTCTCCACCTCTGAAAGATAACTCGTAGTCCCATCTGGAGAAAGCGTGTAGCAATGTACTGCCCCCGCATTAACTCTAAATGGTCTGGCTGATGTAAAAGACGATCCTATTGATTCATTATGTACTAAAAATAGAAAATTTGATCTGCTTCCAATCAGCATTCCCTCTCCTCTCTGAAGCATAGATGCGGTGTCTACACAAACTCTTTCACCTTCTCCTACTTCTTTAATTTCAATAATTTTCGCTGGTTTTAATTCAAAACTTCTGGTTCCTAAGTATACCAAGGCTTCTCTAACCTCGCTAATTGAAGATGTATTGAAAATTACTCCATCTACTCCTACCTCTAATATCGAAAACATTTTTCTGACCTCTTCAGGAGTTTTTGCAATTGCAAAAATTTTTGTATTGACCTTGTGAAGCTTTGCAATTATATTTTCAAGTGGAATGATTTTCCAATCTTTTACTTCA
>Ga0315273_10004829_pt1 | contig 16589 bp, 17 predicted proteins | sample YL17G02_0_MG_FD_205753 | JGI IMG/M metagenome (GOLD analysis project Ga0315273, IMG submission 205753) | Sediment microbial communities from Yellowstone Lake, YNP, Wyoming, USA - YL17G02_0 | ecosystem: Environmental > Aquatic > Freshwater > Lake > Sediment | place: USA: Wyoming | collected... | reverse complement strand
GGTCGTGCCCATCGCTCGAGCACGATAGCAATTCGACACTAGCGCTAGAAGCCCCCGGAGCGTCACCGGCTCGAGCCTCGCCGAGCGTTGTTCCCGATGCCGAACGATCATGGAGGATCCGCCCACGAGACGCAGGCTGGGTCGCAGATCGCTTCCCGTTGGTCGCGCACCGGCTTCGGCCGTACAGCCTACCGAGCGAGCGCCTACACCCCCGCCTCGGGGATCGCCTCCTCCGGCGCTTCTTCCGCACGCGGTCCCATCACGCGGATCGCGAGGAACCCGGCCAGGCCGACGAGCAGGGCGCCGGCCAACGAGAACGCGTCGGGCACCTCGCCCCAGAAGAGCCATCCGAACAGCGCCGCGAACACGACGGAGCTGTACGTGAAGGGGCCGATATGCGCGGCCGGAGCCAAAGCGTAGGCGCGCGTGAGGAGAAGCTGACCGGAGGTCGCGAGCACGCCGACGAGCACGAGCAGCGCAAGCGTGGCGAGCGATGGGGTTCGCCAGCCCCAGAGAAGCGGCGGCGCCGACGCGAGCGAGCAGACGGCCCCGAAGTAGAAGACGATGCGCGTGGTCGGCTCTTCGCGCGCAAGTCCGCGAATCGCCACCATCGCGGTCGCCGTGAGCACACCGGACGCCAGGCCGACGATCGAGGCAAGGGACAAGAACCCGAGGCCGGGCTTCAGGATCAGGGTGATGCCTGCAAAGCCGGCGCCGATCGCCCAACCGATGCGCCCCGGGATCGGCTCTCCGATCCAGAGCCAGGCGATGAACGGGATGAACAGCGGCGAGGAGTAGTTGAGAAGCATCGCTTCGCCGAGCGGCAGGTGCGCGATCGCGTAGAAGAAGCAGTACATCGCCGCGAGGCCAGCGAGCGCGCGCGTCACCTGTCGGCGCGGATAGGGGGTGCGCAGCGCCGCAGAGCCGCCGCGGACGAGCCACGGTATCAGCGCGACGAGACCGAAGAAGCTCCGGAAGAAGACCACCATTTGGTTTGTCGCCTGCGCCGATGCGAGCTTCACCGCAGCGCCGGCCGAGGCGAACAGGAAGGAAGAGCCGAGCAGCAGAAGCGCGGCGAGATGACGATCTTCGCGGTCCATCGTCGGAAAAGCGGCAGACTCTGACATGGGTGGATGCCTGCGGCAATCCAGGGGCGCGGAACGACACCGTGATCGACCGCTCGGATGTGCTCGAGGACGCCGATTCGGAAGTCGCGCTCGCGCGCGCCAAACGATTGCCAAGCAGACCGGATCCGGCTCAAATCCGTCCGGATGGCGCAACCAAGCCGCAACTTCGCACCGATCACCGACGCGGCGGCATGAGCCTCCGCGACCGGCTCGATCGCCGCTTCGCGGTCTCCGCATCGGGCTCGACGCTCGGGCGCGAGACGCTCGGCGGCTTCACCACCTTTCTGTCGATGGCGTACATCGCGGTGGTGAACCCGGTGTTTCTCACCGCCGCCGGCATCGCTCCCGAGGACGCCATCCTGGCGACGATTGCGGCCGCGGCATTCGCGACGATCCTCATGGGGCTCGCCGCCAACCTCCCCGTCGCGCTCGCGCCAGGAATGGGCCTGAACGCCTTCTTCGCCTACACGATCTGCATCCAGCACAAGGTCCCGTGGCAAACCGGGCTCGGCCTGCTGGCGATCGTGGCGATCGTGTTCTTGGGGCTGACCCTCAGCCGCATTCGCGAGATGCTCACGGAGGCGGTGCCGAAGACCCTGCGCTTCGCCTCGGCCGTCGGCATCGGTCTCTTCATCAGCGTCATCGGCCTCGAGCAGAGCGGCATCGTCGTCGCGGATCGCGCCACACTGGTCACGCTCGGCGATCTGCGCTCGCCGCCGACACTCTTGGCGCTCGCCGGTCTCGCCGTCACGCTCGCGCTGATGGCGCGTGGAGCGCGCGCCGCGGTCTTCTGGGGCATGGCGACCACGGTCGCAATCGGCTGGGCCTCCGGCGTCGTCGACATCGGCCCGCCCTGGATGCGGCTGCCGCGCGGCCGGTTTCCGGGCCTCGAAATGGATCTTGCCGGAGCGCTCCGGCTCGATCTTCTGCCGCTCGCCGTCGTTCTCCTCTTCTTCGCGATCTTCGATGCCATGGGGACGCTCTTCGCGGTCGGCGCTGAGGCGGGTCTCCTCGACGAGCAGGGACGGTTTCCTCGCCTGGGCGTGGCGCTCATGGTCGATGCGATCGGCGCGCTCGCCGGCGCGCTCGCCGGCACGTCCTCGGTCACCTGCTACATCGAGAGCGCCACCGGCGCCGCCGTGGGCGCGCGCACGGGCCTGGCCAATCTCGTCACCGGGGGTTGCTTCCTCGCGGCGCTATTTCTCATTCCGCTCGTCGCACAGATCGCCGCCGGGATTCGCGTCGGCGACCACGTCTTCTATCCGGTGACCGCGCCGGCGCTGATCGTGGTCGGCGTTCTGATGGCGCAGACCGTCGTGCGCATCGACTGGAGCGACCTCACGGAAGCGGCGCCCGCGTTCCTGACGCTTGCGCTGATGCCCGCGACCTTCAGCATCTCGCACGGACTGGCAGCGGGCTTCGTCAGCTACGCCGGCATGAAGCTTGCCGCCGGCCGCGCGCGCGAGGCGCACTGGCTCGTCTATGCGATCGCGCTGCTCTTCACCTGGCGCTACCTCTTTCTGAGTTGACCGGGCCGCTCGCTCGGCAGGCTGCGCCGGGCGGAAGACGATCCGCGACCAACGGGCGCGATCCGCGACGCAGCCTCCTGCCGGTTCGGGTGGAATCTCTCGGGCAGGGGCTCCTACTCGGCGCGACCCGGGTAGAGGGTTACGCGCGTGGTGCCGTATTCGACGCCGCATTTTCGGCACACGCGGCGGTGGGGGAGGCGCGCGGCGCGCTGATCGGCGGCATCGACGATGATGCCGCCGCCGCAGTTCCGGCAGATCTCGCGGCCGATCTGGCCGACGAGGGGCTCCTTGCCGAGAAGGCTTGCGCTCAGTCGCTTGGCCATCGTCGTTTCAGAGCCGGCGGTACTCGACGTAGATGTGGTCGACGCGGCCACGGTCGTTGATAAACACGTTGAGAACGAAGCTCACCAGGCTGAGGACCAGCGCGCCGATCAGCGCCGCGCCGAAGCTGTCCACCGTGAAGCCCCGGACGATCGACCCGGTGAGCTCGAGCATCACCCCGTTGATCACGAACGTGAAGAGGCCGAGGGTGAGGAGATTGATCGGCAGCGTGAGCAGCAGGAAGAAGGGTCGCACCAGCGCGTTCAGGATGCCGAGCACCAGCGCGGCCACGAGCGTGGCGACGGCGCCCTCGGCATGGATGCCGGGCACGATCTCGCTGACGACCCAGAGCGCGAACGCGTTCAATACCCAGCGCAGCGCGAGGCCCAGCATGGACGATCAGGATCCCGCTTTCGCCGATTCGAGCCGGAAGCCGACCTTGAGCACGACCTGGAACTCGGCGACCTTGCCGTTCTTGATGAACCCTCGCTGATTCACGACCTCGAACCAATCGAGGTTGCGCAACGTCTCGGACGCTTTGGCGACGGCGTTCTTCGTCGCCTCCGCGTAGCTCTTGTCGGAAACGCCGCAGAGCTCGATGATCTTGAAGGTCTTCCCTGGCATGGCTTCCTCCTCGTGGGCGGAGAGTCTAAACCAACCTACCGGCTACCGGCTACGGCAAGGGGCGCCACGGGTTCTTATAATAGTCGAGCGCCAGGCCGATCGAGTCGCAGACACAGAGATGCTTTCGGCCAGAGTTCCCGCGGGCTCATGCGCCCCCCTTTCAAAGTCTCACTTGTAGTGCCGGCCCGATGGGCGGGTCAATCGTCACGGGAATCTCGACGGAAATCTGTCGTTCGACGGATGCTTCGGCCCTTTGTCAGGCCTCGCGAGCCAGATCACGATCGGTCGGCCTTGAAGTTTCCCCGCAAGGTGGCGGTGATGAAGGCCTTCACGCAGGCGCTTTCGCATAGGCGGAGATCAGCCATGCCGAGAGCTGGATGAGATGTGCGCGAATGCGACGAGCGATCTCCGGATCCGCGATGCGTCCGCCGAGAATGTGCGCGTACTGCTGGCTGTCGAGGGTGAAGAGGAGCAGCGTCGAATTCAGCGTGAGGATCAGGATCTGCGCATCGACGTCGCGGATCCTCTTGCCGCTGTACTCCTTCACCCAGCCACCCAACTCCTTCCACCACGGCAAGAAAACGTCGCGCTCGGTAGTGTCGCCGAACTCCTCGTTCTCGAGGGTCCGTCGCAGCAGCAAACGCGGAATGTTCGGGTTCGCCGCGAAATAATCGAAGACGCGGCCAACCGAGGCTTCGTGCACCCCCCGCGGCGAATCGCCTCGGGCCGTCGTCGGCAGCACCGAATCGCGCGAGATCTCGATCAGCTGGTTGTAGATGTTCTGGAAGACCGCGTGGTAGAGCGTCTCCTTCGATTCCCAATGATAGTGGAGGCTCGAGATGTTGACGCCCGCCTTGGCGGCGATTTCCCGCGTCGAGGCACCCTCGAAGCCCTTGGTCGCGAACACTTCCTCCGCGCCCTCGAGGATGCGCACCTTGGTCGATACCGGTACTTCCCGGATCCTTCGCGACGACGCCTTCGCCATGAGTCCCCGCCCGCCTTCCCTCGAGAAAAGCGAATCCTGGTTCGATTGATTAAATCGTTTGATTGGATACGCGGGCAGAGGCCGGCTCGTCAAGAGACCCGCTGCCAACAGGAAATGCGGCAGGTGCTCCCACGAAACGCCAATTTCGGAAGTGGTTCATTTTGGGATCTGCGCAGATGGTGAAGGCGGCTTGGATCGCCAAAATCACCCACTTCCGAACTTTCGATTGAGGCGCGCCCCCCTCACCGTTAGTATACTCTCGTGTCCAAGTCGCGGTTCGAGGGCGGACGTCCGCCAGTGCGGAAGATTCGACGATGACGCGATCGAGGGTTCTCCTTCGCCTCCTCGCCTCCTTTCTGCTCGCCGCCGCGTGCGGCGGCGGGCGCAGCGACACGGGCGTCGCTGACAGCGCCTCCGATCTCGTCTCGAACCAGCCCGCGGCCGCCAAGACCACGCGCCGTTCGAGCACGGCGCCGCAGAGCGTGGTATCGACGATCCAGGGAAACGTGTCGAACCTTCAGGTCGCGCTCCACCCACGGCGGCAGCCACGCGCGTCGGCCCCGTCACTGCTGGCTTCGCTCCTTGGTCTTCCGCCCTTCGCGTCCGTAGCCAGTGCTGGAACCGGTTTCGAGGGCATCCACGTGAGCATCGACGGAGCCGACGTCCACGGGGAGACGGACGTCAGCGGCGTTTTCTCGGTCGTGGGCCGCTATTTTGGCCCGACGACGCTTCGCTTCGATCGTGAGGAAGACGACCTCCATGCGCACATGCTGCTCAACGTTCCGAACGGTGGCTCGCTGTTCCTGCGCGACGTGACACTCGACGACTCGACGGGCCAAGCCACCGCCGCAATCGAGGATCTCACGTTCGACGGCGTCGTGCTCGACAAAGAGTGTCTCCGCAAGCAGATACAGGCGGCGAGCCGATACGCCGCCGGGGGACCGCGCTACGTCGTCGATCTCGCGGACTCGGTGGTGAGCGACGACTCCGGTGAGCCACGCCGCTGCATCCAGCTTCGAAACGACGCCGAGGTCCTCGTGCACGGCCTGGTGCAACCGGACGGAAGCATCGGCAGCGGCAACGTGACCGTGTACGACGAGGATCGAACGGCCGAGGCCACGTCCTCGAATCCCGACGTCACGGGGTCGCCGGCGCGGACGCCCGCCTCGACGCCACCGGCATTTCCCGATCCGCAAGCTCCGACGCCCGGGCTGCCGGCGCAGTAGAGAGTGGGGCCGTTGTCCCCCTTGCGGCGAATCGAAATCGGCAGGCCATTCTCGGCGCAGCCGCCTCGGTCAAGTCCGGTGCGGCGGCAACGTCCCCGCTCCCTCAGCCCATGAATCCCACGATCCAGCCGCGCGTGAGGAAGTCACTCAATGCGAAGGTGAGCAGGAGCAGCAGCCAGACGAATCCGGCCGCGGCGAAGACGGCGACGAGCGCAGGAGCGTAGCGCACGTGCATGAAGTAGAGAATCACGAGCGTCGCTTTGGTCGTCGCCACCGCGAGCGCGACGTAGATGTTCATCATCCCGAAGTTGTAGGTCGCGACGTCCACGGTGACGAGCGTCAGCAGAAGCAGCGTGGCGAAGATGACGGCGTAGATCTTGAACGGAACGACGTGCTCGGACATCAGCCCCCCCGGATCAGGTAGAGCAACGGAAAGAGATAGATCCAAACGATGTCGACGAAGTGCCAGTAGAGTCCGCCGAGCTCGACCGGCGTGTAATACTGCGAAGAGAAGTTTCCGCGCCAGGCGAGCACGGTGAGCGTGCTCAGCATGCCGATGCCGATGATCATGTGGACGGCGTGCATCCCGGTCATCGCAAAATACAGGCTGAAGAAGATCTGCGATTCTCGGGGTCCCTCGAAACGGAAGTTGGCACCGGGCACCAGGTGGTGGACGAACTTGTCGTGGTACTCGACCACCTTGATGCCGAGAAAGGTCGACCCCAGCACGATCGTCAGCAGCAGGAATACGACTTGGCTCCGCCGGTTGCCGAGCTGGGCCGCGCGCACGGCCAGCGCCATCGTCATGCTGCTGCCGATCAGCACGCCGGTGTTGATCGCGCCGATGATGTAGTTGAGGTGATGGCTCGCCGCCGAGAAGGCCTGCGGATACAAGTAACGATACACCGTGTAGGCCCCGAACAGGCCCCCGAAGAACATCACCTCGGTGACCAGGAACGCCCACATGCCGAGCGTGGACGTCTCCTGTTGCTGCTCCATCGTCTCGAACTGATGCTGCTGATGCGGAGCCAGCGTGTGCGGTTCCGCCTGCGCGTGATCAGCCAACGTTTCTCTCCATCGCGGGGTAGTCGTAGGCTTCCTGAGTGACCACCGGCACACGGTCGAAGTTGTGTGTCGGTGGCGGCGACGGTGTCTGCCACTCGAGGCCGGTTGCGTTCCAGGGATTCGAGCTCGCCTTCGGCCCGTAGCGCATCGACCAGATCAGATAGACGATCGGCAGGAAGTAGCCAATGCCGAGGATGGACGCGCCCGCGGTCGACATCACGTTCAGCACCTGAAACTCGGGTGGGTAGGCGTGATAGCGCCGCGGCATTCCCATGTAGCCGAGGAGAAACTGCGGGAAGAAGGTCAGGTTGAAGCCGAGGAAGATGATCGCACACGCGATCTTCGCCCAGAATTCCGGGTAGAGCCGGCCGGTGATCTTCGGCCACCAGTAATGCAGGCCGCCGAGATAGCCCATGATCGCGCCGCCGACCATGATGTAGTGGAAGTGCGCGATCACGAAGTAGGTGTCGGTGAGGTGGACGTCGAGGCCGATGGCGGCGAGAAACAGCCCCGTCAGACCCCCGATGGTGAAGAGGCCGATGAACCCGAACACGTACAGCATCGGCGTCTGCCAGGAGATCCGGCCCTTGTAGAGCGTCGCGGTCCAGTTGAAGACCTTGATCGCCGATGGGATCGCCACCAGGTACGAGAGCAGCGAGAAGAGGACGCCGGCATACACGGACTGGCCGCTGACGAAGAGGTGGTGGCCCCAGACGAGGAAGCCGATGGCGGCGATCCCGAGGCTCGAGAAGCAGATGAACTTGTAGCCGAAGATCTGATTGCGCGAGAAGCAGGTGACGATCTCGCTGATGACTCCCATGCCGGGCAGGATCATGATGTAGACGGCGGGATGGGAGTAGAACCAAAAGAGGTGCTGGAAGAGGACCGGATCGCCGCCCAGATTGGGGTCGAAGATGCCGATGTGGAGGCCCCGCTCGAGCAGCAACAGCACGAGCGTGATCGCCAGCACCGGCGTGGCGAGCATCTGAATCAGGCTCGTCGCGTAAATCGCCCAGACGAAGAGCGGCAGCCGGAACCAAGTGAGGCCCGGCGCGCGCATCTTGTGCGTGGTGACGATGAAGTTGAGACCGGTGAGGATCGAGGAGAAGCCGACGATGAAGCCGGCGAGCACCGTGGGGATCACCTGCGTCTGCGAGGACGAGGTGCTGTAGGGCGTGTAGAAGGTCCAGCCGGTGTCGACGCCGCCGGCGATGATCGCGTACGTGCCGAAGATCGCGCCGACGATGTAGATATACCAGCTGAGCAAGTTGATGCGCGGGAAGGCGAGGTCGCGCGCGCCGAGCATCAGCGGCAGCAGGAAGTTGCCGAGCACGGCGGGAATCGACGGAATCAGGAAGAAGAAGATCATGACCACGCCGTGCATGGTGAACAGCTTGTTGTAGGTGTCCGCCTGTACGAAGTCGCCCGTCGGCGTCAGCAGCTCGATGCGGAGCGCCGTCGCGAAGAGACCGCCGATCGAGAACATGATCGTGATCATCACCAGGTAGAGGATGGCGATGCGCTTGTGGTCGATCGTGAGCAACCACGACCGGACGCCGTAGTCGGCGTTCAGATAGTTGAACTCTTGGGGCGCCGAGCCCGGGTCTTCGGCCAACGCGTGCGAAGTCTTCATGGTGTCATTCCTTCGCCGCCGCGACGGTGGGGGGCGCGGCGCCTCCATCCTTCGCGCCGAGCGTGCGGACGTAGGCGATCAGCTCGAGGAGCTGCTCCTCGCTGAGCTGCCCTTGGAAGGTCGGCATCTGCGGCACGTAGCCGGCGACGATCTTCGCCATCGGATTGAGGATCGATTCGCGAACGTAGCTCTCGTCGGCCTTGACGGTTCCGCCGCCTTCGAGCTTCACCGTGGAGCCGAGAACCCCGACGAGCGACGGGCCCCTGCCCTGGCCGTTCGGTAGATGACACGTGCTGCAGGCGCGTTCGTTGAACAATCGCTCTCCGAGCTGCGCCAGTGACTGGCCGGGCACCGCGGCGCCGCCGCCTGTCGCGAGCCACGCCTCGTAGTCCCTCGGTTCCATCACGGTCACGCTGCCGATCATGCCCGAGTGCTGGGTGCCGCAGTATTCCGCGCAGAAGAGATGAAAGGTGCCCGTACGCGTGGGATGAAACCAGGTCTGCGTGTAGCGTCCGGGCACGACGTCTTGCTTCACCCGAAACGCGGGAACGAAGAAGCTGTGGATGACGTCCTCCGAGGACATCGTGAGCCGGATGTCTTGGCCGAGGGGCACGTGCAGCTCGTTGATCTCCCGGACACCCTCGGGATGCTGGAACTTCCACATCCACTGCTTGCCGACCGCATACAGCTGCAGCGCGCCGGCGGGCGGCCGCACCAGCGTGAAGTAGAGGCTCGTGCCCCAGGCGAACATCACCATCGCCAGCGCGAACGGGATCACCGTCCAGACGATCTCGAGCATGACCGCGCCCTGGCCGTGCCCGTGCGTCGTCGCATGCTCGCGGTCGTCGATGGCCGGGCGTCCCGCCTCGACTCGAGTCTCGTGATAGCGGAACGCGAAGAACACGATCAGGCCGGCGATCAGCAGCGAGAAGAAGCCGCTCACCGCGACCATGAAGTAGAAGAACAGGTCCACCTGCGCGGCCACGCTGGACGCTTGCTCGGGGATGAAGAATAGGAATCTGTTCATCCGATGTCCCTGAGGAGTCTGTTCATCCGATTTCCGTCACGCTCGCGAGCGCTCGTGGCGGAGCTGCAAGGCGACGAAGGCCACGAGACCGACGAGCGTCAGCGCTCCGCCGACCCGGACCGCCGCCATCGCGGCCGGCCCGTATTTCCCCGTCGCGGGATCGTAGTGATAACAGAAAAGCAGCAGTTGATCGGCGAGCGTTCCGATCTTCCGCTCCGAAGCCTCCACGAGCGCGAGCCGCAGGTCGCGCGGGGCATAGTCGATGCCGTAGAGAACTCTCGAGATGCGCCCTTGCGGTGTCAGCACGAAGAGACCCGTCGCGTGCGCGAACTGGTCGTTCGCCGCTTCGTAGCGGTAGCGGAAACCGACGGCATCGGCGAGCCTGCGAATCGTCTCGTCGTCTCCGACCAGGAAATGCCAGCCCTGCGCCGCTCCCGGGCGCCCGTAGTCGGAGACGAGCGTGCGCTTCTTCTCGGCGGCCTGCGCGGAGGTCTCGCGCGCGTCGATGCTGACGGTCACGATCTGAAACTCGTCCCCCACGTTCCACGCGAGCGGCCGAAGGCTTCGCACCAAGCCCTCGAGCGCCATCGGACAGAGCATCGGGCAATGGTAGTAGGCGAGCGAGAGCAAGACCGGCTTCTGGCCGAAGAAATCGGCGAGCCTCACGGGGTTGTCTGATTCGTCGCGGAAGGAGAGATCGAGCGGCACGACGTGGTCGAGCTTCTGCTCGATGCCGACGTCGCGGAGCGCCGGGGGGGGCGCCGTCGTGTCGGCAAATGCCGGAGCGGCGAGCGCGCCGATCGCCAGCCAGAGGCTCGCCGCAAATCGTGTCGCTTCAAGGCCCGGTTTTTTCATGGGGATTTGCCCGGCGACGGACGGCTCTGCAGGCCTTCCTTGGCGACGAGTTCCATGGCGCGCACGATCGGAATGCGGACGATTCCGCGCTCCTTGTCGACCCAACCGTAGGTGTCGAGAAGCTCTTCTTCTTCCTTGCGCGCCGACACGAGAGCGTCGTGCTCCTTGACGAGAAGACGAGGCTCCGGGGGCAGCTGGCTCTCGGCTGCGGCCAGCGGCGAGACCTTGGGGTCCCGGCGCGCGGCCCGTTCGGCGAGCACATCGAAGAACACCCACGCCGCGACCACCGAGACGATGATCACCGCGACCAGCAACCCGACCCACGCGAGCAGGGTTCCGGGATCGACGTCGCTGGTCTCGTAGCCCGAGTTCGCCGACGGCTCAGTGTCCGACATTTTCGAAGGTTTCCCGCAGGTAAGGGTCGTGAAGGGGCAAGAGCGGCCGTGCGCGTAGCTCGCGCAGAAACATCCACAGCCAAACGCCGCCGATTCCGGCCGGCGCCGCTACGTCCAGCCAATGGACGGTCAGGTGTTCGGGATGGAAGAGCGGCACGACCGTCCAGAACAGGTCGACGAAGCGCATGACCATGACGAGCAAGGCCACGCCCGCGAGCAAGCGCATGTTGCGCTTCAAATCCCGTGAGAGCAGCAAGAAGAACGGCACGAAGAACTGAAAGACGATGATGAAGAGTCCGAGCGCCAGCCAACCTCCCTTCGAGCGACCGAGGTACCAGTGGATCTCTTCGGGGAGGTTTCCCGCCCAGATGATCAGGAACTGAGAGAACGAAAAGTAGGCCCACACCATCACGAACGCGAGCAAGAGCTTGCCGAGGTCCTGAAAGATGCTCGGCTGGATCACTCCCGCAAAGGGCGCGGAGCCCGACAGCAGCGCGAGGAGCAGGATCGCGAACGAAAACGCGGTCAGCACCTGGCCGATCGCGACCAGCGGCCCGAAGATCGTCGAGTACCAGTGCGCATCGATCGCCATGACCCAGTCGATCGCCGCGAAGGTGACGGCCAGGAAGTAGAAGACGATGCCCGGGCCGCTGAGAACCTGCATCCGGCGCGCGAGCGCGGCGTCGCCCGTGCGGTCCTGCTCGCGCGACCAAGCCGTGAGGCGGGAGCCGAGACCGATCCAGATCGCGAAGTAGACGACCGCGCGCGCGATCCAGAACGCCCGATTCAGATACGGCGCCTTGTGGCGCAGCACCTCGTCGGCGGCCACCACGTCCGCATCCGTCCACGAATAGAGGGAGTGCATGCCGAGGACGATGGGAACGAACAGCAAGACCATGAAGGGAAGCGTGCGCGTGCCGGCTTCGAGCAGTCGACGGATCGCCAACCCCCAGGCGCCGCCGGTCAGGTGCTGAAGCATGATGAGCGGCAGCGAGCCGAGCGCGATGCCGAGCCAGAAGAGGTAGCCAATCAAATACGACCGGAAGAACTGGTCGGGGCTCGTCATCCAGCCGATGGCCGAGAGACAGATTCCGGCCACGCCGACGCCGAGGGCGAGCGCCTGCGGGCGGTCGAGGTCCGGATGTGCGGTGGTGGAATTCGTCATCGTCTGCGCTCGTCTCGACTCATCCGCCAGACTTGAGCTTCGCCGGATCCTCGGGCGGCACGTCGGCGAGGGTCGCCTGCTGGCTCCACTGCAGCGCTCGGATGTAAGCGACGATCGCCCAGCGGTCCGCCGCCCCGACCTGGGCTCGATAGTCGGGCATCGCCCCGAAGCCGTTGGTCATCACGTCGAAGAAGTGCCCGACCGGCGCCTGCCGGAGGCGGTCGATGTGGTACGAGGGCGGCGCCTTGAAGCCGCGTCGCACGACCATTCCCCGTCCGCTCCCGACGCGATCGTGGCAAGGGCTGCAATAGATGTTGAATCTCTCCTGACCGCGCTTCAGCAGCTGGGGAGTGAACGGCAGCGGCAGCGCTCCGACGAGCGTTCCGCTGGCCGTCTTCCCCGTGTAGAACTCGACGTCGTCGTCGAGGTGGCCGCGCGCGACGGTGTTCTCGACGAGCGGGCGCGCCGACGCACCATTGTCCCAGAAGCGGCTCGCCGCCAGGGGCTTGTACTTCGGCTGATCTTGCATGTCTTGGCGGCAACCGACGACGACCGCCAGCGACGCCGCCATGCCGAGTGCCGAGAGCCGACCGACGAACGTCATTTACGGCGCCACCGCCGAGACCGAGCGCGGGGAAAACTGCTCGAGGAATCTCTGGGTCCCTTCGCGGTCGAACTTTGGATCCGCGGATTCGATGCAGAGGAAGAATCGATCACGGCTGGCCAGCGCGAAGCTCGGCACGTTGAAGACCGGATGGTACGGCATCGGCAAGCCGTTCAGCGCCAGCATCCCGAGCACCGCAGAGAGCGCGGCGATGAGAATCGTCATTTCGAACGTCACCGGAATGAAGGCCGGCAAGCTGAAGAACGGCTTGCCGCCGACGTTGAGCGGGTAGGCGACGACCGAAACCCAGTATTGCAGTCCGAGGCCGCCGAGACCACCGAGGATTCCGCCGCAGAGCACGATCAGCGGCATCGCGTTCTTGTGTAGCCCCAAGGCCTCGAACACCGCCTCCATTGGGAATGGCGTGTAGGCGTCCATGCGCCGGTAGCCCGCTTCACGCGCGGCGCGGCAGGCCCGCACCAGATCGACCGGCTTGTCGAATTCGGCCATCAGCCCCCAAAGGCCCGCCCTGCCGATCGGCGCGCTCATAGCGGGACCTCCGCCGACTCCGGAGCCCGACCGCTCATGCGTGATGCCTCAGCTTCCGCCGAGAACGTTTCGGCAAGACGGAAGGCGCGGCTCGTTGTGGTCGAGCCGTGCTCGGGTCGACCACAACCAGCCGCAACCGCGCGGAGCGCGGAAGCAATCACTATCGGTGCTCGTCTATTACCTCCGCGCTCCGCGCGGTGGCTGGAGTTTCCGGTCGGGGCGAGTAAGTACCGACCGGAAACTCCAGCGCTTATATAAATTCGCAGCGATCGTACGGAGACTGAGGTTTTGCCCCTCACGCGTGCTCCCCCTTCACCTCGGCCTCGGGAAGGATCGTGCGCAGCTCGAAGATCGAGATCATTGGCAGCAGGCGGATGAAAAGGAACAGAAGCGCGGTGAAAAAGCCGAGCGTGCCGATGAACGTCATCCAGTCCCACTGCGTCGGGGAGTACATGCCCCACGACGACGGCAGGAAGTCGCGGTGCAGGCTCGTGACGACGATCACGAAGCGCTCGAGCCACATGCCGATCGAGACGATGATCGCGACGATGAACAGGCAGGCGATGTTCGACCTCGCCCACGAGAACCAGAAGATCTGCGGCGCGAAGCCGTTGCAGAAGATCAGCGCCCAGTAGATCGGGCCGTACGGCCCAAGGACGCGGTTCACGGTCATGTACCACTCGTACTCGTTGCCGCCGTACCAGCCGAAGAACGCCTCCATGATGTACCCGTAGAAGACGATCAGGCCGGTCGCCATCATCACCTTCGCCATGTTCTGCAAGTGCCGCATGGTGATGAAGTCCTCCAGCCCGTAGGCCCAGCGCAGCGGAATCGCGATCAAGAGCACCATCGCGAAGCCCGCATAAATGGCGCCGGCGACGAAGTAGGGCGGGAAGATCGTCGAGTGCCAGCCGGGCACGATGCTGATGGCGAAATCGAAAGAAACCACGGTGTGCACCGACAGCACGAGGGGCGTCGCCAAGCCGGCCAGCAGGAGGTACGCGGTCTCGTAGCGATGCCAATGGCTAGCCGAGCCGCGCCATCCCATCGCCAGCATGCCATAGATGATCTTGGCGGCCCGATTTTCTGCGCGGTCGCGAAGCGTGGCCAGGTCGGGGATCAATCCCACGAACCAGAAGAGCGCCGAGACGGTCGCGTAAGTGGACACCGCGAACACGTCCCAGACGAGGGGACTGCGGAACTGCGGCCACAACCCCATGGTGTTCGGATACGGGAACAGCCAATAGCCGAGCCATGGGCGCCCCATGTGAGCGAGCGGAAAGAGCCCCGCCTGCGCAACGGCGAACAGCGTCATGGCCTCGGCGAAGCGGTTGATCGACGTCCGCCACGACTGGCGCAGCAACAAGAGGATCGCCGAGATCAGCGTGCCGGCATGCCCGATTCCGATCCACCAGACGAAGTTGACGATGGCGAATCCCCAGCCGACCGGGACGTTGACGCCCCAGATGCCGATTCCCGTCAGCACGAGGTAGCCGAGCGAGTAGAAGAGCATCATCGCGACCGAGAACGCGATGGCAAAGCCGAAATACCAGCCCTTCGGCGTGGCCCGCGTGAGCACGATCGAGCTGATGTGGTCGGTGACGGAGGCGAAGCTGTGCCCCGGCTCGATGATCGGCGGGCGTTGTGCCTCGGGATGAGCCGGTGCGGGTTGTGTCTCGACGGCCATCGGCGGAATCAGCCTCCCTCGCGCTCCGCGCGCGTCGCATCGAGCGTCGTGATCTCGGGGTTCGGGTTCCGCACGCGCGCGAGGTAGGTCGTGCGCGGTCGGGTGTTCAGCTCGGCGAGCAGCCCGTAGTTGCGGGGATCCGCTTTGAGCTTCGCGACACGGCTTGCGGCGTCGTTGACGTCACCGAAGACGATCGCGTCGGCGGGGCAGACTTGCTGGCACGCGGTCTTGATCTCGCCGTCGCGCACCTTGCGATCCTCCTTCTCGGCCCCGATCTTCGCGGCGTTGATGCGCTGCACGCAGTAGGTGCACTTTTCCATCACGCCGCGGCTGCGCACGGTGACGTTCGGGTTGCGCAAGGCTTTCAAGCTCTCGGTCGCCCAGTCGGAGTAAAGGTAGAAGTTGAACCGGCGCACCTTGTACGGGCAGTTGTTCGAGCAGTAGCGGGTGCCGACGCAGCGGTTGTACACCATGTCGTTCAAGCCCTCCGCGCTATGGTTCGTCGCACCGACCGGGCAGACGACCTCGCAGGGGGCGTTCTCGCAGTGCATGCACGGAACCGGCTGCACGTACGTCTCGGGGGAATCGGCGCTTCCCTTGTAGTAGCGGTCAAGGCGGATCCAGTGCATCGCACGGCCGCGGCCGACCTGGTCCTTGCCGACGACGGCGATGTTGTTCTCCGCCTGGCAGGCGATGACGCAGGCATTGCAGCCGACGCAGGCCGAGAGGTCGATCGCCATGCCCCAGGCGTAGCCGTCGTAGGTCCACGGAGGCTTGTACATCGTGTCGCCGGGCGCCGGCGACTCGCCGAGCTTCTGCGCGAACTCGGGGTCCTTGCGGAACTCCGCGAGCGAGGCCGAGCGAACGATGTTCCGCCCCTCCATCGACTGCTGGTACTGCGTGCAGGCGAGCTTCGTCCGCCGGGCGGTCTTGCGGACCTCGAGGCCGGATGCCGCCCAAGGCGCCTTGGAGCTTCGGATCTGGTAGGCGTTGAAGCCCGTGCCGGTGCCGACGCGCCCCGTCGTCGTCCGGCCGTAGCCGAGATGGACGGTCACGCAGTCCTCTGCCTGGCCCGGCTGGATCCACACCGGGGCCTCGACGCTGCGGCCGTCGATCGTGAGCTTGACGACCATCTCGGTCTCGAGCCCCAGCCGATTCGCCGTGCCCGGGCTCATCATCGCGACGTTGTCCCAGGTGAGCTTGGTCTGCGGCTTGGGCAGCTCCTGGAGCCAGCCGTTGTTCACCCAGCGGCCATCGAAGATCGTCGGGTCCGGGCGGAACGCGAGCTCGAGGGCATGCGGCTTGGGCTCTTCCGCCTTCGGCAGGCGACTGATCCAATCGGGCTTCAGGGTCACGGTCTTGTCGCCGACCGCACTTCCCTTGACGATGCCATCGTGCAGCGAGCGTCTCCAGAAGCGCTCGAGCGATGCCTTGTCCTTGTCCGCGGCGTAGGTCTCGCGCACGAGGTCGTAGCTCGTCTGATCCCCCGGCGCGCCGAACAGCGTGGCCAGAAGCTCGTGCGCGGACTTTCCTTCGTAGAGCGGCGCGATCAGCGGCTGAAGGATCGTGATCGTGCCGTCGTAGGCGCGAGCGTCGCTCCAGGTCTCGAGCGGGTGAGTCGCCGGAACGTTCCAGTGGCAGAGCTCGGCGGTCTCGTCGTTGTGGAGCGTCCAGTAGACGCGCAGGCCGACCTTGGAGAGGCGCTTCCCGAACTCGAGGTCGGCGGGCGCCGTGAACACGGGATTGCCGCCGAGGATCACCAGGACGTCGACGAGCCCCTTGTCCATCTCGTCGACG
>Ga0315273_10004828_pt1 | contig 16593 bp, 12 predicted proteins | sample YL17G02_0_MG_FD_205753 | JGI IMG/M metagenome (GOLD analysis project Ga0315273, IMG submission 205753) | Sediment microbial communities from Yellowstone Lake, YNP, Wyoming, USA - YL17G02_0 | ecosystem: Environmental > Aquatic > Freshwater > Lake > Sediment | place: USA: Wyoming | collected... | reverse complement strand
GTCGAGGGCCCGACCTCTGAGACGACGGACCCGTGGGACAACGTCAAGATCGGGGCGTCGGCCTGGTGTGGAACGTCGCGATCGAGGCCGGCGGCGTCCTCGTCGGAGACGAGGTGAAGATCCACCTCGAGATCGAACTCGCGCGTTCGTAACCGCGCGGCCGCGGGACCGGCGTCTCGCCGGTCGCACGCTCACGGCATCGACGAGATCTTCGCCGGCGACGGCTTGTTGATGACCAGGTTCTCGATGAAAAACTCCATCATCCGCTGTCCGTTCACACCCGAGTGGCCGGCGTCCGGCCCCACCTGCACCTCGAAGCTCTTGCCCGCGCGCTGCAGCGCCTGGATGAGCTGCATCGAGTTGGTCGGGTGCACGTTGTTGTCGGCGGTGCCGTAGTAGATGAGCAGCCGGCCATCCAGCTTGCTCGCGTACGTCATCGCGTCGCCCGCCTCGTAGCCCGCCTTGTTCTCCTCGGGCACCCACATGAACCGCTCGGTGTAGATGGTGTCGTAGTGGTACCACGCCGTCACGGCCGACGAGGCCGACGCCGCGCGGAACACCTCGGGATGCCGCAGCAGGCACATGAGCGACGCGTAGCCGCCGTACGAGGTGCCGAAAATGCCGACGCGCTCCCTGTTCACGTACGGCCGCGCCCACAACGCCTTCACGCCCGCCGCCTGGTCGTCCATCTCCACCGTGCCCAGGTGCATGTAGATCGCATCGAGGAACCGGCGTCCGCGGCCCGCGGCGCTCCTCGAGTCCAGCGACGCGACCAGGAAGCCGTACTCAGCGAGGCTGCTCGGCGTGACGAACGTCTCGGACGCCCCGTTGGTGCTCGGACCCGCGTACACGCTCACCAGCAACGGGTACTTCTTCGAGGGATCGAAGTTCGACGGCTTGTGGAGGATGCCGTAGAGATCCGTGACGCCGTCGGCGGCCTTGTAGGTGAGCAGTTCCGCGCGCTTGAGCCCGAGCTGGTCGAACTTCGTGGCGTCGCCCTTCACGACGTCGGCCACGATCTTGCCGCTCACGGCCACCACGCGGGAGGAGGCGGGCTGATCGTGCGTCTGGTACACGTCCACGAAGTACCGGTTGTCGGGTGAAAGGCCGCACCCCTCGGCGCGCACCACGCCGAGGGGCCCGATGCAGGACCCGACCGCGTGATGGAACGCCGGGTCGGTGAGCCGCGTGTCGCCCTTGCCGTCGAGGCCCACGCGGTGCAGTTGCATCTTCATGAAGTTGTTGCCGTCACGCGCCGTGAAAAACACCACGCCCGATGCTTCGTCCAGCTTCACCAAGTCGCCGGCCTCGAACTTGTCGTACCGCGTCAGCGGCGCGAGCAGCCTGCCGCCCAGATCGTAGAGATAGAGGTTCTTCCAGCCCGTCCGATCGGAGATCCAGATGAACCGCCGGCCGTCCTTCAGGAAGTACATCGTCGGCGCCGGGTCGTCTTCCAGCCAGCCGGTGAGCCATTCCTCGTGGATGACCACGCGGCATGCGCCCGTCTCCGGGTTCGCGACGACGACCTCGCGGACCTGGTGGCGACGGTTCGATCGCAGGAACACCAACTCCTTGCCGTCCGGCGACCAGGCCACCCGGTACGCGTAGTGGCCGACCACCGTGTTGTCGAACGGCTTGCCGTCGCGGACGGCCACCTTGACGGTCTTCTTCGACGCGACGTCGTAGACGAACAGGTCCACGATCGGGTTGGGCTGGCCGGCCTTCGGGTACGGTTCGGTGTCCACCGTGCTGTAGAGCTTCGTCTGATCGAGCTGCAGGTAGTAGTCGGGCGCCCCCTTCTCGTCGAACCGGTAGTAGGCAAGCTTCGTGCTGTCGGGCGACCACCACATGGCGCTCGTCTGCGCCAGTTCCTCGCCGTACACCCAGCTCGCCGTGCCGTACTTGACGCGGTCCCTCTCGCTGCCGTCCGTCGTAAGCGCCACCTCGGATCCGCCCGCGGCGTCGGCGAGAGAGAGGTTGCGGTTGCGGTACACGGCCGTGAGCTTCCCGTTGGGCGAGGCCGCGCTGGTCGCCTGGCGGCCGCGCTCGAGTCCGGGGCGCCGGGCGCCCGGCTGCGCCGGCATCACCTGACCCACCTCGGTCGCCGCGCGCGCCGCGACGTCGTATCGGTAGATCTTCCCGTCACGCTGGTACTCGAACGTCGTCGCGTCCTTCCAGGTGACCGAGACGCTCCCGGACTTGACCGCCCCCTGGATCTGGCTCGCCATCTTCTGGTACTGCTCGTACCCCGGCATGGTCTTGAGGCGATCCTGGGCGCGGATGGCGACCGAGATGACGCCGAGGGCGATGGCGAGGCCGATGGCACTACGTCTCTTCATGGAAAACCTCTCCTGGGGCGGCGGGAACACCGACGGGATGCCGGACCGGGGGCCATTATTGCCGAAAACGCGCTCCCGGCCGGCGCTCTTTTGAACGCGGATGAGATTGGCGTGTGCTGACAAGCCCCAAAGCCCAACCCCGAAGCTCGCTTCAGTTGACGATGCAGCGCCGCTGGTAGGGCAAGGCTTCAGCCTTGCCGGGCGGCGCCGAGAGCGACAACACAAGCGATTTCCGGTGTAAGGCCCAACGCCCAAGGCCGCGCCAGGCTCGCTCAAGCCGACAGGCACCAGCCGTCGCCGTGCAGCCAGCACGACGAGGACGCCTCGTGCGCGTCGCAGCGCAGGCGGTTGAAGGTGGGGAACATGCTGCGCTTGAGCGCCTCGCCCAGCCGGTCGTTGGCGCCGGCGTCCCGCAGGCCGAGGGCCGAGTAGATGGCCACCATCGTGACGACGCGCGCGTCGAGCCAGAGTGGATCGGCGGTCTTCGTGAGGGCCACGATGAACCCCTTGCCGATCGGCGACGCCGGGCCGAACCCGTAGGTGATCGGCAGCACCAGTCGCCCGCCCGCCGCCAGCCCGTCCAGCCAGTGGGCGAGCGGGTGTGTGACGCCCGCGTTGATCAGGATGGCGTCGAACGTCTCGTCGAGCATCGCCGACGCGTCGCCCTGTCGCACGTCCACCCCGGGGTACTCCGACAGGTTTGCGCGTGCCTCGGCGGCCAGCGCCTAGTCCACCTCGATGGCCACCACGCGGCCGTCGGGTGCGACGCAGCGTGCGATGAGCGCGGTGTAGTAGCCAAGGCCGCAGCCGACGTGCAGCACGCGTGCGCCCGGCCGGAGGCCCAGGGCGTCGATGGCCGTGCCGACGACGTTCGGCGCGCCGTTGAACAGCGTGCGCGCGGGATCGATGGCAATCGACACGTTGTGATACACGTGGCGGGGATCGGCGTCCGGCGTCTGGCGCGGCCCGCGCCCGAAATCGCCCTCGCCCTGGATCAGCCACGGGCCCGGCCTCAGGAACGCCTCCCGCGGTACCGACGCGAGCGCGTCGACGAGCGCCGGCGACGTCAGGTTGGCAATCGCCTGGATCTCCTCCGCGAAGAAGCGTCGCCGCAGCGCGAGGTCCATCGTCATTTCTCTTCGGTGCCTTTCGTGCCCCGCTTTACCTTGCGCACGGGTTTCAGGCCCAGCGCCTTCGCGTTGGCCTCCGACAGCGCAATCACCGGCACAGGGCGCTTCCACTCGTAGGCCGGCTTTTCGTAGGCGCGCGGCACGAAGCGGGTCTCGCCCGCCTCGGTCAGTCGCTTCAGCACCGTGTGGATGGCCGCCATGTCGCTGGCGTAGCGCGAGAGGTCGAACCCCATCGCCTGCAGTTGCAGCCGCGCCTCGATGGCCGTCAGCGGATGGCCGGCGGCCTTGAGGACGACGCGGCAGGCGTCGGTCAGGCCGAAGGGCACCGTTGGCGTGAGGTTGCAGAGGCGCATCAACGCGCCAATGGTCTGAGCCAGTTGCGCCAGCCGGTCGTCGATGGCGGCGCGCTGCTGGCCGAGCGTCTCGTACTCGCGCAGGGCGGCGTCGAGGGCGCGGCGATACTCGTCGAGTGTGGCCATGGCAGAAAACGGGGTCGGGAGTAATTACGGATTCGCTTGCGGTTCGATCACGATCCTGTCAGTACTCCCCCACGAACCCAGATTTATACATAGTGTGTAATTACATGTCAACCTCCGTGTGATAGAGGAACCTGCGCCGGCGGCCGCCAGCCTGGATTACAATCCGACGCGCCCCGGGAGGGTTCCGATGTCTTTCGTGGAGATGTTCGTCCGCACGGCCAAGCAGTGCCCGGACAAACTCGCCATCGTTGACCGCGCCACCGGCGCGCGCGTCAACTACAAGATGGCGCTTCTTCGCGCCCTCATCCTGTCGCAGAAGTTCCAGCCCTGCGACCGCGGCCTCATCGGCCTCATGATCCCCACCACCGCCGGTGCCACCCTCAGCGTGGTCGCATCGTGGATGAGCGACCGGACGCCGGCCATGATCACCTCACGCGGGGCGCCTCGGGCGGTTTCTGAAAATCGCCGGCGAGATGGTATCGCTCGTGCAAGTGAAAGAGATGCTGCGAAGGGCGCTGCCCGATGGCATCGAAGGGGCGGTGGTCGACGTTCCGGACCCGGTGCGCGGGTCGAGACTCGTGGCCGCGATCACGGGCCAGGCGGACGAGCGCGCGCGGCTCAAGCAGAGAGGAGCCGGTCGTCCAGGCGGCGTAGGCGTCCGCGCCCGGGCGTGTCGGATCCCCGACACTGATGGGTGGTCAGCCGGCTCCGGGTGTAGACTCCCCGCAGCGCGTGGTTTCTTCGTTGACGGAGGCGCAGATGAACAGGCAACTCCAGGAACTTGCGACGGCGCACGGCCACGGGCCCTTCGGGCAACTCGCCAGCGTGGGCACGCTCGGCGGCGGCGGGGGCGTCATCGCGCCGGCCGATCAGCAGGTCGAGCGCGACGCCATCGTGCAGGTCGAGAGCCGGCTGCACGAGATCGCTTTCAACCTGTGGTGGACGTGGCACCCGAACGTGATCGAGTTGTTCCGCGCGCTCGACCCCGTCGGCTGGCGCGAGACCAACCACAACCCGATCGCGATGCTCGCGCGCATTCCGCAGGAAGAACTCGCGCGCCGCGTGAGCATGCAGTCGCTCGAGAACCGCGTCAACTACCACTACCGGCGGTTGATGGAGTACCTCGGCAGCGAGCGCACGTGGTGCTCGGAGCAGGCGGGCGCCCTTCGGCACTCCCCGATCGCGTACTTCTCTGCGGAGTTCGGCCTGCACGAGTCGCTGCCGCTCTACTCGGGCGGCCTGGGTGTGCTGGCCGGTGACTACCTGAAGAGCGCCTCGGACCTCGGCCTGCCGGTGGTGGGGATCGGCCTGTTCTACGCCAACGGCTACTTCCGTCAGCGCCTGAACGCCGAGGGCTGGCAGCAGGAGGAGTACGGGACAACCGACGTCAACACGCTGCCGTTGTGCCGCGTGGCGCGGCCCGGCGCCTCGCCGACGACCATCGAGTTGAACGTCGGCGGCGAGCGGCTCGAGGCGGGCGTGTGGATAGCGCGCGTCGGCCGCGCGATGCTGCTCCTGCTCGACTCCAACGTGCCGTCGAACCCGCCGCACCTGCAGCAGCTCACCGCACGCCTCTACGGCGGCGACGAGACGACGCGCATCCGCCAGGAGATCCTGCTGGGCGTCGGCGGCCTCCGCGCGTTGCGCGCGCTCGGCATCCGGCCGGCGGTGCTCCACCTGAACGAAGGGCACTCGGCGTTTGCCATCCTCGAACGCGTGCGCGAGCGCGTGGAGGAGGACGGCGTGGCCTTCGACGAGGCGCTGCGCGAGACGGCGCTCCGCACCGCCTTCACCACGCACACCCCTGTCGAGGCGGGCCACGATCGCTTCAGCCAGGAGCTGGTCGAACGCGAACTCGGCTGGCTGCGCGACCGGCTGCACCTGGACAGCGCGCGGTTCATGGGGCTCGGCCGCGCCTGGCCGCAGGATTCGCACGAGCCGTTCTGCATGACGGTGCTGGCGCTGAAGGCGTCGCGCTACCGCAACGCCGTCTCGGCGCTGCACGGCCACGTCGCACGGCGCATGTGGGTGCACGTCTGGCCCAACCGCGACGAGGAAGCGATCCCCATCGGGCACATCACCAACGGCGTCCACGTCCGCTCGTGGCTCGCGCCTTCGATGAACCGCATCTACGATCGCAAGCTTGGCGCGGACTGGCCGGCCCACCAGAGCGATCCGGCCACGTGGAGAAAGCTCGAGACCGTGGACGACGGCGAGCTGTGGGAGACGCACAACGTCCTGCGGCGCAACCTGGTGGACTTCGTGCGCCGCCGGGCCACGGCTTCCGCGTTCGACCCGCAGGCGCTCACGATTGGCTTCGCACGCCGGTTCGCCACCTACAAGCGCGCCACGCTGATCCTCAGCCAGCCCGACCGGCTGGCGCGGCTGATGACCAGCGTGACGCGGCCGGTCCAGATCGTATTGGCCGGCAAGGCCCACCCGCGCGACGACGGCGGCAAGCGGCTGATCCAGGAAATCGTCGCGCTCTCGCGCGATGCCAGGTTCGGCGGCCGCCTGGCGTTCATCGAGGACTACGACATCAACCTGGCGCGGCACCTGCTGCAGGGCGTGGACGTCTGGATCAACACGCCGATCCGCCCGCTCGAAGCCTGCGGCACGAGCGGCCAGAAGGTGGTGCTGAACGGCGGCCTCAACTGCTCGATCCTCGACGGCTGGTGGGCCGAGGCCTACGACGCCTCCAACGGGTTCGCCATCGGGGACGCGATGACACACGCGGATCCGGCCGTGCAGTGGAGCCGTGATTCCGAGTCGTTCTACAACATGCTCGAGAACGAGATCATCCCGCTCTTCTACGACCACGACGTGACCGGCCTGCCGCGCCGCTGGGTCGCGCGCGTCAAGCAGTCGATCATGACGCTCGCCTGGCGCTACAACGCCGACCGGATGGTGAGCGACTACGTGCGGCACATGTACCTGCCCGCGGCGGGAGGGCAGGTGTCGGGGTGACGGCCCGAGGTGCCGCTCGCAGCGTCCCTCGCAGGGCAAGGCTTTCCGCCTCCGCGCGGCGCTTCGGCCCGCCGCGCTACGGCGAGACCTCGCCGTAGTCGCTCGAGGTCCGGGAACGAAGGCGGGCAGTCTTGCCGCGCGGCGCCTCCTCGCAGACCGGCCGAGCGCCCGGAACTCCGCCCAGTGCCATCTAGCCGGCTCGGGGCGCGGGGAGGGCGTGGTGGTCGAGGCCGGTCACGAGGAGTCCTCGACGCGTGGAGCTGCGCGGGTGCTTGGCGGCGTTCCTGGGTGAGGGACACCAAATACGCCCGCACGTCGCTTCCGTCGAGCGTCAGACGCAGGGCACTGTCGCGGAAAAGCGGCGGCTGGCAGGGATGACGTCAGGCGGGCGTCGATTGGCGAGGGCGAGCGACCGCGGAGTCGTGTGTCGCCATGAAGAGCACCGCGAAGCGGTTTCGGTCAATGAACGTCAGGCAGCGAAGCAACCGGCAGGCCATCCACCGTCTATTGGCTCCCCTCTGCTATCGACGCCCGGCACTCTTCGCCTGCGCACCGCGTACGGCAGCCCGGATCAGCTCGTAGGCGGCCTTCTGCGATCGGCCGTCCTTGTCGCGATCGCCCGTGGGCGTCGAGGCGATGCCGAGAGCGACCGCGTTGTGGGTGGCGAACATCTCGGCGATGGCGTCTCCCAGTTCGGCGCTGGTCGGGCCGCCGGGGACGTTGAGCGAGTGGCCGGGTACTTCGGCCGGATCGAGTACGTCCAGGTCCACGTGCACGTAGATCCGATCCGTGCGTGCGGCGAGCGCCGCCAGGGCCTTGCGGAAGGCCGCCGAGCGGCCGCGCAGGTCCTGGGCCGAGACCATCGGCACGCGGTGCTTGTCGAGCAGTTCCTTCTCCAGCGGGTCCACGTCGCGCACGCCGGCAAGCAGCATCTCCTCGGGCCGGAGCGGCGTCTCGAGGCCTGACGTCACGCGTAGCCGCGTCAGGCACAGGCCGGCGGCCACCGCCACGTCCATCCCGCCCAGCATCCCGCTCAAGGTCGTTTCGGGCGTGTTGAAGTCGGCGTGGGCGTCGATGTAGACGAGGCCCGCGCGACCGCTGCGGCCGGCGGTCTGCACGCCGGCCAGCATGCCGAGCAGCGAGCTGCAATTGGCGAGCAGGCCGACCGAGAGATCGCCGGACCGGACGTCGGCCGAGACCAGTTGCGCCAAGTGCCCATTGGCGAGCGCGAGGCGCTGCCACGCGCCGTACTGGCGCTCCTCGGCGGGCGACAGGCGGACTGCTGCCGCGAGTTTCGGGCGCGCGCCCATCTCGTCGAGCGCCGCGACGAGGCCGCCGGCCAATAACGCGTCGGGCGAGGGCGACAGCTCTGGCGCGTTGCGCTCGCCGGTGAACGGCATCCGCACGATGGAGACGCGGACGGGGCCGCGGGTGGACGCGGTCGCCTGGCTCTGCAGGGCCGGTGGCCAGAGGATCGAGACGCCGATGAGGATGGCGAGTGCGGCTTTCATCATGTGGTTCCCCGAGAACAGGCCTGAATTCCTGTTCCGCAATCGTGTCGGTCGCGGCGCAGGGCTTCAGCCCTGCGAGCCTCGCGGCCGGGGCGCGCTGGTCCACACCCGCAGGCCGTCGGCATCGAGGCGCGTCGGGATGACGCTGGCGCCCGCCACCTCGGCCCGGATCTCGCGCAGCATCGCGCGCCTCGCGGTCGCCGAGACCGGCCCGACCAGCGTGAGCGACCCGCCATCGCCGCCGGCGCCGTTCACTTTCCAGCCCGCGGCGCCGTGCTCGCGCGCGACGGCGATCACGCGGTCGGCGTCCGCGCACACCAGATCCGGGTGGAGCCGCCGCTGTCCCTCGGTGTTCTCGCGCATCGCCCGCCCGAGGCCGGCGAAATCGCCGTCGGCCAGCGCGTCACGCGCGTCGCAAGCCGCCTTGCGCAGCGCGGCGAGGTCCGCACAGTCCGGCCCGAGGCCCGACAGGTGCGCGATCACCCGCTCGTGAACGTCCGACGACCTGTGACCGCGCCCCAGGAACACCAGCGCGAGCCGGCGTTCGAGCTCCCACCGCGTCGCGTCCGACAGGCGCAGTGGCCTCACCTCGGCGTCCGGGTACCCGGTCATCTCGATGTCGTTCACGCCGCCCATCGCCGAGCAGATCTGGTCCTGGATGCCGCTCTGCTGCTTCAGGCCGTCGGTCTCGATGGCATGGGCGAGGCGCGCGATCTCCCGGCGGTGGAGCGTGCCCCCGCGCACGCGGTCGAGCGCGCCGCACAGCGCCACCGTCACGGCCGCCGACGTCCCGGTGGACGCGCCCGCCGGCGCCTCGCAGGTGATGGTCGCTTCGATGGCGACGGCAGCTGGCATCGGCAGCGCGTCGAGCGTCGCCTCGAGCAGCGGGTGGCGATCCCAGTGCCCGGCCTTGTGTGCCGGCGCGTAGCGATCGCCGAAGTCCAGCGCGTCGATGACCACGCGAGGACGATCGCCGCCAGCGGGGAAGACCTCCACCTGCACCTCGGCGCACGGGCGCACCGCGATGTTGAAGACGCGCCCGTAGCGCGCGAACCAGGTGTCGGTCCAGCCTCCGCAGTCGCACACCCGAATCGGCGCGGCCGCCGTCACGATCATCGTCGCAACCCCGCAGTCGAATCCGGCGTCTCCGGCGCATCGCCCGGCGCGGCCTTCGGCAGCGGCACGAACTTGTCCGTGCATAAATTCGGCCGGCCGGCGCCCGCCTCGCCCGACACGGTGACGCCGGGGCCCGACGCCTGGATGTTCGCCGGCCCTGGTCTCAGCGTCACGTGGGCGAACTGCGCGGCGATCGGCGTGTTCGCCGCTTCGTCCACGATGCCGCGCGCGCCGGGCTTGCGGTCGTAGTCGCGTGCGTTGCGCGAGGCGAACAGGATGACGCCGGCGCCCACGTGGAGCGTCACGCCCGGCCGGAGACCGACCGGCCCGCCGAGGAACGCGTTGCGCGCGCCGTCCGGCCGCAACTCGACGGCCTGGCCCTTTGCGCAGGAATCGAGGGCCTCCTGCATGCGCGCGGTGTCCTGGCGCGTCTCGTCGGACTCGGCGATCGTCCTGCCACCGTCAATGGCGGTGAGTGCTTCGGTCAGCACGACGCACCTTCGCGGAATGACGGGCTCGCCGACGGTGTGCCTGTCCTGCGCCCGCCCAGGGGTGGGCCACGCCAGGCAACCGGCTGCGACGAATGCGGCCACGACGGCTCGTCCACCCATCACGTGCGCTTTCTCTGCGACCGATGGTAGGCGGGGACCTCGCCGTGGTCAAGGCACCTCGAAGGCCCACGGCCTTCGAGCATCACAAGTGCCGCCACCACGAGTAGCAGTTGTCGTGGAGTTCGTCCATCGTCGGCATCAGGCAGAAGATCTCTGACGTCGCGTCCGCGAACCAGAAGCCGGGCTGGACGGCCTTACAGCTCATCGCGTCCAGGTTCGGGTTCAGGCTGATCGTCCTGGTCTTCTTGCCCGGATCCGCGTGCAGTTCCTTCAGTGCGCGCCGGGTTTCCCGGGTTCACGTTGGGCAGCGGGCCCATGTTGAAGGCGTACACCTCGTTGCGGGCGACGACGCCTTCGACGTCGATGTCGTACTGGCAGAGAAAGATCCTGGGCGCGCCCTTCGACCACGATTCATCGGTGATGTAGCGGCCGAAGTCGCGCGGGGCTCTTGTCGAGGCCCGGGACGGCGCCGTCGGTCGTGACCAGGTACAGCCGCCGGAACGCCGAGAAGTCCACGTGCTCCAGCCCGCGGTACGACTTGACGAACTTCGTGCGCTTCGGCCCCGGCGGCTTCCCGGTTTCCGCCAGGTACTCGTCCACGCGGAAGTACTCGTTGCGGACCCAGGGATCCACCTCGGCGAAGATCACCTTGCCCGAGAAGTGCCTCGGGCGCCCGATGGAGTAGTGCTTGGCGAAGGCTTCTGGCGACAACTGCGACGCCGCGAGCGCTTCGTTCGGGTAAAGGACCAGGTAGCGGTGCTTCGCGTACTGAGACATCTCTCGCTCCTCGATGGACGCCGGCAGGTCTTCAAGGACGGCCCAGCCAGGCATGCTGGCACCCGGTTCGCGCCAGGTTCAACGCCGGTTCGCGCCCGTTTTCACCGGGCCATTGCCCTCTCGGCCGGCCCGGGAGCAGAATAGCGGTGCCATGGCGCACGACCTGTTCATCAGCTACGAGAAGAGCGATCGCCCGGTGGTCGACTACATCTGCGCGGCGCTTGAACGCCATGGCGTCCGCTGCTGGTACGCGCCGCGTGATCTGCCGGCCGGGTCGAACGACGCGCTCGCGATCATCCGCGCGCTCCGCGAGTGCCGGTTGCTGCTGCTGGTCCATTCGCGCGCCGCGAACCACTCGGCGCTCGTCCAGAGGGAAGTCGAGCGCGCCACCTCGCTCGGCATCCCAATCCTGCCGCTTCGCACCGAGAACCTCCCGTACTCCGAGGAGTTCGAGTTCTTCCTGTCGAAGATCCCGTCACTCGACGCCTTTCTGCACCCCTTCGACCGGAACGTGAAGGCCATCATCGCCGGCGTCACCGCGCGCCTGGCCCACGCGCCGCTGCCCGTCGCGTCCTGCGCTCCCCGCCCGACGCCGGCCACCCTCGCGCCCCAGGCCGACACGCACGAGCAGGACGGGACCACCAAGGCGATGCGGATCGGCGACTACCCGATCGTCCGGCACCTGGAACGGTGGCTGTGGGGCCGGCGGTTCGTGTGCCGCCATCCGAAGACCCGGCGCGAGGTCCACGTCACGGTGAGCGACAGGCACCTGGCGTCCGAGGAACGCAAGCAGCAGGTGGTGAACGGGCTGCGGACGCTGTGCGCGCTGCACCATCCGAACGTCGTCACGGTCCTCGACGCGGGCCTGCACCAGGGCCACGTGTTCTTCGTCACCGAGCCGGTCGAGGGCACGCCGCTCCTTGAGTATCTCGAGCGCGGGCCGATGCGGCTGTCGACGATCCTCGACTGGATGGCCCGGCTCTGCGACGCGCTGGCGTGCGCGCACACGATGCAGATCGTGCACGGCGCCGTGTCGCCCGCGACGCTCGTCGTGGACGCGGAGGGCGGGGTGAAGCTGTGCGGGTTCGCGCCTCCCGGCCTCGCCACGCTGGTGTCGGAGTGGAACCCGTGGGGCTACCTGTCGCCCGAGCAGGTCCGCGACGAGCCGGCCGATCACCGAAGCGACATCTTCGCGGTTGGCGCCGTCTTCTACCTGCTGGTTGCCCGGAGGAACGCGTTTCCGTCCGACGAGATTCCGAAGTTCCAGACCGATCCGCCGCCGCCGCTCGACGCGGTCTGTCCCCGTCTCGAGCCCGAGATCGTCCGCATCGTCGATCGCGCGCTCGACAAGAACCCGTTCCGGCGGTCCGTGGACATGCAGGCGATGCGCGACGAGACCCGCGCGGCGATCAAGAAGGTGCGCGCCGAGGGGACCGATCGCGTGGTGGAAGCCGCACCGGCTGCCGGCGCGGCGCCCGCAGGCGACGCCCAGCCTGGCTCGGTTCCGGGATGGGTGTGCCTGCCTGCCGACGACCCGCGCACGGCGGCCTGCATCACGCCGGAACAACTCCGCCGCCTCGGCTTCGACGTGCCGTCCGCCCCGCCGCCGGCGCCCGGCCGGCCGAGCGGCAGCACAGATCCCGCCCCGCGCCGGAACCGGGTCTCCGATCCGTCCACACGGGGTCGGGAGTAACTAGCTCTGATTACATTTTCGTCTTACATAACTGTAATCGGGCTAATTACTCCCGACCCCGTTTCCCCCGTTTCGGGTTCCTCCAGGATCTGGCGTCGACGGGCCGAACGGATCTATGCTCTGTTGGTCGGCTTGCGCCCGCTCGGGGCCGCAAGCCCGTGCTGGCGTTGCTCGTCCCCGGCTGCGCCCTGCCTGCCATTTTTTACGCGTGACATCCGCCTGGTTGGGCATTCGCGGAATGGCATCCAAAGGAGGATCTGTGTTCGGATCATCACGGACGAAACTCTTCATTGCGCTCGCGGCGCTCGTGTGCCTGCTGGGTGCGCTGGGCTCTGCGCAGAACGTGCCGCAGAAGGCCCAGAGCGTCGTCACGGCTGACGACTTCAATCAGTTCACCTGGCGATGGATTGGCCCGATGACGTTCTCGGGGCGCATCGCCGCGTTTGCCGTGCCGCGGGGCCAGAGCCAGATCTACTACGCCCTGACGGCGAGCGGCGGGATCTTCAAGACCATCGACGGCGGCATCCACTTCGAGCCGATCTTCGAGAAGTACGTGACGGGCAGCATGGGCTGGCTCGCCATCGCGCCGTCCAACCAGGACATCCTCTACCTGGGCACCGGGGAGCCGATGCACGCGCGCGCCAGCACGCACGGCAACGGCGTGTGGAAATCCACCGACGCGGGCAAGACGTGGACCAACGTCGGCCTGACCAGGAGCTACTTCATTCCGATGGTGGCCGTGGACTCCAAGAACCCGGACATCGTGTACGTCGCGGCCGAAGGCAAGCTCTACGACAACGAGATGGACTGCGAGCGCGGTCTCTTCAAGAGCATCGATGGCGGCAAGACGTGGACGAATCTCGGGCCGATGAAGGACCGCGGCGTCGGCGACTTCGTCATCGACCCGCGCAACTCGAACATCGTCATCGCGTCGGCCTACAAGCTGTACCGCCGCGCGTGGACCTACGACGACCGCGACGCCGAGAACGGCATCTTCAAGACGACCGACGGCGGCAAGACGTGGACGCGGCTCACCGGCGGGCTGCCCGCGAAGGGGACTCCTCTTGGCCGCACCGGCCTCACGATCTTCGAGAAGAACCCGAACATCGTCTACGCGCGCGTGGACGAAGAAGTCGTGGTCGGCTTCCGCGAGGCTGACGGCGTGGCTAACTTCCGCGCGGCCGTGGCGGGTGGCGGCCGGGCCGGCGGCGCTGGCGGCGGTGGTCGTGGCGGGGCGATGGGATCCGTGCTCTTCCACGACGGCTTCACGCTCGCGCAGTTCAAGGGCTTCAAGATCAACCCCGAACTGGCCGCGCTGGCGCCGAAGTTCGAACCGGTCGCCGGGGCCACCGAGGCGGACCTGGTCACCAGGTTCAACGCCCTGATCGGCGACAAGGACTTCGTCACCAAGAGCGGCGTCGATGTGGCCAAGCTGCAGGCGGCGGCCAAGCGGGTGCTCGCGTCCGACAAGGACGTGCTGACCAACATCGCCGAGGTCGAGAAGGTGATGCCGAAGCCGGCGGCGGCGGCGGATTCCGCCGAGGCCAAGGGCCGGTTCCAGCTGATCAACCGCAACGTCCTCGAGATCCTCTACTCGGGCGCCATCGCGAACCTCCAGCCGGTCAAGATGAACGGCATGGTGTACCGCACCGACGACCAGGGCAAGACCTGGAAGCGGATGACCGAGTACAAGATCACGGCGCCGCCGGGACCGCCGGTCCCGCAGGACATCGACGACGAGCTCGACGCCGCCGCGCAGGCGCGTGAGAGCGAGACGCAGCAGGCCGCGCAGGCCACCGGGACGCAGGCCCCGCCGGCCGGCCGTGGACAAGCGGCTGCCACCACACCGCAGGCCGGCCGTGGCCAGGCACCGACCACGCCGGCACCCGCCGCGCAGGGTGGCCGTGGCGGCCCGCAGGTCGGCAGCGCCCAGGTCAACCAGACCGAGGGCGGCTACTACGGCCGCATCATCGTCGACCAGACCGACGACAAGGTGATCTACTGCGGCGACACGAACACCACCGTGTCGAAGGACGCCGGCAAGACCCTCACGGCCACGGGGTGGGACCGCGGCAACATGAAGACGCACGTCGACCACCGCTCGGTGTGGGTGGACCCGCTCAACGGCAAGCACATCCTCAGCGCCAACGACGGCGGCGTGTCGGAAACCTGGGATGGCGGCGAGCACTGGAGCCAGAAGAACGCCATCAACGCGCAGCAGTTCTACGACGTGTCGGTGGACAACGAACTGCCCTACAACGTCATGGGCGGCACGCAGGACAACGGCGCGTGGCTGGGGCCGTCGCAGAACCGGAACAGCTACGGGCTGTTCCCATCCGACTGGATGTACCTGCCGACGGGCGACGGGTTCTACGTCGTCCGCGACTGGTGGAACCCGGAATACGTCTACTACGAGAGCCAGTTCGGCGGGTCCAGCCGGATGAACCTCAAGACCGGCGAGACCAGCTCCCTGGCCGCGCGGCTGACGCCGCAGCAGATCACGGCCGGCGAGCCGGCGCTCCGCTACCAGTGGAACGCGCCCATCGTGCTGTCGCCCCACAACCCGGGCATCGTCTATATTGCTTCCCAGTACGTGTGGAAGTCGGTGACCCGCGGCGCGCCGGGGACGTTCGTGCGCATCAGCCCCGACCTGTCGAAGGCGGACAAGAAGAAGCTCGACGAGGCGAGGAAGACCAACCTGCAGTGGGCGACCGTCTACACGGTCTCCGAGTCGCCGAGGAAGGCGGGCCTGCTCTGGGCCGGCACGGACGATGGCAACGTGTGGGTGACCTCAGACGGCGGCAACAAGTGGGTGTCGATCACCGACCAGTTCTACGATGCCGGCTGCAAGGCGAAACCGGGCGTCAAGGGCGACCTCATCCCGTGCGACCGCTGGGTGAAACGCGTCGTCGCGTCGGCCTTCGACGAGAACACCGCGTACGTCGGGTTCAGCGGCTACCGCACGCACAACGAGGACAAGACGTGGCTCTTCGTCACCAAGGACCTGGGCAAGACCTGGACGAACATCTCGGCCGACATGAACAACCCGATCTTCGACGTGGAGCAGGACCCGGAGAACGCCAACGTCCTGTACATCGCGACGGATTTCGGCATCTACGTGACGATCGACGAGGGCAAGACGTGGAGCGCGTTCTCGACCTCCGCGCCCCACACCGTGATCCGGGACATGGCGATCCAGAAGCGTGACCGCGAGATGGCGATTGCCACCTACGGCCGCGGCTTCTACGTCGTGGACGTCGGCCCGATCAAGGAGTTCACGCCGGCCGTCTTCCAGGAGGCCGCGCACCTGTTCGACATCAAGACCACGACCAAGTGGAACCGCTACGAGCGTCGCGGCGACACGCTGGGCGAGATGGCCAGGGCGGACAACCCGCGGGTTGGCCAGGACCTCTACTACTACCTGAAGGCCGATGCGCAGAACGTGAAGGTGACGATCAAGGACCTCGAGGGCACCCAGATCGCCGAGTTCACGCCGAGCGCGAAGAAGGGCCTGCAGAAGGTGTTCTGGGGCCTGAACCGCGTGGCGGCTGGGGCGCCGGCGGCTGGCGCCGGCCGTGGCGCGGGCGGCGGCGGTGGCCGCGGCGGCGGCGGCAACCAGGTGGACGCGGGCGTCTACAAGGTGACGCTGACCGTGGACGGCAGGGACGTGACGACCAAGAAGATGACGGTCGTCCCCGATCCGCTCTTCAAGTAGGACTCACCCTCTTCGGCAGGGCAGGGCTTCAGCCCTGCCACCTCTCCGGCCCCGGGGATCTCGGTCCCCGGGGCCCTGTTTCTGCAACGCGAAGACACGTGCAGTAGGGCGGGTCTGAAGACCCGCGCCTGGAGTTTCTACATATTGAGTCGGTCGGGTCACATTATAGTTGACAGACCCACTTAGTCATGGCATCATAGCCTCGCCCCCATGGGGAGGAGTCTGGCCATGGCCGACGAGGTCAAGGATCTCATT
>Ga0315273_10004826_pt1 | contig 16593 bp, 17 predicted proteins | sample YL17G02_0_MG_FD_205753 | JGI IMG/M metagenome (GOLD analysis project Ga0315273, IMG submission 205753) | Sediment microbial communities from Yellowstone Lake, YNP, Wyoming, USA - YL17G02_0 | ecosystem: Environmental > Aquatic > Freshwater > Lake > Sediment | place: USA: Wyoming | collected... | reverse complement strand
ATCGTACAATTACGATAAATTGTCTGCGAGATGGAGGCGGCCGTTCGGATGAGGAGGCCGCGCAGGCGCTGGGCGTCGAGTACGCGGTGATCAAGCTGAAGGACCCGAGCCAGTGGGCGCGCTCTGGCGTGACGATGACGCCGGCGCTGGTGGTGGACGGGCAGGTGAAGCTGCAGGGCCGGGTGCTGAGCGTGGAGAAGCTGAAGGAGCTGATCGCGTGAGGGGAGGCCGCCGCGCGCCGCGCCGAGTGGGGGCTCGGAAGCAGGCCCCCACGGTGCCCGGGCGGGTAGCGGTACCTGCCTGCGGGGCGCCCTCACAGCAACAGCGCGCCGAGGGTGGCCGCGGCGAGGACCACCCAGAGGATGTCGACCTTCAGCCGCAGCGCGACCAAGGCGGCTGCGGCGATGAGCGCCCCGATCGGCACCCAGTCGACCGCGACGGCCAGCGTGGCGCCGACGGCGAAGAGCAGGCCGACGAAGCAACACAGCACGCCGCTGAGGGCCGCGTTGAGCGTCCGGGATGTGCCGAGCCATCCCAGCAGCGGAGCCGTTGCCAGCAGGATGATCAGCGACGGGGCGAAGATCGCAGCGGTGGCGATCATCGCGCCCACCAACCCCGCGAGGCGATAGCCAACGAAGGTCGCCGTGATCACGATCGGCCCCGGCGTGACCTGCCCCAGCGCGATGCCGTCCATGAACGTGCGGGCGTCCATCCACCCCCGGGCCGTGACCACCTCGTGCAGCATCAGCGGCACTGACGCGAAGCCGCCCCCGAAGGCGAACAGGTCGACGCGGACCATCACCCAGGCCAGCGAGAAGAAGCGACTGTCGAGCAGCCGCAGGGCGATGAGACTCGCCGCGAGCAGGGCGGCGAGCAACGCCGGCGCCCGGCCGCTGCTTGGCGACCGACGGGCTGCGGGAGCGGCACTTCCCGGTTCGGCGGGTGTGGAGCGGAGCAGGACGGTGGCGGCCAGGCCGGCCAGCACGACGGCGAGGATCGGGCTGAGGCCGGAGCCGATGACGACGGCGGCGAGCAGGGCCAGGAGCGCGTGGCGCCACGACTTCACAGTGGTGGCGGCGAACGCCACGGCGGCATTCAGCACCAGCGCCACCACGACGGCCTGCAGGCCATGGAACGACGAGACCACGGTAGGCACGACGCCGGCGCGAGCGTAGACCGCGGACAGCGCGGTCATCAGGAGGAACGCGGGCAACCCGAAGCCGGTGAAGGCGGCAACCGCTCCAGGCCCGCCGCCCGCGGCCAGGCCGACGAAGCCGGCCGTCTGCATCGCGGTGGCGCCGGGAATGGCCTGGCACAGGGCGACCCCGCCCTTGAAGGTCTCGGGCGAAAGCCAGCGGCGGCGTACCACCGCCAGGTCACGGATGTAGGCGACCATCGCCGGGCCGCCGAACGCGGTGCATCCGAGCCGGAGAAACGCGACGAAGAGCACCCACCAAGGAACCGGCGCCGGGCCACGGCCTTGGTCAGGATCGGTATCGCCCACCGGGATCCGCGCTGTCACCATCGCCGGCTCCACCTCCAAAGCGCCCCCGTGCAGGCACCGCAGGCGTTGGGCTCCAGAGCACCTGAGTCGAAAGGTACTGCGGCAGCCCGGGCAGACGATCGTGGGGCCGATCGGCAGACGATTGACAACGTGGCCAAGTCGCCACATACTACGCCATTGCGAGGAGGGCCTGATGGTTCAACACGACATCTTCCGCACGCAGGCCCGGCTGATGAAGGCCCTGGCCAACGAGTCGCGGCTCAAGATCCTGCACCGGCTGGCCACGGGCGAGTGCTCGGTCGGCGCGCTCACCGCGCTGGTCGGCTCGGACCGCTCGACGGTGTCCAAGCACCTGGCGGTGCTCCGGGCCCAGGGGATCGTCCAGGATCGGAGGGAGGGGAACGTCGTGTATTACGAGCTGCTCACCCCCTGCGCCCTGAACTTCTTCTCCTGCGCGCGGCAGGTCATCAAGGAGCGGGCATGAGCCGGGGTCTGTTTTTATTTCAACCAATGTTGCCAATGTGGCCAAGTCGCCATGCACAGGCCCGGGAGAGCGCGCCAGCCGGAGGGCCGGCCGCCATCGGCTCCTGCGGCCACGGCGCGGGCCCGAACCACCCACGAGGGAGATCAGCCGATGAGCGAGACGACAGGCCCGACACCGATGGACGTGCTGCGAGCGGTCTCGCCGGAGGGTGCCAAGACGTACATGGAGCACCGGACGGCCACGATGGACAATCCCCAGCTCCAGTCGGTGCCCCTCAAGTACAAGTTGCTGGTTGGCATCGGCGTGGCCGCCGCCCTCCAGTCGAGCACCTGCACGCTGATGTGGACCAAGCAGGCGCGGGCAGCCGGCATCACCGATGCCGAGATCGCGGAGGCGATCCTGGTCTCGCGCCTGATGAAGATGGCGACCGTGAACGACACCGCCGCCGAGGCGCTCGCGTGGCTGCGGGCGCCGGAGAAGTAGCGGCGTGAAGATCCAGGTCCTGGGCATGGGATGCCCGCGGTGCAAGGTGCTCTACGCCGAGGCCGCGAAGGCGATCACGGCGTCCGGCGCCACCGCGGAGCTGGAGAAGGTCGAGACGCTGGAGGGCATCCTGGCGTACGGCGTGATGGCGACGCCGGCGCTGGTCGTGGACGGCGACGTGAAGTCCGTCGGTCGCGTGCCGCCCGTCAAGGAGATCGTGGCGTGGATCGCCACGGCGGCGGCCGGCCCACACGCTGCCGCCGAGCGGAGCCCTCAGTGAGCCACCAGCACCCGCCCGCGGCCGAACTCAGCGAGCGGTCCCTCGACCTGCGGCTCGGCCTCACCGCCGGGCTCAACGTGGCGATCACCGTCGCGGAGTTCGTTGGGGGCCTGCTCTCGGGCAGCCTGGCGCTGCTCTCGGACGCCGCCCACAACCTCGGCGACGTCGTGGCCGTCGCGCTGGCCCTGTGGGCGCGGCGCGTGAGCCGCCGGCCCCCCACCCTGCGCCACACCTACGGCTTCAAGCGCCTGGAGGTCATCGCGGCGCTGACCAACGCCGTCCTGCTCCTCGCGGCGACGCTGCTCATCGCGCGCGAGGCTGTCGTGCGTCTCCTGCATCCCCAGCCGGTGGCGCAGGGGATCATGCTCGTCGTGGGCTCGGCGGCGTTCGTCGCCAACGTCGGCTCGGTGCTCCTGCTGCGCCGCCACGAGGAGGGCGACGTGAACGTGCGCAGCGCGTTCCTGCATCTGGCCCAGGACGCCCTCGCGTCGCTGGCCGTGGTGGTGGCGGCGCTCCTCGCGCGCACGCGGATCGGCCCCTACGTGGACCCGGTCGCCGCGTTGTTCGTCGGCTTCGTGGTGCTGCGCGGCGCGCTCGCCCTCGTCCGGGAGACCCTCTCCACGCTCATGGAGGGAGTGCCCGAGGGCCTCGACGTCGCCGGGCTCGCCGCCTCTGTCGCCGCGGCGTTCGCCCCGGCGCAACTCCACCACGTGCACGTCTGGGAAGTCGGTCCCGGCCAGCGCGTGCTCACCGCGCACGTGGCGCTCGGGGAGGAACGGGACGCGCGTGCCGTCGGCGACCTCCTCGCCCGCATCAAGGCGCGCCTCCACGACGCGTGGGGCATCACCCACGCGACGCTGGAGCCGGAACTGGAGAACTGCGGGCAGAGCGGACTGCTGGGACGATGGGAGGCATCGTGAACGTCTGGAAGAGCGAGTGGAAGCCGCTGGTCGTCATCGTGACGGTATTCGTGGCGGCGCTCTACCTGCCGGTGGGCAGTCCGCGGTTCGACGGCGGGGTGAGCGAGGCGCTCCACCTGGTGCGCTGGTACGCACGGGAGCACGTGGTCCTCTGCCTGCTGCCCGCGTTCTTCATCGCCGGCGCCATCTCGGTGTTCGTGAGTCAGGCGTCGGTGATGAAGTACTTGGGGCCCACGGCGCCCAAGCCGCTAGCCTACGGCGTGGCGTCGGTGTCGGGGACCATCCTCGCCGTGTGCTCGTGCACGGTGCTGCCGCTGTTCGCGGGCATCTACCGGATGGGTGCGGGACTCGGTCCGGCGACGGCGTTCCTCTACTCGGGCCCCGCCATCAACGTGCTGGCCATCGTGCTCACGGCCCGCATCCTCGGCGTGGAGATCGGCACGGCGCGCGCGGTTGGGGCCGTGGCCTTCAGCGTCGTGATCGGGCTCCTGATGCACGCCATCTACCGGCGCGAGGAGGAGGCCAAGGTACAGGCGGCGATGGCGGCGCCGCCCCCCCTGGCGACGCGGCCCCTGGGACAGACGGTGCTCTTTTTCGCGGCGATGGTGGCGGTGCTGGTGTTCGCCAACTGGGGCCGGGCCGCCGACGGGGCGTCGTTCTTCGCCGCGGTCTATGCGCTCAAGTGGATACTCACCGCGGTGTCGGCGCTCGGTCTCGGCGCGGCGCTCGTCGCTTGGTATGGCCTGGCCCTGTGGAAGGCCGTGGCGATGGGCATCGTCACCGCGCTCGCCGCGGTGCTCGTCCCCTCCGATCCACGGGTGCCGTTCGGCGTCGGTTCCGTCGCCCTGGCGGTGGTGACGAGCACCAGCGGCGACGACCTCGGCGAGTGGTTCGAGGCGTCGTGGGGGTTCGCCAAGCAGATCCTGCCGCTGCTGCTCCTGGGCGTGTTCGTGGCCGGCGCGCTGCTCGGCCGTCCGGGGCAGGAGGGCTGGGTGCCCTCGGTGTGGGTCAGCGCGGCGGTGGGCGGCAACTCGCTGCTCGCGAACGCCTTCGCGTCGGTGGCCGGCGCGTTCATGTACTTCGCCACGCTGACTGAAGTGCCCATCGTGCAGGGCCTGCTGGGCAGCGGGATGGGGAAGGGCCCGGCGCTGGCGCTGCTGCTCGCCGGCCCGGCGCTGTCCCTGCCCTCGATGCTCGTGCTGCGGAGCATCTTCGGCTGGAAGAAGACCCTGGTGTACGTGACGCTCACGTGTGTGATGGCGACGGTGACAGGCATCTTGTTCGGCGCGCTCGGGTAGCGCGCCTCAACGGAGGTCCGTATGGCGGAATCGAGACTGATCGAGATCCTCGGCCCCGGCTGCGCGAAGTGCGAGATGCTGGCGAAGCACGCCGAGGAGGCCGCGCAGGCGCTGGGCATCGAATACGCGGTGGTCAAGCTCAAGGACCCGAGCCAGTGGGCGCGCTACGGCGTGATGATGACGCCGGCACTGGTGGTGGACGGACAGGTCAAGCTGCAGGGCCGCGTGCTGAGCGCGGAGAAGCTGAAGGAGTTGATCGCATAGGGGGAGCGGTGAGCAAGGAACCGATTCGAGTCGAGAGGCGGCCCACGCGTTGGTGGGTCATTCCGGCGGTGCTTGTCGTGGCGGGCGCGGGCGCGCTGCTGTCCTCCCAGCGGTCTCAGCGGGCACCCGCCGGCGACGTCGTGGACTTCAGCTCGGGCCGGCCGAAGCTCCTCGACTTCGGGATGGGCATCTGCGAGCAATGCAAGCGGATGCAGCCCGTGATGGCGCAGGCCGCTTGGGAATTCGGGAACCGGCTCGACGTGCACTCGCTGGACATTCGGAACCTCGCGAATGATCAACTGGGGCAGCGGTTCGGCCTGCGCCTGATTCCGTTGATCATCCTGACGGACGCCGCCGGACGGGAGTTGTGGCGCCACGAGGGCTTCGTGGACTTCCCGGAGATCGCGAGGGTGGTGGCGGAGCGCATCGGTCAGGCGCCCGCCGGACGCTCCCCCGCCCCGGTTCGGCAGTGATGGGCGGCGAGAAGGCAACGTGCTAGACGGCTTCCTGGCCCACGCCGGCGAGTACATCCACACCAACCCGTGGCTGGCGCTGGCGGCGGTGTTCGTGGGCGGTCTGGTCACCGCCTCGAACCCCTGCGTGCTGGCGACCATTCCGCTGATGATGAGCGTGGTCGCGGGCCGAAGGGAAGACCGGCCCGGTGTGGGACGGGCCTTCGTCTTCTCGCTGGTCTTCGTCTTCGGCCTGGCGGCGACCTTCACGGTCCTCGGGATCGTGGCCGCGCTCGCCGGCCGGATGTACGGTGCCGTGCCGGGAGTCTGGAACTGGGTCGTCGCCGCGGTGTGCGTGCTGATGGGGCTGCACCTGATGGGCGTCATCACCGTCCCCATCCCCTCGGTGGGCGCCGGCGTGCGGCCGGCGACCCGCGGGCTCCTCGGCTCACTGCTGCTCGGCCTCCTCTTCGGGGCCGTGTCCGCACCCTGTGCCGCGCCAATCCTCATCGTGCTGCTCGCCTATCTGGCCGGTTCGGGGTCGTCGGTCGCCTGGGGCGGGCTGCTGCTGCTCGTCTACGCCCTCGGCCACAGCGTCCTCATCCTGGTCGCCGGGACGTCGATGGGGGCGGCGCGGGTGCTCCTCGAGAACGCGAAGGCGACGCGGGCGCTCGGGGTGCTCCGCCAGGCGGCGGGTGCCGCCATCGTGCTCGTCGGGGCGTACCTCGCCTACGGCGCGGTGCGGTAGCGAGGGGAGCGGGGCAGGCGGTGGCGTCTGCCACACTGGCCCGCTCACGTCGGGTGCATCGATCGGCGCGCCGCCGTTGTTCGGGCGCGGGTACCGCGGCGCGGGAGGTTGTCAATATGGCCAAGTCGCCACGCAGCACCTGGAGGACATCGTGATGCGCGAAGGGGGGGCCGCCGCGCGGCGGATGCAGGATATCCTGGGGCTCGAGACGGAACCGGTGGCCGTCTTCCTCCTCGGCCCCGACGATGCGCGGGCCGACGGCGCCTTCACGCGGGTGCGGGGGCACCGGTTCTGCCAGCTCCTGATGCGCGCCCGCCGGGGCGAGTCGGTGATGCTCACCGCCGGCGAGCTGGCCTGCCCCGCGGCCGCGGCCGCCTTCGGCTTCCGGCCGCTGCCGGAGGGTCTCGCGAGCGGGAAGGGGCTGGTCGGGTTCGGCATCGTCGCCGACCCCGGCACCGGCCGCACGATGTTCGAGGGGATGCCGCATCTCGAGCCCGGACGCATCGCGGCCATCGCGGCCGCGCCGTTGGCGACGGTGCGCGCCGCCCCCGACGTGGTCGTCGTCGAAGGGAGGCCCGAGGCGCTGATGTGGCTCGTGCTGGCCGACCTGAACCTGGCCGGCGGCGCGCGCCGCGTCGCCGACACGGCGGTGCTCCAGGCCACCTGCGTGGACGCGACCGTGGTCCCCTTCCTCGACGGACGGCTTAACTTCTCCCTCGGGTGCTACGGGTGCCGTGAGGCCACGGACCTCGGACCGGACGAGTCGGTGCTCGGGTTCCCGGCCGCGCGCCTGGATGCGCTCCTCGTGGCGCTCGAGCACCTAGCCGACAAGGCCATCGCGCGCTCGCGGGCGAAGGTCGCCTTCGGGAACCTGCGACGCGGGGAGCCGGCCACCGCTTGAGAACCCGAACCTCGCGTCGCGCGCCCGGACTACCATCGCAGCACCGGCACGTCCAACCCGGTGAGGTACCCCTGACGGCGGTGCCAGGAGGGTCCTGATGTGGATCGTCCGCTTAGCCCTGCGCCGGCCCTACACGTTCGTGGTGTCGGCCCTGCTGCTGTTGCTGGTGACACCCTTCGTGTTGATGCGCACGCCGACGGACATCCTGCCCTCGATCAACATCCCGGTCGTCAGCGTGGTGTGGACGTATGACGGGTTGGACGCCCGGGAGGTCGAGCAACGCCTCGTGTACAACCACGAGCGGATGATCGCCACCCTGGTCAACGACATTCAGCACATCGAGTCCACCTCGTACAACGGCGTCGGCGTGATCAAGGTGTTCCTCCAGCCCGGCGCCTCCGTGCCCCAGGGGGTGGCGCTGATCACGGCCAGCGCCCAGACCATCCTGCGCACGCTGCCGCCCGGAGCTACGCCGCCGTTCGTCCTTCAGTACAACGCGTCGAGCGTTCCCATCCTCCAGTACAGCCTTGCCAGCGACCGTCTGCCGGAACAGGAGCTGCAGGACCTGGCGATGAACCGGGTCAAGATGGGCCTGTCGGTGGTGCGGGGGGCCTCGATCCCGATGCCGGCGGGCGGCAAGGTGCGCGTCGTCGCCGTCGACCTGAATCTCGGCGCGCTCGAAGCGAAGCATCTCGCGCCCCAGGACGTGATCAATGCGTTCACGGCGCAGAACTTCGTCCTCCCCAGCGGCACCGCGAAGATCGGCACCACGGAGTACGACGTTTCGCTGAACAGCAGCCCCGCGCTGCTGCAGGACCTGAACGAGCTGCCCATCAAGACGGTCAACGGGGCCGTGATCCGCGTCGGGGACGTGGCGCAGGTGCACGACGGGTACCTGCCGCAGCAGAACGTGGTCCGGCTGGACGGCGTGCGCGGGGTGCTCCTCACGATCCTCAAGAGCGGCGCCGCCTCCACGCTCCGGGTGGTGGACGGCGTGAGACAGGTCATGCCGCGGATCCTGGGCGCGCTGCCGCCCGGCGTGGACGTCAAGGAATTCGCCGACCAGTCGCTCTTCGTCCGCGCGGCGGTCAGCAGCGTCGTGAAGGAAGGCGTGATTGCGGCGGCGTTGACGGCGTTGATGATCCTGCTGTTCCTGGGCGCGTGGCGCGGCACGCTCATCATCGCGCTCTCTATCCCGCTTTCCGTGCTGGCGTCCATCGGCGTGCTCAGCGCCCTGGGCGAGACGATCAACCTGATGACGCTCGGGGGTCTCGCGTTGTCGGTGGGCATCCTGGTGGACGACGCGACGGTCGAAATCGAGAACGTCCACCGCCAGATGGCGACGGGCAAGCCGACCGTCCAAGCGATTCTCGACGGCGCGCAGGAGATCGCGCTGCCGGCGTTCGTCTCCACGCTGTGCATCTGCATCGTGTTCGTGCCGATGTTCTTCCTCAGCGGGACGGCGCGGTACCTCTTCGTGCCCCTGGCCGAAGCCGTCGTGTTCGCCGTGCTCGCGAGCTACGTCTTGTCGCGGACGCTCGTGCCGACGCTGGTGATGTGGTTCTACCGCCGCGCCGGCTATCACGGCAGCACCGCGGGCGCGAGCACGGGAGCGCGGTGGCTGCGGCCGCTGGCGGCGCTCCAGGCCCGTTTCGAGGGCGCCTTCCACGGGCTGCGCGAGCGTTACCGGGAAGGGCTGGGCGCGGCGCTGCGGCACCGCTGGTCGGTCGTGATCCTGTTCCTGCTCTTTTGCGGCGGGACCGTCGTCGTCCTGGTGCCCCAGCTCGGCCAGGACTTCTTCCCGTCGGTGGACGCCGGGCAGTTTCGTCTGCACGTCCGCGCCCGCGGCGGCACGCGCATCGAGGAGACCGTGCGTCTCGTGGATCGGGTCGAGGCGGTGATCCGACGGGAGGTACCGGCCCGGGACTTGGCCGGCATGCTCGACAACATCGGCATGCCCGGTGGAGGAATCCCGCTGGCCTACATCGACAACGGCCTGACCGGGACCGCCGATGCCGACGTCCTGGTGGCGCTGGGCCACGGCCACCGGCCGACGGCCGGCTACGTACGGCGCCTGCGCGCCCGGCTGAATGAGGAGTTCCCCGGGACCACCTTCTACTTTCTGCCCGCCGACATCGTGAGCCAGACGATCAATTTCGGGCTGCCCGCACCCTTCGACATTCAGATCGTCGGACGCGACCAGGCGCAGAACCGGGTCGCGGCCGCACGCCTGGCCGAGCGCATCCGCCGGATCCCGGGCGCGGTGGACGTGCGCATCCAGCAGCCTGCCGATCAGCCGGAGCTGCACTACACGGTGGACCGAGCCAGAGCGTCGGGAGTCGGCCTGTCCGAACGGGACGTGGCCAACGCGGTGTTGGTCACCCTCAGCGGCAGCGCGCAGGCGCAGCCCAACTACTGGCTCGACCCGCGTAATGGCGTCCAGTACCGCGTGAACATCCGGACGCCGGAATACGCGATGGGCTCGCTGGCCGCGCTGAGCGCGATGCCGATCAGCGGCGGTCAGGCCGGCAAGAACGACGCGCAGGTCCTGGCCAGCGTCGCCTCGGTACGGCGCGCGAGCGGTGCGCCGGTCTATTCCCACTACGACATCCAGCCGGTGATTGACGTGTTCGGCGGGGTGAGCGGTCGCGACTTGGGCGGCGTGCTGCGCGCGATCACCCCGCTGGTGGCGGCGGCGGGGAAGGATCTGCCGCGAGGCAGCTTCATCATGATGCGCGGCCAGGCGCAGACGATGAGCGCCAGCTTCGTCGGGCTGGGCGTCGGCTTGGGCATGGCGTTGGGCCTGATCTACCTGCTCCTGGTCGTCAACTTCCAGAGCTGGCGCGACCCGTTCATCATCATCACCGCGCTGCCGGGCGCGCTGGCCGGCGTGGTGTGGGCCCTGTACCTCACCTTCACCACGTTGAGCGTGCCCGCGCTCTTGGGCGCGATCATGAGCCTCGGCGTCGCCACCGCGAATGCCGTGCTGGTGGTGACGTTCGCCCGCAACAACCTGCGCGAGGGGGTCGACCCGTTGCGCGCCGCCTGGGACGCCGGCGTGGGCCGCCTGCGGCCGGTGCTGATGACGGCCTCCGCGATGACCATCGGCATGCTTCCCATAGCAATCGGCTTCGGCGACGGCGGCGAGCAGAACGCCCCGCTCGGCCGCGCGGTGATCGGCGGCCTCATCGTAGCCACCCTCGCCACGCTGTTCGTCGTGCCGGTGGTGTTCCACCTGTTGCACCCCCACCCGCTGGCGGCGAGCGCCGACCTGCCGCACCCCGCGCCCTCGCTGGCGACACCGGAATGAGGTTCTCGATGAACGCACTTGCCTCACCTCGAACCGAAGCGCCCACGACCACCGCCTCTCGGGACCGGCCGCCCGTCCGGCTCTGGCGCCTCTTGGGCGTGGCGGGAGCCGTTATCGCGGTCGCGTTCCTCGTCGGCTGGCTGCCGCGCTTGCGCCAGCGCGCCGCGGTGGCGTCCGAGACCCGAGCCTTGGCCGTGTCCAGCGTCGCCGTGGTCTCGCCGGCCCCGGGCGGCAAGGGGGCCGGCCTCCTGTTGCCCGCATCACTCGAATCGTGGACGGACGCGCCGATCTACGCCCGGGCCAGCGGATACCTGGCGCGCTGGCTGGTGGACATCGGCGCGCGGGTAGGAGCAGGCCAGCTGCTGGCGGTCATCGAGACGCCGGAGCTCGATCACGGGGTGGCGCAGTCGAGCCACCAGCTCGCCGCGGACGAGGCCGCGCTGGCGCTGGCCAGGATCACCGCCGAACGCTACGCCGCCCTGTTCCGGACCGCGAGCGCCACCGAGCAGGAGAACACCGAGAAGCAGGCCGACGTCACCCTGAAGACCGCGATTGTGGAGGCCGCCCGCGCCGATCTCCGCCGCCTGCAGAGCCTGCAGGCGTTCGCCCGCGTCACGGCCCCCTTCGCCGGTACCATCACCGAACGCAGCGCCGACGTGGGCGAGCTGATCGCGGCGTCCGGCAACCGGGCGCTCTTCCGCCTCGAGCGGACGGACCGATTGCGGGTCTACGTGCGCGTGCCGCAATCGGAAGCGCTCGGCATCGCCCGCGGTGATCGGGCGGAGGTGCTGGTCCCCGAGCTGCCGGGGCGGGCGTTCCCCGCCACGGTGGCCCGTACGGCGGGCGCCATCTCGGCCGATTCACGGACGCTGCTGGTCGAGCTGGTGGTGGACAATGCGCGCGGTGACATCCTCGCCGGCAGCTACGCGCAGGTTCGGTTCGCGAGCACGACGCGTGGGGCTCGGCTGGTGCTCCCCGCCACCACGTTGCTGTTTGGCACGGAGGGCCCCCAGGTCGCCGTGGTGCGGCCGGCGGGCACCATCGAGCTGCGCACGGTGACGCTCGGCCGCGACTTCGGGCAGACGGTGGAAATCCTGGTCGGGGTGAGCCCGATGGACCGGGTCGTCCTGAATCCCTCGGGGTCCCTCGCGAGCGGCGACTCGGTGCGGGTCGTCGGGGGGACCCAGCCGGAAGCGGCCAAGCGGGGCAAAGAGCGATGAGGCGCCCGCACGCCCCGAGCCGCGGGACCCTTGCCATCGCCTGCGGCGGGATGATGAGACAGCCGACCGAGGGAGCTGAGGCCTCTACGAGTGCTCGTGGTGGGTGTGGCCGTAGCTGCTGGTCGGCATCGCGGTCGGCGCGCATGTGATGCGGGAACTGGAGCACGAAGCCCATCCCGGCGACCTCGCGCAGCAGGCCCGCCGGCTCCTGAGCCGGCACCTGCACGTGCGCCGGTTCCCGGCCGGGTCCCTGCTGTGGCGCGAGGGTGAAACGACGGGGATGCTCGTCGCCATAAGGACCGGACGCGTCAAGATCTATCGGCTTCTGCCCAACGGGCGCGCCGTCACGCTGCTCCTCTTCGGACCCGACGACGTCTTCGGCTTCCTCCCGTTCCTCGACGGACGACCGTATCCGGCCTACGCCCAGGCGATCGACGACGTGGAGGCCGAGGTGATGCCGCGGTCCGCGCTGTTGCAGGCGCTGCGCGCGGAACCCGACCTCGCCGCCACCCTGATCGCGCTGCTGGGCGAGCGGCTCCGCGCGGCGTTCGACCTCATCCAGGGGATGTCCACGCGCGGCGTCCGGGCGCGGGTGGCGGCGGCCCTGCTCCCGCTGCTCGCCGAGCCGCACCAGGTGGGGGACCCGATCGTCATCGCGCTCCCTGTGACGGCCCAGGAGTTCGCCGGCGCCATCGGCGTGGCCCCCGAGACGTTCTCTCGCGCGCTCAAGGCCCTCTTCGACGAGGGCATCCTCGCGCGGGAGGGGCCCGGGCGGTACCGCGTCCTCGACGGCCCGGCTCTCGAGCAGGCCGCCGAGCCGCCCCTCGACTGAGCCCCCGGACTCTTGACCGCGGTCAAGACTCCGGCCGTCGCCATCCCCTAACCTTGGTGTAACGCCTGAGCATACTCTGGCTGCGGTACCTCACCACGGAAGAAAGGGAGTTCGCGATGGTTGACCCCAAGGTCTTTCTCGATGCCGGCCTCCAGCTCCACGGACACAAGTGCCCCGCGATGCCGATGGGCCTGCGCGTCGGCGCCGCCGCGATGAACGCCCTCGGCGTCGAGCGCGCCCAGGACGGCCAGCTCCTCGCGCTCGTCGAGCTCGGCGAGGACCACTGCGCGACCTGCTTCGCCGACGGCGTGCAGACCATCACTGGTTGCACCTTCGGCAAGGGCAACATCAAGCGGCTGCACTACGGCAAGTGGGGCGTCACGCTGGTGGATGTGGCGACGGGCCGCGCCGTCCGCGTCACGCCCAAGGCGGAAGCGATGCTCGCCAACAAGCAGACCGCGTTCTTCACGGAGTATCGGGAGAAGGGCGTGCCGGCGTCCAAGGTGCCGCCGGCCGTCGTCGAGCCGTTGATCCAGAAGGTGATGGGCGCGCCCGACGACCGGCTCGTTGCAGTGGGGGAGGTCTTCCACTACGAGCTGCCCACCAAACCCCACTCGTTCGCCGGCGTGGTGTGCGACCGGTGCGGGGAGATGGTCGTCGAGGGGTACGCCCGCGTCGTCGGCGACAAGCGGGTATGCATCCCCTGCCAGGAGCAGCTGATCGGCGCCACGGCGTAAGGTGCGCGACCTGATCCGCGCCACCGGCCTGGTGCTGGTGACCGAGGCCAAACTCTGATCGCGAGGACATTCCGATGACGACGCCATTCGTTCCGCCTCCGCGGGCGTTCGAGTTCCACGGGCACCGCTGTCCCTTCATGCCGATCGGCTACCGGATGGGCCGGTTGGCGATGCTGGACCTCGGGGTCGAGCGGGAGCAGGACCACGGGTTCCACATCTTCCCGGAGTTGGGCGAGGGCCATCCGCAGACCTGCATGATGGACGGCCTCCAGGTCGCCACGGGGGCCACATACGGCAAGGTGCTGATGGCCAAGACCTTCTACGGCAAGCTGGCCGCCACCTTCTACCACCCCGCGAAGGGGGCGGTGCGCTTCGCCCTCAAGCCGGAGTTCGTGGACGCGATGGGGAAGTTCGAGTTCTTCGCCTACCGCAAGCGCGGCGTCGAGCCCTCGGCCATCCCCGCGGCCGTGGTGGACGAGGTCATCGCCTGGGTCGCCGCCCAACCGGACGAGGCGGTCTTCCAGGTGGGACGGAAGCCCGACTTCCGGTACACGCCGGTGAAGGGCTCCTTCGCCAAGACCCTGTGCAGCGTCTGCGGCGAGTACGTCTTCGACCGCTACGTCCGGATGAAGGACGGGGTGCCCGTCTGCATTCCGTGCTCCGGATACGCGGGCCCGGCCCCGGGTAGTGGGCCAGTCTGAATCGTGACAAAGGCCACCGGCACTAGCGAAGTCGTTAGATTTCGCTCATGCCACGCGAGAAGAAGAAGCTACGGCGCGACGTGAACGAGACAGCCTTCGAGGTTGCACAGGGAGCACTCGGAGAGGCGGACAAGCCACAGCCGCCCGGCTCACGGGAGAAGAACCCCGAAGCGGTGCGGCGTGGCCGAAAGGGCGGACTCAAAGGTGGTGGCGGTCGCGCCAAGAAGCTGAGCGCCAAGCGGCGCCATGAGATCGCCACGACAGCCGCCCGTGCCCGTTGGGGCACTAAGTCAAGCGAAGGTGATTAGAACCAACCCCGAAGGTCGCCCTGAATTCATCCACCTGCTGATGTACGGCCCTGCTTAGTGTGGTCACGGAGTATCCGAGTTCAGTCAGGTGCTTCTCGACAATTGCCCGCACCGCCAGCGCCGACTCGCTGTTGTGGAGTTGGACGGGCTCAGTTTGTCCGCGAAGTTGAATCCACAGCCCTCGCGCCTGTCGTTCGGAGACTCGCCCCAACTGAACAGCCCGTTTTAGCGTCGCCGCCATCGACACGCCCCAATACTTCTTGAGTCGGGCAAGCCGCTCCATCGTCACACCAAACAGTTGTCCGCTAATCTCCCGGCGCGGAGCCAAGAACTCGGCAGCGAACGCGAACGCCTCCGCCTCCATGTCCTTGGCGTCGGGCGGAATTGACAGGTGATGATGAAGCGCAATGTGCCCAAGCTCATGTGCGAGCGTCAGGCGCCATCTGTCTACGGGGAGGTGAACTCCCACGAAGATCATGGGCGGAAGATTGTCGTTCGGCTCGTACAGGCTCAGTCCGTCAACTTGGGCGGTGCCGAAGTCCATCGGCACCACAAGCACACCCATCGCCTCAATGAGCACCGTGAGGTCGGCAATCGGTCCCGGCGGCACGTTCCAGTAGGTTCGCAGTCGTTGTGCCGCCCGTTCCGGCGAGAGTCCCTCCCGCGCCAAGTCGGTCAGCGCAATTCGCGCATCCCGCAGATCCGTGGACCGCAAGAGAATCTCCAGGCGCAGTCGATACAGGTTGACGCTTGCCCTAATGGCGTTCACGTCACGAACAGAGACGCGGGCCTTCTTGCGGAAGAACGTCACGGGTAGCTGCTGAAAGCGCAGCGGCGCCGCGAACAACGTCTCCGGATACCGGAGGTGTTCCGCGATGCGCCGTAGTGCCTCCGGTGCGGGCACAAAAGTGCCGGTCTCCATTTGCGAAAGGGCGCTCTGGCTGAGTCCCGCCGCTTTTGCCAGCGACGTTTGCGACAAGCGACGGGACTCGCGAGCGACAACGAGCATCAACGGCGAGAACTCAGACACCCTCGGTTCCCGTTTCATCCTCGTGACCTGCTTCCGTCTTCCTGCGCTCTTCTGCTTCCTTGGCTTCCTGCTCGGCCGCGCTCTCTTCGATATCCGGGAACTCGATAGACAACGTGCTTTCCCCGGTCGCCAGGTCGTGATACCACACGCACTCCTTCCCGATCAGAAAGGCGAGATATACGCCAGCCAGCTCGGTCCGGTAGTTGCTCAACTGATAGCCAACGGTCAGACGCGGGAGGGCGGGGAAGCCCTCAACACTCTCTTGCCGGTCAAAGGCGTCCGACGCAGCGGTAGGGTTGTTCACTGTGCGGAAGTTCTTCGTGAGCTTTCTGAACTGCACCACCAAGGCGCTATCGAGAATCAACAGAAACCGACCACCAAGCACGTTGTCGCGAATATCCACTCCCGCCTGGTCACCGAACGCTGCCCGGACGCGCTGGACCACCGCTTCGCGTAGAATGTTCGCGAGCCCTACAGCCGAAGGCATCGGCAGTATGGCCTGGAAGTGGGACTCCCAGTCCTCCCATGCACCCAAGACGCACGCCTTGAGTTGCCCAAGCCGATCCGGGCCAATGAGATCCACGGCATCATCGTGTTCGACAGTCATAGTACGCACCGCCTACTCGATTAGAGGTCAATAGCTTACGACATAGTGCGCCGCAATACCTGGCGGAATTATCAGTCAAACTATAAGTTACCCGATCCTGGCGCAAGCCCCCCCTGCGGCTGGCATCTTGACAAGCTTGAGCATTTGAATAGATTGACTGTTACAATGAACACGTTGCCGACCGCGAAGAAGGCTGCTGTCCTCAAGGCCCTGACCGAAGGGGCCTCGATCCGTGCCGCCGGTCGTATGGTCGGTGTCTCGAAGACCACCGTGTTGAAGCTACTGGTCGAGGTCGGGGAGTTCTGCGCGGGCTACCAGAATTACATCCTGCGGAACCTGCCCTGTCGGAAGGTGCAGGCGGACGAGATATGGGCCTTCGTGGGAGCCAAGGCGAAGAACGCCAGGACGCCCGGCTTCGGGGACATCTGGACGTTCGTTGCGGTTGACGCCGACACAAAGCTCGTCGTGTCGTGGCTGGTGGGCGGCAGGAACGGCGAGCACGCGGAGATCTTCA
>Ga0315273_10004825_pt1 | contig 16593 bp, 16 predicted proteins | sample YL17G02_0_MG_FD_205753 | JGI IMG/M metagenome (GOLD analysis project Ga0315273, IMG submission 205753) | Sediment microbial communities from Yellowstone Lake, YNP, Wyoming, USA - YL17G02_0 | ecosystem: Environmental > Aquatic > Freshwater > Lake > Sediment | place: USA: Wyoming | collected... | reverse complement strand
GATGTGGGAGGAGCTCGCCACGCTCGCCCAGCGCGAGTCGCTGACGATCCTGCTCACGACGCACTACCTCGAGGAGGCAGACCAGCTGGCCGACCGGCTCGCGATCGTGAGCCACGGCCGCATCGTGGTCGAGGGCACGCCCGAGGAGCTCAAGCACGGCCTGCGGGGCGAGGCGGTCTCGGTGCGGCTCGCCGACGGCGACCGGGCCCGCGCCGAGGCGATCGTCGACCTGCTCGAAGGCGTGCACGAGACGACGACCGACGGTGAGCTCCTGCGCATGCGCGTCGACAGCGGCGCCCGCGCGATCCCGTCGATCCTCTCCGCGCTCGAGTCGAACGGGATCTCGGTCGAGTCGGTCGCCTCGCACCGCGCCTCGCTCGACGACGTCTACCTCCACTACACGGGCACCGACTTCGCGTCCGACGACCGTGCCGCGGCCGGGGCGGCCGCATGACCGGGCTGCGCGACACCTGGTTCATGGTCGGCCGCCAGGCCCGCAACTTGATGCGCGAGCCGATCTGGATCGCCCTGCTCTTGATCCAGCCGCTCGTCTGGCTGCTGCTCTACGGGCAGCTGTTCAAGAACGTCACGCACCTGGGCGGCTTCGGCACGACCTCGTACATCACGTTCCTCGCGCCGGCGATCGTGGTGATGAACGCCTTCTTCGGCGCCACCTGGAGCGGGATGGCGATGATCCAGGACCTCGACCGCGACGTCGTCGAGCGCTTCCTCACCACACCCGTGCGCCGCTCGTCGCTGATCGTCTCGCAGATCACGCGCTCGGCGATCACCGCGGCGATCCAGGCGGTGATCATCATGGCGGTCGCGTTCGTGCTCGGCGTGCGCGTGAGCCAGGGCTTCCTCGGCGTGCTCGTGGTCGTCGCCGCAGGGATGCTCGTCAACAGCGCCTTCGCCGGGATGTCACAGGGGATCGCGCTGCTCACGCGCAAGGAGGCGACGATGATCGCCGTCGCCAACTTCATCGGGCTGCCGCTGCTCTTCCTCTCCTCCACCCTGCTCGCGGCGAAGCAGATGCCGGCGTGGATGCAGACCGTCGCCAAGTTCAACCCGGTCAACTGGGGCGTCGTGATGGCGCGCGAGGCGGTGCTGCCGGGAACCGACTGGACGGTGGTCGGCACGCGCGCACTCGCGCTGATGGCGCTGACGTTCGCGATGGCGATGTTCGCGACGTGGACGTTCCGCGCCTACCGGCGTACGCTCTAGACAGGTCCCGGGGTCAGACCCTCGGACGTGTCCTGATCGGACCGCCGCCGCTTCGCTCGGCGGCTCCGTGGCCCGCCATGTCCCGTTCCGCGAGGGCTCCTCGGGTCAGGCCCGAGACATGTCCCGGGGTCAGGCACCCGGACTTGTCCACTGAGGACTACCGCTCGACCTCGGCGGCAACGACGCAGATCAGGTCGCCCTGCCGCACGGCCTGACCCTCCGAGACGGCGAGCGCCGACACGACCCCGTCGCGGTGCGCGGTGATCTCGTTCTCCATCTTCATCGCCTCGACGATGCAGAGCACCTGGCCGGTGCTCACCTCTTCGCCGTCGGCGACCTTCACCGCGAGCACCGTGCCCTGCATCGGGCTCACCACGTCCTCGTCGGCGCCGCCGCCCGCGCTGCGGCGCCGCTCGGCGCGACGGCGCGCGAGCTCGACCCAGGGCGGCTCGGGCTCGAGCACCTTCACGTCGAAGCGCCGCCCGTCAACCTCGACCTGCGTGATGCGCCCGCGCAACCGCCCGTTCAGTGCCGCCCCGTCTGCCACGGGCACCCGCTCGAGCTCCGCGGCGACCGCGGCCAGCTCGGCCGACTCGACGATCCCGTGGCAGGTGGCGCCCTCGATGAAGCACGGATGCTGGAGGAGGGCGCGGTGGAAGCCGAGCAGCGTCTTCACGCCGCCGATCTCGAACTCGTCGAGCGCGCGCAGCATCCGCCGCCGGGCATGCTCTCGGTCGACGTCGTGCACGATCAGCTTCGCGATCATCGGGTCGTAGAGCGGCGAAATCTCCGACCCCGCGACGACGCCCGAGTCGACCCGCACGCCGGGCCCGTCGGGCTCGCGGTAGACGGTGATCGTCCCCGGCGCCGGGAGGAAGCCCGCGGCGACGTCCTCGGCGTTGATGCGGCACTCGATCGCGTGGCCGCTAAACCGGATCTCCTCCTGCGTCACGGACAACGGCTCGCCCGCCGCGATCCGCAGCTGCTCGCGCACCAGGTCGAGCCCGGTCACGGCCTCGGTGACCGTGTGCTCGACCTGGATCCGGGTGTTCATCTCCATGAAGTAGTAGTCGCCCTCGGGCGAGAGCAGCCCCTCGACCGTCCCCGCCGAGCGGTAGCCGGCCGCGCGCGCCGCGTCGACGGCGATCCCCCCGATCCGCGCCCGCAGCTCCTCGCCCACCGCCGGCGAGGGCGTCTCCTCGATCAGCTTCTGGTGGCGGCGCTGGATCGTGCAGTCGCGCTCCCCGAGATGGATCACGTTGCCGTGCCCGTCGGCGAGCACCTGCACCTCGACGTGGCGTGGATCCTCCAGGTAGCGCTCGACGTAGACGTCCGGATTGGCGAAGTACGCCTGCCCCTCCCGGCGGGCCGACTCGAACGCGCTCTCGGCCTCCTCGGCCGAGTAGACGAGCTTCATCCCCTTGCCGCCCCCGCCCGCGGCGGCCTTGATGATCAGCGGGTAGCCGAGCTCCGCGCCGAGGCGCACCACCGCCTCGGCCGAGGGCACGGGGTCGGTCGTGCCCGGGACGATCGGCACCCCGGCCGCCCGCATCGTCTCGCGCGCGATCGTCTTGTGACCCATCAGCTCGATCGCGTCGGCGGGCGGGCCGACCCAGACGAGGCCCGCCTCCTCGCACGCGCGCGCGAAGCCTGCGTTCTCGGCGAGGAAGCCGTAGCCCGGATGGACGGCCTCGGCCCCCGCCCGCCTCGCCGCCGCGACGTGCTTCTCGGCCACGAGGTAGCTCTCGGCCGCGGTCTCGCCGCCGAGCGCGAAGGCCTCGTCGGCGTAGGCGGCATGGCGGGCTGACCGGTCGGCGTCGGAGTAGACGGCGACCGAGCCGATCCCCAGCTCGCGTAGCGTGCGAAAGATCCGGACCGCGATCTCACCCCGATTCGCGACCAGTACTTTCGAGAAGAGGGCCACGGGCGCATATTCTCTACCGCCGTGGGGCTCGCCGATCAGCTGACCGTCGCGCGGATGATCTCCGTGCCGGTCGTGATCGTCCTCTACGTCTGGAACTTCCCCGGGCACGACTACTGGGCGACGGTCGTCTTCGGCGCGGCGATGGCGACCGACTGGTTCGACGGGCGGATCGCGCGCCGCAGTGGCCGCACCTCGGCGCTCGGCTCGCTGCTCGACCCGATCGCCGACAAGATCCTCGTGATGTCGGTGCTCGTCGTGCTCGTCGGCGAGGGCGCATTCCCGGGCTGGATGGTGGCGCTGATCGTGGCGCGCGAGTTCTTCGTCTCCGGGCTCCGGCTCGCCGCGATGGAGCGGGGCGTCACCCTCCACGTCCGCGACCTCGGCAAGCTGAAGACGTGGGCCCAGGCGCTCGCGGCCGGGATCGGCGGCTTCGCGATCGCCGGCGCCTGGAGCGAGAGGGTCGCCTGGTGGGCGCTACTCGTCGCGCTCGTGCTGACCTGGGTCTCAGGGCTCGACTACGCCCGGCTCGCGCCCGGGCTGCTGCGCGGCCGGTCCGCCGTCTAGCGACGCGGCCCACGCGCTCTGCCCGTCGCCGTCGGCCTCGAGCGCGAGCTCGATCGCGCGGCGCTCCTCGGGCGTCGGCTCGGGCGTGATCTCCAGCTCCATGCCGCAAGCCTAAAGACCCGGAGGGGGCCGGCCGATGGGAACGATGGATGCGCCGCCGCTTCCCCATCCTCGCCGTTCTCTGCGCGCTCGCCGCCGTCCCTGCAGCCGTCGGTGCTGCGCCGTCGTCGTGGGCGCAGCCGCAGATCGACACCGTCGTCGCGCGCGGGCTGCTCGCTCCCGACGCCGCCTCGTTCCGTCCCGACGACCCGCTCACCCTCCAGGAGCTCGGTGACCTCGTCGCGGGCCTCACCGGGCAGCCGTCGGCCGCGGCCGCGAGCGCCTCGCCCGCGACGATCACGACGCTCGATGCGCGCCTCGTGCGAGCCGCGGGCCTCGCCGACGCCGCCGCGCGCTTCCAGCTCGGCGCACGCGCGGCGGGCCTCGCGCCTCCCGGCCGCCTCGGCACCGAGGCCGTCGCTCGGCTGCTCGGCCTCCGCACGAACCACCCGGCCGCGCTCGACTACCTCGAGCCGCTCCCGAACAGTCCGGCGACGCGCGCCGAGGCCGCCTACTCGGCCGCGCGCATGCTCGCCTGGACCGGCGCCCAGCAGGCCTACGCAAAGGCCGCGGCAGCGACGTTCACGCTGCCGGCGCTCACCGCGGCCCAGCGCGAGATCCTCCGCACCGCGCTCTCGTTCGTCGGCTTCCCGTACGTCTGGGCCGGCACGAGCGAGCAGTCCGGCTTCGACTGCTCCGGCCTGATCTGGCGCGTCTTCAACCTGCAGGCCTATCCCGACGCTCCCGGCCTCGCCGCCGCAATCAAGGGACGAAGCGCCGCGCAGATGGCGGCCGAGGCCCTCCCCGCGCAGCGGATCGCGCTCGCCGCCCTCCAGCCCGCCGACGTCGTCTTCTTCGGCGCGAAGGGGCCGAGCTCGAAGCCGGCGCAGATCGACCACGTCGGCATCTACCTCGGAAACGGTTGGTTCGTGAACGCCGGAAGCACCGGCGTCGCCCTCGCGCCGCTGTCCGGTTGGTACGCGAACCGCTTCGCCTGGGGCCGCCGCGCCCTTGAAGTGATCATTCCCTCCCCCTGAGCGAAGATCCCCCCATCGGGGGATTGGATGGGGAACGCCCACCGTTGAGAATCGTGTCGTCTGGCGTCCAAGGAGGAAAAGAATGTTGCAGTGGAACCCCAAGCTCGCAGTGCTCGTCGTCGCTCTTGTCCTGATCGCGTCCTTTGCGGCTTGCGGCGTGTTCAGCTTCGGCGGCTTCAAGCCCCCGAGCCTGAACTGGTAAGCCCGCAGGAGTGAGTTTGAGGGCGGGTATCCCGCCGCGACTGCTCGCAGTCATCGCCCCCGTGTCGCTAGGGGGCGTCGCTGTGGTCCTGGCGGCAGGTTCCTCGTACGCGCGGACACCCCACAGCGCCACCGAGGTGCTCGGCCTTGCGGCGCTGATCACGGCGTCGGCCCTCGCGCAGCATTTCCCGGTGCCGATCGAGGGTGTCGAGGCGGCCGGTGTCTCGCTGATGTTCGTGTTCGGGGTGGCCGCGATCGTCCTCTTCGGCTGGGCGGCCGGCGTACTGACCGTCGTGGTCGCGACCGTTGTCGCGAACCTGCTCGAGCATCGGCCGGTGATCCGAATCGCGTACAACAGCGCGACGTTCGCGCTCGCGGCCGCAGCGGGCGGCGTCGCCGTGTGGGCCGTCCACCGCCCGGGCGCGGGCATGCTCGTGCTCCAGGTGAGCGCGTGCGCGCTCGGCTACTACACCGTCAACGTGCTGCTCACAACGGCGGCCATGAGCGCGAGCTCGGGCCGTCCATTCGTCCGGGGGCTCGGAACCAGCATCCGCTCCTCGATCGTCCCGTTCGCCCTCATGGGCTCGGCGGCGGTGATCCTCGTCGTGCTCTGGGAGCGCGAGCCCCTGCTCTCGATCGCCCTGGTCGGCCCGCTGCTCGCGATCGCGCTCTACCAGCGGTCGACCTCCCACGCGCTGAAGGCGATGCGGCTCGCCCTCACCGACCCGCTCACCGGCCTCGGCAACCACCGGCACTTCCACGAGCGGCTACAGCAGGCCCTGCTCGAGGCCGAGGACCGGAAGCTACCGATCACCGTCTGCCTGGTGGACATCGACGACTTCAAGCGGATCAACGACCGCTTCGGCCACCCCTCGGGCGACCGCGTGCTGGCGCAGGTGTCGAGCCGCCTCCGCCAGGGCGGGGAGGCGTTCCGCCTCGGCGGCGACGAGTTCGCCGTCCTGCTGCCCGGCCACAGCGAGGAGGCCGCCGTCGCCGCGGCCAACTCGATCGTCGACCGCATCGCGGGCATGAAGCTCGAGCACGTCGGCTCGGTCACGGTCAGCGCAGGGATCGCCACCTACCCGGCGCACGGCGTCGGCCGCGACGAGCTGATCCGCCTCGCCGACTCGGCGCTCTACTGGGCGAAGGAGCGCGGCAAGAACCGCGTCCGCCTCTACCGCCCGGACATCGTCGAGCTGGCCGAGCTGAAGCGCCTCGCCGCGGGACCGGACCGCGCCGCCCGCTACCGCGCCGCCGCGAGCCTCGCCAAGGCCGTGGACGCGCGCGACGCCTACACGGGCAGCCACTCCGAGCGCGTCAGCGACCTGGCGGCGCGGATCGCGTTCCAGCTGGGCGCCGACGCCGAGCTCATCGAGCTGACGCGGCTCGCCGGCAGCCTGCACGACCTCGGCAAGCTCGCCGTCCCCGAGGAGATCCTGCGCAAGCCGGGCCCGCTCACCGATCCCGAGCGGATGGTGCTCGAGCGCCACCCGCAGATCGGCTTCAGGATGCTCGAGAGCCTCGGCGTCGACCCGGTCGCCGAGTGGGTGCTGCACCACCACGAGCGCTGGGACGGCACGGGCTATCCCGACGGGCTCCACGGCGACACGATCCCGCTCGGCGCACGGATCATCTTCGTCGCGGACGCCTACGACGCGATGACCTCGGAGCGCGTGTACCAGCGGCGCCTGTCCGACGACGAGGCGCTCACGGAGCTCTCCCGCTGCGCGGGCACGCAGTTCGACCCGGAGGTGGTCGCGGCGTTCGCGACCGACCTCGGCGTCGAGCTGGTCGCTCCCGCCTCCGTCGCCTAGCTCAGAGCGGGATGTTGCCGTGCTTGCGGTGCGGGCGCGGCTCGCGTTTCGTGCGCGCGGTCTCGAGGGCGTCGATCAGCACCCGGCGCGTGCGCCGCGGCTCGATCACGTCGTCCACGTAGCCGCGCTCGGCGGCGGCGTACGGGTTTGCGAACTGTTCCGTGTAGTCATCGATCAGCTCAGCCTTGCGCGCCGCGGGGTCGTCGGCGGCGCCGAGCTCCTTGCGGAACACGATGTTGACCGCGCCCTCCGCTCCCATCACCGCGATCTCGGCGGTCGGCCACGCGAAGTTGAAGTCGGCGCGGATGTGCTTGGAGCTCATCACGTCGTAGGCGCCGCCGTAGGCCTTGCGCGTGATCACGGTGAGCTTGGGCACCGTCGCCTCGGAGAAGGCGTAGAGGAGCTTCGCGCCGTGCCGGATGATCCCGCCCCACTCCTGGTCGGTGCCGGGCAGGAAGCCGGGCACGTCCACGAAGGTGACGAGCGGGATGTTGAACGCGTCGCAGGTGCGCACGAAGCGGGCTGCCTTGGAGGACGAGTCGATGTCGAGCACGCCGGCGAGCGCCTTCGGCTGGTTGCCGACGACGCCGATCGGGTGGCCCCCGAGCCGCGCGAAGCAGCAGACGATGTTCTCGGCGTAGCGGTCCTGCACCTCGAGGAACTCGCCGTCGTCCACCACGCGCCTGATCACCTCGTGCATGTCGTACGGCTTGTTCGGGTTGTCGGGGATCAGCGTGTCGAGCTCCGCGTCCTCGCGGTCGACCGGGTCCGAGGGCGGCGCGTAGGGCGGCGGATCGACGTTGTTCTGGGGCAGGAAGGAGAGCAGGTAGCGCGCGTCGTCGAGGCACGCCTCCTCGTCGGGCGAGACGAAGTGCGCGACGCCAGACTTGACCGCGTGTGCGGTCGCGCCGCCGAGCTCCTCGAACGAGACCTCCTCGCCGGTGACCGTCTTCACCACGTCGGGGCCGGTGATGAACATGTACGAGGAGCCCTCGACCATGAACACGAAGTCGGTCATCGCCGGCGAGTAGACCGCGCCGCCCGCGCAGGGGCCGACGACGAGCGAGATCTGAGGGATTACGCCCGAGGCCTGGACGTTGCGCCAGAAGATCTCCGCGTAGCCGGCCAGCGAGACGACCCCCTCCTGGATCCGCGCGCCGCCCGAGTCGTTGATCCCGATCACCGGGCAGCCGAAGCGGACGGCCAGGTCCATCACCTTGCAGATCTTCTCGGCGAACACCTCCGAGAGGCTGCCGCCGAAGACCGTGAAGTCCTGCGAGAAGACGAAGACCTTGCGCCCGAAGATCGTGCCGTAGCCCGTGACGACGGCGTCGCCGTAGGGGCGCTTGGCCATCATCCCGAAGTTCGACTCGCGGTGGCGGACGTAGCGGTCGAGCTCGACGAACGAGCCCGGATCGCAGAGCTTCTCGGCGCGCTCGCGCGCGAGCAGCTTGCCCTCGGCGCGATGCTTGGCGACGGCCTTCTCGCTGCCCGCATGGAGCGCCTGCTCGCGGAGCTCCTGGAGCTGCGCGAGCTTGGACTCGGTGCTGTCGCCGGGCTTCGCGGCCATCGTGCAAGAGCCTATCGCGCTCGCGGGGATGCCCCGGGTACAGTGGCGGGATGAAGCCGCTCGACCGCTCCACGGTCTGGCCCTACGAGGACGGCGAGCCGGGCCCGTTCCTCTACCAGCGCTACGGGCATCCGACGGGCGTCGAGGCCGAGCGCGCGCTCGGCGAGCTCGACGGCGGCACCGCGCTGCTCTTCCCGTCGGGCGCCGCCGCGACGACCGCCCTCGCGCTCTTCCTCCTGAAGCCTGGCGACACGGTCGCGCTCGCGGCGGGCTGCTACTACGGCACCGGCGTCCTGCTCCGGACGCTCGAGCCCTGGGGCCTGCGCACCGTCGAGTTCGACCAGACGGGCCCGCCGCCGGAGGGTGTGCAGCTCGTCTGGGAGGAGGCGCCGTCGAACCCGTTCCTGACGATGCCCGACCTCGCCGCGGCCGCCGCTCACCCCGCGCCGCTCGTGGTGGACTCGACCGCCGCCACGCCGATCCACCTGCGGCCGCTCGAGCACGGCGCCGACTTCGTGCTCCACTCGGCGACCAAGTACCTGAGCGGGCACGACGACGTGCTGCTCGGCGCCGTCGTGTGCCGCGACCCGGAAGCCGCGGCGCGACTGCTCGCCTTCCGCACGATCACCGGGATCGTCGCCGCGCCCGACCCGGCCTGGCTCTTGCTGCGCGGGCTCGAGACCCTGCGTGTCCGCGTCGAGCGCCAGAGCGCGACCGCGGCCGAGCTGGCCCGGCGCCTCGAGGGCCACCCGGCGGTGTCGGTCGTCCGCTACGCGGGCTTCGGCGGCCTGCTCTCGTTCGACGTCGCTGACGCCGAGGCCGCGCGCCGGGTCGAGACGGGCGTCTCGCTGATCACGAACGCGACGAGCCTGGGTGGCACGCACAGCAAGATCGAGGCCCGCTCCCGCTGGGAGGGCGACCGCGTCCCGCCCGGCCTGCTGCGGCTCAGCGTCGGGCTCGAGGATCCGGATGAGCTCTGGGCCGACCTCCTGCAGGCGCTCGGCTAGCGGCGCCGCAGGATCCCGGAGTCCTGGGTCAGGCGCTGCGCGATCGCGACGGGGATCACCGTGGCGAGGATGATCGCGAACACGACCGCGTTCACCACGGGCAGCTGCTGGCCCTGGCGGATGTAGCCGAAGATCAGCAGCGGCAGCGTGTTCTGGGCGCCGGCCGTGAAGTAGGTGACGACGACCTCGTCGAACGAGAGCGCGAAGGCGAGCAGCCCGCCCGAGATCAGCGCGGTCGAGATCACGGGCAGCGTCACGAAGCGGAACGTCTGCCAGCCGTCGGCGCCGAGGTCCATCGACGCCTCGAGCAGCGAGGGTGAGGTGCGCCGCAGCCGCGCGAGCAGGTTGTTGTAGACGATCACGACGCAGAAGGTCGCGTGCCCGATCACGATCGTCCAGAGCGAGAGGTTGAGCCCGCCGGTGACGAAGAACGAGTTGAGCGCCATCCCGGTGATGATCCCGGGGAGCGCGATCGGCAGCACGAACACGAACGAGATCGTCTCGCGCCCGAAGAACTTGAAGCGGTGGATCGCGAACGCCGCCGCGGCGCCGAGCAGCATCGCGATCCCGCTCGCCAGCAGGGCCGCCTTGAGCGAGAGCACGAGCGCGTCGCGCACCTCCTGCTCGTGAAAGGCGACGCCGAACCAGTGCGTGGTGAAGCCGGCGATCGGCCAGCTCTGCACGTTCGAGCTGTTGAAGGCGTACACCATGATCAGGAGCAGCGGCAGCCAGAGGAAGGCGATCACGAGCACCGTCCAGGCCAGGAGCGCGATCCGGGTGCCCCTTGTTTCCACTACAACGCCTCGAACGCGCCGAGCCTGCGCGCGGTCAGGAGGTAGACGCCCATGATCGCGAGCGGGACGAGCGCGAACGCCGCCGCGAAGGGGACGTTCGAGGAGACGCCGACCGAGTCGTAGACGACGTTGCCGATGAACTGCGAGCTCGGCCCGCCGACGAGCTTGGGCGTGATGTAGTCGCCGAGGGTGAGCGAGAAGGTGAAGATCGAGCCGGCTACGAGCCCCGGCAGCGCGAGCGGCAGCACGATCCGGCGCGCGGTCGCCGTTCCCCTCGCACCGAGGTCGGCGGAGGCCTCGAGGTAGTTGTCCGGGATCCGCTCGAGCGAGGCGTACACCGGCAGCACCATGAACGGGAGCCATACGTAGCTGAAGACCAGCCAGACGGCGGTGTTCGTGTAGGCGAGCCCCGCGGCGGGGAGCCCCAACCCGTGCAGCACCCAGTTGAGGGCCCCGTCCTGGGAGAGGATCAGCCGCCACGCGTACACGCGGACGAGGTAGCTCGACCAGAGCGGCAGCAGCACCATCACAAACAGCAGCGTGCGCGACCGCGGCGTCGCGATCCGGGCCATGTAGTAGGCGAGCGGAAAGGCGAGCACCGCGTCTGCGACCGTGACGGCGGCCGCGATCCCGACCGTGCGCAGAGCGATGTGGCGGTAGGCCGGCGAGTCCCACAGGATGCGGAAGTTGTCGAGGTTCCAGTGGCGGACGAGATCGCCCGTGAACGGGTCCACCGTCCAGAAGGCCGAGATGAAGAGGACGGCCAGCGCGGCGAGGTAGACGAACAGGAACCACGCCACGGGCGCGGCCAGCAGCCCGCCCGCCTTGAGGAACGGACGGCGCCAGAAGACGCCGGAGACGTGACGGCGGGCCCCCCGCACCGGGGAGCCCGCCGTCACAGGTTCAGGGCTGGCCGCCAGGGACTAGCCCTTCAGCTGTGTCCAGGCCTGCTGCCACTGCGTGTAGGTCCTGCAGTTCTTCTGGCCGTTGCCGCAGTCGGCGATCGGCGTCTTCCAGAACCTGATCTGCTTGAAGTAGCTGAGCGGCGCGTTCGCGTGGTACTTGGCGCACGAGCCCGCCTGGAGCTTGTTCATCAGCGAGCAGGCCTTCGTGTTCGCCGGCGTCTCGCCGAAGTACACCGCCTGCTGGGCCTGCACGAGCGGGGTCGAGACCCACTGGATCCACTTGTAGGCGCAGTTCGGATGCTTGGCCTTGGCCGAGAGCATCCACGTGTCGGCCCAGCCCGTCGCCCCCTCCTTCGGGATCAGGTCCTTCACCGGAGCCTTGGCCGCCTGGAGCGTGTTCGTCTGGTACGGCCAGGAGGCGCCGATGATCGCGTCGCCGTTCTTGAACAGGTCGATCTCGTCCGAGGCGAGCGCCCAGTACTTCTTGATCAGCGGCTTCTGCTTCTTCAACAGGTTGATCGCCGCGTCGAACTGGGCGGGGTTCAGCTCGTACGGATCCTTGATCCCGAGCGACGGCACGGTCTTGGAGAGATACAGCGCCGCGTCGGCGATCTGGATCGGGTTGTCCGGAACGGTGACCTTGCCCTTGTACTTCGCGTCGTAGATCGCGGCCCAGCTCGTCGGCGCGGGCTTCACCTTCTGTGTGTTGTAGAGCAGGGTGTTCGGGCCCCACTGGAGCGAGATCCCGTAGTGCACGCCGTCGATCGTGTTGTGCGGCGGCGACTGCAGCGGCTTGATGAAGTCCTTGTAGCCGGGGATCAGCGCCGGGTTGACCGGCTGGACGTCCTTGCCGTAGATCAGGCGCAGGCTCGCGTCGCCCGAGGCCGAGACCAGGTCGTACTGGCCCCCGCCGCCCTGGCGCATGAACGTCACCATCTCGTCGGAGGAGCCTGCGTACTTGCGCTGCACGATGCAGCCGGTGGCCTTCTGGAACGGCTTCACCCACTGATCCTGCGCGTAGCCCTCCCACGCGATCATCGTCAGCTTGCCCTCGCCGGGGCCGACCTGCGTCGGCAGCCCGCTCGTCCGGGAGCTGCCCGCCGCCGGGATCGAGAGTGCGACGGCGAGCGCGGCGAACACCGCGTGCCGCTTACGGATGCGTACCTTCACTGCTCCTCCTTGATCTCGAACATGGCGTCCGGACTCCACGCGAGCCGGACCCTCTGACCTTGCGCCGCAGCGACGTCCAACGAGGACGTCTCGAGGTTCTGGTGCAGGACCGAGAGCTGCCCGCCCGCGTCGAGATCGACGATGTAGCGGGTCACCGGCCCCATGTAGACGGCGTTGCGAATCGTGCCCGGCTCGCCTTCGGCGCCGGTCACGACCCGGATCTTCTCGGGACGGACGGTGTAGCGGCGCCCGTCCCGCTCGAGCAGGTTCGACACACCGACGAACCCGGCCACGAACGCCGTCGCCGGATGCTCGTAGATCTCGGCCGGGGAGCCGACCTGCTCGATCCTGCCCGCGTTGAAGACGGCGACCCGGTCGCTCATCGTCAACGCCTCCTCCTGGTCGTGCGTGACGTAGATGAACGTGATTCCTACTTCCTGCTGAATCCGCTTCAGCTCGATCTGCATCTCCTGTCTGAGCTTCAGGTCGAGCGCGCCGAGCGGCTCGTCGAGCAGCAGCACCTCGGGCCGGTTCACGATCGCGCGCGCGAGCGCGACGCGCTGGCGCTGGCCGCCGGAGAGCTGGACCGGCTTGCGCCGGTCGAAGCCCTGCAGCTGCACCATCTCCAGCGCTTCGGCGGCGCGGGATCGGCGGTCACCCCTGCCGACGCCGCGGACGCGCAACCCGTACTCGACGTTCTCGCCCACGGTCATGTGCGGGAACAGGGCATAGTCCTGGAAGACGGTGTTGACCGGGCGCTCGTACGGCGGCTTCTGCGCCATGTCGATCCCTCGCAGCTCGATCCGGCCGGCGTCGGGCCGCTCGAAGCCGGCGATCAGGCGCAGCGTGGTCGTCTTGCCGGAGCCCGACGGGCCGAGCATCGTGAAGAACTCGCCGCGGCGGACGTCGAGGTCGAGGTGGTCGACGGCGACGACCTCGCCGTACGTCTTGCGAACGCCGACGACCGAGACGTCGAGCTCGGCGCCCGTCTCAGGCGGCGCCGGCGCTTGCGTGAGCAAGCGACTCCTCCAGGATCCCCAGGCCCCGCTCGAGCTCCTCGTCGGTGACGACGAGCGGCACGAGCGTCCGCAGCACGTTGCCGTGAGTCCCGCACGCGAGCAGCAGGAGGCCGCGCTCGAACGCCGCATCGGTGACCGCCTTCGCCAGCTCGGGCGCCGGCGTCTTCGAGTCGCGGTCCGCGACGAGCTCGACGCCGAGCATCGGGCCGAGGCCGCGCACCTCGCCGATCGAGGGCGAGTGCTCCGCCAGCGCCTCGAGCCGGCCGCGCATCCGCTCGCCGAGCTCGGCCGCCCGCGCCTGGAACTCCGGCGAGGAGACCTCCTCGAGCACCGCGATCGCCGCGGCGCAGGCGACGGGGTTGCCGCCGAAGGTGCCGCCAAGCCCGCCCGGGTCGACCGCGTCCATCACCTCGGCGCGCCCGGTCACCGCCGTGAGCGGCATCCCACCGCCGATCGACTTACCCGAGACGACCAGGTCGGGCTCGACGCCCTCGTAGTGCTCGATCGCCCAGACGGGCCCCGTCCGGGAGCAGCCCGACTGCACCTCGTCGTCCACGTAGAGGATCCCGTGCTCGCGGCAGAGCGCCTGGAGGCGGGCCGGGTAGTCCGGGGGCATCGGGATGAAGCCGCCCTCCCCCTGCACCGGCTCGAGCACGACGCAGGCCACCGACGCGGGATCCACCCCCGTCTTGAACAGCAGCTCGAGCCCGTGGATCGCGTCGTCGGAGGTGACGCCGCGGTACGGGTACGGCGACGGCGCGCGGTAGACCTCGGGCGCGAACGGGCCGAACCCCTTCTTGTAGGGGACGACCTTCGAGGTCATCGTCATCGTCAGCAGCGTGCGGCCGTGGTAGCCGTTGTCGAACACGACGACCGCGGGGCGGCCGGTCGCGGTGCGCGCGATCTTGACCGCGTTCTCGATCGCCTCGGCGCCCGAGTTGAGCAGGAGCGAGCGCTGCTCGCCCTTGCCACAGGGCGACAGCTCGGCCAGCAGGCGGCAGACCTCGATGTAGGGCTCGTAGGTGCCGACCATGAAGCACTGGTGCAGGAAGAGGTCGACCTGCTCGTGGATCGCGGCGACGGCGGCCGGGTTGCCGTGCCCGAGGTTGTGGCAGCCGATCCCGCCGGCGAAGTCGATGTAGGTGCGGCCGTCGACGTCCTCGATCTGCGCACCGAACGCGCGCGCGACGACGAGGCGAGGAGTCGAGACCCCGCGGGCCACGTAGCGCGCCCGCTCCGCCAGCATGCGGGCAGCCACAGTTTGCTCCTGCAGAGACACTGCGGCGATTATGCGTGCCGGACGGCCCAAGAATCAATTCGACCGAGAGCCGGAGGAGGGACTCGAACCCACGACCTTCGCCTTACAAGAGCGCTGCTCTACCAGCTGAGCTACTCCGGCCCACGACCGGAGGGTAGTCCTAGTGGAGGACTTCGCGGGACTTCTGGTGCATCAGCACCTTGCGCTTCACCCGCTGGAGCGCATTGTCGATCGTCTTCGTGTCGCAGCCGAGCTCCTCGGCCATGTCCTCGTACGAGGAGCCTTCGAGGTAGAGGCGCAGCGCGTCCGACTCGAGCTTCGAGAGCCCGCTGCCGAGCGCGAACACGAGACTCTGCAGCTCCTCGGTCGAGATCACGCACACCGAGGGCTCCTGCACGCCGGGGCCCGGGAGCGCATCGCCGAGCGTGCACTCGCCCTCGGACTCCTGGCCTGCCGGGGTGTGGCTGAACGAGACGTAGGTGTTGAGCGGCGAGTGCTTGAACCGTGTCGCGGTCTTGATCGCGGTGATGATCTGCCGGGTCACGCAAAGCTCCGCGAAGCTGCGGAACGAGGTCTCCTTGTCGGTGCGGAAGTCGCGCATCGCCTTGTAGAGGCCGATCATCCCCTCCTGGATCAGGTCGTCCGAGTCGCCGCCGGCGAGGAAGTAGCTGCTCGCCTTGAGGCGGACGAAGCCCGCGTAGCGGCGCATCAGCGCATCGAGCGCGGTGCCGTCGCCGTTGCGCGCACGGAGCACGAGCTGCAAATCCTCAAGCTCTCGTTGAGCCTTTTGGGCGGTCTGCGCTGCGGTGGCCGTGCGTGCAGACATTCGCTTCTCCCCTGGTATTTGCGGATGATTCCCGAATCGGCCGCCTCGCGTGTCCGCTCAAGTCTCACCCTGAAGTTGAGGAAGAACATAGCAGTCGGTCCAACCGTTTACAAGTCCTTTGCAGTGGACCCATCTTGATACGAACGTATGTTCGCCCTAGATAGTCGGTGCGCCGACACGGCGATGCACCAGGGCCCGCCCGCGCTTGCCCGCCGGCTCGAGCACGCCCATCGCGCGCAGGCAGTAGGTCATCTGCTGGGCGAGCCGGCGCTGCATCCCGGCGGACTCGGCGAGCTCGGCGGTGTCGAAGCACTCGGGGAGGTCCGGCGGGAGCAGGCCCAGGGCGTCGGCCGGGCTCGCGATGCGGACGGAGGAGTCCACCGAGACAAGGGAGCGTCCGGTGACCGTCCAGCCGTGGCGGCGGAACGCCCTACCGCTGCTGTGGACGCGATGCTCGTCCTCGTGGGTGAGGATCACCTCGAGCTCGAACTGCGGCCGGCAGAGGAGCGCGGGGATGCTGACGAGCCGGCCGAACACGTCCTCGACCCGGCCGTGGCGGGGCGAGCGGCGGGCGGAGAGGACCTCGCCCTCGCCGGTGAGGCGGATGATCCTCCGGACGAGCGGCACCGGTGCCACGAGGCGAACCGGCTGCTGTCGCGACAGCAGCTCGAGCTTGCGGCGCAGCGGCGCGAATCCGCCTGTCTGGATCTCGACGAGGAGGTCTCCCCTGACGAGATCGACCACGTAGCCGGAGACGTGCGCCTCGACGCGGTCGCCGGGGCGCCGGTACCACTCCTTGAGCTGGGCGTGCAGCGCGCCCTCGTTGAGGGTGCCGATCGCCGGGCGGGCGCTGGCTTCGACTGCGTGGTGCACGGGGACACGTCCTTCGCCGCCCGGGCGGCGTCGCCTGCAGCGGGTCTACTCGCCTCGGCGCATCCGCTCGAGGCGCTCGCGCGTCTCGGGGTCGAGCCGGTCGCGCAGCTGCGTGGGGCGCTCGTCGGCGCTCGTGGCCGGCTCGAGGTCCTTCAGAAAGGTCTGGGAGGTCAGCGTCTGGACCTGGCGCCCGGCAGTGCCGCGCACCGCGGCGTCCGAGGAGACGACGCAGACGGGTCGCGTGGCGCGATTCTCCGCCGCGAGCCTTTCGAGCAGCTGGTCGGCGTGCTCGGCGTAGCGCACCTCGA